>Ga0222714_10000779_pt1 | contig 36195 bp, 43 predicted proteins | sample C33_3DmetaG_FD_165048 | JGI IMG/M metagenome (GOLD analysis project Ga0222714, IMG submission 165048) | Estuarine water microbial communities from San Francisco Bay, California, United States - C33_3D | ecosystem: Environmental > Aquatic > Marine > Unclassified | place: USA: California...
AGAGTTCTTTCATTAACCAAAGGGCGGGACATAACCTGCGTAACGGTAAGCGTGTCGCTATCTTTACCTTGGAGACTTCATCCAAGTCAGTAGTGCTGCAAATGGCAGGCCAGCGAGCCGGTGTTAATCTCCGCGCACTTAACGATGAAATTCCTGAGCGAGTTAAGAAACTCCAAGAGGGGTTACGCTTGCTGCGTGAGAAACCGTTGCTCATATTCGACCATGACCTCACGCTTGACCGCATTGAGGCACGGTGCCGCTTGCTCGCGGCTAACTTCAAACCTGACGTAGTGTTCATTGACTACCTCGGCCTCATTAAGGCTAGGGGCGATGGTGCTTACGAGCGTATGACTACGCTCTCTAAGGCCATGATTCCGCTGCGTAAGACTCTTGGTTGCGCTATGGTAGTAGCCGCGCAGCTTAACCGTGGTAATGAAAAGGAGAACCGTCCACCTAGTAGAACCGACTTCCGTGATACGGGTTCGATTGAGGAAGATGCTCACCGCATCATTGCCATCCACCGTCCCAAGGATAACCCAATCACAAACATTGAGCAGGACATTAACGGCTCAAACTTTTACTCGGAGCTTTACCAACTCAAGTTGCGTGATGGTAACTTGGCTCACGCCCCGGTGAACTTTAACGCGAGGCATACTCGCTTCGAGGAACTAAATTGAAACGCTCACCGCTGAAACGCAAGACCTCGCTTAACCGCGTGTCGTCTAAGCGTGCCGAAGAACTAAAGGAATACCGCAAGCTAAAGAGCGGCCACATAAAGAAGCAACCTATCTGCGAGATATGCGAAACGAACAAAGCGACAGACATTCACCACCGCCTCCCATTAGGGCGCGGCGGTAAGCTATGCGACACGACAATTTTTGTTGCAGTCTGCCGCTTTTGCCATAACTACATTCATAACAACCCGGCTTGGGCCGAGGAAAATAACTGGATTTTGAGGACTACAAATGAAAGATACTAACGAGCAAATCAAACAAGTGACTAATGCGCTTCTCCGAGACGCCGAAGAAGCATACCGAGATGGCGACGAGGTCGCTTTCTTTAAGAGCCTTGAGCGCATGAAGGTGGGGGCAGAGGCTCTCGTCTTGCTCGCTCAGGTTGCAGACTATACGAAAGGGGACAGCAATGTATGAAGGTAATTGGAGAGCCGAGTCAGCAGAACGCTGCCTTGCGCTAGTGCGTAGATACGCGCCTGTTTACATGAAAATCGGAGGGCCGGTTGAGGCTGGCCCACCTGTGTTCTCTGATGGGGACAAGGCGAAGATTGTTGCCTTGACGCTCCAAGGAAAAGTTTCCGAGCAAGTGGCCAGGGAGTGCGGTTGCAGTATCAGTTATGTAACGCACATCTTGCGCTTAAATAACGTCCCGACGCCGACGGATGATGATATTGTGCGCGGCTTGAGTGGTGATGAAATTGCTACCGTTATCGCATTGCGGAAGCAAAGGCAAGGCGGGAGAATGAGAACCGCCAGAAGCATTGCCACTGAAAGCAATTTACCTTGGAAGGCCGTCCGTGCCGTGCTGCGGAAGTGTATGCATAATTTTGCTAGTCAATCAAAACAATGAAAACAACAGGACTGTTCACCACGCATCGCGTGGAAATCGAAGTAGAAACAGGGAAGCCTTTTAAGCTCATCCCTTTCGGAGACATTCACCGCGACTCAGATATGCACGCTGACGAGCATTGGTCCGAGTTCCTGGACTACGCCAAGCTGCAAAAGAACGCATTGTTCCTCGGTATGGGCGATTACTCTGACGGTGTATCTACCTCGGAGCGCATCATCCTTAGCGACACTGGGATGCACGACACTACAAAGCGCACGCTCGACGGCGTTTACAAAGGCGTAATGAAAACCCTCGCTAACGAGCTAGACTTCATGCGTGGGCGGTGCATCGGGCTGCTCGGTGGCAATCATTACTTCGCTTTTGATAACGGCGACACGACTGACCATATGCTCGCGGCTTACTTGCAAACCAAGTTCCTCGGCGTGTGCTCGTTCATTCGCCTGAGCCTTCGGTTCAAGAACCGCACGCAACGCCAGTCCCTCGACATCTTCGCGCATCACGGTAAGGGCGGCGGCACGCTCCCCGGTTCTACGTTTAACACGCTAGAGAAGATGCAGCAATCTGCTGATGCTGACTTTTATCTCATGGGACACGACCACAAGAAAGGTTGTATCCCATCGTCCCCGCGCCTAACGCTTGTCTCTAGCGGGAAGAACGCAGAGCTTATTGTCCGTGAGCGCACGCCTTGGCTTGGGCGCACTGGTTCGTTCCTCAAGGCTTACGAGCATGGTCGCGTAAGTTATAACGTAGATGCCGCAAGAAGTCCTTGCGCTCTCGGATGGATTGAGTTTGAAATTACTCCAGTTCGCCGCATTAACAAAGCAAACAAAGAGGACAGGATTGAGTTCAACATTCGCGGAACCTCTTAACTTCTTGACAGCAGCATAACCATAACTAACGAATAACCATGAGCCTAGATACAATCGTCAACACCCAGCCGGGAAATTACATTAACGGTAGCTTCACTGGAACGGTGAAGTTCGCCAAGCAACGGGTCGGCAAGTTCGGCCCTTACGAAACGGCGGTCATCGTCGTAGATGGAACAGATGTCAGCGCGATGTCTGACGCACCAATCTTCGTCCCTAACAATAACAATACCGTCTCGTTCAGCGGGAAAGGTATGAAGCGTAAGGACGATTACAACGGAAAGCCGCAGATCTCGCTTGGGAAATCCGTCATCGTATCTACGCAAGACGCCGTGGACAGCCACTCCGAAAGCAATCAAGCTTACGCTACGCCTGCAAAACAGGCTCATACGGCCACGGAAACGGCCCTTAACGGGGCTGAACTGGCTAAAGCATGGGCTGACCTAGCATTGGCTACACGCAAGGCGTTTAACGACGTTGGCCTCCCAGAAATTGCTGATAACGCTGCTCTCCGCGCTCCCGAGTGGGGTGCCTTGTGGTGGTTCGGTCAGCGCACGGTTGAAACCCCTGCACCCGAGGACGACTTGCCTTACTAAACAATTAGGTATTGCGACGGCGTGTGGTGACGCTGGTTACTTTCATCACCTCCCCGGTAATCGCATAAAAGCCGGGGTCTTTTTTTGCCTGAGTAGCTCAACGGTAGAGCACCTGTTTTGTAAACAGGCGGTTGCTGGTTCGATTCCAGTCTCAGGCTCCAAACGAAACAGAACAACTAAGAACAACTAGATACTATGAGCGACGAACTTAAAGAGAAGATTAAGCGCATCGCGGCTAACCATAAGTGGGAGCTAGGCAACGTAACCTTGCACGAAGGTAACGTGTATGTCTGGGCCAAGAACGGCAAGCCCCTCGGCATCATCCCAGAGTCGTGGATAAATGGGATGAACAGCTTACAAGCTACCGCCAGGATGCGGCTGGCTCACTGAGAAACTAGATACGCTTTTACTTGTTCGTAAACAAGTGGCGTCAACAGTCTCTTGCTTTGTAGCTCGTTAATGTAAGCTTGCCGTTCTTGCTGGGTGCCAAGCTTAGAAAGCTGCTGGGTAATATACTTAGCCCGTGTTCCATCGTTAGCGTCAAGCGCACCAATCAATCGGTCCACTTCATTAACGCCAAGGGCAAGGTCGCGCATCTGGGACTTAACTCTGTTCGCAACGCTAACTGCAATTTGCGGCTGCTCACGAGCAATCTTTGAAATGGCAGACCCACGCTGGGACGCAGGAAGATTCATAACCTCGTCAGCAAGTAACTCTGCCGACCTGTCTTTCTCAACGGGTGGCGGCAGGTAAGTATCCGTAAGCGCACCAAGGATTGTCTGCGAGTCTATGCGCCCCTCTTTTAACGTAAGCGCAATCTCCTCATCAGTAAGGCCAAGCGTTCTGGAGTCATTAACAATTTGCTTTACCTTGTCGAAAGCGACCCCATGTAGCGGCAGATACTCCTGATACGCAGTCTGCTTTTCCGCATCATCAAGCGCACGCTTTCTAGCCGAGGCATAAGAGATTCTGTCATCTGACATTGCTTTGCTTAAAGCAAACGCATCGGTCTTAAGCCTAGAGTAAGGGTTAAAAGTCTTCTTTCTGATGCCGCCAAAGTTCTCGGCAAGCAGGTCATTCATTGTGTAAATCTGGCCTCCGGGCGTCTCAACCTTGAAGTCCTTAGATTTGAGTGTCTTAAAGAACTTATTCGTTTCACGGACAACAAGCGGGTTAAGGGTATTGTCTAAGAAGTAACTAGAGTTATCTATGAACTGCTTGTAAATCGGAGCGTTCTCACTGGTAATTGGAGTTCCATACTTAGTCTTACCAGTCACCACCTCGGATACAGGAGCGAGCAAAAGATTAGCACCGAAGAGTTGCTTGCCTAGCGACTTAGACAAAGCAGAGAACGCTTCTTCTGGCGTTGCTTGTCGGGCTGCAAGGGCTGCTGCCTCAATAGCGATAGAGTGCGGGAACGTGTAGTTAAGGTTAATGTATGAGTAAGTCCCATCGTCGTTCTTGTTAATCGTAACGAGACCGTCCTTATCCCAGCTAGGCATACGATTTCTTACCGCTTCCTCTTCCTCGCGACTCAGCCAAGGGTTAGAGCCAACGTATCCTACGCCGCCAAGAAGGGTTGACATAGCGGCGATACGGCTAGCCCCTCGGTTTCTCATCACGGCATTACCGCTAGCCATTTCTTGCAAGCCTAGTTTGTAAGTATTAAAAACTACACGGAATCGGTCAGCCGTGTAAGAAACAAACGGGTCAAGGAATCCAATGGATGAAAAGTTTCTTATGAACCTTGGTAGCGAATCGGAATCCTGGGTAGTAAGCCTTACTTTTTCAGCGGCCCTTTCCATCAGTTTTTCCATTGATTCAGCAGGATACGCCTTCCTTAGCGCGGAAAGTTCCCCATAAAAGTTAAACACTTTAGTTGCTGTTTCTGGGGCCGAATAAAGCTTACCAACTGTTTCAATGCTTCCCTTGAGCTTCTCCTTTACTTTAGTAGGTAGCTTATTAATGAAGCTCTTATCGGACTCAAGCAAGCCGCGCTTGAAGTCGTTAAACTGCACGTTACCACGAATAAAGCCCTTGCGCCTAAAGAACTTAAACAACTCAAGGGTTTCTTTTGTTCTCAGCGTTCCGTCTGGCTTACCAATACCTAAGTTAAGCAGAAAGTTATTTTTAGCAGTTACATAGTTTTTGGCACGCAGAAACTCCAAGCCGTGACCCTGAGCAATGGTATCCATCACGCCGCCCCATATGTTAGATGCCCATCCCTTTAGCGAACCAAGCGTTTTCGGAAGCTTGGCAACAGAAGATAGTGAAGCAACAAGGCCGAAGTGCTGTAAGATTGGGTCGAGGTCAGTTGACGTATAAGCATTGAAAGCATTACGAACCTCTGGAGTAGTGTATAGGCCAGCAAGCGGATTAAGAAGCTTGTCCTCAGACTGAACAACTAATACATCACCAAGTTGAGAATTGGTTCTGAATAAACCAGTAGATTTTCCAACGCCAGCAACCTCTTGCATAACCTTAAACTTGGCCTCGGATGCAGTCATCTTTCCGAGAGTTTCAGACGCAAGATAAACAGGGTCGTGAATCTCGCCAAGTAGTTCCCTTGTAAGCGGGTCTATGTTTTTCTTGCGACGATAAACCCCGCTCCTCGCATTAAACCTGCCTGTTGTAGCAAACTGCATTGCGCCATCGCGGTCAACTAATTGGTTAGCAACGTCCGTGTATTCTTGTCGAAACTTATCAGCACGCTTTAACACACTTGCCCTTAATTTGCTAAGGGGCTGAAGGTTTGGCTCTTTGATTCCCATGTTCTGCAATGCTTGGGCGCGATATATACGCGACCTAATTGCTCGCTGGGTAAGTTTCTCAACGCGGTCTGCTACATTGCCCTCGACCCATCGCTGCATTGTCGGGATGTCTGGACGCCACCCATTGAACACCTTGTAAGAGCGAGTAAGGTATGAGCCAAGGTTATCAAGCATGGCATTTTCAAGTGCGCCCTTACCCTCAACGAGTCCATTCTTGATGCCGCTTTCTGTTAGGTCATCAATTATTTTTCTGACAAGCTTTACGGATGGGGCTATTGCCTCTGGGACGTTCGCAAGATTTGTTTGGCCGCGAAGATACTGAAGAGCAAAGTCTGCCGCTTCTGCACGCTGGGCCTTATCTTTAATTGAGCGTAACGCCTTATCCATGTCCCTGATAGCGAACTCGCCATCAACGGCAAGCTGGCTTTTCTCGCCAGCAATCTTTCTAATCGTCGGGATGAGTTCCTTAATCGCGCCGTATTCCTTAATACCAGAAATCGCTTTTGAAGCATACTTAGACACTGCGGTTTCTGCGCCACCAAGTGCGCCACCGGTTACCGTTCCAAGCGCAAGGGCCGTAGTAAATTCTTCTTGTGTTGGGATGCGGCCCTCATCAATTACAGTCTTGGCTAGTTCGGAGCCAGTAGAAATTCCAGCACCCTGAACCGCTCTCTTTGCTATGGTTCTGCCAAGTGTTGTTCCACCCTTAAGTGCTTTGCCGCCGGGTATTCCGCTTAGTATAGTAGCAACAGCAAGTTCACCATAAGAAAACTTCTCGCGTTCTCCGCGAGCAATCTGTCCCTTTTGAACAGCAATGTTAGCAGTGCCACCACCAATAGCACCACCAATAGGCACAGAAAGTCCAAGCGTAGCTGGTGCAAATGGGACACCCGCAAGCTGACCGGCAATAGCACCGCCAACCTCAATGCCCGTATCGGCAGCCATGCGACCAATGGACGGACCACTTACCTCTGCTTGACCCTGCTCCTCCGCAACCGCTTCTTTGTAAGCAGCGGCTACGGTTTCAAAATCAGGAGTGCCTTTCTTGTCCTTGTTAGCAACAATCCACTCCGCATATGCGTCGGCGTTTGCCATGGTATTGTTTATCGTCCTGCAAGAATACTATCAGCAGCAGATTGAATACTGCTTCCGGTTGGCGTTGTGGCCGTATTAGTTGCCGGTTGTCCGGAGAGTGCGGCAACGGCTTCTCGGACTGAAAATACACTACCTAATAAATTTTTATCTCCATATAAAACTTGCAGCTGTTCTAGCTTATTATAAAGCGGAGGATGCTTGGCGATAAATTCGTCTACCCCCATCATTTTTGCAAGTGTCAAGAGTTCCGCATACATCTCTTGGTTGTCAAGCCTTCGGCTACTAGCTGGAATTATTCCCTCTTTATCGGCCTTAATCACAAAGCTTTGTCCGCCAACCGTAACAATCCGATTGCCGCCGCCGAGGTCCGTAATCACCGGAGTGGTATCGAACAGTTGCTTCATCTTGAAGTAAACACCGGAGTCAATTGGGGCAATATCACCGTAAGCCTTAACGAAAGCCGCAATCTTTTCTCCGTCAGTAGCCTTGCGCGGGATGTCCTTGAGGACGGTCTTCATTTGCAGCCATTGATTCTTGTCAACCGGGTCAAGGTTGACCTCCTCTGCAAAGCGTAGCGAGCGGTCAATAACATTAGACGCCGTTTCCTCAACGCTAGGCTTCTTGTCAGGTTGCTTGCCGAAATCAGCAGCATACTGGCGAGCGTTACCAAGCTGAATTAACTTATCCTTTAGCGGTGCTTGCTCCTGTTCAATTTCAGCAAGGCGTTGGTTATAAGCTATAACATCATCTCCAATAACCGGAGACTCTATGATATTGGGCATACCTGTTGGTGTAACACCAACAAAAGTTCTCTTATTTTTTTTCTCAAGTTTAATATTAATCTGCTCCTTTTCCTGCTCTAACTTTTGAAAGTCAGACGAAACCTTAAGCGTATCCTGCTCAAGCTTTCTTGTCGGGACAAGGCTTCCAGTTCGCGCGTTAAAAGCAAAGTATGGCTTAATGTTCTCGGGAACTGGTTGAATTGATGGTGTCTCAGGCGCAGCGGCGGGGGCGGCAGGCTGCTTGCTAACCATATCAATCGCCATGGCTGGGGCTTGAGGCGTAATCTTTCCCGTCTGCATGAAGTCCTGAACGGACTGCTGGGGAGCGTTCATCAAGAACGAGGTTGGCGCAGAAATATTTACGTCTGGAGTAAGAAATGTTGGAACCTTTTCTTCAACCGTTTCCGTAATCGTTTGGGGAATAGCACCAACGCCAACTTGAAACGCAGCAGACTTCCTTGCCTCATTCACAAGTTGATACGCATTGGCCGCGCCAAGCACCCTTACCTGTTTCATTACAATTTTATCAATGTCTTCTCGCGTTGCATTCTCTGGAATATTTAATGCCTTACGAACAAAGGGGTTATCTATCATCGGAGAAATAATGTCAGTTGCTTCCTTATTAAGAAGCTTCTCCTCCTTGTTCTTCATGTATTTCTGAACGCCAACGCTGATAGAGCTAAGGGCGTTCTGAATGCCTTGGCCGATAGCGGCTTGTCCCTGAGCAGACATCTCCGCCCCAGAGAGAGCACCACGAAGGTAGTTAGAGTAATCTGTTGCGCCAAGTCCTGCTTGAACGCCTGTGCCGAATCCGTAAGCCATTAGATGAAAGCGGGGTTAGCAGCGAACTTACGCTCAATGATATCTGTCATCCACTTGCGGATAGCCCACTTGATAAGCGGCTTGTCCGAAATGAACTGAGCGAACTTCTCGCCGTGTTTAATGTAAAGGTTAAAGAACCAGTCAGGGGAATTCTCAAACAGCCACTGACGGAACAAGAGCCACATCGGATTCTCGTTACCGAAGACCTCACGGGCTACCCAGCATCCAGTAATACCCTTTAGCAATGTGCTACCGCCAGCGGCAGCCGCACCAGCCCCGCCCAAAAGTCCACCGCCTAGAGCACCAATGCCGCTCATAAGACCGCCAATCATAGCACCGCGAGCCTGAGCCTGAGCACCAGCGAATCCAGCCTGAGAGCCATAAATAGAGCTTTGGTAGTTAGCTTGGTTAGCCTGATTCTGAAGCGCGAGGTTAATACCAGCGTTCGGGTCAAAGAGGTTCGGGCCAAGGGGTTGATTAGCAAGGCCAGCGGCGAACTGCGTAGAAGCCATGCCCATACCGGGGGCTTGCGCGGGGCGACCAAGGATAGCTTGGAATGGGTCAGCGGCGGTAGCTTGGTTAACGGCAAACGCCATCTGAGCAGCTTGCAACGCTTCCTGACGGCGAGCGGCAAGGGCTTGCTCGCGGTTAAGAACTTCGGAAGCAACCGTGCTAACGTCGCCTACGCGACCACGGGCGAGTCCACCAAGACGAGCGGCTTGCTGTGCGCCACGCATCTCTTGCGGGGAAAGCTGGCCAGAGGCCGCGAACCGCTGGGCGGCAAGGGTATTAAGCTGATTAACAATCGCTTGCTGCATCGGGTCAGCCGCACGAAGCGCAGCCGTAGCGCGGCCACCAAGGGCTTCAACGTCAGCAATGTCAGCAGCACGCTGCATACTCGTAAGCTCTTGACCAATACCACCCGCACGACGGGAGGCGAGGTCTTGAATTTCAAGAAGACCCATCTGGCCTCCGCTGCCTTGAAGAAAAGTGTTAATGTCGTTTAGCTCAAGCTGCGTGTATTGTGGGCGATACATCTGCTCGGACGCAAGAATCTGTCCCTGGAGCACGGGGTCAGCCATCGCTCGCGTGAAATCAAGGGCGGATTGGCCAGGGTCAATCTGACGAGGTGCCGGGGGCGGCGTTGGCATTGAAACTTTAGAACCCATGTTAAACCTTCAGTAAGTGTTTTAGCTTGTAGTAATTATAAAATCTAGGCTGCGGTCTGCCTTTGAATTCCCTTGCCCACCCTATTTGTTTAAGGGGGAAAGGGATGTGAGAATAAAGAATCGAAAGAGCGTTTTCCCCGACAACCATTTCCACCCACCACGCATCAGCTTCTTGAGGGCTGACCCAGCGTTTGTAATCGCTTGAGTCACAAGGCCGAGCCAAGGCGAGCATGGATGGCTCTGAGTAACAATAACCATGCTCCAGATAAAGGCCGTGAACTCGTGGGAAATCTGGACCATAAATGTTAAGAGCTTCAGAGATTGCTGACATTAAGTGTCAATAAGACCATGAGCGCGAAGCCGCGCAAGGATTGTGTTAACTTTGTCCTTCAAGTCGGACATTTGGGTTGTAACCTCTCCAACGTCAATGTTGTCAAAGCCAACGAAATTGTAAGACGCAGAGATGTCGCTAATAACTGCGCCCTGAGCACCAACAACCTGTGTGCCGTTTACCTTGTAGGCTGTGGTAAAGTCAGCGGTAACGCCGCCTGTTACATTACCAGAATCGTCAATCGCAATGGCTGACGATTGAATCGTAGAGCCGCCTGTGCCATCGGCGCGGATAATTCGGTTATCCGTAGAACCAGTCGAGCCACCGATTGTGCCGCCGCCACCACTGGCGGAAGCTGAAATCGTAATGCTACCGGGGCCGTTAGTAATCGTGACGTTAGAGCCTTGGGTTAGCGTGGCCTTAGTAAAGCCTGTGCCGTTACCGATGAATAGCTGACCATTCGTGCCGCTTTCGAGCTTAGAAGCCGTAATGCCTTTATCCTTAACGATTACTGCACCGCCCGAGAGCTGCGTCGTTGCGCTATCCACGGCACCCGAAGCAAACGTCGCGCTGTTAATAGCGGCGTTAAGGTTCGCTGCGGTTACTTGGTCGTTCGTGACGTAAGTGTTACCTGTGCTGAGGATAGCCATATCAGTATTCTACCACGAGGGTTTATTGCTTAGAGCTGATGTTAAGGTCGGTGAGTTGAGAGCTTACTTTGACCGCTCGAATCTTGGGGCGGCCAAGTGTCGGTGTAAGCGTGAACTGGCCCCCGTATCCACGGACGTTACCAATACGGCCACGAACCGAAGCGTCCTCGCTTACAGCCAAGGTTTCACCAAGAAGGTCAGAAAGCGAGTCAAGCTGGTTAACCGAGTCTGGGTTCTCGGACTCAAACGAAACGTCAATGTCAGATACGTTACTGTCAGAGCTTTCGGCCTGAAGCTCGAACGAGTTATACCGCTTGCGGTCCATTGTCCCAGCGGTGTATTGTCGCGTGGTCATGTAAGACTGAATCGGGTAATAGGTTGATGACTGACCAATCTGAGTAATGAGAACGTCGTTATTATCCACACGGTCCTCAAGAATATGGATGCCGCCGAAAGAGTTCACGGCATACAACTTGTTCAAGGAGCCTGCGCCAGCGCGGATAAGGTTACGGATGTTCCAGCCGTCAGCGTTAACGGTATCCAAGGACTCCCAGCCCTGGTTCAGGAAGTTGTAAACCAAGATGGCGTTATTCTCGGTCGAGTTATCAAAAGGGACCGCGATGTAATAACGGTTATCGTGGTAAATGGCTACGGAGTTCTTCGCGTAATCCTTGTTAATGCGCTTGATGAGCGGGTTAATCGGCTCGGAAAGCGGGATAGACGCGCCGCGCAGGTTATACAAGTCCTCGAAGGTCATAGCGTAAACGCCGTTATCCGAGAGGAAAAGAATCTGGTTGCCGACCTGAATCACCGAGCGACGAGCCAGGCAGCCCACTTCGCGGGTAACCTCTTGGACCGTAGTGGACTCCAAGGCACCGCTTACGCCACGCACGAGGTGAATCGTGTTACGGTTAAACACCACGAGGTTATCCTCGGTGAACGGCTGGAGGGCTACGACGTAATCCGCGCCACCTGAAGCGATGCGGTAATTAGCGTAAATCTGGTCGTAAGTGTCTTGGTCGAGAACGTCAGACGCAATGATTTCGTCCGTTACGTCGCGGCTGGTAATCGTAGGCGAGCCAGAGCTTCCAGTCGTCGTGTAAAGGAACGGCATCCAAAGACGACGCTGGTGGTAAACCGCCCAAGGTGGGGCAGGCATATGGCTAAAGCCAGCACCAACGGATAGCTTCTTAACGTAAACAACGCTGCCGTTACTGTGGTCGTGAACGTCAGCGTAAAACGTAAAGGTATTTGCGTTAGGGACTGTTGCGATTGAGTAACCTTTCGTCTTCTCGGTCAGGTCTGTGCCGTCTTTTTCAACAACGTAAATTACATCGCCAACAGAAAGGCCGTGACTTGTTTCGGTAACGGTTATAACGCCATCCACGCATTGCGTGTTGCTTGAGGCGTTAAGATAAACCGGCTGGGTGTAGTCGCCATTTGCGACCAGTTGGAAAGCTGGGGTTCCAGTAAAGTCTCCGTCCCACTCCAAGGCCGTCAGGCCATCTCGGAAAATGAAGACGTAATTAAACGCCTGAACCATATGAACATCAGCTTCCAGCGTCTCGCCAGCCGGGTAGTCAATAGAGGTGGCTGTGCCGGTTCTCAGGTTTACCGCATACGCAATGCTGTTCGTAGCAATTACGATGTATTCCTCGTTTTGAGAAGCCGGGTCAGAGAACAAGCACGAGCCGTAAACCGAGTTAATGACGTTATCATTAAGGATAGGTGCGCCGACAACTGCGGTGCCGCCGATAGTTCCCGAGAGGCCAGAGACAGTAATTTCGATTGTAACAGAATCAACGACAGTGATAAGTCGGTTGCCATTAGGGTCAGGGGTAAGTCCTGTAATGCCAGAGACGTAGCCGAGTGTCTGGTCAATGAATGGGTGCGCCGAGGAGAACGTAATCGTAATCGTGTCTCCGCTTCGGCTAGAGCCGCTAGACGTTGTGTTAGCGTAAACGTAAAACGGTAGCGTCAAAGACGCTTCATCCGTAGCCAGGGAGGAGCCTAGATTCTGGTGGCCCTTGCGGGTCTGCCACGCCCCGTTAATATCCATGCGTCCGTTAGACGACATGGCAATCTCTGAAGGTTGAAGCTGGTCTGGGCGAAGGCGTGCGTTAACTCTAGTGAACGCGACATCGCCCTCATCAACCATCAGGTTATCAAGGGAGCCGTAATTGCTATACCGTGGCATTTACCTAGTATAGCTTATGTTGTTACTTCACCTTGCGGCGTTTAACGTCAACACCCTTGATGATGCCTTTGTTACGGCTGGCGTAAAAGACTTGCTCGCCACGCTTCTTGCCATACTCGGCTTGCATCGCGGCCTTAATCTTACGGCCTTTCTTGGTCAGCGGCATATCAGCACTTCTTCCGCTTGCCGTATTCCTTCATGCGCTCGCGCTTACCCTCGGACTTCTCGTGCTTCATCTGCTGCTTGCGCGACTTGTATCGTTCACCTGATTTGCTCATAGTAGTTAATGATTAATGCTTAACAATTCCAAGCCCTTCGGCTCCAATAGTTTGCAGAAAGTTTGTTCTCCTTACCCTTGATTCCACCAGACCTGGCGCAGTAGCTTTTCTTCCGCGCAGGCTGGTTTTTCTTGATAGTCATGTTCGCATCCCCGAATCGGACGACCTTTTCCTTGCCGTCCTGACAGGCTTTGACCACGAACTTCTTTCCGCCCTTAACATCGCGTCTGGGGCTATTACAGGGCAGATTGCGGGGATTGAGTGCCATGGTAGGGGTAAATGGTTAAAAGCCCGTAAAGTGGCCTATTCTGCGTCTTTAAGGCGTTTCTGTTCTGCATCGCGGTTAATGCGGTCAAGGTTCTTAGCTTGCTTGATAATCCACCAAGCGGAAAGGGAGCTAACAATAATCGAGCCAGTCATCACCAGAACCTGCAAAACGTCAGCCGCCATCTGAAGCGTGGCAACTGTGGATACCCAGCTAATAGCGTTAAGGCTAATCATTTTCATGGGCTGGAGGTTATCGTTCATTTGGCTGTGCGTTGTAGTGGCCGCGAACCGAACCACCACATGACGGCTGTTGAAGTAGCGAAAACGAAGTCAGACAAGATAGCGGCAACCGCTGCCTCACCGACGAATCCTGCCACGATGAACATAATCAGCGACAAGACCATCGCCCAAGTCAGGCCTGGACGGGTAAAAGCACGAAAGGCATCCACCAGAATACGGGTAGAAATGACCCAGATAGGGGCATTTGCAGGAATCTGGACGGCTTCGTTATCGCTCTTGAGGCTGGTATCGAAGGACTTGAACTCGGCCTCGGTAATCTTCAGCCGAGACATCGCCTCCATTTTCTTAATCTCAAGCTCGGTTTCCATCGCCTTAGACTTAACATCCACAATCTTTTGAACCAAAGAAAGGACGCCGCCCAAGATGGAACCACCGACAGCACTAGAAAGAAAGCTAAACATAGCTTATACTAACACAAATTAAAACCAGTGATGACGAATCCAACGCCAGCAAAAGTAAGGGAGCCAGATAAACTTCGGGACACGGACAATCTTGACGTTACTATCAACGACCCCTGGGGGAACAGCATCCCAACAAGTGACCTTAATAGGCTTCCCATCATTGGACTCGCAGCTCCAAATCAACCCGTTGCGCGTCGGGTGACGGCCCCAATACCACGAGTTATCAAACTGACCTAGCTCAATGTCAGTCTCGCGCCCGTGGCTAATCATGCAACTTACGATGCGCCAGCCGTCAGTCTTGCCTTTAATCGTGAACGCCGAGATTCCAGCTTGGCCGATGAACCTGCAATCCGAGAACTCAATGTTCGTGCAGCCAGTGGCATCTACGTTATTCTCGGTCCCAGCATCAACGGTCTTACCTTTTAGCTGCGCGTTAGTGCAGTGATAAAACTTAATAATGTCGTCATACGCCTTGGGGTAAGGCGGGTTCTCAAAGCCGTCCGTATCTGGGTTGTCCCCGTAGTATGAAATCCAGTTAACGTCAGGAGGGATAGGCACAGCAATTAAAGACCATATTTGCTTACAAGATACGCTTCAACAACTTGATAGTCGGTGGCACTTAGCGTTGAGTTGTAAACAATCACTTCAGCGACCTGACACTCAGACGCTTCAGCGTATCCACCACCGTAGTCATTTATGCAAATTCGGTCATAACTAGGTGAACCCGCTCCAGATGTTCCATAGGTGACTCCGTTTTGGCGACCAAGATTGTTTTGGTCCGTTGAGTATCTCCAATTTCCGTTTGCGGGGTAGCCCCCAGCCGGAGAAATCCATCCATTATGATAAAACATATTGTGGTTATTGGCATAGAAACCTGATAACCAATTTTGATTCTTACCTTGGATGATTCGATTATTTGAAACATTGGTGTATCTACAAACGTGAAATAGCGTGTAAGTAGATGGTAAAATAGCAGCAGGCCAAACTATCTTGCCGTAAGAGCCACCGTTATAATCGCACTGGACACACTTTATTGTTTTTGAAGAACCGTTACCTGTCACTGAGGGTGTTGTAACCGAAACAGACCCCGTAGCGTGATACCCATTGCCAGACTTATCTGTCCACACGCCAGTAGCTGCATTGTAGGAATCGGCGTCATACCATGCGATATACCCTGCCACTGGTGGTCCAGCAGATTTACCGTGCAAATCATCCAGCGAAATTGCGCCAGATGGGACACCTGCGAGGGTTCGCACCGCTGCATCGTTCAGCGAAATTTGTGCAGTAGCAGATAAGCCAAGCTCCGTATTGACTTGGCTCATGCTAATCTGGCCTGACGCCGGGAGAGCCATTACTTTTTCAGGAGTTCGATTTCAGCTTTGAGTTCTTTGATGGCCTCGACGAGAAGCGGGATAACGCGCTCGTAATGCAGCGTCTTGTATTCGTTGTCGATGGGGGCCGGGGCAACGACCTCTGGAAGAACAGCTTCGACTTGCTGCGCGGAGAGACCGACCTCGCGCACCGGCTTGTAGCCGAGAGCCTGAGCCGTCTCGTTCGCCTCGTAGTAAAAGCCGTTCAGCTTGGAAACCTTGTCGAGAGCGTTCTCGATGTTACCGAGCTTGGTCTTGAGGCGGTCGTCAGAGTAATACGCTGTGATGTTACCAGTGGCTGTGATTTGTCCAGTGCCACCATATAATGCGATAGAAACAGCCCCAGATGAATCATATACATATGCGTTGCCAGCACCAGACCCGCCCTCACTAATATTAAATAGTTTATTTGAACTAGAAGACTGTATCGCATATATTACATCTGTAGCGGTGGAAGGGCTCTTTGCCGTGACCACTCCAGTAACCGCGACATTACCGTTCACATCCAACTTGCTAGCCGGGCTCGCCGTGCCGATGCCGACGTTGCCGGTGGAGTCGATGCGGAGACGTTCGCTGATTGTAGTAGATCCAATCGGAGTTGTCGAGATTGTCGCTATTGTTCCATGGGCAGTAGACGTCCAGGTTTCCGCCGCATTCATGGACAATGACACTTGCGGATTTGACCATGAAGTTCCATCGTAACCGCTTCCTTGAATCAGACCTAAATTGCCCCCAGATATTACTGCGCTAAGAGATGCACCAGTGCCAAAAGATCGACGGAAATTAAATATAGGCTGAATACCGGAACCGATAGCAACTACTTCCATGCCAGAAGAAGTGCTGTCTGCGTTCAAAACTTGAAGCAAAGAACCAGTAAGTGGCGTTGGGGCAACTGAGGCATTTTTGTTTATTACTAAAGTAGTTCCCGGGCTCGCCGTCCCAATGCCGACGTTACCAGAGTCGTCAATGACAACGCTGGACGAGTCTTGAACCAGCTTGCCGGTTGTCCCATCGAAGCGAACGATGCCGTTATCGGTTGAGGACGCAGGGCCGACAACATCGCCACCCAAGGAAGGCGAGGAGTTCGTGACGGTAAAACTAGGGTAACTTCCCGTCACAGAAATGCCTGTTCCAGAGGCAATGCTGACAGTCTGGTCAGGAGCCGAATTTGTAACCGTGAAGCTAGGATACGTTCCCGACGTAGAGATTCCTGTGCCAGCCGCAATGCTAACTGTCTGGTCTGGCGCATCGTTAGTAATCGTGAAGTTCGGATAAGCTCCAGAAGTCGAGATGCCGGTTCCACCCGTAAGCGCAACCGTCTGGTCAGGCGCGTCATTAGTAATCGTGAAGTTCGGGTAAGTCCCAGAAGTCGAAATACCTGTCCCGCCAGTTAGGGCAACTGTTTGGTCAGGTGACGTATTCGTTACGGTAATGCTACCCGAGCTTGTAATAGGACCGCCGCTAACGCTGATGCCTGTGCCAGCCGTCAGGTCAACGCTAGTGACTGTGCCATTCGCGCCTTCTACTGTCGGCGTGTCCAGAATCAGAGTTTTGAAAACGTCCATCTTAGAGGTAGTTCAGTTCTTGCATTTCAACCACGGCATCGCTGGAACCTTCGCGGATAGCCTTGGCCTTAGAAGCCATTTCCCGTGTCCAATAAGCCGAGCTATTAGCAGGCATACGGAATCCGAGTGAAGCAGTCGGGTCAGTCGTGCCATCGAAAGTCACGCGAATGGTATCGCCAGTAACTTGCACCAGAACGTGCGTAGTGCCAGCGTTCAAGCTCCAGTTCACGATAGCCTCGGCAGACGAGCTAATCGTGTTCTGCTTATGAGTCGTGTTGTTCTGTGAAATCGCCTGCGACGGCGTATTAACAATGCGTGCGTTAGGCATGAGATTAAACTGTAAAGGGTGAAGCCTGCACCGCAGCGTCGGTGCCGCCAGCGCGAATCATCTTAGCCGCATCAGCCTGACGAGCAGACCAGAAATCACGGTAGCCAGATGGAAACTCATGGCCGTTAGAAGCCGATGGGTCAGAGCCGTCAAATGTAACCATGATGTCAGCACCTTGGACATCAACAAAAACGAACTTAGTGTCCTCGTCATACCACGTTGTAGCGAACTGCACAACGGACGTAGAAACCGTCAGGCGTTCGTCTGTGCCGCCGACTGTCGGGACCGGGTAAAGATTAACTGTGAATGTGTTAGGCATAAGATTAACGAGACTGGCGGGAGACGTATGTTGAGATTCTGCGGTAAAGCGTATTGTTATTCCGTTGCGATTCCGCTTTGTCTAATTCTACCAAAAGGTATTGCTGCGCCACGTTTTCTTCAGCGATGGCTTTGTCAATCTGACCGTCCATCCGAAGGAAGTCAGCATAAGAAGCATGAGCGGCGTATTCAAAGAACTCGCCGGGAATGTCCGTAGCGGCTGACGTATAAGGGCCACCCCACTCCTTGATGAAGCTAACCCAGAATCCGTCTAGGTTGCTGTAATTGTTCACCACATGAGCACCGTCAGAATCCACCCAGAACTCGTATTCGATGGCCGAGTTAATGTTCAGGGGGTTGCTGCTCCAGATGCGGTTAAAGCTGTCAATCTCGGGAACCGCGTCAGCGATGACGGTAGCCGAGCCGGTGTAAGTCTCGGTGCCTATCCCAGAGGTCAGCTCGTAAGTAAAGGTGTCGTTAGTCGTCGTGGTCGTGTCCACGCTGACAACTTGGAAGTTACCGTTAGCGTTCACGGTGCCACTAAGGGCCGCAACTGTAACATACATACCGGCCACAAAGTTCACGCCAGCCGTGCAAACGAACGTCACGGTTGTTCCGCTGCGGGACGCAGAGGCGACATTGTAAGTAGTCGGCGTAAAGGTAACGGGGATAACCCCATCTACCATAGGCCGCGCCTGAGAACCTACGATGTATCGCGACCAAGTCTGGCTTTGCCGATACGCCTGATAAATGCGGCGATTAACAAAGTTCAGGATGCTTGTTTGCTCTTGGGTCGTGAAGTCACTCACGCCCGAAAGCGAGCTAATCAATGAATAAAGGTCGCTGTATGTTCGGTTAGTCACAGTTTGTTAGGGGAAAGGTGAGGGAACTTCTTCTGGAAGTATTTCATAAACTCCTTAGAGTGAACCTCTTTAGCTCCGTATTTCTGTTGCATACGGAAAAATTCCCACTCGGGGATAACCCCGATACACCGACCTAAGCCGGGGACTTCTCGTTGATTAACTAGCTCCTTAGCTTGTTGAGCGGCTTCGATTTCATTAGCACGCTCCATTTCTTTCTTTAGTTGCAGCCCCGTCTTTAGCTCGCGAATCAGCGCGTCATGGATTTCTCCATCATGGTATTTCGGGAAGTTTGTAATCAGTTGCATAAAAAAGGGGCTACCCCGAAGGATAGCCCCATTATAACACACTAGTCTATTTATTAGACCAGCGCGGTAATCTTGCCGTGAGCACCTGGATGGTTAACCAACAGCGTGAGGGTTGTGTCCACATAACCACGCTGACCACCGCCGAGGTTCGGCAGACGGGTCGAGCCAAGGCCAATCAGCTCCGCAACGCCGTAGTAATCCGGGTTGACGAGGTAGCCAGTGTCCTTGTTTGTGGTGTCAGGAGCGCAGTCCGGGTTCATGTTCACAATGCTCACCATGCCGTGGTCGGACTCATACATTTCAACCGAGAGCTTGATGGTCTTGGAATCAGCCGCCTGAGTAATCTGGCGGTAAACCGTGTTTGTGCTGCCAGATGTGCGAGCATAGTCAGCGATAACGCGACGCAGGGCTGTGTCGGCCACGAGCGTCAGGTTGTTCGTTGTGCCTGTGACGCGATAAATCGACGTAATCAGGTCATTGAAACCGCTCTCAGTCAGCGCACCGCTCGAATGAATCGAGGCAGCGGGAGTGCGGTAAGCAGACGGAACGTCAGCCGGACCAGCCGAGTCAATCCAGTCGCCCAGACCACGGAGGCCATAAACGGTGCCAGCACCGTCTTCAGCCGAGCGGTCATTCGCGGAGCAGAGGGTAGCCTCAACGTCGCGCTTGATTTCGCGGACGGCCTTGGCTTCAGCCTGAGCAATCTTCGCGGGACCAACGGACTCAACGGCGTCCTGAAGGTCAGACACCATGAAGTCGCGGCGGAACTTTTGGACGTAGTTGCCGAGACGAGCGCGGCCACTGAATTTGTCGGTGAACGATGTAACGTCAGCACCTTCGGCCACACCGGATGTCACCGGGGCAGCGAGGGAGTCAACGGTCCATTCAACGAATGTCGCTGTCGCCTTGCTCTTAGGAGCGGACGAAAGCACGGGGGTTTCCTCGGGGGCGAGGATGGTCAGGATGTCGGTCAGGTCTTCACGATTGGAGACGGCTGAACCCGGATTAGTTGTGTCGTAAGTGTTAGAAAAAGCCATGTTAGGCAGTAGTTAAGAGTTATTTACGTTTAGAGTGTTGAAGGGCGCGGAGAGCGATGAAGTCCTGCGTAGCACCTGACGTAGAGAACCGTTGCTGAATATCTTTCACGGCCTTAGCCGCTCGGGGTTCTGGCTGCTCACTTTGAGCAGAAGAACTTACCTGAATCGAAGGAGGGTTAATCCGCGCACTAGGCCTGTGTTCGCTCACGGGCTTGCGCCCATAAATCGAATTAGCCGCGTGAGCCACCATGTATTCCATGTAAGGCTCAAGGTCCGGGACTGCTTTGATAGCTTGCTTCAAAAGCGGGCTTTCGCGCAGAATCTCGAACTGCTTGCGGGTATCGTTATCTTCGCCTTGCATCCAATCCAGTTCCGTCCGAATAGCCTCACTAAGCTGTTGCTTGGCGGAGGCACGTTGTTGACGGGCTTGGAGTTCAGAGAGCTGCGCCGGGAGAAAGTCTTTGCGTGCTTTCTGAGCATCTCGCATAACTTTACGCACCTGAGCCTTGGTAATCTCTTTGCCGTCCACTGTCGCAACGATGTCATCTGCTGCCAGATGCTCGTTAGTCCAGAGAACGTCTTCGGCCCACTCGATAGCCTCGTCGATTTCACGGGCTTTGCCCTGCAATTTCTCAACGCTATCAATGTCGGCAAACGGATTGTTCTCAATCCGCTTAGTCTCCAAGGGATTCTTTTGCGATTCCCGATTCGCTAGTTCTTGTTTCAGGGCATTAAGCTGTTCCTCGGCGTGCTTACGTTTTGCAGTAAGTTCACCGAATCGAGCTACTGCGCGGCTACCGAGCTTGTCGGCAAGCTCCCGCAGTTCTGCCTCTGACATGGATTCTAGGTCGATTTCCTTCTTAGAAAGAACATCTGCTTCCTCTTGGCTTACAGGTTCGTTCTCAGTAACGGTCTCCGCTTGGGTGTCGTTCTGAGACTCAGGCTGAGTTTCCTCGACCTGCTTATCCTCCTGCTCCGCCTTCGGTTGCGGTTCTGTTGGTTTGACGTTAATTACTTCGGTGGAGATTTTAGGCTCCCCAGGAACTTCCGTCTTACCACCTCGGCGTCGGAGTGCATACATCCCGAACGCAAGGTTGTCTGAGCTTTCCACTGCACTTTTTTCACCCGCAGCGTTAGGTGTTAGAACTTCATTAGACATAGTTATCAACGCTCTCTTTGAACGCCTGAGCGATTTGCGATAACGTCATTGTAACACGCCTTTTTGCTGCTTGACATTTATTTGCTATTATGTGCAAAGTCTTGAAGTTCAATGAATCCCAAACCCCGCAAGCCTACCTCTTATGACTGGATAGCTCCAGAGCATTGGAAGGCCGCGCAAACAATGCGCCGAGTCAAGGTCAGGGGCAACGCGGCACACGCCAAAATGCACCCCTTTGGAGAGCTAGTGATTGAGGAACACGAAATCTTTCGTTACTCCCGCGCTAATCCACCGACTCATGTAATTGCTATGTTGAAAGCCAACCAACTTTAGGCTTGACAAGATTTCAAAATCCCCCTCACACTCCCCCTTTCTTTTAAGGGGTTTCTTTTATTTTCAGTTTACTTATTCTCTTTCTTAGCCGCCGCTTAAAGCGAGCGGCCCTTATGCCTAAAGAGAATCTCTTCTGCGTTAGTCATCTTTAGGATTTGGTCGTAAGCGAGAATCTGTCCCGAAATTTGCTGCATCTTATGCGGCTCTGCGTTAAAGAGAGCCGCGATACAAGACTCACGCTCATCCTTAATTGACTCAAGGAATTCAGCGAACTGAGTGATGTGAGAGAGATGGTCGAGGGATTTTTCGAGGGACATTACTTAGAGTGTTTGCGAACCATTGAGGCAAGGGTCTGTGCTCGTCCTTTTACTTGCTTGGCCCACTTGCTGTCAAGCATCTCAGCCGCAGCGGTCTTGTAATCCTTTTGCATCAAGGCAGCTTGGGTCTTCTCGAACTTGTTTAGCTTGGTAAAGCCGAGATTGAAAGACATATCAATCAAAGCCTTCCTTACGTCTGCTGGCTGCTCGTCAAAGTTAGGCAACCACTTACGAGCGTCGTTAAACGCCTGAGTGACAGACTCATTGTAAAGACGTTTAATTTCTGATTCCGTCAGGCGAACCTTGCCGCTAATCAAGTCTTGTGGGTTATATCCCATTTGCTTAATGATGCGCTGGTTATGCGGCTGCGTCAAATTAAAGCCGACACCAATAGTAGGCTTCTCCTCACTATCGAGGTAAACATACTGCTTAACGTCTTCGTGTTCCGCAATCTGATTATAAAGGTCTTCAGAGAACTTCCTTTGCTCCGCACTTGAGCGAGCAACCATTTCGTCGTAGTTGCCAATTTCGGCCATATCAAGCCCCCATGCTTTGAGTGTTAACATCACCCATAGCAGCAGGCTGAGTCCCAATACGACCAATCTGAGCGTTCTGCGCTTGCTGCATCTGGAAGGTGTATTGCGCTGCATACTTCTGGAGTCGGGCTGCAAATATTTCGTCTTGCTGCAAACGCTGTGCAACGTCTGGTTGTGAAGCATACTGCTGAATAACTTGAAGCGCAATCTGTGCACCATTCGGTCGAGCAGGCATTTCGATGCCAGCAAAAATCTTAGTAAGGTCATCCGTAACAAATCGGACGGTTTGCTGTTGCGCTTGCTCAATAGGTTGCAACATCGCGTCAGCAGCAATCGGGTCAATAGCGTTAGCCGCAATGTCAATAAGAGCGTCGGGGTTAATACGTCCATTACGGTCAAGTTGAATGAGGCTAACAAGCTGGTTCAGCTTTGTCTCCTGCGTTTCTGGGTCGGAGTTAAGGACATCATAACCGATAACAATATCGTAATTCTCGTCAGGGTTCCCCTTGTCAAAGCGCATTGGGTCAACGACTCCGGTAACGCGGAAGAACACTTGGTCAGGACCGAACCGTTGGTAGCACTTGAACGCCATCTTGATAACGTCCTGAATGTGCAACAAGAACTTATCGAGGATAAACTGACGCTTCGTAGCGGAAGCGGGGTCATTCGCGCTAAGGCCAACGAGACGGTCGGCAACATCAAGAAGCGTGCGCTCCATTTCCACAGAGCCGGGGTTATACTGCGGAGTAGGGCCGAACTGGAACTCACCACCACGGCGATACGGAACAAACCGTCCCGGTCCCCAGTCGCTCGGAGCGTTGCCAACAGGGTGCATAATCGGCGGCATCGTAGCCATCGAGTTACGGTCAATGCGGCTGTCGCGCTCAATCTTCACTTGCCACTGAATACCGCGCAAAATGTCGGCCATGCTCTGAACGTCATACAGACGCTTAGAGGCTTCGCTAAGACGAGTTACAATTACGGGATAATCCTCGTAACCGTTCATAAGCTCGAACTTGCCGTAAGGCTTAATCTCACTAATCTTCGATGAAAGCTCCCGATGAAAAACCGTGCAGTAAATGCCCTCGGAATTGTCAATCGGGTCAACGAGACGCTGATAGCCGTAAACAATCTCAATCAGCTCGTTCGCCTCGTAAACCATGTCGTCCCAAAGGACAGACTTCCGAGTGTTGTTCTCCTGCCCAATCGTGTCAATGTTCACGCCCCGGTAATGCTCAATAACGTAATCCACCCAGTCGGCATCCCAGCCTTCGGTGGAGACTTTGTTCTTTAGCTCTTGGGCTGTAAAGTAAGTGCGCCAGAAACAATAAGGCGCACGCTGCGGGTCGGTGGCGTAAGACGGAAAGAAAAAGTCCCCATCAGGCGTAAGGGACTGAACCAGAGGGCAGTCCACTTGGCGGCGGCTAACAGGAATCTCAGCGATGCCCTTTTTACGCAAGTCCTTCAGGGCTTTCTTAGCACGGGCATCCGTAACCGACGGATACACCGAGCGAAGCATAGCGATAATCTGGTCGTCAGCCGAGCCGTCAATTACAGCCTGAGCAAGCTGCGGGTCAACCTGAGCAAGCTGCTGAAGGTCAAGACGCTGGAGGTAAGTGCGGTCTTCGCGCTGCCATCCAACATAAGTCACGGCGATACCGCGCTCAAGCAAGTGATTTGCAGCAGACTCCATCTCTTTCTTAAAGCGAGGAATGTAGCTGCTGACCATCCACTTCAGGAATGAGGAGACAACACGAGCACGCGCCATGTCACCGAACTCCACAGGATACGCACGAATGTTCGCACGCATCATCGAGGATATCAGCAAGGAGACGTAACTGTTAATGCGCTCGTCGATAACGTGAGCCTCGGAGTCAGACGCTCCATCCCACGGGAAAGCGTCAGAGCCATGCTTGCGAAGGTCACGGGTTTTCCCCGGCCAGATGTTATTACGGTCGTCGTAATTCTGGCGGCATTGCTGGAAATAAGGCTCTAGGTCTGCCAGCGTGTCGTCGTATGCTTTCTGAAGAACCGTTACGTTTGGTTCCTTGGCGGCAAATGTAAGAGACTTCTCCTCGCTCGTGTTACTCATTAGGGATAGGATTAAATTGGCTAAACTTGGTTACGAAAGACAGAACCGCCTCGTGCGTAAATGTCGGGTGAACCCCAATCTTTTCGCAAATGGCGGAGGGCTGGATGTTATCAGCGTAGCCGGTCACTTCCTTATAAAGCACCTCAAAGCCGAGCAAACGGTCAGTCTGCTGCGACAGCCACTCTGGGTCACAGGTTGTATCCTGTAAGCGCGGCATGGCGGTAAGTTGTGCCTTTGTTGTCCGTGATGGCATGAACTGGAAACTTCTTATCCTTTAGCTTACCACGAAGTTTCCGAGGAATAAGCACAGGCCGCTTACCATCAACGCCTTGAATCTTGGCGTAAATCCAGCGGTCATTAGGGGCAACGTGAACGAACGTCGCGTAAAGGACATCTGGCGAAAGCTCAGGAATGTCCATAGCTAGGCGAATCTTAGTCACGGCATCCTCGGTAAACCAAGTATTCTTGCCGCGACCAGTCCAGTCGTCGTCAGTCAGCTTGCTTGCTTTAACCTCAAGCAGCTCGTTTACATTAACGCCGAGTTCCTCGGCTAAGTCAGTAATCTTAATTTTCATTTTTAAATCAAACTGTTAATTGCTTTTGAAATTCTAATGTTTGAAATAAGCACGCGAACGTTAAGTTCTTGCTGGTAATCAAACATAACAAGCTCGTCTGGTGTCGGCCAATTTGGTGCTGGCCGATAATACCTAAATTGGTTTGCGGCAGATAAAAATTCCTCATCATCCTCAATCTGCTTAATCTTCACCCACTCTGGGCCATAAACCTCCCAAGCCTTATATGGGCCAATTTCCTCATTGTATTTCATTAGTAACCACCCTTTCGATTTTTAACAGATACCAGAAAGCTTTCATCTATGTAGTCCAAGCGATGCACCGCCGCGTAACGTAATACGTCAATCGGGTCTTTCAGCGGGTGCTCGCGGCTACTGCCGTCGTATTCTTGAAGCGCGAGGATAATGTTCTCGCACCTATCCGAAATGTAAAAGTGAGGCCGGTTGTTCCCATCAATCGGCTTGTTCATGTTATACGAGAGCTTGTCCTGAATTGCTTGGATACCCGGCTCCTCTTCAATACCCGGCGCAGGAATGACTAATAGCTCCTCACGGTTAAGGTCAGAGATGTAATCGCTTTGACCGCCTTGACTGCTAGAATACTTCGCGGCACCCATACGAGGGTCAATCAGTCGCTCAAAGATTTCCTCGCCTTCCTCAAGTGTCTTAATAAGCTCAACGTAATCCTTTACGCCGTAACCTAGCTTTTGCTTACAAGCCTCGCCGGGAACCCACTTCCCGCCACGCTCCATAGCCCAATCGCCATGACTAACATCGGGCCACTCCCGATACACATACCAAGTGTCAGATGGGTCTACGGCAATCCAGCACATGAACCACGGCTTGCTACCAGCCGGGTCAATGACCATATACTTAGTCGCCTTAGTAATCCGCTTCAGTAGCTCCTCGTGCTTAATGACATTTATGTGCGATTGGAACTTAGGGAACTTCGTAGATACGTTCCGAGTCGGCACGCCGTAAAGCGCGGTCAAAGAGTAATTATCGTCAGCCCTAGCTAGGCATTGCTCAAGTAACGCCTCGTATCCTGACCACGGGTTGTCTTTAGAGTGAAAGTAACAAATGCCCGTATTCATACTCTCGTTCTCTTGGTAATACGGAACCCGCTGAGATGAGGTAAGTCCCTCATTAACGCTTAATGATTCAATGGTTAAGGCTTTCTGCCTGAAGTATTTAACCGTCTCAGTCTCTCCGTCTTTCGGCGTAAACGAGATAAGTAGCTTCGCCTTGAACGTAGCCAAGCGGATATACAAGCGGTCAATTAAGTCCATGCCTAAGAGATACTCGTCTAGCCATGCACCTACGTTATGCGACTTCGGCTCGCGGCAACCTAACTCCATGCCCTCAAGGATGGTATCGTCCTGAATCCACTGCGTGTAAAACTTAAAGATAATCTTAGAGCCGTTAGGTAAGACTAAAGCGTTATCGGTAAAGCCGTTCTTGAAAGAGTAATTAATGTTACCTACGGATGACAGCATCCTAGTCTTATACTCCGCAGGTAACCAGTTATAAACTGCTGACTGCTGCACAATTACGCTAATCTCTTTGTTCTGGCTAAAGCAGTAAATCAAGCTACCGGCGTTCTCGATAGCCGAACGGACTACCAGCCTAGCGCAATACTGCGTCTTACCTGAGCGGTTAGCACCGAACAGCAGCAAGGTCTTGAATTTAGCAATGGCTCTGTCTGCGTAATCCCAATGCGGCAAACTAAAGCCATACCGATACGGGTCTTTCCCGGCGTTATCTATCGCCTGATGATAAGCCTCGTAAAGCTGTATCAGCTTCTCTGGCTGCATCTTAGCCATCTCAGCCGCAGTCGGCGGCTTCAAGATAGGATGCTCTCGCCAGTTAAGGGACATCAGTTATTAGACCAGAGCTTCGTGCTCGTAAGCTCTTCGGCCATATACTCGTCCTTGGTCCCATCAGGCCAGCGCACAACGTAACCGAACCTGTCCGAATAAGCAGTAACTCCTATAACCATACCAGCTTGCTCCCCGCAAAGGAGCCAGACTTTTTGCATAATCTTGAATCTAGGGCCAACTTGATTCGCGGCCATAGCAAATAAGTCATTAAGGCTCATCCCCTCCGGTAGCTCGCCGCCGCCGTCGTCGTCGTCAGGAAAGTTCTGTTTCATTCGGTTCATTACCATCGGTTACCTCATTAGCCGTTACGTTAACGTGCTGCGCCGTTTCATTATAGTCTTTCTGACAAGATTCTGAAGGCGAGTTCTGCGGTGGCAGGCACGACTCCGTTGCCGAGTAAGCGCAGTTCGTCGGTTCTATTGTCACAGGTGACATACAACTTGGCATAGTCCAACCCACCGGCAGACCCATTAGCGTCTCTACCCAGCGGGGGTTGAGCTTGCCCGACTGATTTGCCCTTGCTTGCTCTATCAGTGTCAACCCCTGTCTCGGTGAAGTCTTGTTTGGTCTTGTTGATGTCCCGTTTGTTCTCGGTGTTACCCACGACTCTTGGCGGCTCCCATTCGTGCTGGGGTTCGCCGGGGCTGGACGGCCAGCAAGTATCACCACCGTTGTCAGCGACTCCTGACTGCCCTTCTTGCCATTGCTGCGGTCCTGAAAGCCCTGCCTCGCCTCGCTGGCTACGGGACTCGGCCATGATGAACACCCGCTTGCGTCGGTGTGGTGCGCCAACTTCTGCCGCGCTGAATATACCCCACGTTGTTCTGTAACCGATGCTTTCCAGTTCGCTAATGACTTCTCTGAGTCCAAGACTGATATGCCCTTCGACGTTCTCGAAAAAGCAAACTCCAGGTTGCATGGCTCGGATGCCGTCAGCGATGAATGGCCATAAATGTCGTGGGTCTTTTGTTCCGAGTTGCTTGCCTGCGGTTGAGAATGGCTGGCACGGGTAGCCGCCACTGAGGATATCCACCTGTCCACGAAAGCTTGCCCATGGGAAGGTCTTAAGATTCGTCCAGATAGGTGCAGCGTCCAAGAGTCCTGCTTCCATTTTCGCAACCAGATTGGCAACGGGGAAGGCTTCGATTTCACTAAAAGCGATTGTGCGCAGACTTGGGATTGCTCTTTTAAGTCCGATATCAATGCCTCCGTATCCTGCGCAGAGGCTAACGTGTGTAATTGTTTGGGTAGTATCCACATGATTAATTGGTTAAAGGGTTATGGATTGATACTGCATCCGTTTCATTAACGTGCTCTGCCGTTACGTTAAGTTCCCCTTGCTGAATTTGGCTCCTAGCTTCCTCAATCAGCTTCCTGGCATCCTCAATGCTTAGTTTCTTACTCGTGTGCTCAACTCTTACGGTATTCCCCTCAAGCGCAGCAAAGCCTTTATCCTGAGCAATCGCATACGGCAGCACTAAGTCCTTGAGGTTCACTTTCATAAGCTGGTCTTCATCCTCTGCCAGCATTTGCATCTTCTTCTTAGCCAGTTGCCTAAGCCCCTCGGCCATCTCGAACCCGTCGTAAGCTAACTGCTTCCTGCGCTTCTCTAGCGTATCAGGGTGTCTAGCCTTTAGACCCACTAACGCCGTATACCCTATCCCAGTCGCGGCCTCTACATCATCATACGTCTTCCCTTCTGCTAGTAACTCTAACGCTAGTGCCGCCTCTACCGGCTTACGGTTCTCTACTAAGTTAGCGTTACTTCCAGAACTAACCACAGCAGTAGCCGCAATAGGGGAGATATAACCAGGGTCATCCACCCCCTTAGCTTACCCCCCGTGTCAAGCCCCCTGTTAAGCCCCTATTTAGGAAAATTTTACACCCCCTATGGAACCAATCCTAATCGCGCACCCGGGCCTGTTACGCGCATCCCCTCCCCCCGGTGAGACTGAGACTCAATCTCAATGAGACTGAGACTCAATATCAAGTAAGGTCGCGTCGCGCACAAACGCAAAAGAGTTGCAGTGCAATCTATTTGCAACACTTAATGAGAATCGGTCTCAATTGTAATGCAATCCAGTTGCAACACTTAATGAGAACAAGTCTCAGGAGTTAATGAGAACCAGTTGCAATAAGCCTGTCGGCGGTTGGTCGTCTGTTTTGCACGGGTAGGGGAGAGGGTAGGGCCGGGAGAACCGGCGTAGCCAGGAGCCAGGGCAACCAAGGCAGGCTGGCATGATCTTGTTTGCGTAGGGAAGGGAGAGGGTAGGGGATGAATCACCAGGACAATCCTAACCGGCTATCCTGACGGGGAAACCCTGCCATGCTGCCTCTCTCTCTCTCTCTCTCTCTCTTACTCTCTCCCTTGCTCCATGCTTAGAGGGTGTTTTAGTAGCCGCGCATGAACACGTCATGCGGAATTTTTCGCTGTGCAACTTACTGATTCCCATATAACTTAGGCCAATTCGCAACTAAACTGCAAAGATAATTCTCGACTGTTATGATACGTCATGCATTGTTTGCGACATGGACGGCAAAACGCCAACCAATAAACCAAAAGACAAATGAAATATCTCACCACTGAAAACGCAAAGACGTCTAAGGGTCAAAGCTTAGGCGTGCTCACCGGCATTCTTTACCTTGCGCCTGCAAACGAATCGGGCAGAAATGTATGCCCACACGCAAGCGAAGGGTGTCGCATAGCCTGCTTGTATACGGCGGGCATGGGCAGCTTTAGCAACGTCAAAGCCGCACGCATAGCAAAAACAAAGGCGTTCCACGCGGATCCAAAGGGATTTATTGAAGACTTGGCAAAGGATATTCAGGCCTTGGTCAACAAAGCAGAGCGAGAAGGTTTGACGCCTGCGATCCGTTTAAATGGAACGTCCGATATTCCTTGGGAGGCCTTGGGCGGACATCACAAGGTCAATTTGATGAACCGATTTCCGACAGTTGCGTTTTATGATTACACGAAAAACCCGGCACGGGCTCGCTCTTACGCGCAAGGCAAGCTTGCGCCCAATTACTCGCTTACGTTCTCACGCAGCGAAAGTAACGGCCCGATTGCTTTGGAGCTATTGGAGATTGGCGTAAATGTCGCGGCGGTTTTTGCCGTCAAGAAAGGCGACGCGTTGCCCGCAACATGGGGCGGCCGCCCGGTTATTGACGGAGATATAAATGATCTGCGCTACTTGGATCCTCGAAATTGCGTTGTCGGCCTACGCGCAAAGGGCGACGCGAAAAAAGACGATTCGGGTTTTGTGATCAACGCATAATACGAGACTTAACTCTACGCTCTAATGAAAAAACTAATTCCTAGCAAATGGATTGTTACGCATTACCCGCCGGTCAATTCGCCAAGTGTGGCGCAACCGGTATCGATTCAGCTTTACGCGGTAAACCGTAGGTTTGCGATTTGGAACGCTCGCGACTACATAGGATTTCCCGCGCCGGGTGCTAAAGTCACCGCGTCAATCGTCAAAAAATAGTCACGAAAACTCTTGACCGCGTGCAAATAAATCATCATGCATTAATTCATGCTAACCGATAAAACCCAAAAATAGAAACATGAAAACACTTATTGAAATTGTCATGAATCCATCAGGCTTTGATAGTCTTTCAAACTACGCCGGGCAAACCGACTTTGGCAATCTACATTGCCTTATGACACGCAACCGAGATTCGGACATATTGACCGGAAGCAACTGGGCTTGCGCCTTGGCTCAGCTTGGCGGAGAATCGGAAAACGTGCAAATTCACCGCTTCGGCCACTGGGCTTGCGGTTGGTGGGAAGCCCTTGCGGTTGCCAAAGGTTCGCCGGAATTCAGCATTGCGGAAGAGATTGAAGGCAGACTCGCGAGTTATCCAGTTTTGGACGAAGGCCACTTTTGCGAAGCGGAAGCCTCGGAAGCTGATCGGGTTTGGCGCGAGTGTTACAACCAAAGCGAACGGGCGGAATATGTCCGCAAGTTCTCCGATCAGTTTGATTTTCGCGGGCTTAATGACGTAAAAGCTTGCCTCCGCGGAGAGTATTTTTGCGGATATGCAAGCGAGTTACTTTCCTAATTCCAACCGCAACCCAAACCGTTGCCCTGCTTCCGGTTCGCCGGGGCGGGGTTTTCGGGTGAACACCCGGCACGTTGCCGGGAAAACAAACCAATAGGAGAAAAGACAATGCAAAACCAACTCATGACGGGCGCAGATATCAAGCAAGACAACGGATCAGGCTACACGTTAGCCGCCGCTTTCCCGAACCGCCGATTCCATGACGAGACGATTTACACCGTGCTTTACAACGGCGTCCGCTTGGATCAATCTAACGTGACCGACATCAAGCGGTCGCGCAAAGGGTGGGACGCATAAAACCCTAATCCCTAATACATAGAACCATGAAAACACTATTACAAACCCTCATTGACTTGCTCTGCGTTGCCGCGCTGCTTTTCATTGCAGCAAGCCGATTCGCCTGGCTCGCCATCAGTTCACCGCGCCGCCTTGTGGCGTGGATGCGGTCAGACTTCGGGGATGAAATCGACTAACATAACCAATAAGAAAGGAAATCCCATGAATACCCTCATTGATTGGCTTGCATGGATTGCCGTGTCATGCGTTGGGGCTGTAATATATGCTCTGGCATGGGCTTTTGGTGGCCGCGATTATAGGGACTGGCTTAAAGACAATCCTGACGCTGACTAATCATGCTTCACTCATGCAAGATCCAAGTGAGGGTAGCACTTTCTTTAACCACATAATAAGGACGAATAATGGACACACTTAAAGACACACTATTGGAAATAGGCTTAGCTTCTATGGGGCGCGGGGCCGAATCGCCCACAATGGGCCTCAATGGGGCCGTATCAGGCAACGTAGAAGGCAACTCATTCCCGAAAAGGTCGTATTGCATTGCCGAATTACCTAACGGCGGCTGCACGGTTGTCAATCCACCCGATCAGGATGATGACCGCATGGAGGCGCGGCGATGAAGCGCAAAGGTAAGACTGGGCCGAAACCGGAAAACGGAGTAGGCCGGACCAGGTTAATGGGGTGCGGCCCTGTCGTAAGCCGCGCCACCAATGACACCCTGAAGCTCTGGCGGGACGTTCACGGCGTGCCACTAGGCCGCGCTATTGACGCAATGCTTGACTTCGTGAAAGAAAACCCTTCTTTCAGAATCCCAAAGCGGGGGATCATGTCCCGCAAGCAAATAGACAGAGAGATTATTAACCAACATACAGGAGAGAATCAATGAAGAACGCTAAATTCAATGTCGCCCCGGCCAATAACGCCGGGGAGAACGCCCAACAATGGGCAGTCTGGCAGGGTAACTGGCAGATTGCTACCCTCTGGAGCGAGTCAGCCGCCGAGTGGGTGGCCGAGCTGATGAATGCAGGCTACGAGGCTACCTTGGAAAAAAGAATTACGGAAGTCCTTCGCGGTCAGCAGCTTGGAACCACAACCGAAAAAAGTTCTATTTCAAGCTGAAAACTGTGCTACAATACTTGCAACGGTGGACAGACCGTTGAAGACTTTTGGGAGTCTATCCCAAGCCTCGCAAGAGGCAAAGCCCTCAGTGTTCTGTCCGCTGGGGGCTTTTTATTTAGCCCTCCGCACCGTTCCGGGGGCGTATCAGCTACAAGGGCACCGGACTCTTAAAAGGAGAAGGACTGGACTAGGTTTGCTAAAATCCGCGCTGAAACTGACAGCTCGATAAGCGCGGTATGGACTGCTTGCGAAAGCAACTCATTGAAGGCGACAAGTGAACCGAAAGCGTGATGCAAACGAGAACTTTGCGTTGTTCAAAACACCGACAATTGACAAGGGGCCGCAAGCCCTATGGAGCTGCTTCCGTGCAATCTATTGAAGGCGATAACCGGAGGCCGCGACTAACAAAAGCGGCTACGTCGGAGTGGGAACACGTTAAGTATGAACACGTTAGGACGGGAAACCGAATTACTTTACTCTCTCAACGAGCGGCCCCATTGAAGGGCCGCGCTCGTTATGATATTAAAAAACTACGTCGGAGTGGGAACATTGAAACTTAAAACTAAAGATATCCCTACGGTGAGAGCTTCTCTCCTTAAACAGCAAGAAAGCATTGATCCGATTACCGGATTACCGATTGAGGTTCCGTGTCTCGACCACGACCACGGGACCGGAAAGGTGCGCGGAGTTTTAGACCGTAAAAGCAATGCTTGGGAGGGGAAGGTCAGGAACGCTTTCGTTCGCGTCGGACTGGCTAAGACCCAAGCAGATTACGCCGAGTGCCTTCGCCGCCTTGCTGATTATGTATCCAAGGATTACTCACAATCAGACACGCACCCGATGCACAAAACTTTGTCAGAAAAAAAGATTGCAAGGAACAAGAAAGCCCGATTGAAACGTAAGCGAGCTAAGAGAAAATAAATCATCACTTTCAAGCAGTGCCATCTGTCGAAGGGCCAACGACGCCAGCCGGGGCGGTGCGAAAATACCCGGTAAAACTTAAACCTAAAGATAAACATGAACGGTAAGGGAGACAAATCTAGACCACTCTCCATCCCTCGCGCTCAGTTTGAGGCGAACTGGAATTTGATTTTCAGCAAGAACAAAAAAACCATACTACAATCCAATGAATCCAACCTCAGAAAACACTCGGTTACTAGGCGTGGGCGAAACGCTTCGCGCTAATGATTACATCCTCATTGACGAGGATTTTATCCCGGTAGGACGTGAGCACACGGGGCATATCGTGAACGGCGACGAGGACTTCGACTTCGTTCGCATCACGACCATTGACCCGCTCGATGCTCTGGCTGATGCTTACGGCATCGAAACAAATATGGGAAAGGAAGCGTTGCGTATAGCCGTGGATAACGTCCAGCTACTAGATTCCAAGCAGCGGGACTACGGATCGAACAACATTGCCGCCTTTGGTGAATACGGCGTGCTAGTCCGCACTTGGGACAAGGTAAGCCGACTGAAGAATCTGCTCCAGAACAACAGCGAACCGAAGAACGAATCCATTGAGGACTCGTGGCTCGACCTCGCTAACTACGCCATCATTGGGGTTCTCTGTCGCCGTAATCTCTGGAAATGAAAGTAATCAAGACCAACGAGACGGGATACCGCTTTTGGGTTGAGTCTAGTAGTGACCGGGAACCTTACCTTGTGGATCTCACGGCGAACAAGGGACTCCCTGTTTGCACTTGCGACGACAACAGGTGCCGTTGCCAACCCAAGTTAAAGATTCTTCAAAAAATTGTTCGACATTTCTATCGTGACCGAACAATCTGCAAGCACGTTGATGCTGCAATTTTCTATTGCGGCTGTATGGTAGTGGCCGCAGCTACTAACAGAAAAGCAGACGACGTTTTCCACCAATACACAAAAAGAGAGGAATTAGAAAATTATGAGTAACGAATCAGGACACTGGTATTCACGCGACGGCAAAGCCGCGCACACGCAAAAGACTAAGCCTGGGGCCAAGAACCCGACTCGGGCCACGACAATCAAGGACGCTAAGGAGCAAGACCTACTCCCTTCAGTATCTGGGATTACTCGCGTCATGTCTGCGCCTGGACTGGATTATTACAAGAATCAGCAGCTTGTGAAGGCGTGCTTTAATTGCCCCGCAACTGGTGATGAGAGCTTCGATGATTACTTCAAGCACGTTAGCGAGAAGTCAGGTCAGGACGCAGGTGGCGCAGCCGAACTTGGAACCGTAATTCATGCGGCCCTTGAGTCGTATTACTCCGAGCCGCTGATTTACCAGCCGCACGACATTCTTGTTGGCGACCAAGCCGTAAGCTCCGAGGACTTCATTCGTCCAGTAGATAAGGCCATCAAAGAACTCGGCCTTGAGGTCATGCACGCCGAGAAAGTTCTCGTGAATGACGCTTACGGTTATGCCGGGACGACAGACATTATCTTCAAGACCGCCGACAGCTATGGCGTGGCAGACTTTAAGACGACGCGCACGAAGCCCGGTAAGCCCAAGGAGCCTAACGAGAGCCATCCGTTGCAAATCGCTGCGTATATCGCTGCGTTCTGGGGCGAGGATTATGATTACCCAATCGGCCCCAAGGCCAAGGGTTACAACATCTTTATCTCGACGACAGAGATTGGTCGCGTTGAGATTAAGGAATGGTCTTACGAGGAACTCATCACAAGCTGGGACGTTTTCAATCATTGCCTCGCCCTCTGGCGTTGGCGTAACGGTTACGACCCTCGCCGCAAATGAACCCTGAACAAATCTTCATCGGCTCTTGCTTGATGAACCCGCAGCTTATTGACCTAGCGGTTCAAGACGGCCTGACTGACTCCATGTTCACGACGACTGAACGCCGTGAACTCTGGCTCGCGCTCCTCAAGCTACGCACCGAGGGCAAGCACATTGACGTATCCGCGCTATATCTGGCGATGGGTAACTCGTTCCCTTTGGACGAAATCTCTCAGTGTGAAAAAGCCGCGCCTACTTCAGCTTACGGCAAGAGTTCGCTCAAGGCGACCATCGAGGCTGGTATCTTGCGCCAAGTTAAGCCAGCGATCAACGACATCGCTAGCAAGATTGATGACGGCGAGGCTTCTTACGAGGACATCCGTGCGTCCGTAGATAACGTGCAGCTTCTCATGCAGCCTAGCGAGAGCCAGGATGAATCCCTTGATGACATTCTTGACTCAGCGGTTGCGTTCGTTAATGAGCAACTGTCTGGCGAAGACGCCACCAAAGGCTTGATTACTACTGGCATTGACTCGTTCGACAGACTCGCTGGCGGTATCCAGTCTCACGAATACGTTGTCGTCGGCGCACGCACCTCGACAGGCAAGAGTTCTTTCATTAACCAAATGGCGGGACATAACCTGCGTAACGGTAAGCGTGTCGCTATCTTTACGCTTGAGACATCGTCCAAGGCAGTCGTGCTGCAAATGGCAGGCCAGCGTGCTGGCGTTAATCTCCGCGCACTTAACGATGAAATTCCTGAGCGAGTTAAGAAACTCCAAGAGGGGTTGCGCTTGCTGCGTGAGAAACCGTTGCTCATATTCGACCACGACCTCACGCTTGACCGCATTGAGGCACGGTGTCGCTTGCTCGCGGCTAACTTCAAACCTGACGTAGTGTTCATTGACTACCTCGGACTCATTAAGGCTAAGGGCGATGGTGCTTACGAGCGCATGACTACGCTATCTAAGGCCATGATTCCGCTGCGTAAGACTCTCGGTTGCGCTATGGTAGTAGCCGCGCAGCTTAACCGTGGTAATGAAAAGGAGAACCGTCCACCTAGTAGAACGGACTTCCGTGATACAGGTTCGATTGAGGAAGATGCTCACCGCATCATTGCCATCCACCGTCCCAAGGATAACCCAATCACAAACATTGAGCAGGACATTAACGGCTCAAACTTTTACTCGGAGCTTTACCAACTCAAGTTGC
>Ga0222714_10000781_pt1 | contig 36157 bp, 53 predicted proteins | sample C33_3DmetaG_FD_165048 | JGI IMG/M metagenome (GOLD analysis project Ga0222714, IMG submission 165048) | Estuarine water microbial communities from San Francisco Bay, California, United States - C33_3D | ecosystem: Environmental > Aquatic > Marine > Unclassified | place: USA: California...
TTAGCAGTATCAGCAACCCAGCCGCGTCCGTGGGAGTGCTGGTGAGCAGGGACAGGTCCGTAACCAAAATCAAAAGTAGTCATGTTCATTTCCTTATCATTCATCATAAGTATATACTAAACTATAATAAGAAATATGTCAACCAAAATCGTACCTGCTAAGTCATTGATTTTATTAGAAACTTAAAAAAATATCGTTTGAAATCCTCAAGAAGCATATTGTTCATAGCCATCTCCCCAATACTTCATCGAACAGTTCCGTTAACATTCTGTCGAACTCAACGGTATTGTCCATGTTACGTGCTACATACATCTGATGCACTGTATCCTCTATGCTCTGTGGGGATTTCATAACTTCAATACTGCGATTCTTTAGTTCCTTAATCAGTTCATCGTCTGAGAAATCCTCAAGAAAAAACTTTAGCTCTGAATCATCCACCCAGACTTCAGTGTCCACTGTCACATAACGCCCACTCATTTTTCAACTTCCCATGCGTAATGTAATGTCACCCAGTCCTCTAAACATTCTTCAAAAGACCAGTTCTTATCCACTTCTTCTTTACCATACTTTTTACACATCTTCTCATACCACCAGGGGTAATACTCTTCTCTAATTTCTTGTTCTGAAACTGTTACTACGCTGGTTCCTTCACGAAGGAACCCAGGATCAACAAGTTCGTCATAACAAAAGTATCTCATTCAATAATCCAATCCATGTTTAATCAGTCATTTTCTTTCACCATTGGATTTATTTCCACGGTTTAACTCCCATCTATACCTAATCCCTAAGTGTTGTGACTGTATCACTTTGCCTTCAATAGTGTCAGGCTCACACCGCACCACTAAGTTAGCAGCCTCTAAATCCTTCATACCATCTACCCAACTGTAAAACCCATTTGGATACAACTGCATGAGTTTCAGTGTTACTTGGTCTGCTGGGTCAATCATTTTCTAACGCCTCTTTCACCATTTCACCATCACGAACAACATGCATATGAATTGGACAACCACTAGACTTAATGTAAGCACGCCCACCATCAATCATATTACCATTCTCAAACTTTTTATAATCATGGCGATGTGCGCTGTATTGTAGATTACCATCATCATCTTCAATGAGACCAAACTCTACAGATTCAATTCGATCTGCATTGGTAATCATAATTTGTGGCTTTTGTGTTACTCGTGTATCAACCATATTGTAATATAATCCAAAGTAATGGTTACCAAACTCAGGATGTGGAGTCTCTCTGTAAAAGATATCCATTGCCCATGCCTCATAGCCCAGAGCACTGGTACACACATAGGTAACAGGAACACCATCTTTCTTAGTATAGTGTTCACTAATCTTGTCAGTATCAAATAGTGGTTCGTGTTTAATCATTTGATAATCCAATCCATGTCTAGCCAGTCTGTTTCTTCTGGCATTATTTCAACTAGATCGCCGTGCTGGTTTTTAAGTTGACTCCATATATGAGCATTGTTCATGCGTAGAGTATAACCCTCCTTATGGCAGCTATAGCAACTGCCAGTTGATCCATAGAAGTTATAGCGATCACCCGCATCCTCTACACGAGTAATACCACTGTTCATGCGCCAGCTATCGCCAGTGAGGTATCCACCACTCCACCCTGCGAGCACACGATAGTGTGGATCATCGCCATTCATTTTGATAACTACCCAATTATCTGGATTATAATCAGTCATTTTCTTTCACCATTGGATTTATTTCCATCCACTCGGACCAATCAGCATGTGGCATATAGTATGCAAGCACAGTTTGAATCGCTTTGAGCAACTCATAGTCTGGCTCAAGAACATCATCCGAACAGTCAACCTTATCAAACTGATTACACATACGATAAGTGTCCTTTAGCTCATCAATGACTATGTCGTCGCAATCTTCAACTCTGAGTATAATCGTTTTCATTTTGTTTCCTCATTTTCAAGATCAATCATTTTAATCTTCATCCGCGCCTCATGTTTGAAACAGCAATCGCATCCTCTCTGCTGGTTACAGGAACGGCATTGCTTTTGTGCATAGTTGCAATACCTTTGATAAGTGTACCTGTATACACGTTGGGCTGTTTCTTAGCTGTGGCAGAGTTGTGTGTGGCGATCACATTCGACGTTGGAGCAACATTACGATCTGATTTGTAGTTAGGCATTTCAGAACGATAGTCGTTGTTGTTACCAGTATAGCCAACACTTTTGAGAAACTTTGCATGACGTGCTTCAGCTTCGAGTTGCGACTTGGTCTTCTTTTTAGCTTTGCGCTTCTTGTAGTTTGTGGTGGTCATGTATGGTCCAACAAGGTGCATACTCATAGCTATTTCCTTTAATTAAGGCTTCCGTTATTTAGGTTCGTTGGCTTCTTTGAAATGATAAGTGCAAACAACATCCATCCATTCTCCAGGCTGATCTAACAAACTTGTAGGTATCTGTTCAGCAACACTCTGAGAGCGAACAATCTCTGCATGGTCTAAGCACTTATCCATATCAACAAATTCTGCTCTTCCAACAACTATTCCTGCGAGCATAGTAACCATTATAATTGTGTTCATAATATATCCCTTTATTATAATTTTTATTTTTAATAGTAGACGGGACCGTGACCCCGTCTACTATCGGTTTTGGCTCCTGGAGTAGGACTCGAACCTACGACCGAGCGGTTAACAGCCGCTTGCTCTACCAACTGAGCTATCCAGGATTATCTCCTTTATATAGTATATACGTTTCGTCTGCATCTCCGTGGTCGTTAATCACTTTGGTGCAGTGGTTGACACAGGCCCTCGCATCGGGACTACATCATTATACTAGATAATAACTTAGTAAGGTATATTTGTCAACCTTTTTTTATTAAAATGTCTTGGATTATTGCCTGACGCATGATAAGTCCGTTGTGCATCTGTTCAAAGTATTTTGCTCTCGGATCGTTGTCAAACCAAGTTGGGATTTCTTCATTTCTAGGAAATGGGTGCATTACTATAGCAGAGTCTGGTATGTGATGTATATGTTCTTTTCGCATACTATAATTGCCACTACTGCCTCTTTCACGTTGTACTCTAGTTAGATAATATACATCACTAGCAGGCCAGATTCGTTTATCATAGGTAGGATAGAAATGTTTTGTACAGTTAGGTAATGCTTTGTCTAAACTGTGTACAGTTCTGCCATTTTCAATATCGCCTACAAATGTCACAGTGAGATCTTCGATACGCCCAAAGTGCTTGTGAATTGTATATAAGTCTAATAGAGTTTGAGTAGGATGTTCTCCGTTGCCGTCACCAGCATTGATAACAGGTACTGTACTAACGTTGGCGGCTTTGTACGCTTCACCTACTAGTTTGCTACGTAATACTATTACGTCAGCATAGTTGCTCATTGTGCGAATAGTATCTTCAAGGTTTTCACCTTTGGCAACACTACTATAATTTACGTCATTGATACTAATGACCGATCCGCCCATACGATACATAGCACTAGCAAAACTTGAGCTTGTTCTAGTGCTAGGCTCATAAAACAGATTGCATAACACCCTAGGTCTCGTGAACATACGTGGACCATGAGTTTCAATATGTAAGGCGAAACTTATGAGCTGATTGATATCAGCGTCATCGATGCTGATTAGATGTTTCATCCATTATTTAACCTTTTTGGTTAGGAACCAGTTACCAGCTTCCATGAACCGTCATCCTGTACTCGAAGGTCTTCAATAAAGATGTGATGGTCTCTATTACCTTCGCTATCAACGGCATTACGGATCACCGCATCACATGCTTGGTAAATATCACCCCATGTTTTACCAGTACAAACAGCAGAAGTATCATACCCCCAAACATCACACTTGTTACGAATGACTAATGGAGTTTTGATGCCATGAGGCTTATCAAACTCAATGTTTTCATCATACATGCTAAAAACAGCTTCAAAGTTATTAGCATCTTTGTAGTTGGTAAAGTAATCCATTTCTTGTTCAAAAGTCTTTGTCATCTGTTTCTCCTATTTCCTAACTGTTATATATAGTATAGCATCTAATACCCAAAAGTCAACCATTTTCTGCCTAATAGCTAAATATTTTTGACAAAAAGATTCGCAAGTTGGGAGAAGGCGCCAACATGTCCGTCCCGCAAGGGCGGTTTTTTGTGGAGTATACGCCATGATTACACTAGATCTAGTGGGGGTCTGCAATGACGAAGACCCGCCAAGTACTAAAGTTTATAGGCCCATGGGCATTTCGAGCGTATATTGCATGGTCAATCTGCGCTGACATCATTGCGATTTCTGCATTATTTTGGTACTTTTTCTTTTAATTTTGGTTGACAAACCCATTATCTTATAGTATATTAATACATAAGCTAAGTATTATAGCGAAAGGAGCATATGATGCAGAAAACTCGTATTCATTATGTGTTGTTTGACAACAGCTCTCCTTTTAAACCCAAGACTGTAAAGTCTAAAAAGGTTTACAAGCGTAAACCTAAACACTCTAAGAAGGAGGTTGTATGATAAAGAAATCACTTATCGTAGCGGCATCTGTGTTAGCTCTATCAACTGCTAGTACAGCAAATGCCGGTGATCAATACTACAGCCACAATGATCCATCAGGTATTTTACTAGGTGGTATTATTGGCGGTATCATTGGAAACAATATTGGTAACAGTAAAGGCAACGGAGCGGCTGGTGCGGTTATTGGTGCTCTTATTGGTAATAATATTACCAACCATGGACATTATAATCAGCATCCACCAGTAACTACAAGCTATCGTAGAGAAGTTGTTGTTGTAGAACCACAGTATGTGCAACCACAGTATGTGCAACCACAGAATTTTGATCCTTGCTTACGTTATCACAAACCAAAAAATCGTAGAGCTTGTCGCCAAGGACAAAATCTACATCAACAAGATCATGCTTTTAACTATGGGTATAACAACCAGAGACGTTATAGTCATAACAATCCATGGTGGGATTAAAGACTTCTAAGTAAGTCCCAAGTTTCTTTCCAATCCGCAACGGAATGTACTTCGCCCAATGTGTCGTTGATGATGCGTTGGGCGATTGTATGATCGTTCCCTGTTGGATCTGTACGATCTCCAAAATATTGAACATGCCAATGGTATGGAGCAAACGTTGACTTTTGAGAACCTAAGTCTAGTGTGTCAATTACCTGTTGTTTGTCTGCACCTTTGGGATAGATATCAATACTGATTTCTCCTCCAACTTTAGCCTCAAGATCAGGAAACACTGCACTAATCTCTGTTGCTATACGAATTCGCTCGCCAGACTGGTTATCATATTCATTGTATTCTTTACGTTGCTCTAAGTTGGCTTCACGACCTACCACACTAAAATTTACCAGTCCCGGTCTCTTTTCAATGTGAGTTCCTGTGCGTCGTATATAGGGGCTCTGAAATAATTTTTCAAGTAAAAACATATGTAGCCCATCGGGCATAGTCCAAGGATTGGTATAGATGTTTTTGCCTTGTGCCCAAATGTCATTGCCCAAACAGTTGAATGAGCGTCCAACACTTTCGCAGATTTCGGAACCAAGTTGTTCTACTGTTTTGGGATAGTCACTGCCAGTAACCAATCCAACATGATATGATCTGTTGCGTATAAAGTTGAGAAGCCAACGTCTAAAGGTTTCATCAATACGCTGACGGCTGGGAGTAAGTGTTCCGTCGACGTCAAAAAGCAGTATTTGTTGCATGCTGTTTCCTTATAAAAGTAATGGGCCTATAGGCCCATTACTTTCTAAATATTACTGGAAGTATTAGTCCTTCTTAGTAACAAAGGTATAAAGCTCTGCGGCTTTGTCCATGATTTCTTTTGGCTGATACATCTTTGGAGTATAAGTTTCAAAGAAGTCAGTTACTGACTGACCTTGCTCTTTGAACTGCTCCATAGCATGATGTGCGAGGCTGATCTGATCTTCATACTGACGATCCATCATCTCTTTGGCCATCTTTAGTAGTTCTAAACGGATTTCGAATGGGTTTTTATTTGCAGACATAATATTCTCCTTGTGTGTGTCTGTGTTACATCTGTAATATAACGTTAATACTTAGCGATGTCAACCACTAAGTTACCAATTGTGTGTATTTGGTAAGATTATTTATGACTGTCTTGCGGAAGTTCTTTAATTGGTATTTTATTTTCTTCTAATACACGCCTAGCAAGATTGCTATTTTTTGTAATAAGACAAACACGACCATTAGAATCGTATACTGTTATTCGATGACTTTTTAAATCTTTAAGAGCTATCATAAATTCCAACTTGGATTAAGGTTAAGTGGCCCGTTCTGTTGCTAGGTGGAGCCATACCCCCTGTGGTTAAGCCGCTAGGGCTAACTCAGAAGTTGCAAAATTATCGTTTGCAGTTATAGTTTTTCTTGCATTAACCGAGCTTGCGCCGGACGACTCCACTCTTCTATTAACTACCAGTCGATCCTGGTTCGCCCCCATCATAAGCACACTGCTTTCGGTTAATAACTCTATGAGTAGCATAACACTGCAATCACAGTGTGCTTATGGTGGAGGCGTCGGGTACTGCCCCCGAGTCCTGTATAGCGTTTGAATTGCTTCAACATCGCAGTATTATTTATACACTAGGTTTGTAGATTTGTCAAGTACTTTTTGCCAGGCTTCTTCAAAGCCTTCTTCGTAGATGTATGCTTCTTCATTGTACCATAAACGTTTAGTATAGTCTCTAACCATATCTTGTATGGTTTCATCACTCCAACTATTTGGGACTAGACGCCCCTTTACCATCCAGAATAACCTGTTTGCTTGTTTAAGCTCTAGGGCTGTCATTAAAGTACCTCAATTTAATTTTACAGGTATTTAGTGAGTCAAAAAAATAAGCGAAGTTTCCTTCGCTTATTTGATTGTGATATTAGGCTTACTTTATTAGAAAGTAAAGCTAATACCACTACGAGCTGTCCAGTCGGTAGCATCGTTGTCATAGTCGACGGTTGCGAATGCAACTGCACCGCTATCGCCAAACTTGTATTCTGCGCCGCCAGTGATAACACCGTCATCATTTGCCGCATCTGTGTCGCCATAACCAGCCTTAAGAGTTAGTGAGTCAGTTAGGTCATAACCAACAACTGCTTCATAGCCAATTACGTCTGTTGCCGCATCCTTCATGCTTACGCTACCTGCAACTAGGATTGGTCCAAAGTTACGCTCGATACCAACACCATAGTGTCCAATATCTGTAATAGCGTTGTATGCGTATGCAACACCAATGCCAAACATTTCAGCACCGACTTGGAAACTGTCAATAGCTTCATTTTGTGCATCGTCTGTCATTACAGCAAGTGCGCCGATCTGTAGATCACCGATCTTGTTCATGTAGCGTACACTGTTTGATTGATAGAAGTTTTGCTTCTGTACGCCTGCGTTGCCACCTTCAAAAAACTGGTCGCCTTTATCAACGAAGATTTCCATAAGGCTCATGTGCTTACCTAAACTAATTGCACCAAGTGTATCGTGTTGAACACCTGCGTATCCAAAACGAGTTGTTAGTGCATTACTGCTGTTAACATCAACATCAGCACTTAGTTCGCCAAATACGCTGATATTTTCAGCGACTCCAGCGTTTGCTACCACGCCTAGCTTTGAGCTATCGCTACGCACACTAGGATCTACGTCGTCTTGGCTAGTCGCTTGGACGAACGCACGAACCTCACCAAACACCTTTGCTGTTGCTGGGGCTGGATGGTTATCTGCAAAAGCAGATGTGCTTGCAATCGCTAACATACTAGCGGCAACCATAGTAAACTTATTCATTATTTTACCTTCCTATTAGTTTTATTTTGAATGTGTGTATGAAGTGTGAATATATACACATAGTCAATGAAAAACCACTGTATATACAGTGGTCTGTTATTTAACAGAGACATTATCTTTTATATAATTTCGTTGTAAATTGGTTATAAATATTGTATGAACATAGAAAAAGCCCAAGAAAACCTTCTGCGTATTAGTGCTCCGCACTATAGCGTTGAAACTGTTGGTGACCCTCAAAAGTTACGAGAACAAACCGGAAAACTAACTATAAACGATAACGAAATTGTTGTTAGTGCCGGAACAGAACCAATATTAAAATTTATTCTTACTAATCAATATATCTCTTGGAATAAAGAAGCTATTGCAACATCTGCTAATTCTGTGTTTAAACGTCTTGGATCAACTGACGAAGTTTCAAAAATTATTATCACTGAAATCAATAAACAAAGACGAGAAGCATTTGACGAAGCCTATTGGATTTTAGAATTAGCAAAACAAGATAAAAATCATATACCCTATGAACAACCTTCCAGCGATACACACGAAATACCAGACGTCGTAGTTGTAGAGCGTGTGGTAGAAGTTGAAAAAGCAGTTGAAGTAGAGAAGATTGTTGAGGTTGAGAAGATTGTTGAAGTAGAGAAGATTGTTGAGGTAGAGAAGATTGTTGAGGTTGAAAAACCCCAACGCAGTCTCTGGGCTACAGTCAAGGGTTGGTTTAAAAAGGATTGAAAACTTATGTCTAAAAAAGTAGTACTAGGTTTTCTAGTACTTTTTTCCTATGTGGTTTTAATAATACCAGGACCAGAACTGATCAAACTAGCATTTGCCTGGCTAATACCAGCTATCGTACTTTTATCTCTTGAGTTGTTTTTTAGCGAGTAACTTTTGTTAAAGTAATAAACAAAGGTTCTTTTTCTATATAGTTACGAATGTAGCCAGCACTGTTTCTATATGTTCTAATAGTTACTAACTTCTTGCCTGATGTAACATCTTTAATAAAAAGTTCTGGTGTTGCTTTGTTGTCAACATATTCTGCAACAAGATCTAAATTTTCATCATGTAGCTGATCAAATTTCTTAGCATCTAAAATATAAGAATATCGTTTTGTAAATTGTTTAAGTTGGATATTGTCATCTTCGCGAACCATCCAATACTTCAAAGCCTTTGCTAGTTTCTTAACATATGTTTTTTCTTGGTCTTCAGTTTGTAGCTGGGTGTTCATACTGTTAACAGCCGCACGATATGCTAGTTCTTGGGCTTTAAGTTTATCATCTTGTTTGAGGAATTGATCCTTAATACCACTGATGTCTGCTAGTTCAAATTTGCTATCAACATTGAACAATCCATTTTGTAGTATATTGTATCGATCTTCCATTGTTAATGACATTGCGCCGCCGCCAACTTGATGTATCTGTCTGGTTGTTCCAACTTTTAAACTATACTCAGCAAATTTCTTTTCTGTCTCGTTGGCAAATGTAATATCTGTTTTAGTTTCACTTTCGCCGCTGATGCCGTCTCCAATAATACGTACCCAATCAAACCTACCATTTTTTTGATAGGTATCAGCAAATCTTGCAGTTTCATTGTTTGCATCTTGCACAATAACATCAAGCATTGTACCCATATCTTCAGCAACTTTTGGATCTTTAAATGAGTCCCAACTGCCAGGTTTTAAACTGATTGTAATATGAAACTCATCTGCAATATCGCTGTTTACTTCTTTGGCTTTTAGTTTTAATGTTTTTCCGTTTTGTAGCTTTGAAACAACATTAAGAAGATCTTGTCGAGTAATAGTTTTTGATGGGCGTTCGATTAATCTTGCAAAAGCGGCCGCGGCATGAAATCCTTCTGCAACTTCACCTTTGTTATACTTAATACGCTCTTCCGCGGCGTCTCCTGCGGCTCGGTAATACCCGCCAAATTCGCCAGTTTTAACAAATTTTCCAGTATTAATATATTCCCCATCTGTTGTTTTTAGGTTGATAGTTCCTTTTAAAGGTCCAGTATCTGTTACTGCTTTCATTCTATCAAATTCACTAGGGTCAATAACAACCTGTGAGCCATCTACCGTAGTAAACGGACTCTGAGATTGTATTTTCTTTAAAAGAAGTGCAATCCTTTCAGGATACTTGTTGAGTTCTGCCGCAGTGAGGTTACTTGCTTCTTTTAAAAATCTTGGTAAAGGTTTAAACTGGTCGTATCTCATGATAATGTATTTATCATAATCATTTATATCCTTGAATATCTAGATCATAGTTATCAAGTGTAATTACTTCATTACCATTTTCAGTATAGACTACACGCCGAATGCCAAATTCATTAATGCAACGGGCGCAACCTGTACAAGGCTTGCTAGAACCGTATTCCCAGTGACGCTTTTCCTTGCCGTCGCCTTTACGAGCTCGTGCAATATATAGCGTACACTTTTCTAAATCTTCAACGTCAAGTGTCTGTAGTGCGTTCTTAATAGCATGCGTTTCAGCATGAAAAAATATTGCGTGTTCGTTTTTAGCATATTTGGTTTGAAACGGATGCGACTTCATATGGTTAAAGCCCACGCCCACTACTTTGTTCTTGCGTACAAGAACTGCCGCCATGCGACTACCTCGAACACGCTCAGTACTCTTGGCGATTTCAAACGCTGTATTGATGTATTCGTGATCTTGTTTAGTCAACATTGTCGTACCATTGTTGTACAAAAAGTTGGTAGTCCTGGGAGGATTCGAACCTCCATCGCTCTCTAATCTGGAGACTATGCCGAGTATAAGCCGGGTGTTTTACCATTAAACTACAGGACCTTGGTGACCCCTACGGGACTCGAACCCGTGTTTACGCCGTGAAAGGGCGTTGTCCTAACCGCTAGACGAAGGGGTCGTCTACAACTAGTGAAAAGTATCTAAAACAGGATATTCAGGACACTCTTCTTGATCAGGATGCCAGTGAGTAACATCACCGGTTAGAAACCCGTAATCACAAAAGAAGACATGCATATCCTTCCATTCCTTTCCATCTTCGTCAACATATAAGCCATCGTACCATCCTCTATGGCTTCCGACTAAATTAAAATAGTACCAAACTTTTTCGCCTACCTTAGGCAATCTTTCGTTTACATCAATCCACATATTACTCTCCTTAATTTGGTGCCCACGGTCAGACTCGAACTGACAAGGCAGATGCCGAGGGATTTTAAGTCCCTTGTGTTTACCAATTTCACCACGTGGGCTATGGCCTGCCCTGAGGGATTTGAACCCCCGACCCACAGCTTAGAAGGCTGTTGCTCTATCCAGCTGAGCTAAGGGCAGGTTGTGTTCCAAATTAAGTTAAGAGTTTTTAGGTAATTGAGTTGCTTCTTCTACTAGAGCTTGAACAGTTGCAAGATCATTGCACACAATCTTGGCTGTTGACCATTCATCATCATTATCACGCCCAGCAACTTCAACTACGAAACCATTGTCTAGTTGCTTGATAGTGATATCTTCGTCGACCTTTGATAATTTATCTGCTAACTTCATTGATATATCCTTTATGTACTGGCGGTGAGACAGGGATTCGAACCCTGGGTACCCATTGCTAGGTACAACAGATTAGCAATCTGCCACTTTCGGCCTCTCAGTCACCTCACCTTTGTTTAGTTTGTATAATATAGCAGACTTACTTAGTAATGTCAACCTTTAGTTTACCATTTTATAGCTCTTAGGTTATTATGCAGTGCAAAAGGTAAATACCTTGTATTATTGCTTATCTGTAGATAATTTACTATCAGATTTGTGCATTAATGCTAAAAAAGCAATAGTGTTTTTCCCAAACAACTATTGTATACCATGCATTATTGCTATAAATAACACTGAGCGTCCTCAGCTCATAAAAAATGAGTGGCACTAGGAAAGACTAGGGCATATCCCATGCCTTACAAGTGGTGTTGAAAATAGACACCGTGGTGACGCCGGAAGAGACCGGGGTATTGCTCTCCTCAAGCACACATACATACACATTGGAGAAACAAAAAATGAAGACTATCCTAAACTGGATGTCATTTCCGTTACGAGCATTAGCTTATTTTTTCGAAAACATTAATAACGCCAAAGGTATTGAAGACTACCTAGGGCAAGCCACAGACCATGCAGATCTTGAGCGTCGTCTCAACAATCTTCGCTATGGTAATCACTTTGGTTTTGATAGAATGAAAGGAACAAGACTATGACCGTAACAGTATTTGATAGAAAATTAGAAATTGAAAACCCTTTTAAAGGCTTTGGTAAGAAGTTTTGGGCTAAGTTGGAAAAATGGGGCGAGGTACATGCTCAAACCGTTATTCGTCAGCATTGGCATCAACTTGATCTAGACACCCAAAGAGAATTTCTTAAGCGTTGGAAAAACAAGTAATAGAGTAGGGAGGAGAATTAATTTTCCTCCCATCTCTCTATATCTTCTTCAATACATTCCTTGCCATATTGAATTTCAATTATTGCACAAGGCTCGGGAAATGGATTCATTAACTGATGCCACATTGTGTTAGGAATGAATGTACTCTGCAAAGGTCCCATAACAACAGGATCTTGTGTTTCATCAATACTATTGATTACACAAGAGCCTTTGTATACCATCCAAAACTCACTGCGCTTGGCATGACGTTGCATGGATAATTTCTGTCCTGGTTCGACTACTAGTTCTTTAACTTTAACACCTTCCGACTCAAAAAGTACTCGATAATAGCCCCATGGGCGCATGGTTTTAGGTGCTTGTATATTTTCTACTAGTGTACTACTGCTATTTCGTTTGTCGGTGCCGCCAACGCCAAATTTAAAAGAACATTTAGCATGACCAATCCACATACGTTCTTCTTTGGGTAGATCTTCTTTGCTGGCTCGGTCGCCACCGTTACAAAATACAACATGTTCTGCACCATATGATAACGCTTTAAATATTGCGCCACTTGCTGATCCGTCTGAATCATCCCAAGTAATAACTCTATCTACACCAGCCAGTGCTTTTACAATAGCCACACGTTCTTGTATGGGCATAAACACAAAACCTTTTTTGCGAGCAAGCCATTCGTCACTGTTTAAGCCAACCCAAACTTGTTCGCCATGCTCTTTAGCGGCACGAATCATTTCAATGTGCCCACTGTGTATAGGATCAAATCCACCTGTTACTAGTGCTACTTTCATAATACGTGTCTATGCCAATCCTTGTCAAACCATTTAGTTATTAGTTCTTCTTGTCTAATATATCCATTGGTCTCTAAACTCTTAATTGCGCTTACATGAATTAACTGCTTATCTGCTAACTCATACAAACTTGTTTTTGGATCCAGCGGATCTCCAGATTTATATACCGCCGCATGAATCCACGGAACATAATCGTGTGCTTCAACTTTAAAATATGCGTCATTGCAATCAAAACCACACACCGCTAACATATACATCAAGTTAATAATGTTGTGTGAATATAGTGTTCCGTTGTGAACACGAAAATGTATTTTGTTGTTGACATATCCTGCATACTGTGGCATGACAATAACTAGCATGCCATCTTTGACCATCATTTTGTTCCAGTTGCGAAGTGTTTGCAAAGGATTGATAGCATATTGGAATGCGTTATGACTCCATAATAAATCAATTTTACTTCCAACAACTCCTTCGTTTTCAAAGTCGTTGGTTATTTGTTTAATGTTTGGTAATTTTTTTACTTCTAAATCTAATGCATCATTTATGTCAACACAAACTACATTATAATTTCTAGGTTCGGCTTTGTCGTCTCTGGTTGTTAGTGTTGCCCACCATCGAGCATCCAGCCCAGCACCGCATCCAAAGTCTGCAATATTATTGATGCTATCTAAGAAAGAATCGTATTGATATATTTGATTAAGTGTTTTAAGACTATGCAGGTGACTTTGCTGAGGGCTTATAAATTGATCCATGTTTGAGAATATCCAATGTTACTTGTTTACTATAATTATCTAGTTTGGATCCAAACTTTTGATTTAATTTATTGATGCTATCTTTATCATCATCGAACAGTGTAAGTTGTCTAAGTTGTAGTGCATACATGTCAAGTTCTGTCTGCCAACGCTGTAGTTTAAACATGTCCTGCCATTCTGCTTTGGGTTTAGCTTCACGCAATGCTTCCCAACGATCTAGGTTTTTTCTAATACTATTGGAGTGTAACATCTTCCATGCCCGCCGTGCGTAGTTTTACAATATGTCCGAGCATCCATTGCTTGTTATCCAATCCTTTGTGTATACCTAACCACTTGTTTCGCAACAAGCTCACTTCATTGATAAGAGTTTCAAAGTCAATAACTTCATCTTCGCCGTCAACATACTTCTCAGCATCTCTACTACTTAATGCCCGTGAGTACTTTTCTAAATATTTCTGAAAATGTTTACGACGTATTTTACGTAGCTGTATATTGAGAAATTCGAGCACCGCTTCAATCTCTTGTAGTTGATTAAAACGGTGCTCGGTAATTCCTGGCATTTCTTTTAAGTTAATTTCAATGATTCCTGATATACTAGCATCTTTACGAGCTTTCTGAAGTTCAGCTTCATAGTATGCTATAAAGTTAGGAAGTTCAGCTAAATCATTGACTACTTTATTATACCACATAGATTAATTCAGTCTTCGTAATCCCAGTTCATTTCATCTTCGTCATCCGCATAATCTTCAAAGTCATAATCATCATATGCACTTTTAAGATATTCGCAATTTGTTGATGACACAAAATCTTGTAAATCACGTTCGTCTATTGTATCAACGAGTAAACCCATTAAATGATCTGCGGCACCTTGACGGTTTGCTGCCGGAACATAATCTAATAGAATATTGTAAGTTGTTACCAGACTATCCATGTCAATATCGCTCATATTATACCTCTTGTTCAACGACCTCTTCAGGTTCAGTATCTACCTCTAGGACAATAGGCTCTCGATAATTTTGCATTATGGAGTCTAAGCATCCGTCGGTATTACGTTCCCAGGCTTTGCGATACTGTTTTACTTCAGTACCATCTACCAAGTCGTATTTAAGCATGTTACCAGATTTTTGCAACATGCCTTTCTTTTCAAACAAGTCTACTAGGCCGCTGTAAGGATCCATACCTGTTTCGTATGGAATCTTAACCTGGACTGCTTCGAAAGGTTTTGCATAACGAGTTTTCATAACTTTACAAGCGGCACGAATACCATTCACATCGCTTACTTTGTTGCCATCTTCGTCTTCTTTGAGCTTGAGCTTACGCATAGCAACCACAATACTTGATGCATACACAAAGCCTTGTCCGCCCGAGATCTTATCATCTGGATCAAACATATCTTGTGAAGCATATGTATGGTTAGTACACACCATGCCAACGTTGTGCGATCCAAACATATTAACACAGTTGCGTACCAATGCTGTTAGTGCTTTGGGCTTACGACCCATGTCGCCTTTAAGATCGCCCTTGTCAAATTGATCTACGTCAGTAGGTGTGAGCAACATACCCAAGCTATCAATAACAAACAATACCTTGGGTCGTTCTTCTTCAGACATACTCTTGTAGTCTGCCATGAACGTGCTAATAGTTTTGGCAACGTCGTCAATCATGCTCATGCTTAGTTTTAGCAGTTTGCTCTCGTCTGTGTCAACACCTAGAGCATGTAGCCATGCTTCATCTAGTGCGTTTTCACTATCAATGAGAACAACAAAAATGCCTTGCTCTTGAGCATTCTTAACAATGTTGCCGGAGACAAAGTAACTTTTGCCAGCGCCGCTCTCGCCAGCAAATACAGTTACCTTACCCATAGGAACTCCCTTGTCAAACTCTCCGCTGACAAGATAATTTAGTGCATAGTTTCCTGTTGAGATCCAATCTGTAGGATCATGGAAACCAATAGTCAATCCGTTGATTGACTTTGTAATGTCTTTACGAAATTTACTTACGTCAAATGGTTTAGCCATATTTTCTCACCTTATTAAAAAGAAAAGATGGGGGATATCAAACCCTAGGGTCACTGTATCATTTAGCACTCTACACCAACACTAAAGTTGGAATGACAGAGCCCCATCATACTGCTCACGCTTCTATTTAATTAGAAGCCTGTCTACTACGAATCATTGCGAGGATGTCTTCAGTCCTCTTAGAGGATCCGCTATCTTCAGTAACAGGGGCAACCTCTGCTACTGGTGCTTCTGCGACAGCCGACTCAGTTTGTTCAACTTGAGCTGGAGCAGGTGTAGGTGCTGGTGCTGGAGCCGGTGTAGAGCTCTCAGAAGCTTTTGCTCCACCACCTACAAATCCGTTGGGCTTGTAATAACTTGCCCAACGGTCCGGATCATATGCTTGACCATCAACTGATGCTTCAAACATTTCTACTAGAACCTTAAGGTCTGTTTCGTTTGGTTTTTTAGGTAAGAAATCAGCAAGATTATGAAGACCGTACTGATCAACTGCCGCACGTTCTACTTCGGTGAGTGCAGTTTCCTTACGAGCATACTTGGAAGTACTGTAGTCAGCATATCCACCCTTGCTGGTCTTAACGACACTAAAGTCTAGACCACGCTCGTAATCAGTTGGAAGTTCTTCCATCTCTGGGTCCATCAAAGCCGCTTTAACAATGTTAAAGATCTGAGGACTAATAATAAACCTACGGATTGGGTTCTCAGGCGTTGAGTCGTCTGCTAGAGAGCTTTCACGTACAAAGCCCTGGAACAAGTAAGAACGCTTCTTCCAGTACTTGCGACCCATTTCCTCAAGACTTGCGTCTTTGAACCATGTACGTACTTCTGCAAGAATAGGACAAGAGTCGCCCCACATTTCTACGCAAGGTACCTGCACAATCTGAGGTTTGCTGTTAACGTCTCCTTTGATTCCATTGAATGGAAGTCGAATCATGTTACGCTCTACCCAAAAGAAATCGTTCTTTGAGTCTGCGTCTGGAAGGAAACGGATTCGGGAAGTTGTACCCTCTGGGATATTCCAATGAGGGAAAATGGCGTTGTCGCCACCTGTTGTGCTACCGCTTGTGCGGTTTTCTTGAGCCTGAAGTTTTGCTCGGATTTCAGCCAATGTAGCCATAATGTTTTCTCCTTTAATGTGCCATAATGTTTGCTTGTTTGCCTAAGCACATACACACAGTATATGCTAGTTTTATTTAGCAGTCAAAGGGAAATTTTACCAAAAAGTTAGTTTTGAGTTATTTGGAAAGGCCAGCTAACTTACGTAAACCAGTTAATTCTTTTTCTGAGTAATCTTTTGAACTTAGCTGTACTGATTTTGCTTTGGGCATTGCCTTGGCTATATTTTCAGCTGACTTTTTAATCTCAGCTTGAGCATACTTAGCAATATCATTACCCATGGAAGAAACGTTTACAGATTCTGCTGGTTCTTCAGCTGGTGCCTCTGCATCTGCTGGTTCTTCAGCTGGTGCCTCTGCATCTGCTGGTTCCTCTGCATCTGCTGGTTCTTCAGCTTCGGGTTTCCAAGTTTTTAGGTATTCAAATATTTTAGCCATTGATTCTTCAATGTCTCTGCTTACTGATGCATTACCAGTAACTATGTCTTTGTGTACTTTAGTAAACCATTTTACAATAGTTGGGCGAGCATCAGCTTCTGGACCTTTAACCTCTGCTAGTTCATACAAGTTATCAAAAAGTTCATCGTCGCCAAAAATGTCATACATTGCAGATGTAGCATCGTTGCCTTCAGGACCAAACTGGATTGGTTTAGCAAAGATACGCTTAAACTTTTCAACATCTTCGTCGCTCTCGGGCAATGCCCAAGTACCTTCGGTTATTTCTGATTCGTTGTAGTTTGTTTGCGATAGAGTATTCATATCACTACCAAAGTTTGAAAATGCCTGGGCAGATACTGATAGCATATTCCGATTTGATGTAGTTGGTGCAATGACGCCGCCCTTACCAGATGGCTTTGATTTTCCAAACATCTTTCCTACAGTTTTACCTATTAATCCAGCAAATTCGTTTAAACCTTCTTTTCTTACATAGGCTTTGTATACAAACGGTAATGCTTCTTCAATGCGTTGATCCAGGAAACGTTTTGTAAAACTATCTTTAAGAGTGTCCTGATCTTCCATTTCAATTGATTCTGGTGCCATATAGTCTTCCCAAAATGCTTGATAGCCTTTTGGTGTACTCATTCTATCTAAACCCTTACGACATTCGTAATAGCGTTCTCTAGCACATTCAACTAGACCAGGAACTTCTTCGCTTTCAAATGCTTCAACGTTACGTGTAGCACGTAGAAACTTGCTTAGATGTTTCATTTCTTCAACTAGTGCATAAATCTCTTGTGTACGGTCATCTGAGATCATACCACCGTGTGCGATATGTTGTCCTACTGCACGAGCACCTCTTAGATTTGTAAATGGTAATCTAAAACGCTCACCTAGATTGTTTTCAACAAAAATAACATCAATATTACGACTACGTGCGCCACGCTTATCCTCATCAACTGCTGTGCGATGTCTAATAATTAAACGTGTTTCTCCTACGTGATCGTAGCTTTTCTTTCTAGTACCGTACATTCTACTTTCCTGAATATCTAATTCACTTGATTTCCAATTGCCATTGTTTGTTTGTTGTTTGATATCTCTGAGATTCAAAGAACTGCGATTGATATCTCTGGTATCAAATGTTAGCATGTTTCTTCTAGCAAATCTACGCATTTCTTTTAAAAATGTAAACCAATCATCCTGTTCCTCTTTGGTAAGTTTATTGGATAGATCTTTGCTAAAGTAAATCTTTAGTGATTGATCGTCAATGATGCTAACAGTAACATTACCAAAGTTATTTCCATCTATACTATAATCAAAATTATAAAAACGTGCTTGTGTTGGGTTGTCTGTAGCTCTAGCATTTTCGTCACCAAGACTTATACGCTCAAAGCGGCTTCGTAGCTTGTCAAAAAGTGCTTCTGCTATGCTGTCAAGTTCTTTCATAGTAGTATTTACCTTTAAACCATTATAAAGGGCATTGGCTCAATAAAATCGTCCATGCTGTCTTTGAGTACATCATCTAGTTCACTGTCAAAATTCTGCATCAACTGTACCATGCGTACAGCCAATAAAGTTGCCATAACTAGATCATCATGTTCACCTGGCTTAGCTGAAAAGCTCATACCATGTGCAACAAAACTTTTAAGCTCGCTCATTAGTGCCTTGCTGTTAATTGTGATTCTATCTGTTTCTAACAGCATCTTAAACTTACTACACGCCGCCAGTTTTGATTTAGCAGTTGTAGTAAATCCTTTGCGAAATCGTCTTGCGTTGCCTACTTTAGCTGGCTCGCTTAAAAATATACCACGTATGTTTTCTTCACCAATCTCAGCAATAGTTACAAGTCCTGCTTCGCCAAGTGTATTATTTTCTATACTGTAATATATACGCTCGCTATGGCCAACAACATCATAAACATAATCAATGATTTCTTTCATAATAACAATTTGACGTTGTATTGGAGTTTTATTGTGTTTCCATTCAGCAATTTGCATCATAGTAGGAACTTCAAATACTTGTATAGCACTATAGTCTCCGCCGGTACCCAGGCTAGGATCTAGTGCAACAACATATTGACAATTTGAATTAGGTTTTTTAAACCATCTCACTTCACCTTGTTTTTCAACTGGATCTTTTCCTTCTATTTCAAGTAATTTTACCGAGTTAATAAGAGTTTCATCGTAGATAATAGGTTCGCATTCGTGTTCACGTTTAAATCGTTCATCGCCAATGCTTGCTCGTTCTTGTGTAGCCCACTTATCATCTCTTTCTGGATGTCTATTCCAGCGAGCCATATAACCTTTAAACCCGTTTTGTCCTAGTTCTGTTTTGTTTCCGTATTCGTCTTCGGTCTTGTTAGCACCTGTCCATAGTAACCAAAACTGATCTTCGTCACTGTTTGGTGTTGAAGTAATAATAGCTTTACCACCTGTTGCTAGTGTTGGGCTAATAGATGTCCAAAACTCTCGAGCAATAGTGTTACGCACAAACGCAAACTCGTCACAGTATAGCAGTGTAATACTCATACCACGACCAGTAGTTTCAGTGGTTGTTGTGCTTACAATGCGTGAACCATTTTCAAAGTCAATGCTACCTTTGTTGTAGCTGGTAACGCCTGCACGTATGTGATTGGGGCACAGTTCGTAAGCATAGCGAATACGTTGCATGATTTCTTGTGCGCCGGTGTATTTGTGTGCGGCAATAAGAATAGTTGAATCCGGAACAAACATTGCATACCACAGTAAGTATCCTGCGGCTGTAGTGGTCTTGCCCATTTGTCGTCCAAGCAGGTTAATACTGAAACGGTATCCGTGATAGATGTCAATCAGCTCGTCTTGGTAATCAAAAGGGTCATACAGCAAACGTCCTCGAGTAGGATGCTGTATATAGAAAAAGTTTGATAAAAAATATTTGGCGCCTGTTTTTGAATCAGCACAACGAGCAAACTCTTGTAGCTGATTCGGTGTATAAGTTTCCTGCTTGTGTGCAGGTTTAATCAGTACGCCTTCTAAACTTTTAGACATGTTATTTCGGTTCTAATTTCCTTAGATGCTATATAATACTGTTACTTATCAAAGTTTTTAAGGGTTATAAGTATTGTTATGAGTGATACGCTACTATTGAACGCAAACTACGAACCTGTTAGTATTTTGCCACTAAGTGTAATCGGCTGGCAACAGGCAATCAAATTAGTATTTCTAGACAAAGTTAAAATAGTAGAAACATACGAAGATCGTGTGATACGTAGTCCTTCTACAGAGATAAAATTGCCTAGTGTTTGTGTAACCAAAGAATACTTTAACCCAATGAAAAAAGTAAAGTTTACACGGAACAATTTATATCTGCGCGATATGTATCAATGCCAATATTGTAGTGATGTGTTTGGAAACAAACACCTAACCATTGATCATGTTATTCCTCGAAGTAAGGGAGGGATTACCAGTTGGGAAAACTGTGTAACAGCATGTAGAGACTGTAACTTCCGCAAAGGCAACAAGATTATGAAGCCTCTTAAAGAACCTGTTAATCCTGAATATTATCACTTGGTAGCTAAGTGGCGTCGGAGGCCTGGCAATATTAGTGTGCGGTCCGAATGGATAAGGTTCTTACACGTAGACGAACAAAAGGTTAACGTTCAGACTTCTCGCTAGAAGTCTTTTTTTGTTCCTTCTCACTTTCATGTTTATATTCATCAGGAACGGAACCCCACCCTACAGTGCGGTCCCATTGTCTTTGGGTGTACTTGTTTGTAGGTTTATCCTTGCTCATAATACTACTTACCTATTATTACCAGCCATTGGGTACAACAAGGTAGTGGATAAACAGCACAATACCAACACTAGCACCAAGTCCAATCATCATTTTGATAAAGTCTCTGGTTACAAGTGGGAATACCTGTTTCATTTTAGTATTGTAAACTGTAGCAATAGCAAGTTCTCTACCTGTTAGCAAGCCTACAAATACCCATGTTGTTGACATTGGTATTGAGTTTAGTTCTTTAAAGAAGTAAAGTATTACAAAGTAAACCAAGTCAATTAGTGTGGCACTTCTAATATAATGTGTGGTGCTTTTTTCCAACACAATGTTTTGGATCTTACCGCCACGTTCCTTAAACATCCATGCTAGCCCGCCTACAAACACAATGCTAATAACTATCATCATATCTACAGGAACTTGGCGTGGCAAGAACACTGCAATGTTAGCCATGTCATGACTTAACCAGGTCCACCATAGCAAGCCTGTTGTTCCCCATTGTGCTACACGCCAGTATGGTCTACTCCAATGATCACCAATTGACTTGTTTTCATCTATAATTCTACTGATAACGTGCCACAGCGCATAAGCACTTATTGCGGCGATAGCATAGCCCATGACTGATTTCATAAGCATTTTTTCAAGCACGAAACTACTTGCAAATGCACTTAAAACTAAAAAGGACGTACTAACTGGTACGCCCACTCTGGTTAACAGTAACAGTATTGCTGGTGCAACAGCATGATACCATTGCACTTCTTGGAATGGGATCTTAGTTAGCCGTCCATAACTAATGTCACCTGCATGTGTGTACCATCCGTACCACAATGCCCATAATAAAACCGCACTAGATGCGGCCCAAAGAATCTTATAATTAAAACGTTCGTGATTGCTAGCAATCCAAGTACCTAGCGTTTGTACGCTGTCATTTGCTATAACACTGTATGCTGCCAATAAAAAGCCTATGCCCATCCATAGTGTTAATTGATCCATTGTGTGTATTCCTCTGTGTAATTGATTTAAGTTATTTAGTAGGGCGATCTTTAACTATGTAATAACACTTGGTTTTTGCTTCTTCAACAGAACAGTTAAATTCTTTTGCTACCATATCATAAAAAGGCTCAGGATCTATACCTTGCTGTACCTGTGACCAGGCTTGGTACATCCATTCAATTCGTGTTTCATCATCCATAGTACTCTCCACTATGTATAAAGTAGCATGTTAGCAATTAGTTGTCAATGGGTTTTTCGCCAGTTAGGTATGGTCTGGCAAACCAGAGTTTAAACCATTCGGGTGTGCCTGGTTTAATGTTATGCTTGCGTTGTAGTTTGGCTTTTTCTGTGCCAGTATGACTGATGTTAGCAGGCAGTATGCTTTCGTTAGCATGTCCTGTTATGCCAGCAAGTCTTTTTAAACGTTCTATATCAGTCATTGCATTTCTTGCCAGTTTTAACAGATCCTACTTCCAATGTTAACTTGTTAACTTGTTTAAAGTATAACTTGTCTCCTGGGTGTAGGTTAATTAAACCTGGTAAAATGAAAAATGCTGTTTCGCCTTCGTTTGGATTTTTGACAACTTCGTGGCACCCTACAAAGTCATAAGCAACTTCACCTTTTGTATACATTGGTGAACATGCTCCTACTAATAGTAGAGCAACAACTGGAATTAATTTTTTCATTTGTTTTTTCTTTTGATAGGACCTTGTGCGACTGTGATGCTTTGTGTGTTTACATCTGGCATTTCGTTACTGCCTTCGCCTTTGGTCAATTTATGTTTTGTGGTAACGCCCATACGCTTTTTAGCGGCATCAATAATTTCTTGTTCACCATCGCTATATGCAAGTGTTACCATACGTCCTTGTGTAGGACCATCTTCAGGCATATCAACACCGTCTGGTGATCCAGCTAGGCTTATGCCAAAACGATAGGCACCATAGTAATCTGTATTCCAAGATTGTGCGCCTGGTAATGCGAGTTGTGCGCTTTTACGTAGTTGGCGTCGCTTGCGTTCAGTTAAAAAATCTTTGGCTCGCATATTACCATTTCCTACAAGACCAATAACGTGCCTTTGTTTTTGGTCCTGGGTTATCGCAATTATGTCTGGCACGAAAGCTCTTACGTGCCTTAGGATTTGATTTTCTAATACGCATAGTTTTTTGGCCGGCTTTTTTAGCACTTGTTCCGCCGTGTCCAAAGTTAACTTTTTTTACATTTCCTGTTTTAGGATCTTTTACATAGACTTTAAACTTTTTAACATCGCCGGCCATTGGCTTGTTTAGTTCAACCTTACGTCCTTGGTACTCTGCTTCGTCTAACCCTAGCGCCTGACGTAGACTATTAAGTTCTTCAATAACATCTTCTGAATCCTCATCGTCTGATGTTTCAGTGTTATCGTATTCACCTTGTTCTTCTATGGCTTGATCCTTAGAGGCCTCATCTGTTTCGTCAAGGTCTTCTAGTGCGTTGTAGCCCTCAAACATTTTAAAAGATTCAGGATCACCTGCTACAACAATAAAATCTTCTTCGCTTTCTAATACATATGTGGACACACAGGTTTCGTCCATTTCAAAGTCAATGTTATCACCTAAAGTTGGGAGTTCTGTTTCTCTAAGATAGGATGCAAAACTTTTCATACTGCTTACCTCTGAACTAGAATTGATTGGTAGTTTTGTAACCAAGATTCACCAAGACGTGGTTCTGCACTCTCGTCTTTATCACTTTTAGGCAATTCTATCTTGGTAATTTTAAAATCATCTGGCTTGCTGTTGTCAAGTGACATAAACTCTTCATAACTTAAATAGAAATCAGAGTCTGGATCGTAGTAGGAACCTTCTTTGGGATCATAGTAAACAACTTTGCCCGAGCGTGTTTGGAATGGACCTTCAAGCCCATCGCGTTCCTGGTATCTGTCTTTATCCATAGGAGGCATATCGTAATGACCTTCTGGCAGATCATGTTCCCATAATGTTTCATCGTGCTGATTAGAATCTATCCACTGCAAAAGTGGCCACACTGTATTAACTACTTGATTAGCAAAGTGTGGATCATTATAATCTTCCGTCTGCTCTAGCTGTTTTGCTGTTTTACGTAAAGCAATCATATCATCAGCATGTTTTTCAATTTGAGAACCCCTAAAGTTTTTGACGTGATTCTCTAACCATGTGTATACGTCGTATACGTCATTTGAATACTTGTTAGCAAGGTTGCCTTCATACTCTTGTTGTCCACGCTCTAATGCCTTACCGGCTGCTCTTAGACTACCTAATAATTCTACTACATCTTCGGGACCATTGATATATGCTTCTGTCAGATCATGTTGCCCACCACAGTGTTCACAACTTTCATCACAACCACATTTGCCTTCTGCGTTAATCTTATTGCCACAACAAGAACATTCCTTACCAGATTCGCTTAGTGCGTCTTCTGTTTCTGCAATAGCGGATAGTTTATCTAATAAATCTCTCATATCATTTTTCCTTAGCGATGTCAAACTTAACGGAATTTTTTGTGAAGTCTTTAAGCATGCTCTCAGTACGCTTGTCGCCTACCATCTCTTGCTTGCCTGCGTCGTCTTCGGCGTCTTGCTCTTCAGCTACAAACTCAGCGCCATCTACAGCAACTAGTATGTTTGCGGCAGGGATACCGGCACGGTCAACAATTAAACGCTTGATACCAAAGTCTGTTGCTGGGTACTTGACTTCAATCTCAAATACGTGAGATTCAACAGGACCTAGTCTATGGAACTCTGGCTGTTCGCTGATTGGTGTACGCTTTGCTTTGCCTAATGATTCTACTTGGTAGACATCAACGGCATTCTTGATGCGATCCATTGTCTCTTTAGTTGGTTCAACACCAGCTAGTTTGACTTTAAACTGATAGGTTTTGTCAGTTTCAAAATAATATGTGGCAAATGTTTTCATTTCATAATCCGTTAAAATGTTATTTTATGTATTTATCCTAATCGTTTGATTTATTAGCTTCCAATAGTTGCTTCAATAGCTCGTCTCTGCTAATTACAACGCCTTCGCTTTCCATAACACCGTCATCTTGGTTTGAATCTTTTTTGATCTGATGGTCTAGTCTTGCTTTCTGTAACTGTAATTGCACCATCTTTAGCTTCTTATCCATCTTGGCTGTTTTGGCTGTGATAGCGTGTCCAAGTAGTCCATTGGCTGTTTGTAGGATCATGCCTGCAAAGCGAGGATCTACGTTCATGCCAAGATCCATTAAGTCTTGAAACTTTTCTTGTGCTAGGCTAGCAAGCTCATCCATTTCTTGGTCACTTGCTTCGAGGTCTCTAACTGTGGGAAGTGCAACGTTGATTTTATCAATAGCATTGTCTACACTGCGAATAGTTTCTGTGTGTACTGCTATTTCTTGTTTGGTTGTTTCAACGTCTGGATCCTTTGCTTCGTGTATGTCTGCAGGATCCACGTTAAAGAATTCTTCTAGTTTTTTTGTCATTATAGACCTCCGTTACTGTGTATTTACGTAACTTAGGACTGTAAATGAAAAAAGGCACCCTAAGGTGCCTTTTTCCTTAGTGATTATGCTAATTATGCACGTTTAATTGCGTCAACAATAGCATGGTCGAAGCCGTAATCCTTTTCATAAAGATGAGCTGTAGCTTTAGCAAAACGCTCTTGCTCTTCTTTACTTAGATGCACAACTTCAATGTTGTCTGCTTCACAACGAGCCTGTGTCTTTTCAACATCAGCTACACTGATTGAACGCTCGTACTGTGCGGCAACTAGTGCGGCATCAGAAACAATCTTCTGCTCAGCTTCGCTTAGTTCATTCCAGAAGCCTTCAGCAATTAGAATGCTTGTTAGGAATAAGCTATGCTCTGTGTGGTTAACAACTTTGGACACTTTGTTTTGTCCTAGTGCATAAACACGTGGGTATGTGCTTTCACCAACTGTAACTGTTGAGTTGTCGATGTTTTCTGTTAGCTCTTCTAGTTCCATTGGAACAACATCTGCACCCATTGCTTTGAATGTGTCAATAGCAACTGGTGAGAATGAAGTGCGAACTTTCATACCACGTAAGTCTTCAATACGACGAACTGCTTCTTGTCCTGGGACAATACGGAAGCCGCCGCTGTATGTAAATGCTAGACCTTTAACAGCCTTACCGCTCTTGGTTAGACCGTTTAATAGTCCTTTACCAACTTCACCTTCAAATACACGTGAAGCATGGTCGTGGTCCTTAAATAGGAATGGCATATCTAGCGCACGGAATTCTGGGCAGATCTGACCTAGTGAAACTGTGTATGTCTGTGACATTTCAATTTCACGATTGTCTAGTAGATCTACTAGATCGTGTTTGCTAACTAGCTTGCCTTCTTGATACTTATTTGAGTAATCACCTAGAGTCATTACTTCGATTTCAAATGCGCCATTGCTCTTTTCAGCAACTTCTGCTTCAAAGACTTTTGCGGCACGAATGAAAAGCTCGATTGGCTCGTGTGCGAGAACCCAACGGATTTTCTTTGTCATGGTTTATATTCTCCTTAATTAGTTTCCGGAATTATAAAGGAATTTGCAATACCTACAATTAAGTATCGCTATGTTTATTTACCTTTTCCTTGGTGAAATATCTGTTCTTCCGTAATTATTTTAAAATTTAAGCCCTTGCTATTACACCAAACCTTTGCGGCTTCCCATTTTACCATGTTCAGCACTGCATATGCTTGGTCTCTTCTACTTTTGGCTTCTTCCAAACTTGTTTCTTTCTTGGGCTTAACTTCGATAACATCTGCTTGATGCTTGCCATTGCGATCAATGTAATAGATCAAAAAGTCTGGAACGTAGATAGTTTGTTTACCAGTAAAAGGGTTTTTGTAGTTGATGTGTACTGCTTCGCTGGCCCATTTAAGTATATTAGGGTTGTTGTCGCAGAAACGCATGAATACATGTTCCCAACTTGAACGATAGGTTGGTTGTCTTTTACCTACATATTTGTCAGGGTTTAAGACTTGGTACTTGCCCTGTGCATACTTGCTCATGGTAGAATGCTTCGTTCAACATACTGATTTCTAATTTGTTGGTTATTTGTTCCTAGTAAACTTGTACCAACTCTATTTAAATTTAGGTACATGCATAGGTAATTACTTAAACTGTTGATAGGAACTTTTTTAAAATCGTCTAACACTTCCATTGGATTAGCACCTAACTTTTGAGCAGTATACATTACTGCACTCGCTAGTGCTTGAGCGGCAGTTTTATTTCCATTGGTATAGTATTGAAAATGTGCAATAATTGCATCGTTTTCAGGTCCACTAATATCAATGATTCTATCAAAGTAATTTGAGAAATATCCGTCAGTTGAATTGGTTGAAGTTGAAATTGAAACTGAATTTAAATTTGTTGGAACATTAAACGCCATTAGGTTACTCCGTCATTTAATTCTATATCAAACTCAGCTTCTTCAAAATCAGCACCACTAAAATTATTGGTTTGAATTCTTTGACGAATGTTTGATTCTTTTAGTTTTGCTTGAGGTACACTTGTACTAAAATTGGTAACTGATGGCAGAGAAAAGTTAGTATTTGACAATGCGGCTTGGGCATCATCAGCAAAACTTGATGCTGAGCTGAGTAAACTACCATTGCTACTTACTGCTGGACTTTGCCCACCAATAGTTTTAAATCCGTTACTAACAGTGTTACTAATTTCTTGTACTCCATTAGCAATAGTTTGTCCAACATTTACTCCATTAATGGATGGAATACTTAATCTATCCAATGGATTCTGTCCTCTTAAAATATCTTTAGCAATACTTCCTATTTCAGCTGATGCTACCGCTTTTAAATCTAAATTAGAAAGATTGTTTAATGCTCGTCCACCTTTAAACAATGCTGATCCAATATTACCTTCGCTAAGATCCTTGACAATTTCGTCAGCTGTTTGTAACAATCCGCCTGGCCCAGCAATGCTGTTAGTGCCGCCACCTGCCGGAGTTAGTGGACTTGGAGTATTATCATAATGTAATTTACCAAAGCCTTTAACGTTATCTGCTGTAACATAACCTTTTCTATATTTGACTGCTTCGTACTGTACTGTCATTTCGTGTTGCATTACTTCAGATCCATCTGAAGCACGATGTTCACCGTGTTTAAATCCTGATATGATTGGATTTATTAATGTGTATTCGCTAAATTCTTTTTGGTGTAAACTATAAATTCTAATAGCATTAAGGTACTGTAATTTTTCTGTTTGACCTAAACGCTGATAATCACGAGGGGTATATCCCCATACATTTGATTGTAACGATTGGTATTTGTGTCCTGCTCTGTATAATGGATCTTCGTAGTCGCTGTCTCTATAGAAATAACTATAATAGTCATACCAAAATTCACGTACAACATCCTGACTATCATCATGGAATGTTATTCTTACATCGTCGTAGTCTATTTTAGTTTGTGCATAGTCCCAACGATTGTACGCATTTTTCTTTTGTACACCAAGTTTAAATCCAGGCAAAGTTACTTCTTTGACCATCAAACCAATTTCTAATTGTTGTTGGTTTTTAACTTTTGAAACTTGGCCAAAATCAAATGCTACATGATAGAGAAAAGAATGTTTTGGTTGCAGGCCACCATCAAGAAAAATCTTGCTAGCATGCTTGTAATCTTTAACTTGATCCCCTTGGAAAAGAGGTTTTAAAAACTGATTAATACTCATGTTAATATTTATCCAAAAAATTAACCTGGGTTTTTTAAGCCCAGGTTAATTGTATTAACATGTATTGCAGTAAGCTATCGTTTTTATTAGTTAAGTGTCGTCTGATTATTAACCAGTAACTGCGCCTGCAATATTTCTGCCAACAAGTGTACCAACACCAACACCAACTGGTGATTGGATAGCATTGTCGTAACGAATGCTTAATTGGATTGTCATTGGATCGTTATTATCATAAGCTAGTTCACCGTAGTTAACGTTGGTTACCATACAACCGTATAATTCCCAACTTTCAATTACGTTAGCATCTTGAGCGCCGTTACCACCATCTAGTACTTCATATACAAGTACAAACTTGTAGTCAATACCACTTGCGGCACTAGCTTGCTCGAGGAAGTCGAACTGCTTCTGAATTTGTTCACCTACTAGACGTGAAACGTTTCCGCCTGCATCGTCACGTAGTGTAACTGAGGTTTCTTGCCATTCTGGCTTACCTGCTAGATAAATTTTTGAGTTGTATGTATCAATTGTGATTGGCTCAAATTGGACCTGTGGTCTTGCAATACTTACAACTTGCTTGGTTAGTTCTGATTTAGGCTGGCTAACACCAAAGTTATTAAAGCTGGCGCGGAAACGATAGCTTAGTTTTGGCATTAGTAGACCTTGGCTTGTTGCGCTTTGGTCTGTGGCTAATGGAACTGTGAATTTTGTTAAACTTGCAACTGACATGTTTTAAATCTCCTTATACAGTATTTACCTGCATGTAATCGACAACTGAGAGCTATTATGCCCTCAGTTGTCTTTTTTTATTATAATCCTGCCGCGATATCACCTGGGTTCTTTAGGCGAATTGGAATGTAGATAAATTCAACTGCCTTCATAGGTTCGATTGCAATATCAACGTATAGTTCGTTTCTTGCGATACGTGTTGGCGTATTGTTTGTCTCATCACAAATTACCAAGTAATCGTAAATGCCTCGTTTTGCAATTAGGTCGTTAATCGCACCTTCAATAACATTCTTGATCTGATCACGTGTGATCTTATCGTTTGGTTCAAACAAGAACGCATTACCAACGCTAGAGAGGATTGTTCTAATGTAGTTAACAAGTCTTGCTACGTTAACACGATCCAACGAACTTGCAACTGGGTTACGTGTCTTTTGACCCCAGCACACTAGACCAACGCCTGGTAGGATTGTGAATGGGTTGATACGGTTTTCGTATAGTGCATCACGCATACCGTTGTTGATACCGTTACGAACAAATCCACCTGTCTTTGGATTGATCCAACCAATATCTGTTGCATTATCAATTAGGCCTCTACGTACACCAGCTGGTGCAAACCACTGATATGCCGCATTATCGTTGCGGATATAAGTGCGTAGTGCCATATGACTTGCTGGCATTGTAATTGTATTACCACTTAGATCGTTTGTTTTTGCATGTGGGTAGTAAACAGCTAGGTATGGATCAGCAGTGCTAAGTCCATCGCCATTTGTGTTATTTGCCCAGTTAGCAAACGCAATACTGTTAGCTGGTAGTGTCATTGGTGTATCACCGATAACAAACGCTGTATTCTTACGATCGTTGTTTAGTGCTACCATGTTTGGAATCACTTCAGGGAAACCAGGTGCAACAATTAGGTTATATGAGAATTGCTCTTCACGAATTTGTATGTTCGCATCAACTGCGGCTCTCATTGCTTTAACAACCATGTTACGTTGTGCCTGTCCACCCATAAATGGTGATTGATCATCTTTTAGTCCTGAAACGCTAACCCATGCATCCTTAATAACAGGTAGGCTTGCATTTGGGAAGCTATCATCGTTAAAGTAATCGTTTACAAACTTCTTAACGTTAAAGCCACTTCTACGTGTGTTCCAAAGTAGCAAACCTCTTGGGAATAACTTGTGATTTGGAGCGTCTAAGTCTAAGTAGTTACTTGTTAACATGCTCTTAGTTGTTGGATAGTTAGCGGCAATAATGTCTGTTGTGCCGTCTGTGTCCCAACGTGCATCAGCAAAAGTAATACCATTTTGACTGAAACGGTCTGTTGCATCAATAGCTACCCAAGCATTCGCATCGTTATAGCGATATAGTTTTGGATAGTTAATTAAGTCGCTTGTATCTAACCAAAGATCACCAGCTACAAGAGATGTACCATCTGTTTGTGAAACTGGCTTACTTGCTGTTACAATAACCCCTCCTGGATCTGTATTAGTTAAGTTATAACCACGTGCATCATTGCTTAGTGTTTTATAACCTTTCCAACCATTATCGTTAATCATGATGTCAACTGTAGTTGGATCACCATAATACCATAGTGTATCTGTTGCTGGTTCTTTGTAAGGTGTTTCAAACTGTGCCTTGTAGGCAAGTAAACGCCAGTTACTTAGGATAATAGTACCAGCGCCGTCATCTAAGAATTCAGCGGGAGTAAATCCAGCACCGTTAACCATTGTACCTGACACATCTTTGAGTGTAATAATACCACCAGTATCGTGTGTTAGTGTAATTGAACCATCAGCATTTGCTTTAGCTGAAACTTCTGGGATACCAGCAGTTGAAAAACTTGTTACCCAAGTTAATGCGTCAGTTACGCTTACACTAAATGTAAGACTGTAAGTAAACAGTTCTTCAAAGCCACTACGTGAAGCTTTTACTTCAATAGTCCCGCCGCCGGCTAATCCAGTTGGATAAACGGTATTAACGTTTTTGCCTTGAACGCCTCGTGTAAACAATCTTAGATTGTTTTCTCTACCAGCATCGTTTGCATAGTCGTTGTAGATAGCAATTTTAGTTCCAAAAGGAATACTAAAGCCGTTTGCAATAGGATCTAGTGCAAACTGTGCTGAAGCAAAACTGCCTGCTACTGTTACTGCTTGTGCAACAAAGCTATCTGTATCTGCATTGTATTCTTTGAGCTGTAGGTTCATACCATCGCCTAGTGCAGAAGTTTTAATCCAAATACTTTGAGATGGACGAGGTTCTACGTCGCTAGCTCTCCAGGCTGGAACATCAACATATGATCCATAGTGTAGATCTGGTAGGTTGTATGTACCTGCTGTAATGCCTAGATCGTCTAAGATAGTTCCGGCGCCATTGTTAGCAATTTCAAATTGGTTGTTTCCGCCAACAGTTTGTGCTGTAGAGTCTGCATAAAAACCAATAAAGTTATCGCGAATGTCAATGCTTAATCCAGTTAAACCTGCGGCCGCATTAAATGATGTTTCTAAATCTTGAATTGTTGTACCGGTAAGAGTTACAGTAACACCATTAATATCAATTGCATGTCCACTTGTTAGTGTTGGAGCGGCTACTGTGGCTTTGATAACCGGAACACTACTGAGCCAGTTGTTTGAGCCAAGTCTACGCCAAAAACCATAATAGTCTTTAACATACATTCTGTTTCTACGATTACTGTCTGAAGAACTGTATGTAACAACTGCATAGTCGCCAACATTACCAATACCAGTTTGTGGAAAATATGCGCTAGTGTTAATTGTTGCAGAGTTGACCTCTTCAACGACATCAATGATAATTGGAGTTTTCTTAGTGAATGAATTTTCTGAACTATCCCATTCGTAAATACCCCACTCTGTTAAACCTAGGTCTAACCAGTTTGTTTGGTTATCTGGGTCGCCTTTTGGACGAATGCTTGTTGCTTCTAGTTCTTTTAAGTTTACATCTGCACGTACTGCATAGGCACGGTTTGTAATACCCATTGCACTGTACATTGCCATTAAGCCGTATTCGTTTAACGGTGAAGCATGTATTGGAGTACCGCTTGCAGATTGTTTAAAGATTGGCGTACCAAGTTGAGAAACAATTTCTCTCTGTGAGGTAAACACTTGCAGGGCCGCCGCGTTATCTTTTGTTGTACCGGCAGCAAGCGAACCGTTTGCTGTTTTGTCTTGTTCTGTTGTTAGGAATACTAGAGGTATCGTGCCGACTGCGCCCGGTACGTATGCGCTTTCGTCGGTGACGGTAATCTCTAAACCTGGTGAAATCAAAGCCATCTTTTTCTTTCCTTTTATATAAGTAACTTCTAAAAAGCACAAGCAACTTGTGCTCTTAACTTAAATGTATTTATTTTTCTTCAGGAAAATATGGTGCTTTAGCATGCCCTTAATTAAGGTTTGCCCATAAATATATGCATAATGGAACGTAAATTATGCTCAATTTGTGAAGAACGCCCTGTAGCAATCAATTGCCACAAGAACGGTCGCACTTATTATAGAAAAATTTGTGATGCTTGTAGTCGGAGAGGCAAAAGGATAAAAGCCGTTGCTCCGCTTTGGTATAGAATGGGCTATAGAAAAAAAGCTATCTGCGATCGTTGTGGGTTCAAAGCACGATCAAACAAACAGATGTTTGTGTTTCACGTAGATGGTAATTTATCTAATGTGGATAATTTTAATCTAAAAACTATCTGTGCTAACTGCAAAATAGATTTATACGAAAACCGATCTAAGTGGCAAGCCCACTCACAAGTAGCAGACTTTTAACTTGTGCCTGGAGTGCTTTTAGTGTGCTGTTGTTGTTAATCACTGCATCAAAATAACGATCCTGCATTACCCAACGCCATTCGCTTTCGTGTACTTTGGGAAACACCACTTTCATTGAGTGGTCTTCGTCTACTGTGTCTGCTTGATTGATACCGCAAGCAGTAGCCCACCAGTCGGGCTTTGGTCCTCGCTGTACCTGCCATACTTGACCGCCTACGTCGCGAATCATTTGTAGTTCGTTCTGAAATCTTGCGTCTGGAATAACATAATTTACATTAGGATTAGTTAATATTTTTTGTTTTACCAAACTTACCCAAATACCATCATAAAAACCATGACGCATACAATCAGTGCCAAACAACTGAAGGACCAGCCTAGGGGTAATGTGCTCATTAGTTTCGTTTGACCAGAATGTATCGGGCTTTTCTCTCCACTCTCTGCTCTCATTTGTATCTCCTTCGAGCATCGCCCTGTCCCAATCAAACATAGTTGCAACAGCATCTTTTAGCTTATCAGCAAAGCTAATTTTAGTAAATCCATGTTCTTGTACAAGACAATCAGCAACTGTACCTTTGCCACTACCTATTAGCCCACAAATACCAATGATCATGTGAATCTCCTTATGCTTTTAATTATAGCACGAGGTTGGTACAATGTCAAGTTAGTGTTTTTTGATTTTGTTAAGCATTCTTACCAAACGGCTTGTTGGATTTACACGTTTGGTCTTATTGGCTTTACGTGCTTGTCTAATTTTAGTTCTAGCACGGGTAACTTTCATACGAGCTCGTTGTGCAACATCAATAGGCTGACTACAGTCAATAACTTTAGGCACTACACGACCTTTGCGTGGGCCACTTAAACAACGCCATTTCATAGTAGGACCTTTTTTAGTTTTAGCCCATACTAATTCGTGTTCGTCAATGATTATATCTTCTTCAACTTGATACTTGTCAATTTCTTCATCACTTGCTTCAAAGTATGCTTCGCTTCCACATCTTGGGCATACCACAGTAGTTTCATCCTGATCTTCTACTTCTATTTCGCCAAGAGTTGTGCTAACTAGTTTACAATCATAGCAAAAATTATACTCGCCTGGTTCATCTCTAACAAGATCTACTGTTTGATGATATACTCCGTTGTATTCACCTTCTGCTTCGTTAATATTAAATTCTTTTGATCTCATTATCCTGTCACCCAAGTTATTGGCATACCGCCGTCAATATAATCTTTGAGTTGCTGTTCTAGTTCTTGCATTTCTTGCTGTCCTTCTGCAAGGAGAGCTGGTCCATTTAGTGCGGTACCACCAGCTGGGCCTGCAATGCTAGCAAACTTGCTACGTGCTTCACCTAGGATACGTTTAGCAAAACTATATGCATACTCTTGGATCCAAGGAAAAGCCATATGATCGTTTAGCAACATGAGATCTGGCTTGTAGTTATCGATCAATAAGCCTACTACTTCGTCACTTTGCTCAGGAATTTTACGTAGAATAGTTAATTTTTTAGTAGCATTATTCCAGTTAAACTGCATGTAACCACCAAACATAGTCATTGCTAGTTCTTGATATTGGGTATAAAGTTCAAAGCTCAATAGACCACCAACACGCCCTGCTACTAGCATGTATGTGTTTAAGTAACCTGCTGAGAATGGTTCAAATTGTGTAGCTGTATTACCTGTGACACTACCAATACCACGTCTATAGATCTGACGCACTTGCATAACTTCGTTTGGGAGTATGTATTCTGTAGTTTCTGGTTGTAGTTTTAAAAATGCATAGCTCTCTTCAACGCTGTTTGAACTACGTTGTCTATACTTAATAATAGATTGGTTAACAGCCATATCGTAGTGTTCTTTGTCTAACTCAACATCTACTATACCGTCTGCTAATCTTAAACGAATGTAGTCTTCGATTTGATGCTTTTTAATATTGGCTGTTGGTAGAGAACTACTGTCAAATTCAATTTGTCCAGCACCAGTGCCTGTTACAGGATCAAATAATGAATCTGCAATTAGTGTACCATCTGCATTAAGTCCAGTTTTTAGGGTAGCCATACGTTATATCCTAGTTGCTTTACTATCTTATTTATCAGGATTGAAGGCTTACTGAACTTTGAGTAGCATCGTATCTGCGTTGATCCTTCCGTTCAGTTTGGTTTCAGTTGTTTTAATTACTGACATAAACTTACGTAATTGTATCTTACCACTCTTGTTGAATGTAGACAGTTGCTCTGTAGGCTTGCGTAGTGTCTTTTGTACACTCTCGTCCTCTTTAAAGCCTGTTATAGTCGTACCTTTGACTGTTAGTCCGGTGCCTGAGCGATCCAGTCCTTTAGGATCAACGTTTAGGGCTACATACTTGCCTAACTTGCGTGTCTTGGTGTTGTAAACCCAAAGCTCGCTGGCTCCAATAATTTCTACAGGATTGACACTGACCAATTTAAGGTCGGTATCTTCTTTCTTAAACTTGAGTTTGGCTACTAGCTTGTCCTTGCTTGGGCTTTTCTTAACCCTTGCTTTGCGTGTGGTCTTTTTGAGTTGTGCAAATGCATCACATTCCTGCAAAAGAACGTCCCACCAAGCAATATGACGCTTCCAGTCTGCTGGCTTCATGTGTGCATAGCCTTCTTTGGCTTGCTCGTCGCCTGCTTTTACTGCGGCTTGCTCTTCGGCTAGTTGCTGTTTGCGTAGAGTTGCAAACTCTACAACCTGACCAATACGTGCCTGAGGTAGCTTTTCAGCTTTGAACAGATTATATGCATCAGGGGCGGCTTTTTTATCGTTTAAGATCACTGCATCATAACGACCTTCAATCTCACCTAAGATTTCGTCTACTTTTTCATCAAGTCGATCCTGGATAGTAGGCTTGTATACCTGTTTGCTCATCTTAGCTTGGCGTTTTTCTTCAGCTTCTTTTGCCGCAATC
>Ga0222714_10000782_pt1 | contig 36154 bp, 36 predicted proteins | sample C33_3DmetaG_FD_165048 | JGI IMG/M metagenome (GOLD analysis project Ga0222714, IMG submission 165048) | Estuarine water microbial communities from San Francisco Bay, California, United States - C33_3D | ecosystem: Environmental > Aquatic > Marine > Unclassified | place: USA: California...
ACCGTTGATCGAGCTGGAAATGTAGTAGGTCAAATTGGCGAATCTGCTTCCACGCCTGGCAATTATTTAGTCACATCTATCGATGCCAACCTGCAAGCAGTGGTTGAAACTGAGCTCCAAAATGCTATAAATCGCGCCAGATCGAATAATTTTAAAGCGGATAGTGGCGCGGTCGTTGTGCTTGATGTACGAAATGGTCAAGTGCTAGCGATGGCGTCCTATCCAGAATATGACCCAGAGATCTGGTTGGATGGCTTAACTAATAGTGAATACAAATCACTAATTTCAGAAGCGAACGGTGTGCCGTTGCTGTATCGACCAACTCAGGGGCTTTATGCGCCAGCATCAACTTTTAAAGTTGTAATGACAGCCGCTGCCGAGAAGGCTGGCATGCCGCTTAAAGGCAACTACAACTGCTCACCTGATGTGACTATCTCATCAAGAATTTTTCGTAACTATGAAAGTAGGTCATATGGACCTATTTCGTTATCTCGCGCCTTAGAGGTTTCATGTAATACAGTTTTTTATCGAATCGCAAATGATCTATGGGATAGAAGTGGAAAAGATCAAATCAAAACTGGCCGCGATCCAATTGATCAGATGGCGCGATCATTTGGGCTAGGGCAGATAACTGGAATTGATCTACCAAGTGAGTATGCAGGTCGAATTGGTGGCAGAGCTTGGAAGCGTGAAAACTGGGAGCGCAATCAAGAAGTGTGGTGCAAGCGAGCAAAAACTGGATACCCAGAAACTGCTAAACGTGACCCAGTTTGGGCTGAAACGTTACGCCAATACGCTGTCGAAAATTGCGCTGATGGTTATTTATTCCGAGCAGGTGATGCTGTAAATATCGCAATTGGCCAAGGGGATACGGTTGTTACTCCATTACAGGTTGCAGTTTCTTATGCAGCAATTGCAAATGGCGGCACGGTGTTTCAACCACAAATAGCCAAAGCAATCATCGATACCAAAGGCAATGTTGTTCAAGCCATGACACCAAAAATTGTTGGAAAAATAAATACCTCAAAAAATGTGCTGGATTACATTAGAACGGCACTCACTGGCACAGCGATTTCTGGCACCACTGCATGGGTGTTTAATGGCTTTCCGTTAGAGCAGATTCCGATTGCAAGTAAGACTGGCACCGGACAGGTGTTTAATAAACAAAGCACATCCTGGCTAGCAACTTTTGCACCAGCAGATAAACCCCGTTATGCAGTAGTGATGATGGTTTCGCAAGGTGGAACTGGCTCTGGCACAGGCGGACCTAGCGTTCGCCGAATCTACGAAGCAATTTTTGGCGTGCAAGGAAGCACAATCAATCCAGCAAATGCAATTTTTCCAACTGGAAGACCAAATCGCGAGCTGCCCGCTATTGATCCAAGTGGTTCGCCGATTGAGTTAAATCAACCAGCAGTTAGGGCAAGCAGATGAGTAACTCAATTAGAGATGCTTCTGCGATTTGGCGCAAAGTTGCGGGAGTTTCACAAATTAGAAAATACCGACATTATGACTTCCCGCTAGTTTTGGCAGCGCTATCACTATCACTACTGGGTGGATTATTGATTTGGTCATCAACCCGAATCACAGCTGGCGAATCTGGTGATCCAATATTTTTCCTGAAGCGGCATTTGTTAAATCTCCTGCTGGGATTAATTTTGTGCTTAATCGCCTCCCAGGTAAGTCACCGCTTAGTGCAGGCATATGCACCAGCGGTTTATGTATTGTCGCTTGTTGGTCTTGTTGCAGTGCTGCTTGTTGGCACTGTAGTTAATGGTGCAAAGTCTTGGATCGCAGTGGCTGGCTTCACGGTGCAGCCAGCGGAATTTGTAAAAGTTTCAATTATTGTTATTTCAGCAACGCTGCTGGCAGAAAAGCGCGATGCTGAAAATCAACCGCTGCATTTAATTGTGGTGGCAGCACTAGCTGTTGCTGCAATTCCAGTCGTATTGATTTTATTACAGCCTGATCTAGGAACTGTTTTAATGATTTTAGCTACGCTGTTTGCAATTTTGGCGGTTTCTGGCGTAAGTCGATATTGGTTAATTGGACTTGTTGCTGCAGCTGGTACAGCAGTTGGAATTATTCTTGCTGCAGGCGTGCTTGCGCAATACCAAATTGATCGGTTTACCGCGTTTTTAAATCCCAATTCAGATCCACTTGGCGTTAGCTACAACGTACGCCAAGCTGAAATTGCAATTGGCAGTGGTGGGCTATTTGGTAATGGCCTGTTTCAAGGTTCTCAAACGGCAGGACAGTTTGTGCCGGAGCAACGAACAGATTTTATATTTTCAGTTGCAGGCGAAGAGCTGGGTTTTATTGGCTCCGCAATCATTTTGCTATTAATGCTTTTTATCACTTGGCGACTACTTCGAATTGCAGCTCGTGCTGAAGATCTATTTGGTCGACTTGTCGCCGTTGGAATGGCAGCCTGGATCGCTATTCAGGGCTTTCAAAACATTGGAATGAATTTAGAGCTGCTGCCAGTAACTGGGGTGCCGTTGCCTTTTGTGTCCTATGGCGGCTCCTCAATGATGGCGTTATGGCTGGGGATTGGGATCATTTTGAACCTGGATTCGACCAAGCGGAGCTATTAACCACAGGTAGTGTGCGATACTTCGGGCAAGCGGTAGCAATATCGCCCGTATTGGAGGCACCGCCAGGCCGTGTCGCTGAGGAACCCCTCACGCAGACCTACCTAGGTAGCAGCCCCACCACAAGCTTCACGCTTAGTTGCGCCGCAGCCAAGCGTCTTACTTAGGCCCATTGGGGTTACAGGAGTTTTTTGTGAGTACTCGATCGAGTGCTGGCAGCGCTGATAAAAACAGCGCTGAAAAACCAGCCAAAAAAGCTGTAAAAAAAGCTGTTAAAAAAGGCACTAAAGCAGCACTGCCAGAGAAGTCAGTTAAAAAAGCTGTAAAGAAAGCAGCACTTGCGCCAGCATTTGTGGCGCCAGCAACAACTGCTCCAAAAGCTGCTGCGGTTAAAGCTGATGTGGCAGCTAAAAAAACTGTAGCTAAGTCAACTAAAACTAAACCAAAGCCACCCGCTAAGAGCGCAGCTGCTGCCGTAGCAGAAGCAGATGATCGAAACGGACGACGTCGCCGTCGAGGTGGCCGTGGCAGAGGTGGAGTTAAACCTGCAGCTGAAGCAATAACTACTGCAGTTAAGCCAGCAACTGAAACAGCAACCAGCACAACCACAAAGCCAGTTGAATCGGCAGCAGATGCAGCAAATCGCCGCCGCCGCCGTCGCCGCGGTGGCAGAACTTCTGCAACAACTGAGGCAACCACAACATCAACCGATGCGCCAAGTGCTGTAGTTGATGATCGAAGCTCAACTCGAATTAATGCGAAGCGACAACGTCGACGCGATCCTCGCGAGAATCGTCGCCGTTCACCGTTGATAACTGAAGCCCAATTTTTAGCACGCCGGGAAGCTGTTGATCGCCAAATGGTGATCCGACAAGTGCAAGATAAAACCCAGGTTGCAATTTTAGAAGACAAGATTTTGGTTGAACACTATGTTGGTTCATCATCAGCTTCATCATTAATTGGAAACGTTTATTTAGGGCGAGTACAAAACGTATTGCCTGGCATGGAAGCGGCATTTATTGATATTGGCAAAGGTCGAAATGCAGTTTTATACGCCGGTGAAGTTAACTGGGATCTTGCTGGACTTGAAGGACAGCCAAAACGAATTGAGTTAGCACTTTCAGTTGGAGATCCAATTTTGGTGCAGGTAACAAAAGATCCAATTGGTCAAAAAGGTGCTCGCTTAACAAGTCAGGTCTCACTACCTGGTCGCTATCTGGTTTATGTGCCAGATGGTTCTATGACTGGCATCTCAAGAAAACTGCCAGAAAATGAACGCATCAGATTAAAGCGTATTTTGCGTAACGTGATCCCAGAAGGTGCAGGAGTAATTGTTCGAACTGCAGCTGAAGGTGCAGCTGAAGATGAGTTAGAAAAAGATGTTGCTCGCTTAAAAGCCCAATGGGAAGACATTCAGCAAAAGCTTGCGCAAGTAGATCCACCAACTTTGCTTTACAGCGAACCTGATCTTGCAATTAGAACTGTAAGAGATGTGTTTAATGAAGATTTTAGTAAGGTCACAGTGGCTGGTGCTGATGCTTGGAACACTATTGAAGATTATGTGCGATATCTAGCTCCAGAGTTATTGGAAAGACTTGAAAAGTGGACTGCAGCTGAGGATGTGTTTAGCAATTTTGATATCGACGCGCAGCTAACTAAAGCTTTGGATCGAAAAGTTTATCTACCTTCGGGTGGATCATTAGTAATTGATCGAACTGAAGCTATGACAGTTGTGGATGTAAATACTGGCCGCTTTATTGGCAGCACTGGAAATCTTGAAGAAACTGTTACCCAAAATAACCTTGAAGCAGCAGAAGAGATTGTTCGCCAACTTAGGTTGCGCGATATCGGTGGCATCATTGTGATTGACTTTATTGATATGGTTCTTGAAGCTAACCGCGACAAAGTGGTTCGACGATTAGTTGAATGTTTAGGTCGCGATCGAACAAAGCATCAAGTAGCAGAGGTGTCTTCGCTTGGATTAGTGCAGATGACTCGAAAGCGTATCGGGCAAGGGTTGCTTGAAATGTTCTCTGAGCCATGCGAGATTTGCAATGGTCGCGGCGTTAAAGTCAGAATGGACGCCCCAGGGGTTAAGCACCAAAATGCGAAACCAGCTCGCGAGTCCCAACCAGCTGAGGCACCAAAAGCTAAGTCAGCAGATCAGGCCAAAGCACAATCCCGCCAGCAGGCAGCAGCCAAAGCGGAGCCAGAATTGATTGCAACTGCAGCCCAAAGCGATGCTGCGCCAGCTTTTGCCCCTCGTGGTGAACAGGCGGAAGCGCCAGCTAAGCCAGCGGGGCGACGAAATCGAAAGGCAGCTAGCAGGCCAGCTGGCCCGCCTAGCTAGGGGGGATTCCGCCCCATGGGCGGGTATGAAGTAATCTACGCCTTCGGCCTTGGTGCAATAGCCAGCTGAATGAAGTCAGGAAACACATCATGTACGCAGTAGTAAAGACCAGTGGTCGCCAGGAGAAAGTCGCAGTTGGCGACGTGCTGTTGGTAAACCGACTAACTGATAAGCCAGGCGCTTCTATTGAGCTGCCAGTAATCATGTTGGTAGATGGTGATGCTGTTGTTACCGGCGATGCTGCTGCAAAAGCTAGCGTGAAAGCTGAAGTACTAGCTGAAGAGCGTGGCAAGAAAATCATAATTTTAAAATACAAGAACAAAACTGGTTATCGCCGTCGACTAGGTCATCGTCAAGATCTAACTCGACTACGAGTTACCGGAATTAGCGCAGGGAAGTAACCAAATGGCATCCAAAAAAGGCGTTTCCAGCACCCGTAACGGTCGCGACTCAAATGCTCAGCGTCTTGGCGTTAAGCGTTTTGGTGGTCAAGAAGTTGGCGCAGGCGAGATTTTGGTTCGTCAGCGCGGCACTCACTTTCACCCGGGCCAAAATGTTGGTCGCGGAAAAGATGACACCTTGTTTGCTTTAGCTGCAGGCAAAGTTGAATTTGGCACCGCACGTGGTCGCCGAGTTATCAACGTACTTGCATAATTTAAGCAACTTCGATTTTCGCGACGGAGCGGGCTTTGGCTCGCTCCGTTTTTATTTTATCTAGCTAGGAGGCAGCAATGACAACGTTTGTTGATCGCGTTGTGCTGCATGTGTCAGCTGGAAAAGGTGGCGATGGTTGTTCATCAGTAAAAAGAGAAAAATTCCGTCCACTAGCAGGCCCTGATGGTGGCAATGGCGGTCGCGGCGGAGATGTAATTTTAGTTGTCGATAACTCAGTAAATACGCTGATTGAGTTTCATCATCGACCACATTATTTAGCTACCAACGGTAAAGCTGGTCAAGGTGATTTTAAAAATGGTTCAGATGGCGAAGATTTAATTCTCAAAGTTCCAGATGGCACTGTGGTTACAACTAAAGCTGGCGAATTTATTATTGATCTAGTTGGCAATGGAACTCGATTTGCGATGCTCCAAGGTGGCCGTGGTGGATTGGGAAATGCTGCGCTGTCTTCAAGTCGCCGTAAAGCACCTGGCTTCGCACTGCGAGGTGAGCCAGGTAGCACTGGTGATTTTGTGCTGGAACTTAAATCTGTAGCGGATGCTGCCTTGGTTGGATTTCCAAGTGCTGGAAAATCTAGTTTGATTGCATCGGCATCTGCTGCTCGCCCAAAAATTGCCGATTACCCTTTTACAACGTTAGTTCCTAATCTTGGTGTAGTTGGAATTGATTCATATTCATACACAATTGCAGATGTGCCAGGGTTAATTCCAGGCGCTAGCAGCGGTAAAGGACTGGGACTGGAGTTTTTACGACATATTGAGCGCTGCGCTGTGTTGGTGCATGTCATTGATACCGCCACTCTTGAGATGGATCGCGATCCAATTAAAGATTATGAAGTGATTGAAGCTGAACTTGCAGCATATGGCGGCCTTACTGATAAGCCTCGAGTTGTGGTGCTTCATAAAACAGATATTCCCGACGGCCTAGTGCTAGCTGAAATGGTAGAAGCGCATTTCAAACAGCTGGGACTTCGAGTTTTTAAAGTTTCATCTGTTACAAAATCAGGTTTGCGAGAATTGTTACTGACCTTAGGTGAGATGTTGGTGCAATTAAAAGCAGCTACAGCAGCTCCAGAGCGAACTCGAATTGTGATTCGACCTGCTGCTGTTGATGACACTGGCTTTAAGGTAAGCAAATCTGGAGATCGTTTTGTCGTTACTGGAGCGCGACCAGAGCGCTGGGTTAAACAGACAGATTTCACCAACGAAGAAGCAGTTGGCTATTTAGCTGATCGATTAGCTCGGCTTGGTGTTGAATCTGAGTTGACCAAACTTGGTGCCAAAGCTGGAGCTGAAGTAATTATTGGCAACCAAGATGATGGTGTGATTTTTGATTGGGTGCCAAGCATTGTTGCCGGCGAGCCAACCGCTGGTCCGCGCGGCACTGATAGAAGATTAGACGAAGCTGATTTTGGTCTAGTTGAGGATGATTTTGATGAGCAGTCGAGCTGAAATAGTAAGCGCTAAGCGCTTAGTGATTAAAGTTGGTTCATCCTCACTTACTTCAGCTGGTGGCGGCTTAAATATTGAACGAGTTCAAAGCATCATTGCGGCCATTGCTGCAGCGCAGGCAAACTCGGTGCAGGTAGTTTTAGTTTCCAGCGGCGCAGTAGCAGCAGGTTTGCCAGCGCTTAAATTAACCACTCGACCAACAGATTTAGCCCAGCAGCAAGCAGCTGCAAGCATTGGACAAGGTTTGTTAATTGCGCAATATGCAGCAGCGGCTGCAGCGCAAGGTTTTGCTGTAGGTCAGGTGCTGTTGACCCAAGAAGACATCACTAGACGCAGCAACTATCGAAATGCAAAACAAACTTTTGAAGCGCTGTTGCAACTTAAGGTGCTGCCAATAGTTAATGAGAACGATGTAGTTGCTACTGCCGAGCTGAAATATGGCGACAATGATCGAATTGCAGCACTAGTAACTCATTTAGTTGACGCAGATGCATTTTTAATTTTAACCGATGTGGCCGGACTTATGGATGGGTCTCCTGCAGATCCTGCAAGTAATCGAATTGCTGAACTTGAGTCACTTGCTGATTTTGAAGCGCTTGGAATTGATACCAACCAAAGATCAAAAGTTGGCAGCGGTGGGATGCGAAGCAAGCTGGAGGCTGCAGCAATTGCAGCTTCTGGCGGTGTGCCAACTTTAATCTGCCATGTTGATCAGCTAGCTGCAGCTTTAGCTGGCGAATCAATTGGCACGTTATTTCATGCCAGCACTATCAATAACAGCGCAAGATCACTTTGGTTAGCGCACGCCTCAGTTGCTCGTGGCAAAGTTGTAATTGATGCTGGCGCAGTTGCGGCGCTTAAAGATCGTGGCGCATCACTGCTAGCTGCAGGTGTAACCGAAGTTGTTGGCGCTTTTGATGCTGGTGAACCCATTGATGTAGTTACTGCGCAAGGGGTCAGCGTGGCTAGGGGGCTGGCAAGTTTTGGCAGTGATGATTTATTGCAGATGATGGGTAAATCCACAGCGCAATTAGCTCAAGTTATGGGTGAAGAATTTGCTCGACCTGCAGTTCATCGAGATGATCTTGTGCTGCTTGATGACCCATCCAATAGCCTTAAGCCATGAGCGAGATTAAAGCTGCAGTGCTGCAAGCTGCAACTGCCGCGAAAGCTGCAGCCGGGGCGTTGGCGATCGCATCAACTGCGCAGAAAAATCAGGCACTACAACTAATTGCTAAGGCCTTGATTGATCGAACTGATGAGATTGTAAAGATAAATCAGTTAGATATAGCGCAAGCAGAAACTGAAAAAATTGCACCAGCATTAATTGATCGCTTAACCCTCACTCCTGATCGAATTGCAGCAATCTCAGCTGCGGTGCTGGAATTAATTGAATTGCCAGATCCAATCGGAGTAGTGTTAAAAACCTGGGAGATGCCAAACGGGCTTAAGTTTGAACAACGTCGGGTTCCGCTTGGCGTGATTGCCATGATTTATGAAGCCAGGCCAAATGTCACAGTTGATGCTGCTGCGCTTTGTTTGAAAAGTGGAAATGTTGCGCTGCTTCGAGGTAGCTCTACTGGGGATCGAACAAATGAAGTATTAGTAAATGTATTACGAGATGCCTTAGTTGCAGCAAAATTACCAGCAGATTGCATTGTCAAAGTCCCAGGTAAATCGCATGAAGCAGTTACGCATTTGATTCAAGCGCGCGGTTTAGTTGATGTGGTGATTCCTCGCGGCAGTGCTGGCTTAATTGAATCGGTGGTAACTAATTCAATTGTGCCAGTTATTGAAACAGGGGTTGGAAATTGCCATGTATATCTTGATGAACAATTAGATGTTGAGATGGCAATTGATATTGTTTTAAATTCAAAAACTCAGCGGGTGAGTGTGTGTAATGCGGCTGAAACACTTTTAGTTCATAAAGCTGCTGCAGCTAGCGTAATGCCAAAATTACTAGCTGCGCTTAAAGCCAAAAAAGTCATAATTCATGGTGATGATTTAGTTAAAAAATATGCAGAGCCTGCAGGAATTGAATTTTCAGATGTAACTGAAGCAGATTGGCACCAGGAGTATTACAGCTTAGATCTGGCTGCAGGAATTGTGGATTCATTTGATGATGCAATTGCGCATATTAAAAAGTATTCCACCGGGCATACGGAAGCAATCGTGACTACTAATGCTGAAAACGCAGCCAGATTTGCAAATGAACTTGATGCGGCTGCGATTGTGATTAATGCCTCCACCAGGTTTGTGGATGGCGGCGAGTTTGGGTTTGGCGCAGAGATTGGCATCTCAACCCAGAAGTTACATGCCAGGGGACCTATGGGGCTCAATGAACTTACAGCCATTAAGTATGTAGTTACTGGCACTGGACAAGTTCGCAATTAAGATTAGCTAAAAGGAGAGTGCATGAAAGAGTTAATACTGAGCTCAGGTGAGAAAGTTGTTTATGAGCTGCCTTGGACGCCGCTGCAATACGGAATCGCAGCCATGGTTGTGTTTTCAGCTTTAGCTATTGCTATCACTCGAATGAATAAGGATCGTTAATGGCCTATTCGCTTGATCCAAGGACCAAACGCCTTGGAATCATGGGCGGCACTTTCGATCCAATCCATAATGGCCACTTAGTTGCAGCGTCAGAGGTTGCGCACCGCTTCAATTTAGATCAGGTGCTCTTTGTGCCAACTGGACAACCGTGGCAAAAAGAGCAGCACAATGTGACCGATGCGGAACATCGGTATTTAATGACTGTCATTGCAACTGCAGCAGATGCTCGATTTGAAGTTAGCCGAGTAGATATTGAGCGACCTGGACCTACTTTTACAGTAGATACACTTAAAGATCTGCGTCTCCAGTTTGGTGCTGAGTTAGAACTATTTTTTATAACTGGAGCTGATGCGTTGTCAAAAATTTTAACTTGGCGAGATCATGAGGCAGTTGTTGAGATGGCACATTTAATTGGAGTTACTAGACCAGGCCATAATTTACAGAATCCAGGGTTGCCATCTGAAGCAATCACGTTAATGGAGATTCCAGCACTAGCAATATCCTCAACTGATGTTCGCGCGCGGGTAGCAAAGAGTGAACCTATTCGCTACATCGTGCCAGATGGCGTTTCGTTCTACATCAAAAAACATCGACTCTATTTAGATGCAGATAAAAATCCAGATCCACAATCAGCAGGTATTTTGTGAGTGCATCAATTAGCGCATTGAAATTAGCGCAACTTGCCGGTCAAGCAGCAGCCGACAAGCTTGGCACCCAGATTGTGGCAATTGATGTATCAGATGTTTTCCCGTTAGCAGATATCTTCTTAATCGTAACTGCTGCAAATGATCGACAAGTTCGAAGTATTGCAGATGCAATTAGTGAAAAGTTAGCTGAAGAAAATATTAAATCAGTTCAAACCGAAGGCATCGCTGAAGGTCGTTGGGTGCTGCTTGATTTTAATGATGTAATTGTGCATATTCAGCATGTTGAAGAGCGAATTTTTTATGATCTTGAGCGACTTTGGCGAGACTGTCCAGAAGTTGAACTGGATTTAGTTGCAGTTGATCAGCGTTAATAGAAATCTAGGTGGCTAACTAATGGTATTTACTCAATCACGTCGTGATCCGCTAACGAGACGAGTGGTGATTTTGCGACACGGTCGAACTACTTGGAATGCTGAGCGTAGATTTCAAGGTCAAGAAGATCCACCGCTAGATTCAGTGGGTATTGCGCAAGCAAAACGAGCTGGTGAAATTTTAAATAACATCAATTTTGCCAAAATAGTGGCAAGTGATTTGCAGCGCGCAAAAGTAACGGCAAGTTTGATTGCGCAGTCAACAAAACAGCAAGTTACTGAAGATGTTGGATTACGCGAGACAAATTGCGGCGCTTGGCAGGGCAGAACCTGGCCGGAAATTCATGCTGAAGATCCACTCACGCTAGCGGCATGGTCAACTAGCGGAGATATTCGACCTGGCGGCAATGGTGAAACTCGCAGTGAAGTTGCTAACCGCTTTGTTGCATCAGTGCAAAACCATGTAGCAGAGCTGCAATTAGGACAGGCCTTGCTGGTGGTAACGCATGGTGGCGCTGCCCGTGCAGGAATCTCTGAGCTGTTGCAGCTGCCGCGCGGAAACTGGGGAGCGTTAGGTGTGTTATCTAACTGCGCCTGGAGCGTGCTCACTGAGCAGTTAGATGCTGGTCAACAGTGGCGACTAGACGAATACAACGCTGGCTCGTTGCCTGAGCCAGCGATTGGCGATGACGCCTAAGCACTAAGATTGGCGCTTCAATCACATTTTCGGGGCTATAGCTCAGCTGGTAGAGCACTTGCATGGCATGCAAGGGGTCAGGGGTTCAAATCCCCTTAGCTCCACAAACTCGAAAAGGCTTCAACAGAAGCCAACGATTGCCTAGTTGATTGGTTAGGGTTTAGCCAAAATGAACGACGACCGCACCGCGCAGCTCCCAGCGCCAGAGCAACTTCAGCAGAAGTGGTTGCCAGTATGGGATGAACTAGCGCCGTTTAAGAGCGGTCGTACAGATGATGATCGACCTAAAAAATATGTGCTGGATATGTTTCCTTATCCATCTGGTGACTTACACATGGGACATGCTGAGGCATATGCATTAGGTGATGTGTTAGCGCGTTACTGGGTGCAGCGTGGCTATAACGTGCTGCATCCAATTGGTTGGGATTCATTTGGGCTGCCGGCTGAAAATGCGGCAATTAAACGTGGTTTAAATCCACGCAGTTGGACTTATGAAAATATCGAGCTCCAAAAAACATCAATGCGACGATATGCCTGTTCATTTGATTGGGATCGAGTTTTAGTTACCTCAGACCCGCAGTACTACAAATGGAATCAATGGTTCTTTCTTCAGATGTATGAAAAAGGCTTGGCTTATCGCAAGGCAAGCAATGTTAATTGGTGTAATAGCTGTCAGACGGTGCTCGCTAATGAACAAGTAGTTGCTGGTTTATGTGAGCGCTGTGATTCTGCTGTTACAAAAAAGAAGTTAACGCAGTGGTATTTTAAAATTACAGATTACGCAGATCGATTATTAACAGATATGGACCAGCTAAGTGGATCTTGGCCAGATAAAGTTTTAACAATGCAGCGAAATTGGATTGGTCGCAGCGTTGGCGCTGAAGTGCAGTTCAAAATTGAAGGCAAAACTGATCCGGTAGTTATTTACACAACTCGACCTGACACGTTATTTGGTGCGACATTTTTTGTGGTTGCAGTAGATTCAGATTTAGCTTATGAGCTAGCTAAAGACTCTGATCATTTTGCTGAGTTTGAGCAGTATTTGGAAAAAACCAAAAAAGCAACTGAGATTGAGCGACTTGCAACTGATCGCGAAAAAACTGGATTATTTTTAAATCGGTTTGCCATAAATCCAGTAAACGGCGAGAAGCTACCTATTTATGTTTCAGATTATGTGTTAGCTGATTATGGCACTGGAGCGATTATGGCGGTGCCAGCGCATGATCAACGCGATTTAGATTTCGCCAAAACTTTTAAACTGCCAATTATTACTGTAGTTGATACCGGCGAAGCAGATCCTGCTGAAACTTTTATTGCCACCAGTGGTGATGGCAAGTTAATAAATTCAGGAAATCTAAACGGCCTGGCAAAAGCTGCTGCAATTGAAAAAATTACTGAGCAGCTAACAGCGCAAGGCCTGGGTAAATCGGCAGTAAATTACCGACTGCGAGATTGGTTAATCTCGCGGCAGCGATATTGGGGCACCCCGATTCCAATTGTGCATTGCAATTCCTGCGGGGAAGTTCCGGTGCCGCTAGCGCAGCTGCCCGTTGAGCTACCAGATCCAACTGGATTAGACCTAACTCCAAAAGGCTCAAGCCCGCTTGGCGCTGCTGAAAACTGGGTGAATACCAACTGCCCAAAATGTAATCAGCCAGCTAAGCGAGATGCTGACACCATGGATACATTTGTGGATTCGTCTTGGTATTTTCTGCGTTATTTAAATCCAAACTTAGAAACTGCACCTTTTGATCCAGAGCTGGCAAAAGCCTGGATGCCAGTTGCGCAATATGTGGGTGGCGTAACGCATGCAATTTTGCATCTACTTTACTCCAGATTTTTTACCAAAGTTATGTATGACTTAGGCATGGTGACGGTTACAGAGCCATTCACAAGATTGCTTAATCAAGGTATGGTTTTGATGGATGGTGCTGCGATGAGTAAATCGCGAGGTAATTTAGTTAAATTATCGCAAGAGTTAGATGAGCATGGTGTTGATGCAATTAGACTCTCAATGGTTTTTGCCGGTCCACCGGAAGATGATGTTGACTGGGCAGATGTATCACCGCATGGATCAAAAAAATTCCTCGCTCGCGCCTGGCGATTTAGTAAAGATGTAAGTTCAGCAACCAATGTTGACCTGGCAACGGGAGATCTTGAGCTGCGCAAAATTACTCATAAATTAATTAACGAAGCGCAACTAGCAGTTGAAACTTATAGATTCAATGTGGCAGTTGCGAAAGCTATGGAGCTGGTTAATGCCGGGCGAAAAGCCATAGATACCGGCTGCGGCGCTGCTGATCCAGCAGTTCGAGAATGCGCCGAAGCTACTGCAGTTTTAATCTCATTATTTGCGCCATATACCGCTGAAGAGATGTGGGAGAACTTAGGCCATCAGCCTTCAGTTGCGCTAGCAGGTTGGTTGCAGGTAGATCCGGCGCTGTTGATTGCAGATTCAGTTGTTTGTGTGCTGCAAGTTAGCGGCAAAGTAAGGTCACGAATCGATGTGCCGCTAGATATCACCGATACCCAGCTCGAGAAGCTGGCGCTAGCTGATGCTGCAATTCAAAGCTCGCTCGCTGGAGCTGAGATTAAAAAGATTATTGTTCGAGCTCCTAAATTGGTGAACATAGTTATTTAGTCTCACCAGTTAGTTTTCCACACCAAAGCAAATTTTAAAATTCAGCACTAATCCGCATGCTCTATTGCCTTTATGTCAATACCAAATCTGCCAAACCTAGATGCTCGATTATTTAGATATGCAGCTGCCATCTCGCTGCTTAGCGTGGCTGTTGGGTTGGTGCTGTGGTGGCAGGGCAGGCCAGTTGAGCTAGAGCTGCAGCCTGCTGAAGTTGTAGTTACTGAAGTTCAAAGCCCGGTAGCCACAATTTTTGTGCATGTAGTTGGTGATGTGGCGAAAGCCGGTGTTTATGAACTAGCTGCCGGCTCTCGAGTTGTTGATGCGATTGCCGCTGCAGGTGGGCCGCTGCGGGCAGCAAAACTAATCAATCTGAACTTAGCTCGAGTGCTTTTTGATGGGGAGCAGATAATTATTGGCGATCATCAACTACAACCTAACTATTCGAGCCAATTGGGTAAGGTAAATTTAAATTTAGCAACAAGCTCGCAGTTAGAGCAGCTACCTGGCATTGGTCCAGTTATTGCTGCCAGAATTTTGCAGCACCGGGATGAAAATGGCCCATTTCGACAGATCTCTGACATTCAACAAGTAGCTGGCATAGGGAATACGATCTACAGCAAGATTAAAGATCAGATCTCTGTTTCATGACCAGCACTAAACTGCGCTGGTTGGTTTTTATTGTAATTTATCTTGCAACTGTTTATGCCTCATATCAGATTCAAACAATGAGGTTTGCGCAAGTTAATCAAACATTACAAGAGACTAAACCAACGGAATTTGAATTTCAACTTCGCAGCGAACCACGCGAATATCTGGCTCGCTTTGCATCAGATCAAGAACAAATCCAACACTCAGTTGCAGTTAAATTAATTAAGGTCACCACACCAGCAAATCAACTCAAGCTAAGTGTGCCAGCGACAGCTTCTTTTCAAACTACTGAGTTTGATTTTTATCGTGGCCAAACTTTGCGTGCAACAGGTGAGCTAATTGAGGCCAGCCAGAAAAACCGGAGCTGTTGTTTATTAAAAATTAAATCAGCGCCAGAGCTAGTTTCAGATGCCAATCTTGCATTTAAATTTGCTGCCAAAATTCGCGCCAATTTGCATCTAGCCATGACCCATGCGCAACCAAATGGCGCAGCGCTAGTGCCAGGGCTGGTGCTTGGGGATATCTCAAACCAATCAACTGAATTAGAAGTGGCGATGCGCGGCTCTGGGTTGGCTCATTTAACTGCTGTTAGCGGCGGCAATGTAACGATTGTGTTGGGTTTATTTATTGCCATATTTTCGCTATTTGGGTTATCTCGAAATTATTTAGTGATAATTGCGGTTATCGCACTTGGAATTTATGTGCTAGCTGTGGGTTTTGATGCCAGTGTGATGCGAGCTGCAGCTATGGGTAGCATCACGCTGCTTGCTTTTGTCTCTAAAAATGCAATTAGCACAGGCAAAATTTTAATTGCCGCAATATATGTTTTAAGTATATTTAATCCATGGCTGCTTTTAAATTGGGGGTTTTTATTAAGCGCAACCGCCACTGCAGGCTTAATCTGGTTTGCGCCTGCCATCTTGCGCGCAATTCCGTGGCGGGCACCACTTAAATTAGCTGGCGCACTTATTGCTGCAACAGTTGCCGCATCTTGGTTAACTGCGCCGCTGCTGGCAGTAATGACCTCAACTATTCCGGTAGTTACCATTTTGGCTAATCTAATTGCAGCACCGCTGGTTGCTGTAACAACGGTATTAGGGTTAATAGCCGCGCTGTTGGCATTAATAAATCCATTACTTGCAGTGCCGCTAAGCGCTTTAACTAGCTGGCCTGCTGAGTTGATCGCTCAGATTGCTTTAAAAACTTCATCGCTACCAGGTGCGCAAATTAAGTTAACCCAGCCCAGTCATCGAGTTGTTTTAGTTCTAGTGATAGTTGCAGTGGTGTTAGTGATTGTTAAATTTCAAGCTGCCAAGATAACTTTGTATTTACTGCTTGGCTTTGCCTTGCTTTGGCCTGTTGCAGTAGCGAGTTTTCGACAGTTTGATGGGTGGCCACCAAAAAATGCAGCGCTAATTGCCTGCGATGTTGGACAGGGGACTGCAGTTGCTGTGCCAGTAATGCCCAGCAGCGCTGTGCTTTTTGATGTGGGAGGTGATCCTGCTGCAATTAATCAATGTTTAGCTAAAGCTGGAATCAACCACCTTTTGGCAATCTATATCTCTCATTTTCACGCAGATCACGCCGCTGGTCTTGCTGGTGCAATCTCTGATCGCCGCGTAGATCAAATATTTATCTCGCCTAATTTAGAGCCAAAATATCAGTTTGAGAGCGTAAAGCTCCTAGCAGCAAAAAAGGGAATTGAGCCCAAAATTTTAACTGCGGGCACTCAAATACAGTTCGCTGAATTAAAAATAACAACCCTGTGGCCGCAAGCAGCAGCAGTATCGACAAATGAAAATGATGCCAGCTTGATTCTGCTAGTTGAGAGGGAAAATTTTAAGTTTCTATTTACTGGTGATCTAGAGCCTGCTGGCCAAGGGGCGTTAATGCAGCTGCTGGATATTGATGTTGATGTTGCCCTAGTGCCGCATCATGGTTCCAAGTTTCAAGCTAAATATTTTGCGGCATGGACACGTGCTGAATTTGGGATTATTTCAGTAGGTGAGAACCGCTTTGGACACCCAGCGGCTGAGACGCTGCAAAACTGGGAGCAACAAGCCGTTGTGCTGCGCACCGATTTAGCAGGCGATATTGCGATTTTGCGCAGCCCAAGTGGCTTGCGCGCAGTTAGTCGCTAGTTTCGTGGCATGCTGTGCCAGTGAGCAGCGCCCGATTAACTCTGATTACTGGTACCGAACAATTTTTAGCCGAACGGGCTGTATCTGAAATTAAATCTACGCTTCGAAAAGCTGGTGATTTTGATTTTGTGGTCAGCGAAATTTCAGATGACACCAGGCCTGGTGATTTATTTGCAGCAACTTCAGCCACGCTGCTAGGAGGAAACCGGCTGGTTGTAATTGTTGGCTCTGAGCTGTTAACAGAGCAGCTGGCAGCAGAGTTATTGGAGATAACCGCGATTGATGACCCAGAATTATGGATAATTATTCGGCATCAAGATGGACGTAAGAATAAGAAATTAATTGATGCTTTAAAGCCAGTATGTAATTTAGTTACAGCAGATAAGATAACCGGTAAGCGCGACGTTGAAGCTTTTGTTAGTTCTGAAGCTGCCAAATTTAAGCGAAAAATTGCACCTGCTGCAGTTGAATCCCTTCGCACCTCACTTGGTGATGACATCAGATTACTTGCAGCAGCAATAGATCAAATCACTGCAGCTACAACGGGTAACCTGACTCAAGAAATGGTTGAGCAATATTTTGATGGTATTGCTGAAATTCGTGGCTACCATGTTTCGGACCGATTATGGGCGGGCGATCTGGCTCAAGCATTAGAAAAGTTTCGATGGATGGTGCTTAACGATGGCGCTGGAGCGAATATTCAAGTGATCGCAGCCATCGCAACTGACCTGCGATCTATGGTGCGAATTATGGGAGCAGCTGGTGGTCAAAGTGATGAAGAAATTGCACGATCAATTGGTTGGAGCGAGAAGATGGGCTGGAAAGTTCGAGCACTGCGAACCGTGGCGCGCGGTTGGAAGCCTGCTGCGTTAGCACATTTTGCGAATCGGTTAGCTGAAATTGATGCGCAGCTAAAAGGTGGAGCAGAGGGAATTGGGTTAGATGAAACAGCTCGTACTGCTGTTGTTGAGAAGTTCTTAGTTGATATTGCTAGAAAGTAATTATTTTTTCAGCGAAGCAAGCTTGTTAGCAATCGCTGACTTGCGATTGGCTGCCTGATTTCGATGAATCACACCAGCTGATGCGGCTTTATCTAGTGCTTTTGCGGCATCTTTAAACGCGGCCTCAGCCTGCGCTACGTCACCGGTTGCTGCAACTTCGCGGAACTTACGAATCTTTGACTTCAGGCCAGTGCGAACTGGCTTGTTGCGCTCTTCAGCAGCGCGGTTGGTCTTAACTCGCTTAATCTGGGATTTGATGTTTGCCACTGGTGTCTCTGCTCGCTTGTCGATAAGTCCGATCGCCGCTAGGCGATAGGCGGTTCTAGCCTTCTAGAACCAAGGCGCAGTGTATCTGAAGCCAATCCATGCCAATATTCGCCCCGTGACTAATCCAAAGCCAGGGGCGACCAAGCAGGCGGTGCTGCGCAATTTCAGCATCATCGCCCATATCGACCATGGCAAGTCCACGCTGGCCGATCGGATGCTGCAGCTAACTGGAGTTGTTGAAGCGCGGCAGATGCGTGAGCAGTATTTGGATCGAATGGATATTGAACGCGAACGCGGCATCACTATTAAATCTCAAGCAGTTCGACTGCCATGGGTTGGTCGCGATGGCGTGGATTATGTGTTGAACATGATCGATACGCCAGGACATGTGGATTTCACTTATGAAGTTTCAAGATCATTGGCTGCCTGCGAAGGTGCGGTATTACTTGTAGATGCAGCGCAAGGAATCGAAGCGCAGACGCTGGCAAATTTGTATTTAGCATTAGCAAATGACATGCAGATAATTCCAGTGCTGAATAAAATTGATCTACCAAGTGCGCAGCCTGAAAAATATGCACAAGAGATAGCAAAAATTATTGGCTGTGATCCAGCTGATGTGCTGCGTGTAAGTGCAAAAACTGGAGAAGGTGTTGCAGATTTATTGCACTCAATTGTGGAATTAGTACCAGCACCTAAAGGTGATCCAGATGCGCCAGCACGCGCGTTAATTTTCGATTCAGTTTATGACATTTATCGCGGCGTTGTAACTTATGTTCGAGTAGTTGATGGCGCAATTAAATCGCGCGAACGTATTTTAATGATGTCTACTCATGAAGCCCATGAATTGCTAGAGGTAGGAGTGATATCACCAGAGCCAACTGTCGCCGAAGGATTAGTTGCAGGCGAGGTGGGCTATCTAATTACTGGCGTGAAAGATGTCCGGCAATCAAAAGTTGGCGACACGGTTACGTTATTGAACAAGCCTGCAACTCACTCACTTGGTGGTTATCAAGAGCCTAAGCCAATGGTGTTCTCTGGACTTTACCCAATGGATGGTTCTGATTACCCAGCTCTGCGCGATGCGCTGGATCGATTGAAATTAAATGATGCAGCTTTAGGTTATGAACCTGAAACTTCAGCAGCACTGGGATTTGGTTTTCGGTGCGGATTTTTGGGCTTGCTTCACTTAGAAATTGTGCGTGAGCGGTTATCGCGCGAGTTCAATTTAGATTTAATCTCAACTGCACCAAACGTAATTTATCGAGTTCAGATGGACGATGGCAGCGAGTTGATAGTGACAAATCCAAGCGAGTATCCAAATGGCAAAGTTGGCTTGGTGTTTGAACCTATGGTTCGGGCAACTGTTATCTCTCCTTCTGAATTTATCGGGGCGATCATGGAGCTGTGCCAATCTCGGCGTGGCAATTTGTTGGGAATGGATTACCTTTCTGAAGATCGTGTCGAGATGCGTTACGAATTGCCACTTGCTGAAATTGCATTTGATTTCTTTGATTCACTAAAGTCCAGAACTCGAGGTTACGCCTCGCTGGATTATGAATTTACAACTGAGAAATCAGCTGATTTGGTGAAAGTTGATATTTTGCTACATGGTGAACCAGTTGATGCCTTCTCAGCAATTGTGCATAAAGATAAGGCTTACGCCTACGGCGTGCAGATGGCCAGCAAATTGCGAGAGTTGATTCCTCGGCAACAATTTGAAGTGCCAATTCAAGCTGCAATTGGCGCACGCATTATTGCTCGCGAAACAATTCGTGCGATTCGTAAGGACGTGCTTGCTAAATGCTACGGCGGCGATATCACTCGAAAGCGAAAATTGCTGGAAAAGCAAAAAGAGGGCAAGAAGCGCATGAAGATGGTGGGTCGAGTCGAGGTACCCCAAGAGGCCTTTATCGCCGCGTTAGCAACAAGCAATGGTGATGCAAAAACTGCAAAAAATTAGTTAAGCCACAGGTGATCTAAATCTCAAGTAGCAGGTCAAACAATTCCGAGTATTGCTAAATGATTTAGCTATTGCTGCAACTGAACTCACTCCTAGCCTGAAACTGCGACGCTCCCGGGTCATGCAGAAGTACCAAGACCTAGTTGATGGTATTTACTCTGAGAGTGCCAAAACAACCTGATGGAGTTAAACCGCCTTTGACAGGTGAGCTGCCGGCAACTGCGCTGCAATCTTTAGCTTCAAAAACCTTTGGGCTATATCTGCATGTGCCATTTTGTGCAAAGCGTTGCGGGTACTGCGACTTTAACACCTACACCGCAACCGAGCTAGGCGGCTTTAGTCAATCTGACTGGTCAGCGCAAATCACAACTGAGCTACAACTTGCAAAAAAAGTGTTGGGTGGATTTCCAACGATTCAAACAATTTTTATTGGCGGCGGCACCCCTTCATTATTACCAGCAGCTGATTTTGAAAAAGTATTTAGGAACATATCAAATCATTTTGCAGCTGATATTGAAATTACAATTGAAGCTAATCCAGATTCAGTTACCAAAAGTTCATTAGCTCAGTATTTAGATATTGGAATTAATCGAATCTCATTTGGCATGCAAAGCTCAGCTTCCAAAGTGTTACAACTATTAGATCGCACCCATAATCCCAGCGCGGTGAGCTCTGCAGTGCTAACTGCTGCTGAAGTTGGTTTTCGAGATATTAGTTTGGATTTAATTTATGGCACACCAGGAGAATTAGATCAAGACTGGCTGGATTCGCTAACAACTGCAACTGCTTTACCAATCAACCACATTTCAGCTTATGCCTTAATCGTTGAAGCTGGCACTAAATTTGCAAACCAAGTTAATCGCGGTGAGATACCAATGCCCGATGATGACATTGCAGCTGCCAGATATTTACAGGCAGAAGAATTTTTAAACCAACGTAATTTTCACTGGTATGAAATTTCAAACTGGGGTGTGGCTGGCGCCGCTTGCCGACACAACCAGCTGTATTGGGATAGCGCGAACTGGTGGGGCGCAGGCGCTGGTGCGCATAGTCATATTGGCGGCCTTAGGTGGTGGAATGAGAGGCATCCAGCGACCTGGGCGCAGTTGTTAACGGCAGGCCATTCACCTGCAGCAGGCCAGGAGCTGCTTAGCACTGCTCAGCAATTTGATGAACAGGTGATGCTCGGGATCAGGCAGCGCAAGGGGCTGCCGGTCTCGCTGCTGCCAGCAGCAACAGATCTAGCTGAGTTACAGGCTGCAGGGTGGATCGAGCCCAGTGCGCTGGCGCAGGGGCAATTAGTGCTCACTACTGCCGGGCGGCTGATGGCGGACCGAGTTACGGCTGAAATTCTGCGATGAGCCGGTTTTTAGCACTCGACCTACAATTCTGCTAAGGAAAGGGGGTCCGATGTCAGATGATCGCAAACTGCAGGTGCTGCGGGCAATTATTGAAAATTACATAGCTACGCATGAGCCAGTTGGATCCCGAGTGCTTTCGGAGCGGCATGATCTGGGTGTTTCGCCGGCCACAATTAGAAACGATATGGCGGCGCTAGAGCATGAGGGATATTTGGAGCAGCCGCATACCAGCGCTGGCAGAATTCCAACTTCATTAGGTTATCGATTATTTGTTGACCAACTAAGCACCGTTAAGCCGCTATCAAATGCTGAGCAGCGTGCAATTATGAATTTCCTTGATGGGGCTGCTGACCTTGATGATGTTATGAATAGAACCACCAAAGTTTTATCTCAGCTAACTAAACAAGCAGCCATTGTGCAGTATCCCTCGTTAAGCAAAGCTGCGATTCGCCATGTGGAGATTGTGAAAGTAACAGATCGCAAACTTTTATTAGTTTTAGTGACCGAATCAGGCAGAGTTGAGCAACGCTACTTGGATTGTCCGATTGAAATTAGTGATCTAGAAATTTCAGAGATGAGACAAAAAATGAATGCTGCATTAATTGGTGTTTATCTTTCAGACTTCCAAAAACAACGCCAAAATATCTCAGCTCATTTCTCAGAATCAAATCGAGATTTTGCAGACACAATCATGGATGTCTTAGTTGATCTTTCAGATCGCGAAGAAGAAGAGCGAGTTGTAATTGGCGGCACTGCCAATCTGGCTAGATACGCAAATGAATATCAATCGACTATTCGGCCGATGTTAGAAGCACTCGAAGAGCAAGTTGTGCTGCTTAGACTAATAGGCGAAGCGGTTGCGCCTGATATGACTGTAAAAATTGGAATTGAAAATCCAAGTGGATTAGAAGCTGCGTCAGTTATAACTAGTGGTTATCAAATTGGTGAAAATACCGTTGCTCGATTAGGTGTGGTTGGACCCACGCATATGGATTACCCAACCACCATGGGTGCGGTGCTGGCAGTTTCAACGTATGTTGGCTCAATATTGGCAGGGAAGTAAAGGCAAAAATGGCAACTGATCTGTATGGAGTTCTTGGCGTGGGGAAAACAGCCACTGCTGATGAGATCAAAAAAGCGTATCGAAAGCTAGCTCGTGAGCTGCATCCAGACGTGAACCCTGATCAATCAGCGCAGGAGCGATTCAAACAAGTAACTGCAGCTTATGAAGTATTAAGTGATGACCAACAGCGCGCAAAATATGATCGTGGTGGTGCTGATGAGTTTGGTGGCTATGGCGCTAATGGGTTTGATCTAGGTGATTTTGTTAATGCATTCTTTGGCGGCGCTGGTAATCAGCGTGGGCCACGCGCTCGAATGACTCGTGGGCAAGATGCACTTATTCGATTGCGCATTGATTTATCTGAGGCAGTTTTTGGAGTTGAGAAAGAAATAACAGTTGATACCGCAGTTGCATGTAAGTCGTGTGATGCAACTGGATCAGCGAGCGGATCAGAATTAGTTCAATGCGCTATGTGTAAAGGTCGCGGTGAAGTAAGTTCTGTGCAGCGCTCATTTTTAGGTGATGTCCGCACCACACGGGCATGTCCGCAATGTGCTGGCTTTGGAAATGTTATTGAACATCCATGCACTGAATGCTCTGGCGAAGGCCGAGTTAGAACACGACGAAATGTAAAAGTAATCGTGCCAGGTGGTGTTGATACTGGACTGCGATTAAAGCTGGCAGCGCAAAGTGAAGTAGGCGCATGGGGCGGACCAGCGGGAGATTTGTATGTTGAGATTGTGGTTAATGAACATACATCTTTAAAGCGAAGTGGAGATGATTTGCACCTGCAAATCACTATCGCATTTACAGCTGCAACTTTAGGATGCTCAGTTTCTATTCCTACTCTTGATGGCAATAAAAATTTAAAAGTTCCAGCGGGAATTCAGCCAGGCACTGTGCTTTCGGTTAAATCACTTGGCTCAACGCATCTTCGTGGTTCTGGCCGAGGAGATTTATTAGTGCATGTAATGGTTGAGGTGCCAAAAGAAGTTGATGCAAAACAAAAGAAACTGCTTGAAGAACTAGCAAAACTTAGAGGCGAAGAAGTGCCAACGGCAAATGTAACTACTGATTTACAAAACGATGGATTTTTTGCTAAATTGAAAGATGCGTTCGGCAAGTAATGCTCCACTTATTTAAGGTTGATTCAATTCCAGCTTCTAATTTGACGCTTTCTGGGGATGCTGGTCGACATGCCGCAGCTGCGCTACGTTTGCGCGTTGGCGAACAAGTTCGCTTTACTGATGGTGTTGGCCACTCAGCAATTGGCGTTGTGAGTGAAGTTGTATCTAAATCTGAGCTCAAATTTGAATTAAATGATCACAACTTTCACCCCCAACCAACACCGAAGATCTCGGTGTTACAAGCTTTGCCAAAAGGTGACCGCGCTTTAGATGCGGTAGAGCTTATGGTTGAAGTTGGGGTTGATGAGATTTATCCATGGCAGGCAGCCAGATGCATTTCAAATTGGAATGAAGATAAAAAAATTACAGGTGTGAAAAAGTGGCAACAAACTGCTGATGCAGCTGCAGCCCAAGCAAGACGAGTTTGGTTTCCAGTAGTTCAAGATCTAATTAACAATGTTTCTGAACTTGCTGGCAAGTTTGATCAAATAATTGTGATGCATGAAGAGGCGCTAACTGCAATACCAAATCAGATCGCCGCAAATGTCCTAATTGTCATTGGCCCGGAGGGGTCAATCACTGACTCCGAGCGAGAACAGCTACAAAAACTTGGCGGGATTGAGGCTCGAATGGGAGAATCTATTTTGCGAAGCCGACATGCTGGCATTGCAGCTGCAGCTGCGGTATTAGCAAAATCGAGAAGGTGGGGAAATGGCTGAAACAAGTTGCTTGTTTTGTAAGTTTGCAACCGGAGAGATCCAAGTCGAGCTGATAGCCCAAAACGATGGCGCAGTTGCTTTTGCTGACATTAATCCACAAGCGTCAATTCACCTTTTGATTATCCCAAAGCAGCACTTTGAAAATGTAGGGGAACTTGCCACATCAGCAGCTGATCTGCAAGCTGTCATGCAATTGGCAAGACAAGCAGCCGAGTTAAGTAAGATCAGCGACACTGGATATCGCTTGGTATTTAACACCGGGGCTGATGCTGGCCAAACGGTGTTTCACGCTCATGGCCACCTACTCGGTGGGCGTTCCCTGCAATGGCCACCTGGTTAGGCCGTATCCTTGGCTACTAGCAACAAGGAGGCCCAACTGGGCGCAACTGAACCGATAGCACCAATCAAATCGGTGATTGTGATACCACCAGCATTTCAGATGATTGGCGTGCTTGGCGCTGGCGATGAACTTCTTAAAGTCATTGAACAGCAATTTCCAACAACTCGAATAACTGCTCGTGGGAATGAAATTCAATTGAGCGGCGATGCTGAATCGATTGGCTTAATTGAAAACTTGATTAGCGAAATGCTAACAGTGCTTCGAACTGGCCAAGGACTAACTCCTGAAGCTGTTGAGCGGTCTATTTCGTGGTTGCGAGAAAAATCAGATGTGCGGCCTCATGAAGTTTTAACTGCAAACATTCTTTCAAATCGTGGCAAATCAATTCGTGCAAAAACCTTGAATCAAAAACGCTATGTAGATGCAATTGATCAGCACACTATTGTTTTTGGAATAGGACCTGCAGGAACGGGCAAGACATATTTAGCAGTTGCAAAAGCTGTTCAGGCTTTGCAAGAGAAACGAATCAATCGAATAGTTTTAACCCGTCCTGCGGTTGAGGCAGGAGAGCGATTGGGATTTCTACCTGGCACCTTGTCCGAAAAAATCGATCCATATTTGCGTCCACTTTACGACGCGCTGCATGACATGATTGAACCGGAGAAAATTCCGCGATTAATGACTTCTGGGACTATCGAAGTTGCGCCACTTGCTTACATGCGTGGACGAACGTTAAATGATGCCTTCATAATTTTAGATGAAGCACAAAACACCTCTCCTGAACAAATGAAGATGTTTTTAACTCGATTAGGTTTTGGATCTACGATGGTGATTACAGGAGATGTGACTCAAGTTGATCTTCCTCGTGGTACGAGCTCAGGACTTCAGGTAGTTAAACAAATACTTCAAGGCGTAGACGATGTGGCATTTTGCAATCTTTCATCTACCGATGTGGTGAGACACAAATTAGTTGCAAAAATTGTTGATGCCTACAGCGCATATGATGAGCGCCGCAATTTGAATCCCAAGGACAGCAATTAATCATGACAGTTGAAGTTTTAAATGAAACTGATTTTGATGTGGCGATTGAGAAAATATCAAATTTAGCCGCTTTTACTATTGCCAAAATGAAACTTCATCCTCAAACGGATCTCTCTATTATTTTTGTTGATCGTGATTCAATTGCTGAACTAAATAAACGCTGGATGGGTGAAGAAGGGCCAACAGATGTTCTGAGTTTTCCAATGGATGAACTGCGACCTGGTGATAACTCAGAGAATGCTGCGGACTCGCTGCTTGGAGACATTGTTATCTGTCCACAGGTAGCGCTAGAACAGGCAAGCTTGGCAAATAAGCCAGTTATAGCAGAGATTGATTTATTATTGGTTCATGGCTTATTGCACCTGCTTGGGTTTGATCATGCAGACGAAATAGAGCACAAAGAAATGTTTGACCTACAGCAGAAAATCCTAGACGAGTGGGGCGCTATCAGCTAATGAATCTATATTCAATTGTCCCTGTGGTTATTACGCTTTTCTTTGCCGGAGTTGCAGCGATGCTGCGCACTGCAATTGACTCAACCTCACTGACCTTAATTGAAGATAAAGCTAACGATGGTAACAAATCTGCAAAGCGCTTGGTTAAAGTAATTCGCAAACCAGCACCTGCTGTAAATGGATTAGTTTTCTTGCAATTAGCACTTACGGTGCTAGCTACAATTTTGGCTACTGAAACTCTAGTGATTGAAACAAACAGGACCTTAAGTGTGTTCTGGGTGGTAATTCTGCTCACATTTGTTGGTTATGTCTTTATTGGTGTTGCTCCATCGACTCTTGGTAGACAACATGCAGAAAAAATCTCACTACTATCTGCAAGACCAATTGCAGTGCTTGGACAAGTGCTTTCGCCTTTAACCTCGGTGCTTATTTTGTTTGGCAATGCCATTACGCCAGGTAAAGGATTTAGGCAAGGTCCGTTTGCTTCAACATCTCATCTGCGTGACTTGCTAGATATCGCTGAATTAGATCAGGTTATTGAAGATGATGAGGCTCAGATGCTGCACTCTGTTTTTGATCTTGGCGAAACCCATGTTCGAGAAGTGATGGTGCCCAGAACTGAGATGGTCTGGATTGAGCGCGATAAAACTTTAAGACAAGCGATCTCTCTTGCGCTTAGATCAGGATTTAGTCGCATCCCAGTTATTGGTGAAGATGGCGATGATGTTGTAGGCGTTGTTTATGTTAAGGATTTAATTAAGCGCATATTTGAACATCGTGATTCAGAGAGCACTGAACGCGTTGAAAGTTTGATGCGTCCTCCATATTTCGTGCCAGACAGTAAGTTGGTTGACGAATTGCTTAAGGAACTACAAGTTGCCAGAATTCACCTCGCTATTGCAGTTGATGAATATGGCGGTACAGCTGGAATAATTACAATTGAAGACATCATTGAAGAAATTGTTGGAGAAATTTCAGATGAATTTGACAGTAACGCACCAGAAGTTGTGCAACTAAATGAAGATTCTTATCGAGTTTCTTCAAGAATGAATATTGAAGACTTCACAAATTTAATTGATCTAAACCTTTCAAATGAGGATGAAAAAGCGGTTGATACCGTTGCAGGACTAATGGCGTTGATGCTAGAGCGAGTTGCGATCCCTGGATCAATTACTGTTATTGATGGCTGGCGACTTACTGCAGAATCTGGTGTTGGACGTCGAAATCGAGTGGCAACTGTTTTAGCTGAACGCCAAGTATCAACTGAGAGCGAAGCAGCAGCCGATCAATGACCAGGTCCAATGCGGCTAAATCTGGTTTTCTGTTTGTAGTTATTGCCAGTGTGCTATTTGGAACAACTGGTACTGCTCAACAATTGGCGGGAATTGAAGTATCTGGACTATTCATTGGCGCAGCACGTCAAGTAGTTGGCGGAATTGCATTAGTAATACTGGTGTTAGCGCTGGGCGAAAAGCAATTATGGAAGCTATTCAGAACCAAAAATGGCATTCTTGCTGCAGCTGGAACTTTGATTTATCAAATAACTTTCTTTATTGGAATAACAAACAATGGTGTTTCTGTCGGAACGGTAATTGCGCTTGGCAGCGCGCCAGTTTTTACAGCTTTACTTTCTAGATTTGTGCTTAAAGAAGTTATTCAAAAATATCAAATAATCTTATTTTTAGTAGTTGGTTTTGGGGTTTGGTTATTGCTAATTGGTTTTGATAGCCAGCTTGAATTTAGCTTTGGGCTTCTAGCTTCTCTTGCGGCAGGTGTCGGCTATGCGATTTATACCGTAAATGCCAAGGCCCTTGTTAGTGCTGGAGTTGATTCAACAACTGCGTTGGCAGTGGCCTTTGGCGGTGGAATTCCAATTGCATTTATATTGCTGGCAGTTGGGGATTGGCAGTGGTTACTTGCGGTCTCAGGGCTATCAGTTGCGTTATACCTAGGCATATTTCCAACCGCTCTTGCTTATTTCTTCTTTGGCAAGGGGTTAAGAGTGCTCTCTGCTGCTACGGTTGCCACTATCACATTAATAGAACCAGTGGTTGCAACATTGTTTGCAATTGTTTTACTAGGGGAGAAATTGGCAATTCAAGAAGTAGCAGGCATCGCTGTTGTGCTAACCGGACTTTTGGTGCTGGGACAACTTGAGCATCGCAGGACTAGGCGAGTGAATTAATGACATTCAGGTCAGGATTTGTAAGTTTCATTGGAAGGCCAAATGTTGGAAAGTCAACGCTAACAAATGCATTAGTAGGCGAAAAGATTGCAATTGTTTCAGATCGACCACAAACTACCCGAAGATTGATTCGTGGCATCGTGCATCGTGAAGCCGGTCAAATAGTCATCTTGGATACACCAGGCATGCACAAACCCAAAACCCTGTTGGGCGAGCGACTAAATGAATTAGTTTTAGGTTCGCTTTCTGAAGTTGATCTAATTGGAATTTGCATTCCAGCGAACGAACCAATTGGCACTGGGGATAAGTTCATTTTGCAGCAAGTACTGCAGGTAAATCAAAATGTCTTTTTAGTTGTTACCAAAACAGATGCTGCTAACCCAGCTCAAATTGCCGAGCGCATCACGCAAGCAACAGAACTTGAAGCTGAATTAAATTTCAGCTGGAAATTTGTAGTGCCAGTAAGTCCAGTTGATAAGACGAATTTGCCTGAACTTGAAGTTGAAATTCTTAATGCCCTACCTGAAGGTCCTGCACTTTATCCAGATGGACAATTGAGCGATCAACCAGAGCGCGAACTTGTGGCAGAGTTTATTAGAGAAGCGGCATTGCAAGATTTACGTGAGGAGCTGCCGCATTCGGTAACTGTGATTGTTGAAGAAATGAATTTGCGTGAGAATCGCGACGGCATGAAGCCGTTGATGGATATTTTTGCAGATATACATGTGGAACGAGACAGTCAAAAGGCAATTGTGATCGGTAAGCGCGGCGCGCAACTTAGGGCGATTGGCACCCAGTCTCGAGTTCGAATAGAGAAATTATTAGGCATGCGGGTTCATTTAAATCTGCATGTTCGGGTATCGCAGAATTGGCAATCAGATCCTAAACAGCTGGGAAAACTAGGTTTTTAGATCTGATCCACTTCGTATCGATGTAAATAGGTTTGGGTAACCGCAACAATAATTGCCATTACCGGTATTGCAATTAATGCACCAACTGCACCGAACATGGTGCCACCAGCTAAAACTGCACCAAATGCAACTGCTGGATGAATGGCCAACGCTTTTGCAGCTAGTTTAGGAGCTAGCAAGAAATTCTCAAACTGCTGATAAACAGCACCAAAAACAATTACAGCAATTGCCAATGTCAAGCTCTCAGAAAGAGCAACTAAGGCTGGCAAGGCAATGCCAATATAAGTTCCAATTGTTGGAACAAACTGCGAAATAATTCCAGTAAAGAGCGCAATTGGTAACCAATACGGAATTCCAAGCAATAATAAAAATAGTGCAGTAGCAGCAAAGCACACTAGAGCTAGCACAATTCGAGTAAGTACAAAGCCGCCCGCTTTTTTGATCGAGATATTCCAAACTTTAGAGAATATTTCTTGCTGCTTTGGCGGTAGCGCTTGTGCGATGGAGCGGCGAACTTTGGGAGCATCTGCAGATAAATAAAATAGAAATAGCATAAAAGCAAGTAAGTTAATTACAAATCCAACTAAAGCTGTAATAAAACCAAATAATCCACCAGCTAACGAAGAGGCTAGATCAGTTGCTTGCGAAGAGGTGAGATTAAGAGATTCAATAATTTGTTGTGGGTCTAACTGGGTATTGAGATTTCGATTCAGCCACTCAGACACTGTTCGCACTATCTCAGGGGCAGTATTAAGCAAAGATGCCGCTTGCGTGAAGAGCAGCTGCCCAAATAATGAAATGAAGCCAAAAAAGCCCAGCAGGATTCCCAGCATTACAGTTCCAGTGGCTAAACCGCGTCGCCATTTACGCTGCTCTAAATAAGCTACTGCAGGCTCCATTGATACTGAAAACAACCAAGCTAAAAATAATGTCAACAATAAGCCGCGCAATGTGACTATTGCCCAGTTGAGCAACAAAAAGCTGGCGATGGCAAAAAGCACTAAGAGCACCACAGATCGGACCTTAGTTAGCTCAATTCGGACTGGATTGCTTGATGACTCAGAAGTATTCATGCCCCAAGGGTAGGCGAGGTTGTTCTGAATTCCGTGTTGCATCTGCATTTTGTGGCAATTCAGGCAAGAATCAGGTCATGCCAGTTTACCGAGATGAAGCGATCGTGCTGCGCACTCAGCGCTTGGGTGAAGCCGATCGCATTGTCATAATGTTAAGTAAGCAGCATGGGCAGATTCGAGCAGTAGCTAAAGGGGTCAGAAAGACCAGCTCAAGGCTTGGGGCGCGAGTTGAACCATTTAGTCACGTAGATTTAATGCTGGCAAGCGGCAAAAGTTTAGAGATAATTTCGCAGGCAGAAACTATTTATTCGTATGGATCGCAGTTGGCACTTGATTATCCAAAATGGACTGCAGGGCAAGCGATGCTTGAGACAGCTGAGAAGTTAACTGCAGAAGGAACTGAACCTGCGCTGCAGCAGTTTCTGTTATTAGTTGGCGGGCTTAGAAGCTTAGTTAGCGCTGAACACGATCCTGGTTTAATTTTAGATGCATTTATTCTGCGCTCATTAGCGGTTGCCGGCTATGCGCCTAGTTTTGCGGATTGCGCAATATGTGGTGAAGCGGGTCCGCATCGAGCATTTTCACCAAGTGCTGGTGGCATGGTTTGTGCAAGTTGCCGCCCAATTGGATCAGCAAGTCCAAGATCACAAACTGTTGAATTGATGTCAGCATTGCTAACTGGAGATTGGCAGAGCGCTGATGCTGCTCCAACTGCTAGCAGATATGAATCTAGAACATTAACAGCAGCATATTTAACTTGGCAGATAGATCGCCAGCTGCGATCTTTGAGATTAGTGGAGCGAACTTAATGCGTTCGGCTAAATCATTTCCAGCACCACCAAAACATGCAACTGGGGTTGCTGCGCCAAAACTTCCAGCTGCAAGATTACCAAACCATGTTGCAGTTGTAATGGATGGAAATGGGCGGTGGGCAAAGCAACGCGGATTGCCGCGAACTGCAGGCCATGAAGCTGGTGAAGCTGCATTAGCCGAAATGGTTTATGGAGCACTTGATCTGGGGATTCCATATTTAAGCGCATATGCATTCTCTACTGAAAATTGGAAACGCTCACCAGATGAAGTTAAGTTCCTTATGAATTTCAATAAGGATGTACTGCGCCGCAGACGCGATGAATTTATGGACCTTGGTGTTCAGGTGCGCTGGTCGGGCAGTGCAAAGCGACTATGGCCAAGCGTGATTGAGGAATTAACACAAGCTGTTAATTTAACCAAGAAGAATTCAAAACTGGTGCTAACAATGTGTGTAAATTATGGCGGCAGAGATGAGATAACTGCTGCAGTAAAACAAATTGCAACCCAAGCTGCAGCAGGGGATCTTGATCCAGCAAAAATCACCCAAGCCACTATTGCAAAGCATCTGTATCAACCAAAGATGCCCGATGTTGATTTATTCCTTAGGTCATCTGGTGAACAGCGAATTAGTAATTTCTTATTATGGCAATCAGCTTATGCCGAGTTTGTTTTCTTGCAAAAACTCTGGCCCGATTGCGATCGCCTAGATCTTTGGCGAGCTATTACGGTTTACGCTGATCGGGATAGAAGATTTGGTGGAACTAAATGATCGTGAGCACAGTTCATAAAATTGAAGTGACGGCTGAAACTGAGTTTATTGAGTTAGCAAATCAATGGTTAATTGCGCTTGCGCAGCTACCAGGCTGGGTAAGTGGCAGCCTTGGCCGATCTGTTGATGAAGTTGATACTTGGTTGATTCAGCAGGAATGGCAGGATGCTGGAAGTTGTCGCCGTGGATTATCAGCTTCACTGCTACGGCCAATTGCCTTTGCAATTGCGCAAAGCAACATCTCTGAAATTTCTACTTTTGAACAATTATTAATTGTTACTCAATCTGAAACTAAGAGATTCTTATCTGATCGAGCTGTTGATGCTGACACTTTTTCACTATCCACAAATACCAAAAAAGATAATGAAGTTTAAAAATTTTCAAGATGCAGCAGATCAACTAACTATAAAGTTGAAAGCTGATTTAGATTTAAACCAAACCTGGCTATTGCTAGGAATAGGTGACTTTGGCTTTGCGATAGCCCAACGGGTTGCGATGAATTTAGATTTAAATGCGGCAAAAATTCAGGTCAATCAAACTCAAGATGAATATGGATATCGAATTGTTGAATCAATTTTGATTTCTGATTTCTTAGAAACGAAGTTGGTAATTTGCGACCTTGGGGTTGAAACCGGCACTATGGCCCAGTTGGTTGCAGCTGAATTAGCCAACCTGAACGAAGATCTGCAGGTTTATTTTGCAGCACCTGTGATACCTGTTGAGGCTCAAGCTGATCTAAAATCAAGCTATAACGGGGTAATTTCGCTTAAAAATCCAATGATTCGGCGAGCTTTGCTGTGGGAATATCAACAGTTTTCCTGATTTGGGGAGCCGAGAACCTATTTGCTTAGTGCTTCCCGCTAGGCTCACGCGACCGCCGACAGCCAGCCGGAAGGAGCGATCATGGCAGAGCGCCAAAACTCAAATGTTGATGCTGTAGTAAACCTCGCCAAACGAAGAGGTTTTGTATTTGCTTCTAGTGAAATTTATGGTGGCACCCGTTCCGCTTGGGATTATGGGCCCCTTGGTGTTGAATTAAAAGAAAACATCCGTCGCCAGTGGTGGGGATCTATGGTGCGAGAGCGCGATGATGTGGTGGGCTTGGATTCCTCGATCATTTTGGCGCCGCAAGTTTGGGAAGCATCTGGCCATGTGAATGCTTTTGCCGATCCGCTAACCGAATGTAAAAATTGCCATAAGCGTTTTCGAGCTGATCAATTGCTTGATGAATATGAAAACAAGCACAACAAGCCAGCAGAGCAAGGGCTTGCTTCAATCGGTTGTGCAAATTGTGGCGTTAAAGGTCAATTCACCGAGCCGCGAGATTTCAATGGCATGCTGCGCACAACAGTTGGTGTTGTTGAAGATGAAGGGTCGTTGCATTATTTACGTCCTGAAACTGCGCAGGGAATTTTTATTAACTTTCAAAATGTACTGACTTCATCTCGGAAAAAACCACCATTTGGCATTGCCCAAACTGGTAAATCATTTAGAAATGAAATAACACCTGGCAACTTTATTTTCCGAACTCGCGAATTTGAGCAGATGGAGATGGAGTTTTTTGTTAAGCCAGGTGAGGATGAAACTTGGCATGACTATTGGCTGGATGCCAGGTGGAATTGGTACACCGAATTAGGTATTAACCCAGATAATTTAAGAAAATTTGAGCATCCAAAAGAAAAGCTTTCACACTATTCAAAGCGAACAGTTGATATTGAATATCGATTCCGGTTTGCTGGATCAGAGTGGGCAGAGCTAGAGGGTGTTGCAAATCGAACCGATTTTGATTTAAAAACTCACGGTGAGCATTCCGGCACAGATTTGTCCTACTTTGATCAAGAAGCAGGAGAGCGTTGGGTGCCTTATGTGATTGAACCCGCAGCTGGTTTAACCAGATGCGTATTAGCATTTTTACTGGACGCTTACGATGAAGACAAAGCGCCAAATAGTAAAGGCGGCGAAGATATTCGAACCGTGCTTCGACTTGATCCGCGATTAGCACCTGTAAAAGTAGCAGTGTTACCGCTTTCAAGAAATGCAGAGCTGTCACCAAAGGCAAAAGATTTAGCAGCGCAGCTACGTAAGCGATACAACGTTGAATTTGATGATGCTGGTGCAATCGGTCGACGCTATCGCAGACAAGATGAGATTGGAACTCCATATTGCGTAACTGTTGACTTCGACACTTTAGAAGATCAAGCAGTAACAGTGCGCGATCGAGATTCTATGGAACAGCAGCGAATCAGTTTGGACAAGCTCGATGGCTGGCTAGCTGAGCGATTGCCGATATCTTAAAACCGCAATGACTATTACCAGCTTTGGCTCAATTAGCACTCCACGCTTTGAGGTAAATCCACCAGTTGTGTTAGCTCCAATGGCTGGCATTACCAACAGCGCGTTTCGACGACTGTGCCGGGAATATGGAGCTGGTTTATACGTTTCTGAGATGGTAACTTCTAGAGCGCTCGTTGAGCGCAATGAAGAGACCATGCAGATGGTGACATTTGATGCAGATGAGACACCAAGATCGGTGCAGCTTTATGGGGTTTCACCAAAAGTGATCGCGGCTGCTGTGAAGTTGCTGGTTACTGAAGATAGAGCAGATCACATTGATTTAAATATGGGCTGTCCAGTTCCAAAAGTTACCCGCAAGGGTGGCGGTGCTGCGCTTCCATTTAAGCGCAATTTGTTTCGAGATATTTTGCGCGCTGCTGTGCAAACCGCGAATGAAACCGCTGCTGCAGTTGGTGTGGCTCCAATTCCAGTAACTGTAAAAATGCGATTGGGAATAGATCATGAGCATCTAACGTTTCGAGAAGCAGGACTAACTGCAGCCCAAGAAGGTGTGGCCTGGGTTGCACTACATGCTCGAACTGCAGCACAGATGTATTCGCCAAGTGCAGATTGGTCTCAGATTAAAGTTTTAGTAGATGACCTAGCTCCGCTAGGAGTTCCAGTTTTGGGTAACGGTGATATTTGGCAGGCATCAGATGCGGTAGCAATGATGCAACAAACTGGCTGTGCTGGAGTTGTGGTTGGCAGGGGATGCCTGGGTCGACCATGGCTGTTTGCGCAGCTAGCAGCTGCGCTGCAAGGCCGCCAAGCTCCACCAGATCCCAATCTGCGGCAGGTGCTCGCAACCATGGTGCGACATGCTGAGTTATTAGTTGATTTATATGGAGAACATAAAGGTTGTAGAGATTTTCGAAAACATGTTGCTTGGTATTTAAAAGGATTTCGAATTGGTTCTGAGATTAGATCAAAAATGGGGATGGTTTCAACATTAACTGAGCTAGCGCAGTTGGTTAATTTAATTGATGCCGAACAAGAATTTCCAATCATGGCCGAAGGTCCGCGAGGTAGAACTTCAGGCGAGCGACCCGTTAGCTTGCCGCAAGGTTGGTTAGATTCACCTGATGAATTAGGTGACTTTGCTGCTGATTTAGCAGCAGCCGAATTAGATGTAAGCGGTGGCTGAGTGCATTTAGTTAGAACCTTTATTGCAATTACTGCTGCAACGGCAGTTGTGGTTGTGCTTGGCGTTTCAGCTTGGGTTGTAAATATTGGCGGTAAGGATGTTTTATACAGATCTGATGCAATTATTGTTTTAGGTGCTGCGCAATTTGATGGTAGACCATCTGATGTGCTGCAAGCAAGACTTGACCGGGCATTTGAATTATGGAAATTACGCACAGCTAGAAAAGTTATAACCACAGGGTCAAATCAACCTGGCGATCGAACAACTGAGGCACAAACTGGCAGGCGATATCTGCTCAGCCAGGGAATGAGTCGGGCATCGGTAATTGCAGTAGCAAAAGGTACAAATACCCTAGAGAGCCTTAGGGCAGTTGATCATAGGCTTAAAGATTTAGGTGCTACTAGAGTCACTGTGGTAACTGATCCAGCGCATATGGTGCGAAGTTTAATTATTGTTCGGGATATGGGATACGAAGCATTTGGTGCACCCACAAGATCGGGCGCTGGATCAAAGTTAACTTTCACTTATGTAGTGCGTGAAACCACCGCTGTGCTTCGTTATGTTTTCTTACAACGAACAGGTATTTTGTGATGGCAAATTACACCGATTTTGATTTAGCGCGATTTCTCCCAGAGCAGCCTAGCAATCCAACTCGATCTGAGTTTGCTAGAGATCGAGCTCGAGTGCTGCATTCACTTTCACTACGCAGACTGGCTGCAAAAACTCAAGTTCTAACTGCCGCTCAACATGATTTTCCAAGGTCTCGATTAACTCATACGTTAGAGGTAGCACAAATAGCGCGCGAGATTGGATTTGCCTTAGG
>Ga0222714_10000783_pt1 | contig 36122 bp, 56 predicted proteins | sample C33_3DmetaG_FD_165048 | JGI IMG/M metagenome (GOLD analysis project Ga0222714, IMG submission 165048) | Estuarine water microbial communities from San Francisco Bay, California, United States - C33_3D | ecosystem: Environmental > Aquatic > Marine > Unclassified | place: USA: California...
ACCTTACCTGCCGTAACGCGAAGAAGCAGGGCAAACTAACCGCCAAGACTGCCTAATAAGCGTCTAGGAACAGGTAACATATTGGTGGTGGGGGTGTATGCCCCCACCACCAATACTATTCGGGAGAGATTATGGCTAAAGTTGGCAAAGGTCTTGGACCAAAAGATAAGTCGTACGAAAAGGCTGAAGAGAAGCGCCTAGGAGGGTTGAAGCCATCCTCCAAGAAGGGTCCATCTTCTGCTTCTGCTGGCTACAAGAAGTTGAAGAACCCTGCCACTGAGGCTAAGCGACGCGAGTTCGTAAAAGCAGAGTTGGCTAAGAAGAATATTACCCCCAGCGCCAGTGGTAAGCGTTCGGTTGCTGAGATTGCGGCTCGCGAAATGGCTCGCCAGAAGTTTGCTCGTCAACGCAAGCGTCAACGCGCAGCCCGTAAGTCGTCATCCGATTATGGAATGGAATAATGGCTGACAAAAAGCCGAAGGAAATCACTCCGATTCCACCAGACCGTTTTAATGCGTTGTCTGCTGCCGACAGGAATACCCACCTAGAGGAGTTGGGTCGTCAGGCGATGATTGGCAAAGCCAAATGGATTGAAAAGACTGGTGTTTTGGGCAGGCAGGTTGAAGCCTATAAGGCGGCTACTTCGCAGTCTGAACGTCGCAGCATTTTGCGCAATATGGGCGAACAGGTGCAGAATTCGTATGTTTCTCGCAATTTCAAGAGCAGTACCTCCGCAAAGCCGCGTATGACGGTGCGTGAAGCCTTTGGTGCTGCGAAAATAGAATTGGGTCGTGGTGGTCGTGGAGGTGGGGGTTCGCTGAAGCGAACCAACTAATATACGGGAACAAAACCCGTATTTGTGATGAACTCACAGCCCAATCCAGTTCCTGCACACTCCTATTATGGGGTACTTGTTGACGGTTACCGTCTGACCCCTACTGCCGACAGCCGTTTGGCTGCCCCCAGCGGACCATATTTGGGTCGTGATGGGAAATGCAAATGGGCGGATGATACCTGTGAAGGGTTCGCGGTCAAGGATTCTGAGTTCTGCATTGGGCACACGAAGCGTGTTTCCAAGAGTAAGCAGCATCTGAAAGCCAAGACTGGCGAAAAATTGGTTGACCCCAAGGATGGTGAATAATGGCTTATCAGACAATGACCGCAACTTCGTTGCGTCAAACTGTCCGCGATATTACCGATTTGGACACCGAAGATTTGCCAGATTCGCTGCTGAACCTGTATATTCGTGACGGCTATTACAGGATTTTGGATGTTGAGAAGCGTTGGTCGTTTTTGGAGCAATCGTTTACGTTTAATACGGTAGCGGGACAAAGGGAGTATTCTATTTCGGCGTTTACCGCCGACCCCATTTCTCAGGTTGTGTCCATTGTTGACAATACGGCTGTTGGGCAGCGTTTGGATATGGTTTCGTATGATATGGCTGAGCAGACTTATATGGGGTCATATGATACGTCTGGCGACCCTTTGTTTTATGCTGTTTGGGATGGCGCTATTCATTTGTTTCCGAAGCCGAACAATGTTAGGACGTTGACTTGTCGCGGTTATCGTGAACCGATTGATTGGGTCACCAGCGGTGGCGCTGTTGACGCGTCACCGTCTTTGCATTTTCCGTTGGTTTATTATGCGTGCAGCCGTATTTATCAGCGTCTTGAGGATTCTGCTATGGCTGCTGTTTATAAGCAGTCGTTTGATGAGGGTGTTGCTCTTGCTCGGGCGCAGATTAAGAAACCTGTTAGCCACGGGCATTTGATTATGGCGCATGGACAAACCAAGGGTCGCCCAACTTATAAGGGATGGTTGGAGCAACTTGGCAAGACGTTGGGGCAATAAGTGTCGCAGTTGCAAATTTTCCAGCAGCAGGATTTTACTGGCGGGTTGAACTTTCGTGCCGACCAGTTCCAGTTGGCTGAAAATGAGTCGCCGCGTATGTTGAATGTTGAGATTGACCCGCGAGGCGGCGTGTTTTCTCGGGGTGGTTATCAACGGATTAACACGACGGCTGTTGCTGGCACGTGGGACCCACACCAGTTGTGGTGGTTTACTGGTGCTACGCCGCGGATTATGTTGACGAACGGCACCCAAGTTTTGCATTCCACTGGTGGGGATTTTACGGTGTTGGAAAGTTCCGCTGGGGTTCCTGTTGCTGCTTCAGCGGATGAGGGTGCATGTTTCGCGAACTGGGGTGACGAATTATATATTGCTGGTGGACATGGTGGTACTACTGGTTACCGTTGGAAAACAACTGACGCATATGCGACCTCTATTCCAGTGTTGACGTCGGCGCATTGGAACAACAATTACAATAGCCCTGGGTCTAACCATTTTCCGTTGGCTGAACACCTCGTTGTCCATGCCAACAAAATGTTTGCTGCCGATGTTACCGTAAGTGGTACGCATTATCCGAACAGGGTGTATTGGTCGCATGAGAATCAGCCACGAGATTGGGCTGAAGCGGATTATGTAGAAATTAATACTGGTGGCACTGGTGTTCGCGGTATGGCTGTTGTGGCTGGTTCGCTGGTCATATTTAAGCCTCAGGCGGTATTTGTTCTTGTTGGTTATGATTCGGATAATTTTCAGTTGGTTGAATTGTCAACGAAAATTGGTGCTGTTTCGCATCGTGGTATTGCGGTATCTCAAAGCGGTGTATATTTCTTTAGCAACCCTGAGGGATTATATTTCTTTAATGGTTCCAGTATTGTTGATATTTTTTCGCCGCTGCGTCCAGCAGCGGATTTGGGTCAGTTCAATACTGCTGTTCCTGAGGCGATTTCTTTGAGTTGGGTTAATAACAAGTTGTGGTTGTCGGCGGCGTATGACCGCACGACAACGGTTACGAATGTTACTGTTAATTTCGTGTATGACCCGAGCATTGGTGGTTCGGGTGCGTGGACAATGTTTCAGTCCTCTGATGGATATGGTCTGATTAGTGGTTCTGATTTTACGGATGCTAGTGACGTTAACCGTTCGTATATGATTCATCCTGTGCAGCCTTATGTTCTTGAGGTTGACCGCTATAGTACGGTAACTGACAACATTAATGGTACTCCCACAAACTTTACGAGTACGTATCGCACAAAGTGGTTTGATGGCGGCACGTATTTGCAGAAGAAAATGTTTCGCCGTCCCGATTTTGTGGTGAAGAACCCTGATATTTCTTCCAGTATTAATGTTAAAGTTTTTCACGATTATGATGATGGCGACAACAATCAGCGCCGTGCTTATGATTTGGTTATTTCTCCTCCAGATGCTGGTTTGATTTGGGGTACAGATTTGTGGGGTGATGTGTGGGGTTCTGGTTTGCCAACTTCGGCGATTATTGTTGGCAAGAATTTGGGTTTAGCCAAGGCTGTGCAAATTGAATTGACTGGTCCAGCAGGTCAGTCATGGGGCATTAACAGTATTGGCTGGAAGTATCAACCAAGGAGAATCAAAGGATAATTTATGGCTACTCTTAGTATTCCAAATAACTTTATTAACGGCACCGTCGCAGTAGCGACGGAGGTTAACGCCAACTTTACGGCTGTTAAGACTTTCGTTGAGGGTATTTCGGCGGGGACAAACATTGACGATGGGGCAATTACTTACAGCAAGTTGGATGCGAATGTCGCTTCTCAGTTGGCTGCTGGTGATTCGGCTGCTGTGGTTCTTGGGGCGCAGGTGTTTGGCTGATTATGCCAGCAGAGTTACTTTTGCCTCAGGTCAATGCGTTGGCTGGTCCAGACAAGGATGCGTTGACGAATATTTTTGCGGCGTTGCTGCGTGAAGTGAATCGTCTGAATACGGAGATTGATAATTTGCGTCGGGAGATGAAGCGATGAGTAATGTTGAAACAGCGATGTATAGTGATTTTGGGTTGTCTGAGGCTGCTCAACGCCGTCAACGTTTGGCGCAGTCGCTGGCTAATCAGCAGGCGGCATTTATGGGTCAGACGCGTGGTCAGCGTCGTATTTCTGATATTACTCGCCAATATGCTGAGGGTTATCGTCCTCGTCAGGCTGAGTTTGGGCGCCGCGGTTTTGGTGGTCCCAATGTTCAGTCTGGTATTCGTCAGCGTGGTTTGCAGCGTTATGCGGAGCAGTTTCAACGTGATTTGGGTGATGAATCGTTGGCTTTGCAGCAGGAGTTGAATAATATTGCGATGTTGGAGGCTGGTGGTCAGGCTGATTTGGATTCGTATCTGAATCAGTTGCGTGTCAATAAGGCTCAGCAGATTATGGAAGCGGCAGCGGCTTTGTCGCAATATACGGGATATTAGAACAAGGAGCATAATGGTATGACTGTTACACAAGAAGAAATAGATGCATATAACAAGAGAATGCAGAATATTTATGCGCCTGCTTACACGCAGACTCGTGGTTTCAGCACCCCTAGGCAGTCGGTTGGTGGTGGTTTGTCGGGCAGGATTGACCCAGCAGAATTTGCAAAACGCCAACAGGCGCGTCTCAAGGATATAGAAAAAGCAAAGGAAGAAGAGAAGGACCTTGCTTCTGAAAAGTTGGCTATGGCTAGGGCGGCGGCTAGTTTGCAGGCTGACCGTGAGGCTCGTGAATGGGAAAAGCAAAAGCGCAAGTGGGATGTTTCTGACCGCGATTTGCAGTTGCGTTTGGCTGAACAGCAGAGGGAGCGTGAAGCGGCTGAGCGAGCGCGTCAAGGTGCAGCATATCGCGGCATAGGCGATTTGTATGCGCGTCAAGGTGAAGAGTCTTATCAGTCGGCGTTGCAAAGGATTTCCGATTTGTATGGCGGTGAAGAGGGTGCGTTGTCTGATGCACGTAAACGCCAGTTGGATGCGTTGAGCAGAGCGTTGGGTGAATCTCGTGGGCAGATTACGTCCGCTGAGCAGCAAGCCTTGCAGGGGCTTGTTGCACCAACCGCGTATCAGAATGTTCCGCTGGTGGATTTGTCCCCGCAGCAACAGGTTCTTCAGGCAGCGTTGGCTGCTGAAGGTGTCGGTGCTTCACCCGAGCAGATTGCTGAACAGAATTATGCGCAGCAGTTGGCTGCGCAGTTTAATGAGTTGGCTAGGCGTTCATCTGAACAGTTGAATGTTGGGGAGCAGAACTATTTGGCTGCTTTGCGTAATGCTTTGACTGGTGGCGCTTTGGCGGCACGGACAGGTGTGGAGCAGCGTGGCACGGCGATTACGGGTGGCATTGAGGAGCAATATGGGGCGGCTATGCGCGAGTTGGCTCGTCAACGGGCTGCTGAGCAGGCTGCCGCCGAGCAAGCACGTCAGGAGGCAGCACTTAGGGCTGCTGCGGCTCGTGCTGAGGCTGAAGGTTACTCCCCTGCCCCACAGTCGGATGAGGAAAAGCAAACTCAAACCGAGACTGAGGCTGAGGCTGCCCGTCGCAAGGCGATGGAGCAGTTGGCGGCTGCTATTCTCAGGGGTGAAGCCGTACAAATGCTTTAATTGGGGAACGTTTCCCGCATTATAGATATGGCTGCTGTTACTCCTGACCCAACTGAGCAGTATATTGCGAAATTAAAGCGCCAATATGGTAAGGATTGGCTTTCCAAGTCTTTGGGTGTTACGTCGCAAAGCCGAGCCATATATGAGAATCCCAATGCGTGGCGGAAACGCATAGGTGATGGCACTTATGACACGACCGTTAATGAGGAAAAAGCGAAGTTGGAAAAGGCTGCGAGTACCGCATCGCAGCGCATTAAGTATTCGTTGGACATTCCTTATGAGAAGCGTCAGGAACTTATTGCGGAAATCAATAAGGCGTCTCAAGGCGAAAAGGCTAATGTTGATAAGTCGTTTTGGGACAAGATTACGGAGATTGCTACATCTCGTGTTATTTCGCCGTTCATAGGAAATTTCAAGGCGGGTGTTTCTCCTGCTGATAAAACCGAGTTGATTCCTTTCAAGAAGGAAGTTGCTACGGTTTGGAGTGGCACCAGAAAAGCGCAGAAGATTGCGCAGTCTGGTCTTAAAGAAATTCAGGACTTGCAGACGCAGTTGAAGAAGAAGGGTCCGTTGGGTGCTGGGGCTGCCGAGGCGGTGGGTTTGGTTGCTGGTGGAATTCCCAAGTTGGCTAATGCGATGCAAAGCATCGCTGGTTATTCTGCTAATTCTGAAGAATTCAAGAGGATTGCTGAAGAAAAAGGCGACAAGTTGAATCCGTCGTTTGACGAGTTCATTATGCAAATCAAGGACCCTGATTGGGCTTGGCGCAATAGCGTATATTCGCAGTCCATTAAAGAACGTAGCAAGGCGTGGCAGGAAAATCTGAAAGATTTGGATATTCCGTTGCCCAAGACGGATGTTGATATTGAGGTTGGTCAGTTGGCTGCCCGTTTGCCTGCGTTCATTACAGATGTTGGTGTTGATGTGGCTACGGACCCGTTGTCGTATGTTACTGGTGTTGGTGAGGTTGCGTATATTGGTAAGGCTGGTCGCACACTTCTCGCTGAGAAGTTCGCGACTACCGAAATGGTAGCCAGATATCCTCAGTTGGCTGGTAAAACGAATGAGATTTTGCGGTTGGGTCAGTGGGCTATTCCGAAGGAGATTCGTTTAGCGGAGGGAATTAACAGCGGTGTGCGTATTGCTGGTTCTCCGATTGCTGGCACGGACAATATTGCGATGATGGTTGGTAAGCCTTTGTCTATTGTTCGCGCAAAAATAGCGGACTATGCTGCCGCGACTCGTTTGGGTGATGTGTTGGGCAAGTATGGTACACGCAAATCTATTATTGAGTTGGCGAATGCTGGCAAAAAGGGAATTTTGTCCGAGGCTAATACTTGGAAGGCAACCGACGAGGAAGCGCGTCGGGGTGTTGCGGCTTGGTCCATGCGCATGATTGGAAAAGGCACCACGAATGAGGAAGCACGCAAGGCTGCGGCTGCGGTTAAGCCGATTATTCAGGAAGCCCAAAAAACTGGAAATAGGAATCTGCCTGAGTTGGTGGAAATGTTGGGAACTGCGCCTTATCGTTTGGATGAGACGCAACTCAAGTTGGCTACCGATTTTAAGAATTGGCAGGATTCATTATACAAGTTGGTGCAGGAACGGTACGAAAAGTTCGGTTTGGATTTTGGTTCAACCATAAAGGATTGGTCGTGGTTGGATGGTTATGTGCATCACACGATGACGCGTGAGGCACGCGATTTCTTGCGCAGTAAAGCGGGTGATGTTGCTCGTGGCGCGTTGCGTAATGGCGATTTCACCTTGGATGAAATCCTGAATGTTGGTCGCCCGTTGCGTCACCGCAAGTTGGTTGCGGGTGAAGAGTTCATGGGTGTTGAAGTAAAACAGGGCACCATCACGGAAATGAACGACATTTTTAAGCGTGTGACTGGAACGGACATAAATTTCTTTGAGACGGATGTTGCTGTCGTTGCCGAATCTTACGCAAATTCAATGGCGAAAATGTTGGGTCGCGAAGCATTCACTCGTCGTGGCATGGCATTCGGTGGCGACGTAGCCCAAAAGTTGATTAAGGTTGATGTTCCAGATTCCAAGTTGGCTGAAACGTTAAAGAAGTCGTTGGTTGAGTGGCGTTCTGTCCGTGCTGGTTTGCGTGGCGATGTGGCGGCATCGTATAATGGTTTGGAGAAGTGGGTGCGCGAAGGCGTCAAGGAGGCTGAGCGCATCGTCAACAAGCAGGCGCGGGAAACCGCAACGAACGAAAACTCAATTAAGGTTGCCGTTGAACGTTTACGCAAACTAGAGGCTGATTTGGTTGAGGCGCGTAATGCCGCCGACACTGTTGAAATGGCGATGCGTGGCGAGTTTGACACGCAGCACGCGGTGCTGCTGTCCGAGGTTCAGAATCTTCGTGTTGCTTTGGAAACTGGTAATGCGGATATGGCGGTTCAGCGTGAGATATTGCAGAACACCTATATGGCGATGTATCCGAATGCGAAGAAAATTCCTGATGATGTGGATGTGTTGGCTGACCGTATAGTTCGTGCGCGTGGTGGCGCAGCCTCCAAGGAGGTGCGTTTGATTGAGGACGAGATAACAAAAATTAGCACCAAGTTGGATGATGTTGACCCTAAAAGCCCAGAATATGTGGCGTTGACGAACCGTGAAGCAGAACTGAAAGAACTGTTGAATGGTTATAATGTCGCAAGCGAGAACGCGTTGCGACAGGATTATGCGCTGGATACGCCGTTTTTGTTTATTGATGATTCGGAGTTGTTGCTAACCAGTCAACAGGTTCCGTTTACCATGTTGCGTTCCAATCCTCGTTCAGCGGGGACGGGGAAGTTGGTTGGTATTCGTGCGTTGGCAAATGACGAGATTTTGGATAGCCGCACGTTTGAGGGTGTAACACATATTTTTGGTGCACGCAGCATGGGTGAGGCGTTGGCTGACCAGATGGATTTGGCTGGTATTGATAGCACGTTGTATCGTGAGGTGTTGGACCGTCATATGGCTGGTTTGGCTGTTGACCCGCAGTTCCGTAATCAGTACCCTGATTTGTCGGGGTTGATGTACCAGTTTGATGACGTTGCAAACATTTCGTCGGTTGAATCTGATACGGCAAAAATGTTGTATGAGAATCTTGTTGACAATATGGTTGGTGTTGCCGTTAGGGCTGGAATTGCCAATCCTGAGGTTGCTGGTAGGCAGATGGTGGATTCGGCGTTGGGTGATTTGGCTGCTGCCGCTGAAGAAGTCGGGTTCGCTAAGGGCATTATGTTGCCTGCGGATTTGTTTGATGAGGGCGCAGCGTTGGATGACATTGTGGTGTTGCGTTCACCCGATTATAGTCCGTCGCCGTCGCCAGCGCCGACGGCTGAGGTGTTGTCCGCGGATAACAAGGTGTTGCAGTCGGTGTTGCGGTCAGATTTTTCTGCGGCATCGGCGCAAACTGCGGATGATTTGGAAACCGTTAAGCATGCTTTGACTTTGTTTGATGAGCAGCGTAACGAAATCAGGCGTTCCATTAAGGCGTTGAATGCGTCTCGTGCTGGGAAGATTGGTGCCGCGAAGAAACGCGTCACCAAAGCCGAGGCAGCGAAATTGGTGTCGGAGCGTGTCCGCACTGGTGAGGTTCAGGTTGTTGTTGGCGGCAAGAAGGTTCGGTTGAATCGCGCCCAGATTGAGAAGCAGTTGGAGCGGTCCACCAAGCAGGAGAATAAGTTGCGTACGAATTTGGAGCGTACTGTTGCTCAGGCGCGGGGACAAGTTCGGGTGGATGGCAGGACGGTCGCGGGGTTGGAACGTAATGTGCGTACGACTGGTGAGCATGTGGCTGTGTTGTTTGACCAGCAACGCGCCTTGAAGGCGTGGGAGGGTGGTTTGGGTGAGCAGTTGAAGGCGGATATAAACGCTTTCGGTCAGGCGTTGAGTGAGATGCCTCCCAAGGGTGCCGCTGGTGACGCTACTCGCGCTTGGGCGCGTCGTGTTCAGGCTACGATTGAGCAGTCTAATCGCATTAAGGACCCGAAGTTGCGTGCGGCGTATGACAGGGTGACTACGTTGTTGCATGATGCGGAGGTCGGGTTGCATTTTGCTGAGCAGCAGGTTAAGGATTTGGAGTGGACGTGGGATGCGGTGCGTCATGCCCGTTTGGCTGCTGACACTATTGAGGTTGCGATGCGCGGCTGGGAGGAAATTGCTGGGCTTGGTGTGCAGTTGCCAGATGAAGTGGTGAAGATGTGGAAACCGAATTTGGAGGACATTGTGAAGCAGTTGTCCTCGCAGACTCCTTTGCGTCAGGAGGCTGGCAGGGTGTTGGATGTAATCCATAAGTTCTTTAAGACGTATGCGATTGGTTCTGTTGGCTTTATTGCCCGTAACGCATATTCGGCGTTGTTTATGAATGGTGTTGCTGGTGTTGCTGGAAGTGCGACGATTGACGGCATTCAAGCCGTCCGCGCATACCGAAAGTATGGTCCGAACCGATGGTTGGACGCGTTGGGTATAACGGATGACGCTGAACGTTTGCTTTATGAGGAGGCTATGCGTGCACGTTTGGTAACTGGAAACGGTTTGTTCGGTGATTTGGCTGAACCGCAAGTTGGTGGCACGGTAACCGAGAAATTGTTGAACAACAAGTTCACGCGTGGTATTCGTCGCGGCAACGAATATGTTGAGGATGCGGTGCGGTTCCCGATGGCGTTGGATACGTTACGCAAGGGCGGGTCATATAGCGAGGCTGTGCAACGCATCAGCCGATACCATTTTGATTACAGTGACTTGAGCAGGTTTGATGAAAAAATGTTGAGGATGGTTCCGTTCTGGATTTGGACTACGCGTAACATTCCGTCGCAGTTGGCTAACCAATATATGCGTCCGAGCACGTATGCGATTTGGGAGAACATTCAGCAGAACTTGCCTGTTGATGCTGGGATAACGATGCCAGCGTGGATTGACAAGTATGAGCCTCTTGGTTTGGTTGCGTTGGGTTTGCCTGATGATATTGTGCTTCGCCCCGATTTGCCGCATCAGCGGTTGGCTGATTCCATTGAGCAGATAACGAACCCGTTGCGCCTAATTGGCAATATGTATCCGACGATTAAGGTTCCCGCTGAGGCGGCGTTTGGTCGCCAGTTGGGTATTGATGTTGGTCCGTTTAAGGAGGAGCAGCGTGTCGCAAAAGGTTTGGAAAAACCGATTGCGGAAGTATTGGCATTGTTGCCGTTCTTGGAGAAGGGTGTTGGGCGTAATGCTCAGGGGCAGCGTACGATTTCTGATTTCGCCAATTATGCGGTGGCGTCTTTCGCGCCACCTGTTGGCACTCTGCAACGTTTGTCGGGTGGCAGACTTGGCGGCAAGGACACGTTGTCCGAGCGGCAGTTGTCGTCTGTTGCGAACTGGTTTGGTATTCCGTTGCAGGAAGTTAAAGATGTGCAGCAACGCGGCGAGATAATCAAACGCCAGTTTGATATCAAGGATTTGGTCGCCGAATTGGTGCGCAAGGGTTACGTCCCCAAGAAAGATTAGGTTAATTATGGCTGAGAACAAAACACGTTTCTATAATTGGCAGAAGGCTACTGCGACCGATTATGTGAAGTTTCGTAAAGAGTCACCGAATCTGGTTGCACTCAAGGATTATCTGTGCAAGCGTTGGGGTGGTGCCAGTGTCGGCATTCTGAACAAGCGTCCCATTCGTGGTGGTACGTCCCCGTCGTCGCACACCTTCGGTGCTGCGCTGGACTGGCGATACGGCGACACCGTAGGGCATAGACACAAGGTGGAGGTGGAGGTGTTGCCTTGGCTGGTGCAACATTCGGAGGAGTTGGGCATCCAAGCCATCCACGACTATTATGGGGCTAGGATTTGGCGGTCAGTGCGTGAAGGTGGCAAACGTGGCTGGAAGGCTCAACCCGTGAAAGCGGATATGGGTGCGTCGTGGGCTAAGTGGTTGCATATTGAAACCACCAAGCGCGGATGGAAGGATGGTAGCCGTGTTGATGGACGAATCCGTTAAAACGTGTGGCTGTCTAAAGGACAGAACTATCCCCAAATCTAGGGACGTGTATTGCGACCAGTTGGATGAGCAAGACGACGAAGATTAGTCGTAGTCGTCGGCGAGGGCGTTTTCTAGTTCGCCCATAATTCTTCCGTACTCTTTCAGGCATGCGGCGAACGCCTGCGAATCACCAGTTTGTGCCCTGTTCCATGTGCGCACTAGGTCACGTGCGGCTAGTCGGCTGATGGAGAACTCCATAATGTAACCCCTGTGTGCGTCCTCGTAAATGTGGGCGAACAAGTCCGACATTTCTTCCATGTCGTCTGGGTCAAAGTCGTATGGCTCCATACCATTACGTTTCTCGTGCCTTGCGGATTGCTTTTATGGCGAGTTTGACATGCGTCAAATCGCCTTGACGTGCGTGAGGAATGCGAAGTTTCGCTGCTTCCGCCTCAAGGTCGTTCAGCATGCTCTCAAACAAATCTAAATTAATTTGCTTCTTTGGTGATTTCGTCATATATTCCTGCGGCGATGTTGGAGATTTTTTCGTCAATGTCTGGGAACAAAATGTTCAGCATGGCAACTGTGGCGAGAATGGTTGCGACGATAAAATCTTCGTCAACTGAAATCTCTCCACCCCCGAGATTTATTTTTCGCCCATTCTCTGATGAACCGTATTTGCTTTGAGGCGGTGTTGAACCTGTTTCTGACGTTGTGTTCTCGCTCATTTTGTATTCTCGCTTTCCGTTGTTGAGTATTTTCTTTTGGCGGTTTCATCGGGGTCCAAGTCTAACATGAACGTTCCGTCCCTGAGCATAACAGCGATACTTGCATAGCCAACGATGTCCTCGTAGGTGTCAATCATCGTTTCGTTTTTGACGGTGGCGGCGCCACGTTTCTTTATGTTTTTCGCTCGCGCAATCTTGTCGCACAACCGAACCGCCACCCCAACCAAACCGAAGTTGTCTATGTTTCCGTGCCCGTAGTCGTGCTGCTTGCGGCACAGCAACGTTTGCATGCCTTCGCGTGTTGGGAGGTGTCCCTGCTCGTGCATTATGTGCAGCGCACACGCTGCGGCTTGACGCATCAATGCTGCCGCTTGGAATATGTCCGCCTCGTGGGGTCGGCGCACAAACTCCGCCAACGCCTGTGAAACGGCATCCAACTCGGTGAAACCGAACGGGTCATTTATTCGCACGGTTTTGCTGTAATCAAATATTTCTTTCAACGCTTCTGCGCACGCTTCATCCCATGAATTTACTGGCATATAGTTCTGTGAACTCCTTGTTTTCTAGTAGTTTTTCTTTCAGGTTTTCTAACGCTTTGCGTGTTTTGCGCCAAGCGTGAGACTTCGCTTTGATTCCTATGTTGCTCGCCGAATCTTCGTACGTGTTCTGCAAAAAATATACTTCATGCAATATCAGCCTGTCCGCGTCGTTTAGTTCGTCGTAGCATTCGGTTACGATTCTAACAAGTTCATAGTCTGTGTCGGGTGATTGTTCGTAGAACGGCTCAGCCATGAGTAGTTCAACCAGCGACCTCCCAACGTTGGAACGTGGTTCATATTTCATAGTCGTAATCTGGGCTAGTCATTAGGTCGGCTACGTCGGCGGGTTCCAATAGGAACCCGCGTGACGGATTCTGTGAATTTCTGGCAAACGTTTTATAGTCCTGCGGGGACAACTGGCGCTGCTCTATGTATCGGCGCATCCTGTCGGTGGCAACCATTATGAACGCCCCATCCAATGTGAACACGTACGCCCACCATTTTGCTTTGGTGACTTGCAGCCCTGACGGCTTCCATATGCCTGAACGGCGAGGGTTCTGTTCCATTTCTATGACCATGCGCCCGTTTCTGTAACGGTCGGTTTTCACCTCAAACGAACCCGCTTCCATGGCGTCCAAAAATTTTGTGACTAGTTTTTCGCCTTTATGCCCGTATTCCAAGTCTTTACGGAAATCAAACTTGCGTGCTGGCAAATCAAAATCGGAGAACTTTTTACTCATGGAACGGCGATTTCTCGTATGTGCGAACAAACGCATGTATCTCTGCGGTTAGTTGTTGTCCCTGCTCCCAATGGAAGTCAGCCATCAACCAGTCTTTATACAGCAAACAGTCGTCGTACTGTTCCTGTTCGTTGACCATCGCTACCAGATATTGGTAAGCCCGCTGGTTACGTTTACGATTTTTCAGCCACCACATACAATACCTGCTTGTCGTCGTCCCATGCACAGCCGTTTAAGCCGTCCATAATGGTTTTTATATAGTTGTCAATATCACCTCTAAGTTTTGACTCGCCTTCGTACGGGAACACACGGATGTGTGTACCGTCGTTGGAGAACGTGATTTCTATGCCTACGGCACCTGCGAATTTGCGGCGTTTGCCCCACGCATCCCTGACCAATGCTTCGGCGTCCAATGTGCGTTGTGGTGTGAATACGCGCCCACGGCGCGTCATTCGCGGTCGTCCTTTGGGGACGGGTTTGTGTGGCACGAACACTTGGACGGAGCCACGTTTGCGCGGTTTACGGACGGTCATGTGGCGCCCCCACCAGCCCGACGTACCAACGTCGCGCATTATAGATGTTTACGGAACCGTACACGATTGCTCCCAGTATGAACCCGTATTGTCGGGTCGCAAGTGCGAACCCAACCCATATGCATTCGTTCGCGAATGCCAGCACCCACCCCCACCAGTAGCCGCGTCCGATAATCACCAGCGCGGTCACACCGATAACGGATAGCACGTAGGGCATCATCCGTAGGCTCGCATCACCAGTTTGTCTAGTTCCATGTCGCCGCCGTCGGCGCGGAGATGGTATTTGCACCAACGCAAGTCGGCTGTTCTCAGAACGATTTTGCACATGCTGGGTGTCATGTGTGAGCGGTAGCATTCGTGTGCGAGTTTCGTTAGTGTTCTGGAACGGTCAGCCTCGGGGAGCGGACCGTCTCGCCAAATCACCTTGCCCAGCGGGGACAAGTATTGCATCGCGTCATCTAGCGTTTCGTCGCCTGTGATGTTGATGTTGACGCCGTGGGATGGTTGTGCTGGCGGTTTCCACAATGCGGCAAGTCTGTTGATTGTGTCGGGGTCGGTGCGGTTTGCGAGTGCGCGTTCCACGAACTCTTGTATGGGTAGCGGCTGGTCGTTGTCGTCAAGGATGCGTCGGTGAATTGCGCCTAGGTCTCTGGCGTTCCAATATGGAAGTCGGACATAGTTGCCGTATTTGTTGGGCGTCAAGGTTTCTTGTTTCGGGTTGACTTCTCGTGCTGGGTAGTCGGCGACTTGGTGTGCGCACAACAGCATCCGCCGCATCGCGGCGGCTGTGACTGGTTTGGTGGCGAATACCCACACGTGGTACCCTTTGGAGCGGGAGCGTTCCACCCATGCTTCTACGCCTGCGGCATGTAACGCCTGCTGGATGTTGCGTGCCGCCGACAAGTCCTCAACGTCTATGTCGGAGCATCCCCATACGACCCAGAAATCGCCGCGGTGGGGAACCATCGGATAGACGCCGATTGCTTCGGTGCCGTCTAGGTGGCGTCGGAACACGTCAGGCGTGAGCGGTTGCTTGACGCACCGCCCCTCCTCGTGTCCATAGACGTCGCCACGTCCGCGGAATAATTCCATGAACGTGTCCAATGTGCTTTGTGTTTCTGTAATCATGTGCTACCACTCCTCTAAGTTAGCCATTTCTAGTGTTTCTGATTGCGGTGACGTACGGTTGTTGGTTGTTCTCATGTTGCTGGGCAACACGCCATTCGCAAGTGACACAAGTTTGCCTGTGCCTTGGCGAATTTCATAATCCATGTCATCCAACAATATGGACGCTGGGCGTTTGCATTTCACTAGGTTCACGGTCAATGTCAATGCGTGGATGCGTGCTTCGTAACGCAACATGTCCAAGCGTTCCAGTAGCCGTTCCGTGTTTGCTGCTTTGTCCAAGCGTTCTTCAATTTCTCGGATTTGGGATTCAATCTCAAATTTCTTGCGACGGACACCGATTACGTGCGTTGCCTGTTGTTCACCGCCGTATGCGCCTGATGAGATGGTCATCTTGCGTCCGTCCGCGCCAGCGGAACGTGACGACTGGTGCAATACCAACAGCGGTATATTGTGGCGTTTGCCAAACGCTTTGATGCTGTTCGCTTTGCTGGGGACGTCCTCGCCCCCACCGCTTAACAGTTCCAAATAGTCATATACCATTAATGCGGGTTGTCCGAACATTTCGCGCACCTCACCCAATGCGCGTTCCATGTCCGCCAGTCCCATAATCTGGTCAAACACCGCTAGGTTCGGGAAGTCCTCGGTTGCGGTTTTGCGCAACAAATCTACTGCATGTTGTTCGCCGCTGGCGACATCCTGCTCCAATATGTTCGCATCCACATTATGCGCCAGACACGCCAATTTAATCAGCGTGAGTTGTCGCGGTTCATCAGGACAGAAATAGACGACGCGTTTATCGCGGTTCGCATTCAGGATTTGCATGAGAAACAGCGTCTTGCCTGAGTGGCTGTATCCGTTAATCAAACACATTTCCGATGGTGCGATGCCACGCATCTGTGCGTCAATGTCGGGGAACCCTAGGTATATGCGTTCGTTCGGGTTTTGTGCCCAATGCACGAACTCGTCGGCAGCATGCACCAACGGTGTGAAGTATTGTGGTTGTGGACCAGCCGTAGATGCAGTTGGAGCGGGGATTTCGCCCCGCTCCAATGCAACCCAGCGACCCGAATAATCGGGTGCCATAATTATCTACCTCGCGGCGCCCAGAATGCGTCCTCGGTGGTGGTGGACTTGAACCATGGACGCTTGGGGTTCTGCGCCAAACGGTCACGGTTGTCCCACACTTCGGTCACACCCTTCTTGGCGCACTCAGCGGCGAGCCATTCGGGGACTGGTCCGTGCTGCTTGCCCTTGATGCGGACGCTGAACCCCGTAGCGGGAGCGGACGGCATCTGCGGAGTCTGTGCGACTTGCGCATTCGGGAATGTCGCGGTGACGGCATCCACAAACTGTTCCTCGGTGGTGATTACTCCACCGCGGGTCATGTTGTGTGCGCCGAGCAACGCGTCGGTTGTGACCTCAAACGCCACCAAAAAATCGGCGAGGTTGCGCTGAACGTCGTCGGTTTTCGGTGTCAGGTCGGCGGCAATTTTTGCCGCTACCTGCGTAATGATTGATTGGTCCTTGCTGATGTTATTCATGTTCACCCTCCTGTGTGGTGATTGTTGTTATTGGTATTACAAGTCGGGCTGACGGCGAGAGGTGTCCCACCGAATAATCACTTCGGTGGCACCGCCAGCCCTTGGAGAATTGCATGGACAATATCATAGCGCCTTGTGATGCGTGGACACAACCATTGATAGGTCGGAGACGCAAGCGCCTTTGCATTGTTTCCAGAAGTCGCACCATTTCGCTGAGCATAGATTGCCTTGGTCGTTGCGTAACCAGACGGTGGACGTGCTCAATGCGTGTGCCATTTGCACGACTGACTGAACCTGATTTTTCAGCCATGTGAAATGTTCGCTGTTGCGGTGCAGTCTCAGGACTTGTCCCCGCGGTTTTTGTTGGCGAATCATTACGCCGTATGAGAAGTCCACGTGGTGCGGGTTCGGCACCCAGCCGAGTGATGCTGCCGCATAAGCGTACACGGTTGCCTGTATTGCGGACGCTTGTTTGTCCCGCTCATTATAGGCACGGGATGCGGTTTTCCAGTCCCATACGACACCGCTGGGGGTCACATAGTCCATTGTGCCTTCAACGTGTACGTCCCAGCCGCCTATGTTGATTCCTAGGGGTACGTCAAATTTGGCTTCGCATTTGCCGCCACGTTCCACGTGCGGCAATACGTCGGTCGTGTAGCCGAGAATCATGGACTCAATCAGCAACGGTACGTCTGTGATGCCAGTGTCTTTGTGTGGTTGTTGGGCGAGTTCTTCGTATTTGGCGACGGATGTTTTGACCAGCGCCGCGAACTCAGGTTCTTTTGGTGCGGTCAGCAGTGTTTCAATTCCGTGGTGCACCGCTGTACCGATTATGGTCGCGTCAGAACCTTGACGCGACAGTGGGAACAGTGTGCCGAGTCGCGCACGTTCTGGGCACAACATCACGTCATTTAGCCATGACTGTCGCACGTATATGCGCTTGTTGATTGAATCGTATTTCATGGTCTATTTCCTCCTAGTTGATTGTTGATGCCATTTTAGCATGGACAAGTGGTTCATTTGTTATTTGTTTCTTTTACGGTATTTTACTGGTGTTGAGATATTGAGTATTACTCCTGTTTTATCATATACCATACGCACGATTTTGGTTGGCGTGTGACCCGTGTTCAGGGCAAGGTTTTTTGCCATGGTTGTAGCCGCATCCATGTCGGCGGACTCGTCCATGGCATTTTTGTGGAGTTGCCTGCGACGTTCCTCCACTTCTTTTGCGAATGCCATAATGGTCACTTCTGGTACGTTCACTTTGCTGCGCAATTCCGCCATCGGCGGACGTTGCGCTTTGGTGAGTTCCCGTTCCAAATAATCAATATCGTCCGCGGTGAGATGATATTTGCTTTTTCGTGAAACGCTGAGCGAATACCTGTATTCGTCGGGGCTGACTCCAAGTTGGCGCAACGTGTCTGACATGCTACGCCCATAAGTGTCGTACACCGTTCGGACATAATGCCTGATTTGTGTACGCCCACCATGTTCACCATGTCGCACATGTTCTGGTAGCGTCTGGGACTCAAAATCCCCAATGATTACGGGGTTTTTCTTCTGTTCCGCATAGGCATCGTAGAACGTGCACAAGTCCGTGAAATAGTCCAATATGTCGTTTGGCGTCCATGGTGCACAATAGTTTCTGACATCGCACAACTCGCGACCCATAAACATGTCGTTCACCAAATCGGCAACACCAATTTTTACGCCAATCGGTTTCACGTCACACAAACATTCGGAGCCGTGCTCCAAATATCCGCACGACTTGTCCTTGCCGTATTTGCGTTTCATTTTCATTCCTCCTCGTGGCTGTAATATTCGTTGGAACACTCCACACACATACCCAATTCCTCGGCATGAATGTCCGCTTTGACGGGTGCACCGCACTCGTCACACGGAACACTGTCGGCATCCACCGAAAACCACGCCATGACAGTCCGCAACAGATTGTCATAATCACCCGATGTAGCCTCCTCGTGGAACGCATCCCACTCGGAATCAGGCAAACCTGATTCACGCATAATGCGGCGAACACGCCCAAGTATTGAGAACGCGTTGCCATCCTCACCGACTAGCGGTATATTGATGTTTTCATGTATTGGTGTCATTTCGTTTCCTTTGTTGGTAGTTGTTTTATGCATCCGTATTTCCATTTAGGCAAGTTCAGCCACTCCGCCGATAGCGGAATAGTCCACGCCTGTTTCGTCGGTCATCAGCGTTTCCGCCAAACCGATAGCGTCGTCCTCGGTGCCAGCGAAAACACTCACTGTTTCAACCGAATAATCCGACACAAAATAAACATTCCACAATTTCTCCGTTTTCATTTCGTTGCCTCCATTTGTGTAGCGCCGCCAGCATGCCTAGTGCATGCGGGTCGGAACGTTAGTGGTACATGCACCAGCACCCAAGCCGAACACTTGGGGCAAGCGTATTTCGTATTCTTTGGGTACGCCTTGGCGGGGGACTTGCGTCCCCCGCTCGTAGCGCCATGCGGATTGTCACTCATCGCCAATCCTTTTGGTCAGGTCATTCAGATAAGTCACCGAACGACTCAAAATATCTTGGAACCGTTCAGGAACATCGTTCACCGCCTCCATAAACCTGCCGTTCTGTTGAGCCTGCTCCGCGTACTGCTTCACATAATCAACATCATCCTTGGAGATGACGCCAGCACGGAACGCCAACGCAACCGCACCAGACAACCCCTTTGAGAATTGCAGCATTTTCACAACCTCGGGGTGCATGTGCATGATGTAGTTGATGAAGTCCAACGGCAAATCGTAATTCTCGCCGTCATAATCACCGTTGTCAGGGTTCGTGCCGCTCACCAGCACAACGTCACCCGCTAGGTCGCGGTTGAACACGATAGACGCCAACGGGTTCATGGGCATATTCAGAATCTTGCCCTCGTCGTGCACGTATCCGACCAGTACCATTTGTGTGTCATCGGACTCGTTGATTGCCTGCGTTTTCACGCTGTCAATATAGCCGCCGACTTTCGCCTGAATTTCGGTGAGCGAGTTTTCCGTAGAAAACACGAACGCCTCGGGTTCCTTCGTTGGGTCAGCATAAATCACCAACCCCGTAGTCATCCCAAACATGGTATTGCCTCTTTTCTGAGTGCTTTCTGGACTCGTCAGCACCAGCATCTACTGGTGGACACGGAGCGGGGAGACTCCGTGTTTCGTCCTGCACCAACATTAGCATGCGGGTGCAACACTGCCTAGCGGCGACGGCTCGGGTGCCGACGCTTAGCCGCCGCCAATCGGCGACGACGACGCTGAAATGCCTTGTATTCGCCGACGGTTTCGTTCAACGTTATGCCGAACGGTATCCACACCAACGCGACAATCATCAGCGCCAGCAACGCTACGCCGTACGCGGTTGTGTCCGCGATGTTCGTGAAAACCAGCCACGAAACCATCAACGCACACACCAACGTAAGCGCCGTAAGCGCCGCATGTGTAAGTACGTACTTCATCCTAAATCACCTCCATTCATCCATCCAAAATTGCGACGATTATATTCAGTCGGGCACCACTCGGTATTCGCCAGCGCCCAACCGCTCCACTGGACCACCTCAGCGGGTGCCATGCGACGTAGCGCCTCATGGTCAAGCGCACACCAGCCCGACATCGGGATGACGTCCGCCTCACCTTGCTCCCACTGACTCCATACCTTACGTGGTACCTTGTCGCACACGTACCATGTGCCGTCCCGTGTGTTCACGATAACCGATGACATAATCATTTACCTGCTTTCTTGTTGAGATTTGCGACCGCAACGTTCAACGTGTCGGTCAGATACTTGTCCCACTTCGCGACGTCATCCGTAGGAGCGCAACGCACCCACTCGTCGTTCACGTCATCCCAGACGGTGCCCTCGTCAAAACGCGCCTCCGTCATCGCCGTGTCCACGTGCCAACCCCATTGGGGCGAGTATGTGACCACGAAGTAGTGTTCCGTGTTTTCTGTTGATGTTTCCATAATGTCGGCACCTCCATGCCGCGTATTGCATAATGTGTGTGTACCGTTGGTGGCGCAGGGGACACACAACCCCCGCGCCACCGCCTACCCTCGCGGCTGGCGGCTATGCCACCAGCCCCAAGCCTGTGATTGTTTGCATCACCCATTCCACGGGGTCAGTCATGCACTGATTGGCGTATGACTCCAACCGCTCCATGCGGACGTCTGCACCGTACACCTCAGCGTACTTCGTGTGCACCGTTGAACCGTAGCCGCCGCCTTGCTTGGCGCCGATTTCGTTTGCGACCGATGACATCTCGCGGACACAGAACGCCATACGTCGCAGCATGGACGGGTGAGCCAACGCGAACATCAACGTGTCAATGTCCATCTGTTCGGTTGCGTCGTGCAATTTGGTGACCGTCGTATGTGTGACGCCGCCGCCTCGCACCGCGGTCTCGCCCCACAACTCGCACGACACGCCCAACTTGCCCAACGTGTCCACCAGCGCCAGCAACACGATGCCACGCTTGCGGATGAATTCCGCGCTGAACGAACCCGACGCGCCATAATCAACGAACACGCGGACAACCTTGCCCATGCGTGCCTGCGGCTCGGCGACGAATTCCATCATGCATTCGGGGTCGCCTTGCATGTAGCGTCCCATGTCCACGATTGCGCCGCTGACGCCATATTGCGTCGTGTGCGCCATGTCCAGCCGCTCCGCGAGTCTGTCGGTCAGCGAGTCCAACATCGCCTCAACCTCCGTGCGGACATCGTGCCAGCCGTCGCGTGCCAACGCGTACGCCTCAGCGAACGAATCGGTCATGGTGAATTCGCGGGTGCCAGTATCTGACATTCCGAATTGCGGGTTGGTCTTGCAGTACGCCAACATCTCACCGAACGATGAGAATTTATCCATGTGGACGGTAGCGCGTCCAACCTTGATTGTTTCAGTATGCGTATTCATGTGTGCACCTCCGTGCGTTTGTGTGTGTATGTGATACTAGCGCGGTGGCACCACCCCACGCGGGATGGTGCCACCATTATGCCGTTATGCCAACGTGACGGACTCGCGAATCTTCGCGACTTGCTCATCCTTGGCGCCCTTCAACACGCGCATCTTGTACGCGGTCTCCATGTCCACGCCAGCCCTCAGTAGCCGCGCACCGTCAATCGTGGCGCGAGGCGACACGATGACACGCAACCCGTAGCGGGACACGTTCGCACGGGACGTACGAACCGCATTCAGCCACGTGCGGGACGTCTCAGCGTCCAACCCAACCGCATCCAACATGGACGACTCCAACGACTCATCTAGGTCAATCGCGACCATCGCGAACCTGTCCAGAAACGCCGCGTCAATCGGGTTGCGTCCCACATATTCCGCGGTCGCACCGTTGCCGTACGTGTTCGCGGACGCCATACCCACGAACGAATCGTGACGCTTGACCATCCCATCGGGGAATGCCATCACGCCATTCGCCAGCGCACTATTCAGCACGTTCAGCACGTTCGGGTTGCCGTTGTCCACCTCATCCAGTAGGAACACGCCACCATGCTCAAACACGTCACGGAATGGCGTACGCACCGTGTTACCGTGCGCATCCACGAACCCCACCAGCGACGCCTCAGACGTCTGAGCGGTCACGGACTTAGCGGCGAACGGAACCCCTAGCGCCTTGGCGACGTTCTCGGCGATGGTGGACTTGCCAGTGCCAGCCGCGCCCACAAGGTACACGTGGACACCAGCGGACACCGACGCCAGCACGTTGGGGAATTCCGCGTGCTGACGTCCCGCAACCTGCACGGTCGCCTTGGACGGTAGCGTGATGTTGGTGACGTGCGGACGCATGTCCTGCACCATCCGCTCAACCTCGCCACGGAACCCTGCCATAATCGGCGAGACATTTTCGGCGACGATTGCCGCCACCTCATCCTTGTCCACGCCAACCTTGGCAGACGCCAGCACCTCAGCGGCGGCACGACGTGCCACCTCCGCGATGACCGCATCCACACCCGTTGCATTATGCGTAGGCGCCGCTGGCGCCGTCACTGTCGGCTCCACTTGGGCGGACGTGTAGGTCACCGTCTTGGCGCCGCCACGAATCGCCGCCAACATCGCCTCGCTAGTGAAGTGCATCGGCGGACGTCCCACGAATGAGACACCCAGATACTTGCACAACGCGATGAGCGTCGTCTTGCGTGCCTGCACCAAGTCTATGGTGCGTGCCGCGCCGTTGTATGCGTAAGTGACGCGTTCGCTAGACGCGTCATAGCCCGTAATCACGGGCGCCTTGTTTGCGGACATTACAATTACCTCCGTTTGTGTGTTTCCGATGGGACTCATCAGCGTGAGCACGTACTCACGGACACGGGGCGATTATGCCCCGTGTTTCGTCCTAGGCGACCCGTTCGTAGCGTGCGCCGCCCTTGCGGACATAGCGCCACCCGTACGGGGCGATGATTTTATTCATGCCCTGTTGGTCGCTCACGCTACCCCAACCCGTGCATTCTGGCGTAAACGTCCACTCCGCACCGTGTGCGCTGTAAAACGTGCCCATGTGTGTTCCGTGATGGATGACGTGACGCGCCCAACCATCGTATGGGTTGCCCATATCCTGCACGCTCCACTTGCCAACCTTGCGTGTCCCCGCACGCCACGGCATAGCCGTGAAGTCGCCGATATTTTCCAGTCTCATAATTGCCTCCGTTGTGTGTGTCTGAACTCATCAGCACGGACAGATATCCGTGGACACGTGGCACGGGTGAACCGTGCCGCGTGTTTCGTTCTCGCGAGTGTGGACTTACGCCCCACCCGTTGGCGCCAATCGTAGCCGAACCTACGACCGCACTCCCTAGCAGCGTGCCGCCTGCGGCTGAGCCGCGGCGGATACACCCAACGATTGCGCTCCGTACGTCGCCACCGCGTCGTTGTCCTCCGCATTCTCGCGGCGACCATACTCCCAACGCGGCACGAATCGGACAGACTCGCAACCGCTCCCATTACGACTGGCGCACGGTTCAGTGTCCTCGCCCATCATCGCTGCATGCCGCGGATATTCCGCATCGCGACCTGAGCCGCTTGGCATGCCAACCCCTTCACGCGGCGTCTGGTCCGCTGATTGCTTCGGGGCACTGACGCATCGGGGCGTAATCGCCACCGTGTCGTTCAGCCCTGCCGCTATTCGGGCAAGTCCCGTGAATCGGTGAGTGCCTCGCGGCGACCTCGCCATCCGATTGACGATGACCATCACCGTAATGCCACCAAAACCGCCCTGTCAAGTCATCCACGGAATTGGAATATATATATACATATATATTCCAAAAATTTTTTTCAATGCGCCCACGACGCCCACACATACCCCCAGCCGCGGCACGCCATGCGGTCGCACGATGCGGGGGCGCCCGTGCGCGTGGTACCATCTTCGGTGGCGGTTGTCAAGTACCCCCGAAAATTGGGGGCGGCATTATGGGGCGATTATGGGGCGGTTTCGCGTACGTGGCGTACGAGCGCACGCGGATGCGACCATGGGCGGGGGTGCATAGGGGGGCGTGCACCCGTCACGCGTGTAATATAGTTATAGCCTAGGGCGAGGGCGTGGTGTTTTTGGGTTGCGGATACCTGTTGTGTGTCCGTGGTCACACCCCCCACGGGGGTTTGTTATGGGTCCCCTACGGGTTTGTCCATGCTGTAATAGTAAACTAGTTGTGTCGGTTTACCATTTAACTTTGTCCGCCCAATAGGCGGCACTGATTGGTCCTCGCGCAATATTTTTACGGTGTCGTGACTTGAACCGTTTACGTTTCATCGTTGTTGCTTGGGATTCTCCACGGCGGGGTTTCCCCGCCGTTTTGGCTCCTTGTTCACCAAAACGAATTGTCTTAACTTTGGAACCAACTTTGGCAACGACAATGTGCGACTTGGTTGGATGGTTCGGTGTCCGTTTCGGTTTGTTGTAACCTGAGACTCCTGCTCGTGCTAGACGTGGGTCACGTTTGGTCATGGTTTTCTCCTTCGGGCATTACGTCCTGCTGTTTTTGCAGCCTTGGTGTTCGCCACAAACTGACGTCCTTGCTTAGACGCTTGTAGTTTCTTGCGATTTGTAGCCTGCTTCTCTGCTGCCGATAGTTGATTCCACGCTTTCTCAGGCAAATAGCGTGTCGTGCCACTGTTTCTAATAGCAGGTTTTCCATCTGATGTTCTCCACTTCTCGGCTGTCCACTGGGATAAAGATTTTTGTTTATCCGTTTTGGGACCAGTGAAACCTCCACCTGCCGCCTTATAGCGTTGGTTGGCAATTTGGGCTTTACGTGCAGACCATTGTCCCGCTTTACCACCTTTTGTTCCAGCCTTAACGGCTGCAACAATACGTTCCCTGAGGGCAGGTTTTGTATAAGCCATTACTTGCTGCGCTTACGAGTTTTGTGTCGCGCTCCACGCATCAATGTGCCATCGGGCATACGATGAAAACCCTTGGGGGTTTTCTTCTTTTTCTTGGACATCCCAGCCTCGGACATCGCAATCGCAATAGCCTGAGACCGCGACTTAACCTTAGAGCCAGAAGAACTCTTCAGGGTCCCCTGCTTATATTCACGCATTACTTTGGTTACTTTCGCTGGTTTTTTCATTTCGGTTTCGTTACTTTCGGCACAAGTTTAATAATACTTTTTATCATAGCCTCAGGGATGTGCGTGACCTGAGAAACTTGACCAACACCCCGTGTGGCAACCAACACAATATACTCAGGCAAATTAGCATTAGCCCAATAGTAGCCAACAGACCGAACCAACGCCTGTGTCTCCCTGTAGCCGTCCACATCATGCCACCCTGCTTGCGCATCAAAAGCATCCTGCCACTCAATTAACAGTAAATCCCAAGCACGCAACCCTGCGGTTTTACTCATTGATTTTTTCATCAATCCGATGCATTTCCCGTACCAAATGCCACAACGCCATAGACACCAAAAAACCAGCAGCAATAAAACCTATGACCAAACCAGCAACCATCTTCAATATGTTTATAAGCACACCAAAACCAAGTTCCTAGTCCGTCTTGTCCTTGCTGCCCTCGCTATGGCTCGGGCAACCATTTACGGTTCCCTCACCCCCCCTATCCCCCCCTCTCCCGTTCCCTAGCACACAGTGGTCAAACAACCACCCTCTGTGGTCAGGAACAACCTACGGTTTTATGATGGATAACGACAACGTTTTAGACCCTAGGCAAGAAAAATATTTACAGTGGTTATGTTTACCCGCGCCACTAAGGGAGCCATCCTCCAAAGAAAAATATGCGAAAGAACACAGCGTGGACGTAACAACGTTACGTCGCTGGGAGAAAAAACCCGCCTTCAAGGCAGAGTGGGAAAAACGTGTCAACGACCTACAGGGTTCGCCTGAGCGAACCCAACGTCTGCTGGATTCACTGTATGAAGCCGCTCTCAGCGGGGACAACAAAGCAGCACAACTATATTTGCAAGCAACCAACAGGTTCGCCCCAACCCAAATCAAAGTGGAACACAAACAGTCGTTGGCTGAACTGACCGACGAAGAGTTGGATGCGTTAATTGCGCAGGAAGCAAAAGTTCTTCGTCAAGAGCGAGAACAGCCGACACTATAGTGAGTAGTCTTATAGAGTGCCCGATATGCGGATGCGAGTATCCGCCTGTGGCAACTAGGTGGCTATGTCCAGAATGCAAACATAAAGACTCCTGCTGCGAAGGGGAACCAAGAAAGTTCAGGGACAATGACAACTATTAACGATGCGATGTTCACCGCCCTGAGGGCGTTGCACCCTACGGTTGCCCCCACCCTCGGTGATTTGTTGCACGCAGAGAACCTGTCGCCACGTTTGGGTTCTTTTGAGTATTATGCTGCCGTGGTACCTGCGGCAACCACTTGGTCGGATGCCGCTTTCCTATATTGGACGGACCCTGATTATGTGGTTTCCAACCTTGAGTTGGAAGATGGGAACGATTTACTATTAGAGGACGGCTCTTTTATGGTTTTGGAGGCTGGTAATGTCTGACCTAAAGATTTCACAACTTACAGCACTAACTAGTATTACGGCTGACTCAGCCGACGTGGTGCCTGTCGTTGACACTAGTGCGACGACCACCAAGAAGATATCGTTGGCTGATATAGTTGAATTTGTCCTTGGTAGCGGAAGTTTCACTTCCGCCCTAGATGCCGCTGGCAGTCCAGTGGATTCCGAGGATGCTGTCGTTGCGGCAGCAGTATTTTCATAAAAGGAACAATTACCCCTAGGAGTAGATATGGCAACTTTCAGCAAAGTTAAATTGAGTGGTTCTACGGATGGTCGTGCCGTTAAGGTGTCGGCTACCGCAACTGCTGGTACGACAATTCATACTGGTTCAACGACCGCAACGACGTACGATGAGGTGTGGCTGTATGCGGTGAACACCACTACGGCTGCAAAGAAGTTGACGATTGAGTGGGGTGGCACTACGTCGCCTGATGATTTGATTGAGTTGACGATTGCCGCCGAGTCGGGTTTGGTTCTTGTAGCCCCTGGGCTTTTGATTAAGGGTAATGCTACTCCGTTGGTGGTTCGTGCATTTGCTGAAACTGCTGATGTTATTGCGATTCACGGGTACGTCAACCAGATTACGGTCTAGGTGTCGTAATGGGTTTTGCCTTACGCACACGTCCGTCACAATTTGTCAGTGATGTGTTCGGTTCTGGTCGCTCAAAGGTGATTGGTGTTGAGTATCTCATCGTTGGCGGTGGCGGTAGTGGTGCTAAGGGAACGCCAGCAGTTTGCTATGGCGGCGGTGGTGGCGGCGGCGGCACTTACAGTGGTTCTATCACTATCCCGACAAGCACAAACACGATAACGGTTGGTGGTGGTGGTGCTGGTTCGGCAAGTATCAGCACATCAGCAAGTGGTATTGCGTCGTCTGCGTTTGGTTTGACTTCGGGTGGCGGATTTGGTGGTGGCGCAAATAACCCTGTTGCTGGTTGGGGTGGGGCTTCTGGTAGTCCGCAATCAAATCCCAGCGCAACAGGTTCATTCAATCCTTCTCGTGGCGGTTCTGGTGCTGGTGCGTCAGCAACAGCGACGAATGGTGGTGCTGGTATCTCATCATCCATAACGGGTAGTTCTGTTGGCTATGCAGGCGGTGGCGGTGGTGGTGGCGATTCGGTTGCTGGCACAGGCGCAGACGGTGGTGGTAATGGTGCGTTGGCTGGTGGTACGCCGACAAGCGGTGCGGCTAATCGTGGCGGTGGCGGCGGTGGTATGCGTGGCGATGATGCATCCGCATCTGGAAGTGGCGGTAGCGGTGTTGTCATCGTTAGGTATGTCACCACTGATTTGGCTGTTCAGGGGATTACATCGGTCTCGGGTGGCACTACTAGCACTTCGGGCAACTACACGATTCACACGTTCAACGGCAGTAGCAGTTTGGTGGTGGCGTAATGGCTAGTCGTTTCGGTCAACGTCGCAGACCTTCCACGATTGTCGGTCAATGGTTCGGTAACGCTTGGGTTGCACCCGTATATGATATTCCCAACATTGAGTACCTAGTTATTGCAGGCGGTGGCGGTGGAGGTCGTGGAAATAACAACTCAAGCGACGGCGGCGGCGGTGGTGCTGGCGGATACAGGTGTTCTGTCGTTGGCGAAACATCTGGTGGTGGCGCAGCAGCAGAATCAACCCTAAGTCTTGGTGCTGGCACATACACGGTGACGATTGGTGCTGGTGGTCCATCCGAAGGATTCGGTAACGCAAGTGTGTTTCACACAATCACATCAACTCGTGGTGCTGTTGGTGGACAGGGTGTTGGTGGCGGTGGCGGTACTGGTGGCTCTGGTGGCGGTGGCGCAACATCAAGTGGTGGTGGCGGTGCTGGAACACCAAATCAGGGTTATGGGGGTGGTGCTGGTTCCTCTACTGGTTCTGGTGGCGGCGGTGCTGGTGGTGGCGGCGGTGCGGCTGCAGGCGGCGGTGCTGGTGTTCTCAGCACTGGCGGCGCTGGTGGAGCAGGAAGGGCATCGTCAATTACTGGCACATCAGTAACTCGTGCTGGCGGAGGCGGAGGTGCTGCTAGCAACCCACCTGGGACAACGCACGGTGCTGGCTATGGCGGCGCAGGCGGCGGTGGAAACGGCGGCTATTACTCCCTTGCAGGAAGTCCAGCAACGATAAATACTGGTTCAGGTGGCGGTGGTGGTGCAGACGGTGGAACTTCACCTGGGGGTGCTGGCGGTAAAGGTATAGTTGTTGTTCGCTATTTGACTTCCAACGCAACTGGTTTTACTGTTACTGGCGGAACCATTACCACAAGCGGTTCATACACGATTCACACGTTTACCGACACAGGCTCACTTGTAATAGCATAAGGAGATTATTATGGCGTATTTTGCAGAACTAGACGAAAACAACGTGGTACTTCGTGTGTTGGCGGTGTCCAACAATGATGCACCAGACCCAGCACCAGATAACGAACAACAGGGTATTGACTTCCTTGCAGGTTTGGGGTTGGGTTCTAACTGGAAGCAAACCTCATATAACTCCACATTCCGCAAAAACTATGCTGGGGCGGGTTTTACATTTGATGCGGCTCGTGATGCGTTTATTGCACCGCAGCCATATGCTTCGTGGGTTCTTAATGAAACCACCTGCCGATGGGAACCACCCGTTTCGTATCCTACGGATGGAAAGTTTTATTCGTGGGATGAGGACACCGCAAGTTGGAAGGAAGTGGTAACTGATGGCAACGTCTAAGAAAACTGTAAAGAAGCAAACCGTCAAGGTTGGTATTACTCACCGCCAGTGGCAGATGTTGTTGTCGTATCTGCGTTCTGCGCTGGCTGCGGTTATTGCTGTCGCCGCCACGTTGGATTATGAGCCGATGGACCTTGCGAAGGCGTTTGTTGCTGCTTTGATTCCTCCTGTGTTGCGTTGGGTTAACCCGAACGACCCAGCATTCGGTAGGGGTTCAGACCAATAGTGTGTCACACGCCTATGGCGTGTGCTAGACTGGAGGAATGATGAAATTGTTGTTGGCTGCCATATTGGCATTGACACCAAGTCACGGCGAATGGAAACGCTCGTCGCATTGTCCAGAGTATGCGAACGCTATTGCGTTCGTAAAGTTCCCAATTTACGATAGGCAGATGGCGTTGCGAGTTATGCACAAAGAGTCTCGCTGCATTTATACGGTGTTCAACAAGAATGACCCGAATGGTGGCAGCATTGGTTTGTTTCAGATAAATATGTTTTGGTGTAAACCTTCCCGCTATTTTGCGGATGGATGGTTGCAGACTCAGGGCATTTTGGGTGAGTGTAATGATTTGTATAATCCGTTGACGAATTTGCGTGCCGCTAAAGCAATATACGATTACAGTGTTGAGCATAATGATGGTAACGGCTGGCAGCCGTGGGGTTTATGAATATTCAGGAGTTGTTGCACGAAAAAGAGTGGCGTTTATGTCGTGGCGGGGACAACGCCACGGTAGATGAGCAGGTTGCTGCCTTTCAACATTTTTGTGAGAACTATTGGCACATCAAACATCCCTCCAAGGGGCGTATCAAGTTTGTGTTGCGTCCTGCGCAGGTTGAGACTGTGCGCACTTGGATGTCGGAGCGTTATACGGTTGTTCTGAAGGCTCGTCAGATTGGGTTTTCTACGTTGGCTGCCGCTTACGCTTTTTGGATGTGCTATTTTTTCCCTGACCGTTTTGTGATTATGTTGTCCCGAACGGAACGTGAGGCGATGAAGTTGTTGTCCAAGTCTAAGTACGGTTATCGTTTTTTGCCGTTTTGGATTAAGGACCGCGGTCCGAAGCAGGTGACTGACCACCAGTTGAAGATGGTGTTTGAGAATGAGTCGGCGATTGAATCTTTACCCAGTGGTTCTGACCCTGCTCGTGGTGAGTCTGTGTATGCGGTATTTGTGGACGAGTGGGCGTTTTTGCCGAACCCCGAAGAGGCGTGGGCTTCCATTGAGCCTATTGCTGACGTTGGCGGTCGTGTCCACGGCTTGTCCACTGCCAATGGTTCTGGTAACTTTTTTCATCAGTTGTGGGTTGGCTCCCAAACTGGAGCCAACAAGTTTACGGGTATTTTTTATCCGTGGGATGCTGATGGTGAACGTGGAGAAAATTGGTATGAGGATAAGGTGCGCAATATGCAGCCTTGGCAGTTGCATCAGGAATATCCAAGGTTTCCTGAAGAAGCGTTTATTAAGTCTGGTAATCCTGTATTTGATATTGATTTGTTGGATGGTATGACTACTGTTGAAGCGGACCGAGGGTATTTGCATGTGTATGCGAATAATGTGGTTGAGTTTCATGCTCGTGCTGAGGGCGAGTTGTCAATATGGGAATTTCCTGACCCTGAGTGTGTTTATGTGGTTGGGGCGGACGTTGCTGAGGGGTTGTCGTATGGTGACTATAGTTCTGCGCATATAATTAATGCTTCCAAGGGTTATGTTGCTGCGCATTGGCATGGGCATATTGAACCTGATTTGTTTGGTGAGATGGCGGCACAGTTGGGTTGGTGGTATAATGGTGCGTTGTTGGGTATTGAAAACAATAACCATGGTTTAACCGCATTGAAGGCGGCTCAAAAATTGGGTTACAAAAATTTGTATAGGCAGCGTCGTTTGGGGCATGTGCGTCCCGAGGCTACGGATATGTTGGGGTGGCGTACAACCGTTAGTACTAAACCGTTGATGATTGACGAGTTGTCCGCTGCCCTCAGGACGGATGACCTTGAGGTGTATTGTGCGCAGACTATTGCCGAGTTGCGGACGTTTGTCCGCAAGGCTAATGGCAGGATGGCGGGTAGTCCGCATGATGACCGAACTATCAGTTTGGCTATTGCTAACCAGATGTTGAAGTATGTGTGGTTGCCTGAATATAGGGGGGATGCGGCTGTTCCGAAGAATAGTTTAATGTGGTGGGAGCAGTATATTCACCGTGATTATCCTACGGGAAAGGTGCCTATTGGGGCGCATAATATTCGTCCGCGTACTGGAATGTAGTTTTTGGGAACAACTAGGGCATAAATGTATGATGATTGTGTGCGAACCGTGTGGAAAACAGTTTAAGTCCGACGAGATGCCTCGTCGGGGCGCTGTTTGTTTCGGTTGCCATGTTAAAACCATCCGTTTGGGCTTTACTCACGGCAAGGACGACTTTCATGGACCGACCATTAAGGAACGTGCCGATAAGGCTATTTCTGATGCTCGGATTAACGGTTATGACCCCCAACCTGTTGGGACACGTTGGGTTTGATGCATGGAAACCGTATTGGTCCCGATTGTCGTTGCCTTAATCGGTGGACCGTTGGTTGTGGTTATTCAGAAGTTGCGTAAGGAGAACAGTGACCAGCACGCCGAGGGGCGTGCATTGTTGGAACGTGTCGCAGACAAGGTGGATGGTGTGGCAACGAAATTGGATGAACATATCGGATGGCATAAAGGGCGTGGTAAATAATGGCTAGGAAATCGTTGTCTGAACAGTTGGCTGTTTACAAGAAGCAGTTGTCTGCATCTAAGCAGTGGCGCAAAAATGAGCAGTATGACCAGATTTGGAAGCGTTTGCGTGATTTGTATCGTGGGCGTCATTATGACCATTATAGTGATTCTGACCGAATGTTGGTTAACGTCGCGTTTGCGACGGTTAACGTTTTGGCTCCTGCTACGACGGTGAATTATCCGAAGATTACGGTTACGGCGACTAAACCTGAGAATGCGCCTCAGGCTGTTATTTCTGAGGCTGTGGTTAATTATTGGTGGCGCCATCGCCGTATTCATCCTGAGATTCGTAAAGCAACCAAGGACATGTTGATTTTTGGGCATGGTTGGATAAAGGTCGGTTACAGGTTCGTTGAGGAAGAAGTTGTTTCGGATTCTGATAATCCAGCCGATGATGTTGATGGTGGTGAGGCAACGCCGAATACGATTATTTTGGAGGATAGCCCGTTCGCGGAGCGTGTGTCCCCGTTTGATGTGTTTGTTGACCCAGATGCCACCAGTGATAAGGATATGCGTTGGATTGCACAACGTATCCGTAAGCCGATTGCTGAAGTTAGGGCAGATAAGCGTTATGTGAAAGCCGCCCGTGAAGAGGTTGGTGTGATGGCGGTAAGCCGTTACAGCGATGACCATAGTCAACGTAAGATTCAGGATAAGAACGTTGGCTATGCCGAAATTTGGGAATTTTATGATGTGTCCAAGCGGATAATGTGTGTGTTCGCGGAGGGTGGCGATTCGTTTTTGGTGAAACCAATTAAGATGCCGTATGCGTTCGGTCAACCTTTTGTAATGTTCCGTAATTATGATGTGCCTGACCAGTTTTATCCGATTGGCGATTTGGAAAGTATTGAGCCGCTGCAACGCGAGTTGAATGAAACTCGCACCCAGATGATGAATCATCGTAAACGGTTCGCTCGCAAATATCTATATAAGGAATCGGCTTTTGACCAGTTGGGTCGCGGTGCTTTGGAGTCCGATGAGGATAATGTGATGGTTCCTGTTATTTCGGATGAGCCGTTGGGTAACGTGATTACGCCAATGCCAGCCGTCATTAACCCTGCGGATTTCTATAATCAGTCCAATATGATTGTGTCGGATATTGACCGTGTGTCTGGTGTGTCCGAGTTCCAGCGTGGCGCAGTTTCTGAAATCCGTCGCACGGCGACGGAAATGGCTTTGATTCAGGATGCGTCTAATGCGCGGACAGCAGATAAGTTGGCTATTATTGAGTTGGGTATTGGTGAGGTTGGTCGTCGTTTGTTGATGATGGCTCAACAATTTATGACTGGCGAACAGGTGGCGCGTGTAACTTCCAAGAATGGCGAGTCTGTTTGGGTTGAGTTTGACCGCGATTACCTGCAAGGCGAATTTGACTTTGAGGTTGTTGGTGGTTCCACCCAGCCTGTGAATGAGTCATTCCGACGTCAGCAAGCCCTTCAGATTGTGGATGCGATGGCACCGTTTGCGTCGGCTGGTGTTGTGGATATGCAAAAGTTGGCTGCCTATGTGTTGCAGTCTGGGTTCGGCGTTAAGAATCCTGAGCAGTTCATTATGTCCCCGCCACCTCCTCCTGAGGCGGCTGCCCCGATGGGGGCTTTGCCGCCAGCGGGTGCACCTTTGCCTCCAGATATGCCTTTGGGGATGGAATCTATGGCTGAACCGCCCATGCCTCAGGGTCCGCTGCCAACCCCGCCCATTGTCTAGTTCCCCTAGGGAACAACTTTACATAGGAGTAGAGCAACCCTTAGGACTCTGGAGAGTAAAACAATATGAGCGAGGAAATCGCAACACCGTCAGCAGTGGACACCGAAGTTGGTGCAACCGAAACCGCAAGTACGGAAACATCAGAAGCAACGGTTAACTATTTGCCTGTTGACGACTACAAAGATTATGTAGTGCCAGTCAAGGTGGATGGGGAGGAACTTAAAGTTCCACTTGCTGAAGCAATTTCTGGTTATCAGCGTCAAGCAGACTATACCCGTAAGACGCAGGAGTTGTCACAACAGCGTGAGCAGATGCAATTTGCTGCCGCTATCCAACAGGCGTTGGAACGTGACCCTTCTGCAACCATTGACCTACTTTCTAGGCATTATGGCATTTCACGGGCACAGGCTGCGGAAATGGCGGCTGAGGTTGAGGATACCGAGTCTCTTGACCCAGCAGAACGCAAGATGCGTGAACTGGAAGCCAAGGTTGCACAGTTTGAGGAATACAAGTCTCAACAGGAGTGGGAGCGAGAAATCGCGAAACTTCAGTCCAAGTATTCTGATTTTAATGTTAGCGAAGTAATTGGTACGGCTATCCGTAACAATTCAACCGACCTTGAGGGCATCTATAAGCAGATGGCGTACGATAATTTTGTGTCCAAGCAGCGTTTGGAGCAGGAAGCGGCGTCTCGTAAACAGGCTGAAGAACAGGCTGTTGTTGAGGCTAAGCGTTCTGCGGCTGTGGTGGCTGGCGGGAATAATCCCGCCGCTTCTACAACGAACGAAAGCGTGGAACCGATTACGAACATCCGTGACGCTTGGGGTGCTGCCAAGAGACAACTTGGCTATAATCAGTAATTTCCCATTTCTACTAGTTACTTTTAGGAGTAATAATGTCTAACCCAAACTTTGATGCTTTGCTCAGCACAACGCTGGCAAACTATCGTGACCAACTGACGGACAACGTTTTCTCGGCTCGTCCGCTGACCTACTTCCTCATGGACAAGGGTCGTATCCGCATGCTGAATGGTGGCTCCAAGATTGTTGAGCCGCTGGTGTACGGAACGAACAGCACTGTGGCGTCGTACAGCGGATTTGACACCATCTCGCTGACCGCTCAGGCTGGAATCACTGCCGCTGAGTACGACTGGAAGCAGTACGCTGCGTCCATCGCAATCTCGGGCATTGAGGAAGCGAAGAACAACGGCGAGCAGGAAGTTATCAACCTGTTGGAAGCCAAGATTATGCAGGCTGAAGAGTCAATGCGTGAAGGGTTCAACCAGATGCTGTTTGCTGATGGCACTGGCAACTCAGCCAAGGACTGGAACGGTCTGGGCAACATCGTTGAGGCTTCGGGAACCGTTGGTGGTATCAACCGTGCAACCGCTGGTAACGAATACTGGCGTTCGTACGAGGAGAACACCGCTGGTGCGTTGACGCTCGCCCAAATGGCGACCGCCTACAACACCGTTTCGGTGGGCAACGACCACCCCGACATGATTCTTACGACTCAGACTCTGTTTGAGAAGTACGAGGCATTGTTGGTTCCGCAACTCCGCTTCACCGACAGCAAGACGGCTGATGCTGGATTCCAGAACCTGCTTTACAAGGCTGCACCCGTCACCTACGACGTGCACTGCACGGCTGGTGTCGTTTACTTCCTTAACAGCAAGTATCTGACCTTGGTTGGTCACAGCGACAAGTGGTTCGCTCAGACCGACTTCGTGCGCCCTGAGAACATGGATGCACGTTACGCCCTCGTGATGTGCTACGGCAACCTTACCTGCCGTAACGCGAAGAAGCAGGGCAAACTAACCGCCAAGACTGCCTAATAAGCGTCTAGGAACAGGTAACATATTGGTGGTGGGGGTGTATGCCCCCACCACTAATACTATTCAGGAGAGATTATGGCTAAAGTTGGCAAAGGTCTTGGACCAAAAGATAAGTCGTACGAAAGGGCTGAAGAGAAGCGCCTAGGAGGGTTGAAGCCATCCTCCAAGAAGGGTCCATCTTCTGTTTCTGCTGGTTACAAGAAGTTGAAGAATCCTGCCGCTGAGGCTAAGCGACGCGAGTTCGTGAAAGCAGAGTTGGCTAAGAAGAATATTACCCCCAGTGCCAGTGGTAAGCGTTCGGTTGCTGAGATTGCGGCTCGCGAGTTGGCTCGCCAGAAGTTTGCTCGTCAACGTAAGCGTCAACGCGCAGCCCGTAAGTCGTCATCCGATTATGGAATGGAATAATGGCTGACAAAAAGCCGAAGGAAATAACTCCGATTCCACCAGACCGTTTTAATGCGTTGTCTGCTGCCGACAGGAATACCCACCTAGAGGAGTTGG
>Ga0222714_10000784_pt1 | contig 36107 bp, 56 predicted proteins | sample C33_3DmetaG_FD_165048 | JGI IMG/M metagenome (GOLD analysis project Ga0222714, IMG submission 165048) | Estuarine water microbial communities from San Francisco Bay, California, United States - C33_3D | ecosystem: Environmental > Aquatic > Marine > Unclassified | place: USA: California...
TTAGTGCAGCAAGAGTTTCGTCTTATGTTAAGTCGATATTTGATTCTGCTTTTGGTGCATCTTATTTAACATTTGGTACATCAACGGGAGTATCTGCTCCTACTGAAAAACTCCGCATAGACTCTTCAGGTAACGTTTCTATAACAAGTGGAAACTTATCTTTTGCAAACGGAAGCGGTATAGACTTTTCTGCAAGCGCAGGCGGAGGTGCTTCTTCTTCTTTACTTGATGATTATGAAGAAGGGACTTGGACTATGGGTATTACTTTTGGAGGAAATGCTGTTGGAGTTACTTATTTAGCAAACACAGGAACATATACTAAAATAGGAAGGCAAGTAACCGCTACGGGATATTTAATTATTGATAACAAAGGAAGTTCAACGGGGACACTTAAAATTACAGGACTACCATATACAATAGGCGCATTCGCTAATTTTTACCCCACAGCTTCAATAGGATATTTTACGGGTATTTCTTTTGCGGACACATTAACGGCTTTTGGAGATATTAATAGCACAAATATAGCGGTTTATGAAACCACAAATGCAGGTGTTGCAACTGTAATAACCGATGCAAACTTTGTTACCGCAAATTACCAAATTATTATAACAATAACATACTTTACACCTTAATATTATGGCACTTACAAAACAAAAAGTACAAGACAAAATCGAAATCGTTTCTGCTTTTAAGCACATACAGATTCGTTATTCAAATCAAATCGTAGAGGACGGTTCGGTTATCTCGCAGTCTTACGAAAGAACAGTAGTATCTTGTGGTGATTACGATGCAGCAGACGAGCATAACGTAAAAGCAATCGCAGATGCAGTTTGGACTGCTGACTTAATCGCAGAGTACGAAGCGAGCATTGCACAGCCTATCGCTGAAGAAGCGCAGTAAAATGCACTATAAGAGGTAATGTGTTCTATAAAGACCTATATGTCGAACATTAGTACATTATATGGCTCATTATGATGGATTTTTGCTACAAATTCAACAAAATAAAGCTCATTATTGAGCCACAAATTAATTATTATTGAGCCACAAATGTCCACTTTTTATGATAAAAAACAAGACACAACTCGGAGAATATCCGAATAAATAAATAAAATATGGCAACTTACAAATGGGTAATTAGCGACCTTAAAGCTAAGATTCAAGACGGTGAACTATCAAACGTAATTGATACGATTCATTGGAGATACCAAGCAACAGACGGAGAACACTTCGCTGACGTTTACGGTTCAGTAGGATTAGAGTCTCCTGAAGCGGATTCTTTTATTCCTGCGAACGAATTAACCGTAGCTGACGTAGAAGGTTGGTTAGAGGCTAAACTTGACGTAGGGGCTTTAAAAGAAGGCTTAGACGCACAGATTGAGGCTCAGAAGAATCCAACTCACGTTTCTGTAGAATTAAGCTAAGATGCTTAGAGACCTAAGACCTATTGTAGTTTATTCTGACAAGATTCTAAACAGACTGTCTGTTCTTATGACAATAGGAGGAATAGCCATATTCCCTTACGTTATATTAAGAGAGAAATATCGTGATGGAAAGACCAAGCATTGGGTTAATGCAAATAAGAAAACCATTAACCACGAGTCTATTCACTTTCAGCAAGCCTTAGAGCTTGGTGTGATACCGTTCTATCTTTTATACGTTTTGGAGTGGATGTTTAAAGTTCCTTTCTATGGCGCAGAAGCTTATTATCAAATATCCTTTGAGAAAGAGGCTTACGAGAACGAGAAGAACTTAGATTACTTAAATAGCAGAGTAAGGTATAATTGGGTTTTTCGTATCTTTAGCTAATTAAAACGTTTTATTATGAGCAAAATTACAGAAGAAGAGTTAGAACAACTCAAAGACCAAGAATCGAAGAAGTCTGCAATACTGCACGACTTAGGTGTACTTGAAACTCAGAAGCATTCTTTGCTGCACGTTTATGCTGCTATTCAAGAGGAGCAAAACAAGAGCAAGGTTGAACTTGAGGAGAAGTACGGTAAGATCAATGTAGACTTATCAGACGGTTCTTACGAAACAATCGAAGAGTAATCTTTAACACGGTATGGGGGGCTTTAATGCCCCCACATACCTTAACCAACTAAACTAATGGACAACAAAATATCTTTTATTGCAGGGTGGTTTTTAACAACAGCAAGCACCATTACTGCAGCAGGCGTACTTAATGCTGTTGTATTGGGATTACTCGGTGGTTTCTTTGGTATCATAGGCAAGGAAGCCTATTTCTACATAAGAGACGAATCTAAAAAAGCGTTGCCTAAAATTAAATCTTGGATAGCCTTTAAAGTTGAATCAATCAAAAGTATCTTCAAGAAATAATGGAAGTAAATGAAAGTACTAAAATCACATTAGACTTAAAGACCATTGTTCTTGTTGTTGCAGGGCTAATGTCTTTAATAGGTATGTGGTTTGCATTGCAGAGAGATATTGAGGAGGCTAAAAAGTTGCCTGCGCCTGAAGTGTCAAGAACAGAGTACGATCTGAAGGATCAACTGATTCGTGAAACCATTATGAATACGCAACAAAAGGTACAGGAGAATAGCGAGAAGTTGGACAAGATAGATTCTAAACTATACGAGATAATAGATAGAAAATGAGAAAGCTGCTTTTCATAGGACTGTTGCTATTTTCATTAAATGCGTTTGCCCAAAGGTGGACTATTGTGCAGATTAATGCAAAATGGAACTCAACAAACAAAGTTAAGATTCCAAGCATACCAGGAGTAGTAACACAATTTGCTTACTTAGAAGACCAACCTGAATCTGTTAGAAATAAAATAAAAGTAGTTCCCATTGTTATACTGTATAAAGACGGCTCTCCTGTATACCAATGGAACGCAAACCTTAGCTTTAAGCTAAACATCACGGAAGAAGAAATAAGAAGAGCCTTATTAGAAGCATCTAAATGAGAGTATTTATCCTAATTGCAGCCTTAGTACTATCGAGCTGTGCAAGTAAAAAAGTCATCTACGAGAAGGACATTACTGGCGAAACTCAATGGTTAGAGTCAAGAGAGGATAACCCAATCATCAATGTCATTCAGAAGCATTATGCTAACAATGATGTAGAGGTTATCATTAAAAAAAAACTGACAACTGACTATGTAAAATTAAGGTTAAGCAAGCAGGGTAGGACTATTTCTAAAACCACAATCAAGAACCAATGACTGAAAAGAAGAAGCTAAAAGATACAGCAGTCGGGAAGTTCTTAATGAGGAAACTTCCTGAGCTTGCAAGCGCAGCCCTTACTGAAGGCCCTTTAGGAGCTCTTAGAGAGCTTATCGACTCTGACCAGTCTATAGGACCAGCGGAGAAAGAAAGGCTCCACAATGAGCTTATAGAGGCTTATAAGGCGGAAGTGGCTGATCGGGATAGCGCAAGGAAGCGTGAAGTGGAGATGGCTAAGACGGGGAAACACGATTGGCTGTTTAACTTGACGGGCATTGTAGGGTTAGGCGCATTTGCCATTATTGTTTGGGCGATACTTGCCCTGGACATCCCAGAGCCAAACAAAGAACTCTTTTACCATTTGATCGGTATTGTAGAAGGTGTTACGTTAAGCATCTTTGGTTACTACTTTGGCACGTCCATGAAGGACGATGACAAAAAGTAACCTCTTTAACATAGTAAGGGGTCTTTAACATAGTAGGGGTATGAAGCTAACAGAGAACTTTGATAGAGAAGAATTTGAATGCACAGATGGCTCAGAAATGCCAACAGATGTGCAGCTCAACATAGCCGAGTTGGCTGTTCAGTTAGAGATAATCAGAGCGCACTTCAATGCGCCTGTTCACATCAATAGTGCGTACAGAAGTTTAGAATACAACAGAAGTATAGGATCAAATGACAGCAGCCAGCACGTCTTAGGTCGTGCGGCTGACATTACCATAAAAGGAGTGTCTCCTGACGATGTAGCGGATGCTATAGATTTTCTTATAGCTACAGGGATGCTTAAAGAAGGAGGATTAGGTAGATACAATACCTTTACTCACTACGATATAAGAGGAACAAGAGCAAGATGGAACTACAAGACTCTTTGATATACTTCTCCCCTAATCCGAAGTAATCTTTTCATTGATTTTGTTAAGTGGCTCTCGCTTTAAGCTTCCGCCACTTACATAGAATCTAAAAAGCAATGTAAAGTTACGACTTTTTTTTGACATTGTCAAGTTTGCATATTCAAAATATTTTACTATCTTTACATAACAGTTGAATAAAAGTAGGCAAAGGGGAGGTTTAGATAATTAGGAAAAAGTATCTAAGTGGGAGCCTCCCCAATGCTTATGAAGTTCTGAAGTTATGAAGTCGGTACAAGAGAGAGAAGACGAAATAGACAGAGAAGGACTAAGAGTTCTTAGGTGGTCCATGTTTGATTCACCTGACTCTCCTGGTTCTGGATATAAGTTTATGGAGCGTGAACCTGTAGTAGCTCTCGATAGAGCTGCGCACAGGTATGAATACAGACCTAATATTATATTGGGATATACATCGGCAAATGTAGCCAACAAGATGAGATTGGCAAGCACAGATAGCCATCGTGTAGGACACGCTGTCAGAATACGCTGTGTAGGCTCAAGAAAAAGAATAAAACTTATACGGACTTTAATGGAGCAAGGGGTAACTCGATTTGCAGTAGACAAAGAGACCTTGTATTTCGATACCGATCCACTAAAGTACCCAGAGTTTAAGTTATGGACCTGAATCTTTCCATTAAGTAGTTTCATTAGTTTTTAGTTAGTTTGTTTGGTTTGGAGGGGCTTTGCGGCCCCTCTTTTTTCCTCAAATGTTAAAGTTTGTTAAAGTACTTGACACATTATCAACAATTACATACTTTTACACAAAACAAATTAATTATGTACAATTTAATGTCATTCAAGGAGGCTCGTATAGAAGCCTTATTAAAAGAGCAGGAACGGCTTAAAAACCGTATCCAACAACTGGAAACATACATCTTTGAAGTATGTGATCCAGAATGCCCTAAAGTGTATAGGGATGTGGTTATTTCAGAAGTCTTCAAGACCACAGAAGACGTTTAATTTATTTTAACTATATTTACTACAATGGAACTATCATTTCAAGAAAGATTACTAAAGGTCCAATCGGAGCTAAAGGCTCCGAAGGGACAGTTTAACAACTTCGGGAAGTACAAGTACCGAAATCAAGAAGACATCTTAGAAGCCGTTAAGCCTATATTGGCTAAGTACGGACTTACTATGATTGTTACTGACACAACCATTGACATTGGCGGACTATTAGTTGTAGATGCCAAAGCAAAGGTTTGGGACTCAGAAGGAACTTCGGTGGAGGTTCATGCGCAAGCAGGAATCGACATTAACAAAAAAGGTATGGACATCTCTCAGACTTTTGGGTCTGCAAGTTCCTATGCCAGAAAGTATGCGCTTAATGGATTGTTCTTAATAGACGATACTAAAGATGCAGACGCTACAAACACACACGATACCACTCAGACTGTCGCAAGACAAAAGCTAAAGCTTGTAAAGACCTCGGAAGCTTTTGATAAAGTCAAGGAGTATTTGGACAAGGGTGGGAGCCTTGATGAGGTCAAAAAGAAATACGAAATAAGTAAGCAAGTAGAACAATTATTAATTAAGTAAATTATGAGTGCAACAATCACCTTCAACTTGAATCTAAGTAAATTAGACAAGTCAAAGATCGTTCAAGGAAAGAAAGGATCTTATTACCCATTAACGGTATTCGTTAATGACAACACAGACCCTTATGGTAACAATGTAGCTGTCGCTACAGGACTTACCAAAGAGGAACGTGAAGCAGGAGCCAAAACTGAGTACATTTCAAATGGAAAAGTAATTAAGACTGATGGCTCTGTTTCAGTAGCAGAAAGAGTAGAAAATAACGCTCCTGCTCAAAAGCAAACCCAAGAAGCAGACTTCCCCTTCTAAGCTTCCCTTTAAGTCAAGGGGGCTTAGGCCCCCAAGACTTATTAAACTAAACTAACTATACAATGACTGAAAGACAAAGGCAAGACCGAGATGCCCTGATAGAGCATCTGGTAATGGAGTGTTATATTGATCCTAACGAAAGAATAGAACATCCTCCTGTAGCTATTAGCTTTGGAGAACATACATATAAAACAAGAGAGGGTATTGTTGCTTATCCTACACCGATAGGAACATACGGAAACTTTAGTTTCATACAAGCCCCTCCAAAACATAAAAAGACATTTTTAGTTAGCTTATTATCAGCAGCTTACTTAGGTGGTAAGTCTAAGCGGTTTGTTGGAGGACTAAAAGGTCACAGAGAAGATAAGTGCTTATACCACTTTGATACGGAGCAGGGGAGGTTTCACGCACAGAAAGTATTTAGGCGAGTCTTAGATATGTGTGAATTGGAGGACGAGTGTTATAGTACCTTTGGTCTAAGAGCGCAGTCTCATGACGAGCGATTAGACATTATAGAATATGTGCTAAAGCACAACAGAGACATAGGAGTATTGGTCATTGATGGAGTGGCCGATTTAGTGAGTGACGTAAATAACATAGAAGAAAGTAATATGGTAGTAGGTAAGATTATGAAATGGACAGAGATGTATCAATGCCATATCATAACAGTAATACATACGAACCACAATTCAAATAAGCCAACAGGGCATTTGGGATCGGCTTTAGAAAAGAAAGCCGAGACACAGATACAGTTAGAGAAGGATGAAGAAAACCCAGACATTATCAACGTCAGGTGTAAAGCCAGCCGAAGCAAAAGCTTTGATGACTTTTCTTTCTTTGTCAATGACTATGGCTATCCTGAAGTTGCAGGACAAAATCTCGAAGTCTTAGATTATATTGGAAATGCACATACACTTAGAAATACCGCTTAGAGCTGTGCCTCATCAGTCTGTTAGAATGACCAGAAGTGGTCATAGCTATCAGCCTAAAAAGATTACCGATTACAAAGATGCCGTTGAAGAAATGGTCAGGAGTCAACTCCCTGACCATTTTTCTATTATACCCAAAGGAACACCAATACTGATAAACAAACTTCATTATCAATTTGAGATACCTAAGAGTTGGAGCAAGAAGAAGAAGGCGGAGGCTCATTGGATGACCTCCAGGCCCGACTTGCACGATAACTTAAACAAGGCATTATTTGATGCGCTTGAAGGTGTAGTATGGGAGGCAGATCATAATGTAGTAAAGATTGACAATATGGAAAAGTATTACGGAGAAGACAACCTAATAACAATAGAAATACAATGCTTGAACTCTTAGCTAAAAACCATAAGCTGTGGATAAAAATGGTAGTTGGGTTTGGCTGTGATGTAGACACCGCAAAGGACATCGTTCAGTCGATGTACTTGCGTATTCATAAGTATGTTAAAGATGAACAAAAGATAATGTATAATGACGATGAGATAAACCGATTCTTCATTTACGTTACGCTAAAGAATATGTGGAAGAGTTATGAGAAGGGTGCAGATAAGTTTGTGTTCTTTGAAATAAGAGAAGACGATGCTTTAGACACAGAACTTATGGAGTTTGCCTTTGATGAGGCTATGGAGGCTGCATTTGAGCGTCTTATGGACAAGATCACACACGAGATGGACTCTTGGCATAAGTACGATAAGATACTCTCTGAGAAGTACCTTAAAAGCGATTACAGCCTAAGAGATATAGCAAGTGGATCAGGCATTAGTCTGACCAGCATCTTTAACAGCATGAGAGAAAATAAAAGAATCCTCAAGGAGAAGTTTGCTGAGGATTACGAAGACTTTAAGAACGGAGACTATAATTTAATTTAATTTATCATGACAGAAGAAAAAAAGTACACATTGAAATTGGACTATAGCGAAGTTTATGCGCTATGTGATTTTTACGATGAAAAGAAATGGCATTGGTGGAACCATCTTCATGAGCATAAAAACGACATAAATCATGTCAATCAATGTTTGGAAATGGTCAACTATTATCAGAATGAAGTCAGCAGAGTTGATGTGGCTAATGGAGGATACACTCCCAATGGTTGGAAGCCATTTCCTACAGACTTCGAAACTGTAGAGCAGGTTAAAGAATATTTTAATGAATGTGAATTTATAAGAAGTTAAATATGGATAGTATTAGTAAATACGAAGAAAACAAAGAGTATTATGAAAACTTGGACAAGCGTACTAAAGAGTACAAGAACTACAAGAACTGGAAGGAAAACCAGGAGGCCGCATCAAAGGGCTTGGGAGATAGCCTTGAGAAGATTTTTGAGGCTACAGGAATTGCAGATGCAGTTAAGTTCATTGCAGGCGAAGATTGCGGATGTGATGAGCGCAAGGCTAAATTAAACAAGCTTCTACCTTTCAGAAATCCAGAGTGCTTTACAGAAGAAGAGTATGTATGGCTCGCTGAACTATTCGAGAAGCATACCAATGTAGTTGATCGAACCACACAGCAAAAGTTGGTTGATACCTACAACAGGGTATTTCACAAGAAGCAGCGTTTAACAAGCTGCGGTTCTTGTATTAGAAGAGTTTATACTGACCTCAAAACGTACTTCGATAAGTACAATAGTTAATTTCTTGTTAAGAGGTCTTGACATATAAACAATTTATGAGTAAGTTTGAATAAACATTAAAAGTTAAACGTATGCCAAAGATTGAAGCTAAAGTCACTCGCCTCAGAGATGACGAGAAAAGGGACAAGAACTGGTACGATGTAGAGATCAAGACCTACAAAGAAAGTATCAGCGGTAAGTTCGAACATTGGGAGATTAGAAGTCTAATTCAGCAGTTAGACAATGCAATCCGATAGGAAGAAGTATCCTGTATTTACAGGGCTTGTTAAGTATTTTCCTGATGCTATTATGGAAGTAGCCAGATGCTCTTGGGCAGGCAATCAGCAACACCATCCTGATAAGCCGCTACATTGGGATAGAGGCAAGTCTAACGACCATTTAGACGCTATGATGAGGCACGCCATTCAGGCGGGCCAGATAGACACCGATGGAGTTAGACACTCAGCTAAAGTAGCTTGGAGAGCGTTAGCGAATCTACAGATGGAATTAGAAAAGACGGGTCAAGATAAAATAATATCAAATGAATAAGTGTGCCGCAGTTGAACTAAGAGGTATAGCTAACCACGTTGCCGAAAAGTTCTCAAATAAGGATAGAGAGGGAAACTACAATGGTGAGCGATTCATAGTCACTCACATATTCCCTATGACAGACACAACTGCTTGTGTGATTATGGAGAAGAGTTCTGGTAAACAGGCAGCCTTCTTTTTTTATTATATATCAAGAGGTGCGTCTAAGGGTTGGAAGTATTTTGTTCCCTCAGACTCTCATATATTAGGAATGCAAAACTTTAATAAATACAAATTAGAAGTAGAGTCCTTTAACTATAAACACAATTTTTAATTATGCCATTACCAAAACCCAATGCTGACGACACCCAGCAGGAGTTCATCAGCCGATGTATGGCCAATCCAAGAATGATTGGCGAGTATCCAGACACAGACCAACGACTTGCAGTTTGCTATGCTCAATGGAGAGAAAAGTAGGAAAATATAAAATAGAAGCCAACAGCCATATCTTTACCTGGTCTTGGCATTTGCTGCCTTCACTCAGCATTGCCTTTGATGAGGTGGGCTTTTATATTGCAGCAAGCTTTCTATGTTTTACAGCTAATCTAAGCGTGGAGGATGAAATTAAAGAACAGGAATGGAATGAGCGTATCGGAGCTAAACTCGCTGCACTCACAGATACAGAAGAAGATGAGGGAGAGGATGATAGCCAACAATTCAGCCTCAATTAAATACCTCGAAGCTATGACGACCATAGGCAATATGGTGGTCGAAGCAAAGAAGAACAAAGACTCAGAGACGCTAAAGACAATGGCTAAGGCCTTGCAAGAAATTGCGTTCTATGTGAACGCATTAGAGATGGAGAGAGAGACTCTCTATCTGAATGTCAGAAACAATTACTATTTGATATGATTACATTACTCAACGGAGAACAATGGGAGGAAGCAGACATCTTAGCAAAGATGTACGATGACTCTTTTTACTATGGACATTTAGGTCAGAACGCTTTAAGCAGTTCTGCCCTAAAGAAGGTGCTGACAAGTCCCAATGCTTACTTAAAGTCGCTTAGAGTATCAGATACAGGACAGGCCCTCAGAGATGGTCGGCTGATCCACATGAGCATCTTAGAGAAAGAGAAGCTGTCTGACCTGATTGTTATAGACGGCACTAAGGCTAAGAAGGAGTTTAAGGATGCCGTTGAGGAGCATGGAGAACACATGGTCTATACCGAGTCAGAAATGCAGAACGCTTATTGGATAGCAGATGCGGTGCTTAATAACAATGAGGCGTCCTTTCTATTAGAGGACTGCGACTTTGAACTTCCTGGAGTGGCTATGTTAGACGGCTTGGCCTTCAGGGCCAAAGCCGATGTTATCTCTAAGGATAGAAGAAAGATCATTGACATCAAGACTACAAGTTCTGATATTCAGGATTTTAGGTATGCTGCAAAGAAATTCTCCTATGACCTTCAGGCTGCGCTTTATCTAAAGGTCTTTAATGCAGAGGAATTTGTTTTCCTCGTAGTGAATAAGGATACAAAAGATATTGGTATATTTGAGTGTAGCGAGCAGTTCTTGGAGTGGGGCAATAATGCTGTAGAACACGGAATCAAGATGTACAAGTATTGGCTTGAGGATCCCGTTGCAAGAGCGCAGATTAAACAGAACTATGTTATTAGAGGAATTTTATAACTATGATGGTAAGGAGGATAAATTAATAGCCCAAGACGCTTATCTAAGCACTTTACAATGTTGGTTTTTATACAATGAGTTTGACATCTATGAAAGCTTACTGATAACCTTTGAAGAGAAAGAGCAGTACGCAATATGCGAAGGCATCAACAAGGCCTTGTCTCGAATAGAAGAGATAATGAATGACAGGTTTGAAGAAGCTGAGAAGTTAAAAGAAACGGAGTTCGAAGTGACTTATACTCACGAAGAACACAAAAGAGTAAGTAGATTAATATTTGAGGATATATTAAAGGAGGTTTATGAAAAGCAGGTTAGTAAGTATAAAGAGAATAATTGAGAACGAGATCGGTGAGCGCATAGATACCAGAAACAGAAGAAAAGATTTAATTTATGCAAGGGCTGTTTTCTGCAAGACTGGAAGAGATATGGGACTTTCCTTGTCTGCTATAGGCAAGGTCATCAATAGAGATCATGCTACGGTACTTCATACATTAAACAATGTATACCATCACGCAGAGAAAGAAGTTTACTACAAACGCTTATACGAAGTCCTGAAGGTTGTTGTGGATGAAGGCGCACAGACAGAAGAAGTAAAGGACAGGTTTGATGCGACTAAGGAGCTGTCTGATATGATTGAGGAGCTTCAGAGAGACAACGATGCGCTTAGATATAAGCTGGTGCTTATTGAAAGAAACAAAGATAAGTTTACAGAGTTGTTTGAAGGACTTACAGAAGAGGACATTGATGAGGTGTACAATAAATTAAACATCTTTGTTAAAGTAATAAAAACAAGAGTATATAGATAGTGCCTAAGAAAAGAAGCTATCCTTATAGATTGGGCAGTCCTAAGACGCCCAATCCAATGAAGGAGATGAGTTGGTGCTTTAGCAAGTACATTTATGTGAGTTGTGAGATAGAGGCGTTTAAGGTAGGTAGGTACTGGGAGATGGGCGATAAGTACAAAATAACCATTAGGCAAGGCAGCAAGTACAGCGAGACGCCTTATGAGTACACTAAAGAGAATGTGATGGATGCGATATACGACACCTATAGAAAACTATACGAAATGAATTATGTCAAAGAAGAATAAGTCAGACGAAATACGATCAACTGATGGCAGGAAGTATAACAAACGACTGCCATCTAAAGTAAAGCTAAAGCAGGAGATCACTTCTAAACCTCCAGCAATGAACCAAGCCAAGAAAGACAGAGTAGGTAAGTTTGCTATCAATGCTATTAAAAAGATATATGGTAGCGAGGCAGGAGCAATGGAGAAGCTCGCAGAGCTATCTGGAGAGAGTTTCCAGCACTTAAAGTTGCTATTGGAGTACGCCTATGGTAAGGCAGGAGAAAACGTAGGAGAAGTAGCCCCAAGAAGAACTAACGCCCCTGTGATTAACTTCTTTAACACGGAGCTGCAACAAGGCAACAAAGAAGACGATACTATAGACATTGAGGCTGAAGAAATAGAAGACATACAAGACATAGAAATAGATGAAGACACAGATAGCTCTACATCCTAAGTACCAACCATTGTTCACTTCTGACTCCAGGTACTTTATAGTAACTGGAGGAAGAGGCTCAGGAAAGTCTTTTGGTGTGGCTGTGTTTCTGCTCAGCCTCACCTACGAAGAAGGCCACAGAATACTCTTTAGCAGGTACACGATGTTATCTGCTCAGACTTCTATTATCCCTGAGTTTATTGAGAAGATAGATATGATGGGCCTACAGTCTGACTTTCGTATTACTAAGGATGAGATCATAAATATGACCACTAAGAGTACTATAATGTTCAAAGGTATCAGAACGTCAAGTGGCAACCAAACGGCTGCCCTGAAGTCTCTAAATGGCGTTACGACCTTTGTATTGGATGAGGCTGAGGAATTAGTGGATGAGAATACGTTTGACAAGATAGATTTCTCCGTTAGAACACAAGACAAGCCCAACAGGTGTATTATGATTATGAACCCTGCTACGAAAGAGCATTGGATATACCAACGCTTCTTTCAGAATATGGGAGTGCCTGAATCTTACAATGGCGATGAGAAGAATGTAACTTACATTCATACAGACTACAGAGACAACGCAGAGAATCTGTCTCCGTCTTTCTTACAGCAGATCAGAGAGATGAAGGTCAAGAGGCCTGATAAGTACCAGCACGCTATATTGGGTGGGTGGCTTAGTAAGGCCGAAGGTGTGGTCTATAAGAATTGGAGAGTAGGAGATTACGAGCATAAGGAATTTAGCTGTTGGGGACTGGATCCAGGATTTGCTCAGGATATTACTGCGCTTGTACAGATAAGCGTAGATAATGAAAGTAAGAAGTTGTGGGTTAAGGAAGGCTTCGGAAATAAGAACCTAACGACTTCTCAGATAGCAAGCAAGTGCAGGCAGCTATGCGGTATTGATTTGATTATATGCGATAGTAGTGAGCCAAGGCTAATCACAGAGCTAAAGAACCAAGACATTAATATCAGGGGAGCCATAAAGAAGAAAGGGTCAATTCTGTCAGGAATTGCCCTTGTCCAAGATTACGAGATGATTGTTGATAGACACAGTCATGGAATCATTAGGGAGCTTAACAACTATATCTGGCAAGAGAGAAACGCAAAGCCTATAGATAATTACAACCACTTTATGGATGCGCTGAGGTATGCGCTTCAGTTCTTAGTGCAAGGAAAATCTTTAGGTAGATATGTGATTAGATAGAATATTATTTGTATATTTACTAAGTCAACATTACGGTTAGTTATCCTGTGGGGGCAGCGAACAATAGTAGCTGCTCCCATTTTTTTATCTGCAATCAGGATCTTTAACATAGTACCCTCTTTAACATAGTAGGGGTACTCTTCCTCTTTAACATAGTATCCCCCTCACTACCCCCTTTAATAGCGTATCCCCCCTCTAAATTGTTTTGTATAGCAAAACATTTAGAAGGTTGTTAAAATTTTGTTAAAGTCAAAAAAGTTTGAGTTTTTACTGAAAAATGTTTTTACGTTTGTAATGCAATAGTGCAACAACTAAAAACAAACAGAAATGAAATCAGAACAATTCAAACACAACTTAGCTAAACACAAAAGACAAGCTAAGGCACAAAGAGAAGAAGATAGCAGACTAAAGGATTTGTTTGCAGACTTCGGCAAAATCTATTCAGCAACTTATAAAACTAAATGACATGAAACAGAAAGAAAAACAATTAGCGCTTAACTTGTATGACTTGCACACAGTAGCGTTAAACGAAACAGACCAAGACATTCTTCTCGTTGGCAACTCTTATCATAATGGCGAGCCTATTGAATTAATGGTAGTATTAAAAGATATAGACTTTCTTGAGTTTATATCACACCACGAAATAAATAGGATTAAAGAGAATCTAAAGAAACGAATTGACGAACTATAAAACTGAATAACTATGAAAACTATTGAAGTAAAACTATTTGAGTTTAGCGAGCTTTCAGAGCGAGCTAAAGAAAATGCTATTAATCAGGTAAGAGAATCAAGGTGGGAATATGATTGGTCTGGTGAAGTCTTATTAGGTTTAGAAAACTTCCTTAACGAAATAGGCGCATACATAACAGACTACTCTATTGATTGGCAATACCCAAGTCGCTCTTATGTTAAAGTAGATTCTTCTAACGTAAATTTTGACTTTGAGTTTGAATCAGACGATTATTCTCTAACTGGTTACTGCATGGATTATCCTTTGGTCAAGACTTGGAATGAAACTAAAGATATTCAGGATTCTATTTATGCTTGGCTAATTGACTGCGCTAAGGATTATGAATATCAAATATCAGACGAAGGTATAGCGGAGTTTATTGAGTGTAATGAATATGAATTTACAGAACAAGGCAAAATATATTGACATGAACAATAAAAGTTTTGGATTGATGCTCGCCATTTACTTAGGAGCATTTATAGTAACGATAACTACATTTATTAACCTGATTGGCTTAGCCGTCTTAATTTGTTGGTAATGGATAACAAAGAATTTAGCGCAATGGTAGTAACTATATGCTTGGGCATATTCGGTGTACTGCTACTATTTAGAGTATTAACCTTAATAATTAATTTGATATGAGAGCTTTAACAAGTAATGAAATGGAGTTTTTAGCAGAGGCCTCAGAAGAGGCTTTAAAATTGGTTATCTCAAATCCTTATTATACTGCTGAAGATAATTGCGACTATCTAACTGAAGAAGCTGAGGCAATCTTCAACAAGATATATGACGAGATAGAACATTCTTATATAACCTTAATTGTATTAGGATAATATGATACAGAACATAAAAGAAAGGTTAATTCACTATTATGAGATTGACTTAAATAACTGCAATATGAGTCAAGAAGATTGGGTTGATGAATTGGCTAAGGCAATGAGCGACCCTAATTATTTAGAAACATTTAATAAGGAATATAAACGATACCTAAACACAATTAATGTATGATACAGATAAAAAGCATAAAGGAATTTGACACACATAACTTGACTGCAAAAGATGCGTGTCGCATCTTCAGCAACAACAAGCCCTTCTTAGTTAGGATAGAAGACAGCATACACTTCACCAAAGACTTTCAAGGATTAATCGCCAGAAAATATCCAGACGTTTCTCCAGACCTGGTAGAAGTTTATTTGCTGAATAATTTGTAGCTCAAAATTATTTTCTCTTTAATATAGTAGCCCCCCTCTTTAACAGAGTGGGGGCTACCCTCTTTAACATAGTATCCTCTTTAACATAGTACCCCCCTATATTGTTTAGAATGATTCTAAATAGTATAAAAGTGTTAAAATTGTGTTAAAATCTAAAAATGTAAAAAAGTAGGGCAAAATTGTTTTTAACTTTGTCTACATATTCAAAAACTAAAAACATGAAAAAAAAATTAACCTACATTTTAGAAGTCCTATTTTTATTAGGCCTTTTTTCTTTTACCTATTTATTAATCTTAATTTTTCACTAATTATGAATTTCAAAAAACCAATATTAACACGGTTCGCAGTAATTGAACGAAATACCGGCCGTGAAATTGAAATTACGGCCGGGTACTATAAAAGGCCTTTTGCTACAAAAGTTTATAAACAATTACTAAAGGGACTCAAGTCCGGGAAATATACCCATGTTGTTACAAGTCCCGTATCAATTTAATTAACCTAAAAATTAGCCGTAATGAAATACACAATACCAAAAAATCTTTTATCTAAAGGAACAAGTAACACAAAGACCGCTAAAAATAGTCTAAAGACCTTTATACTATATTTAGCCCCGTATACATATAATTCAAAAGGTATTAATCTTTGTCCTATGGCCGGTAATTGCGCTTTAAATTGTCTTTATACTGCGGGCCGGGGTAAATTCTCATACGTTCAAAAGGCCCGTATCAATAAGTCTAATTATTTCGTATACGATAAGGAACGTTTTATATTGCAATTAGCCGGTGAATTAATTAAGATTAATAAAGCAGCAATAAAGACCGGTGAACAAGTTGCAATAAGATTAAACGGGACAAGTGATATAGACTTTATATACTTGCTAAAAAAGTACGCTCAATTAGACCCGTTTGAATTGGATCACTTAATTTATTATGATTATACAAAGATACCCGGCAAAGTTAAAAAGTACTTGAACGAACCCCGCTATATTTTAACTTTTAGCCGTGATGAAAAAAACGCAGAATTTATACCGGACCTTTTAAAGCTTGGTGCAAATATTTCCGTAGTCTTTAAAGGCCAATTACCCAAAGTACATTGGGGCCGTCCCGTAATTGACGGTGATAAAAGCGATATAGTAATGATTTATAATAAGGGTTCAATTTTGGGACTGCGTGCAAAAGGTGACGCAAAAAAAGATACTACAGGCTTTGTAGTTGATACTAATTTAAATTTTTAGCACTATGTTTTTACCAATAAAAGACTTTACACAATTAGACCAAGCGGACTTGAATATACGTCAAGCTTTAAGAATCAACCGGACTCGAAAAAAGTACGCAGTAATTAACGGTGATAAATTGCACTTGATTAACAATTTAGACCGCTTTATATTTGATACATTAGCCGCAAAAGACCTTTATAATATTGAAATATACCAATTGAAATAAAGTAGCTTAAAACGCTTAAAAACGGCCCCAATTTAGGGGCCTTTTTTTTGTCCTATATTTTTCTAAAGATATTGGAACTCAATAGAGGTAGAAATTGGGTATAGAAACAAAGAAAACTTTTTCTACTATGCAATGCAAAGTACTATACATCAGCCCTTTAATATGGTTAACGTAAAATGTATGAACATCGGTAAATCTAATTTTTGGGGTGTTAAGTTATTCAATTCGATGAATTCAACGTGAATTGTCGTAAGGAGAATTTTTGGTGGGGTAAGTTATTCAATTCAATGAATTCATCAAGTCCTGTCGTGATCCTATCAACCTCAGCGTGCCCATTTGCCCCGCTCCCCTCAAAGGGGGCGGAGGCAAGTTATAGTGAGTAGAATACAGATAGGGATAGGGGAATATGCGCCCCCCTAATAGCTCTAAAATAAATGATAATGCTGGTCAGTCTGTATGTTGGTGGGGCGCACACAAGAGCTATAGAAGAGTACCAACGCAGTTACTGAGCAGACTTAGTTTAGCTGAACCAACTATGTCTCCATAGAAGTTTAGGACCATAAGCTATCCTCGCTGTATAAAGATAACTAAAAAGGTTTAAATCTGTTCATAGATAATCCTTATGGTGCCATAAGATTTTATTATGCCTTAGTTTTGGTACAAAATAAAGAAATGTAGTTATCCTATTATATGAGTAGAACAGTACAATTACAGTTAACTATACCGCAACGACTATCAGACATTTCACTTGAGAAGTACCAAAGGTACGTTCAGGTGTTAAAGGGCATTGAAGGTGCTACAGAGGAAGCGGGGGAGTTCTTAAATATGAAGGCCCTTGAGATATTCTGTGGTGTTGAATTAAAGGAGAGCTATAAAATACCTATGGCCTCCTTCTCAGGGATCTTGGAAAAGATAGCCGATTGCCTGCAAGAACCTACACCGCTTATAAAGCGGTTTTGGTTCAGGGGGACTAATAATGTGGAAGTAGAGTTTGGTATGATACCAGACCTAAAAGACATATCGTTTGGTGAGTACATAGACTTAGACAAGTATATCGGGGACTGGAAACAGATGCACAGAGCGATGGCTATACTATTTAGACCCATTACAGCTAAGAAAGGCGAGTTCTACGAGATAGAGGACTATGAAGGGTCTGACAAGTATGCAGGCCACATGCAACACATGCCCACAAGCGTAGCCCTTGGAGCGTTGGTTTTTTTTTATCGTTTAGGAATGAAATTGTCGAAACATACGATGGACTATTCACTCAAACAAATGACGGAGGAGCAGCTCCAGCAAGTAGAGAGCAGGTTTTTGGAAGCAAATGGGGTTGGTATCAATCACTTTATGCAGTCGCTGGAGGAGATGTCACACGCTTTAACAAGGTTGCCGAAGAGCCACTCACCAAGTGCTTAACTTGGTTAGTGTTTGAGAAGGAGAAGAACGAATTAGAAGAGAAAAGAATAAAAGACTCATATAACAGAAACAGATGACAAGTGTATACGATGTAATCACGACTATAAAGACATTCCTAAGGAATCACCCCATAGTCAACTATGTGACTTATGGGGATATTACTCAGGTGGACCTCAACAAGACAGTTATGTTTCCACTAACCCACTTCTTTATTGGGAACGTGGCGATCACCGAACACGCCATGCGTGTAACGGTGTCGTTATTGTTCTTGGATATTGTGGATTACACAAAGGACTATAACGCTAATGACTTAGGTGATAGACAAGATGCAAGCACCCTGATTGATGTTTACAATACGCAGCTACAAATCGCCAACGCCTTGGTTCAAAACCTAAGGCGAGGCGATCTCTACAGAAACGAATATCAGTTAGTGGGCAATCCTGTTTGTGAGCCGTTTAAGGACAGATTCGAGAATGAGCTTGCAGGATGGTCAATGGATATAACGATAGATATACCTAACGATATTTCTGTTTGCTAATGAACGAACTAAATGCACAGCTTGAGATCCTGATGGAGATGTATGGCGAGAAGATCGTAAACGATATGATCGCCAAGATGAATGAGGATGGCACCGTTCATACAATGAATGCTGCTAAAAAACTGAGGTATGCTTCAACAGCAAATTATTTAGCCATTGTCGGTCCTTCTTATATAGAACAAATCAGTATGGGTCGGAGAGCGGGTGCAACCCCGCCTCCGCCCAGAAACTTAGAGAGATGGGTGCAGGATAAGATGGGAGAGAACGATCCTAAGAGGATAAGAAGTCTCTCTTATGCGCTATCTAAGACCATAGGAAGAAAGGGAACTATAGAAAGATTTGGTTATCAAGGAACAAATCTATTTACCTATGTGGTAAACAACAACATAGCACCAATAAGCAGAGACGTAGCAAGAATATTGTTGCAGTCAGCTAATGAACAAATAAAAGCAAGTATAAAAGCAAGATATAGCAGCCGTATGGGAACAGCGGTGTAATAATAAAACTAAACAAATGGCAAACAACGTAGGAGTAAGGAGTCCGTACTTTTTTTACACAACCGCAGGCGGTTCTGTAAAGTTGGAGATATATATAGACGATGGTGTTGGAAGCGTTTTAAGGTATACGCTACTTAAAGATGTTGACTCAAGTGGTTATGCAACCTTTGAAATTGCAGAACTCATAAGAGACTACATAGACATTACCTATATAGGTACCTTGAAATCCGCAGCATCGTTAAGTGTTAGCGTAGACCTGTACTATACTACCTATACAGGATCAAATGGAACAGGAACTGCTGTTGGGCCGACACTTGACATCTCTTTTAGTGCTTTTGACGGATATGCTTTTTATACAGATGACGATGCCACATTCTTTTATCCTACCACAGCACCTTTGTTGAGCAACTATGTAATTTGGGCACCTCAAAACACAACAGGATTCTTTTATTATACTTCCTCTGGCGTAGCCAGTAGACTTGATTATGTTGCGGGGTTTGAAGGAACCTTTACAACAGCAGGTCAAACAATGGAAATCAGAAGATTTCCTTGCAGTAAGTACACTCCCATACAGGTTGTATTCTTAAACAGGTATGGGGTACTTCAGCAGCTATGGTTCTTTAGTAAAATGGTTGAGAATATAACCTCAACCAAAGAGACATATAAATCAAGTAAAATAAATGTAGACGGTACCTACTTAGCAGAAAGTCATCAGATAAAGACATTTAATGCGAATGGCAAGCAGAGATACACGCTAAACACAGGGCATATATCTGAGGATTATAACGAATCTATGAAGGAGCTATTATTGTCAGAGCAAGTATGGGCGCATATTGACGGACAGGTACTGTCTGTTAACGTAGTTAGCTCAGATGTTACTTATAGGACTTCGTTAAACGACAAACTTGTTGATTACAGCATTCAGATAGAGCAGGCGAATGATCTAATCTCAACTATGCGCTAATGCAGTCGATTCAGCTATACATAGAAGGCACAAGGGTGGATATGTTTGACGATGAGTCTGTGTCTATAACACAGACCATCAAAAACGTAAAGGATATAGAGAAAGTCTTTACTTCCTTTACTAAGCAATTTACTTTGCCCGCATCTAAGACTAATAACAAGCTTTTTAAGCATTACTACAATTTTAATATAGTAGGAGGCTTCGATGCAAGAAAGAAGGTAGATTCTAATATCGAGCTAAACCACCTGCCCTTCAGAAAGGGCAAGTTGAAGCTTGATGGAGTCGAAATGAAAAACAATGTCGCTTACGCTTACAAGGTTATCTTTTATGGAGACACCGTTAGCCTAAGAGATCTTATTGGGGACGATAAGCTATCGGACCTTGACTTTGGCAGCGACTTTGATGGAATAAAGTACGATTCCGCTACTATAAAGACCTACTTAACTACTAAAAATCCAGCCACCTCAACAGAAGACTTAATAGTTCCTTTAATAACACACTCCCAGATCCCCTTTTATGATTCTGGGTCTACTGGAAATCCAAACAATATGGATTATGTTTCTTCAACAACATATCAGGGAGTATTTTGGAATGAGCTTAAATACGCAATCAGACTAAATCGCATTATTGAAGCCATAGAGGACACTTATAGCATTTCCTTTAGCGATGACTTCTTTAAGGACACAGCCAACACAAGGTTCTTTAATCTGTTTATGTGGCTGCACAGAAAGAAAGGTCCTGTAGAGACAGAGAGTGGAGAGGCAGAGAACTTCGTAAACAACTTTACATCCAGCAGTTCTGACCTTTATTTCCAGATGACTTCAGGTGCGCTTATAGCTACCTTGGACCCAGCAAGGCTTACAAGCATGAGTGTTACTATAAATCCTGCGACTACCGATCCCTATAAGATAAAGATTGTCAGAAACGATACTACAACAGTATACCTTTCTGGAAACGTGACGGGCACTCAAACAATAACAGAAGGATCTAACTTCACTTATGGTTACGGAACCTATAAGGTGTATTTGATTACAGCAATATCAACTATTACCATTATAAGCGTTACCTGGAATATTACTTATGACGGAGTTACATCACTCATATTCCCCACATCAGGATCTTTTAATATAGCATCCGACATTCCCTTTGTTATTTCTCAGCAGATACCAAAGATTGGTGTAATAGACTTCCTTACGGGACTATTTAAGATGTTTAACTTGGTAGCTGAGGTGGAAGAGGACGGAACCATCTATGTAGACACCTTAGATACTTATTATGCGACTATAGCCTCTGGCGGAAAACGCAGTCAAGACGCTCCATACGATATTGGCGAGTATGTGGATATATCAAGCAGCAATGTAAATGCTGCGTTGCCATTTAGCGAAATAGATTACCTGTATAAAGATACGGGAACTATACTCGCTAAGAAATACAATGAGCTTGTCAATAAGGATTGGGGAGCCATTGATTATGTAGACGATCAGGTGCCTACCGACAGATTTACAGGGGGCATTTATAAGGTTGAGGTTCCGTTCCATCACGCACAGTTTGAGCGTTTGACTGACCTTGATACGGGAAGTCAAACAGAGATAGTGATTGGTAAGTTTGTAGATGATAATACCGACCCTTATTTTGGAAGCCCGTTAGTCTTTTATGCCGTAAGGCATAACATACCCGCTGGATATTCACTTGTAACCGCTGTGAATGCAAATAATGTGCCTACAGCTGTTAGCAATGAGACTTATGCGAATCTACCGTTAAACACACTCGCTTTAAACGAAGTGACAAGCGACAAAAGCATTCACTTCACGGAGGAACTTGGAGAATACAATAACGTGGTATTTGAAGGGTCGCTATTCGAGGACTACCACAAGACCTATATACAGAATGTTTTTAAGCTAAACAACCGAATAACTAAGGTTACGGCTTACCTGCCCCTTAGAATACTGCTAAACTATACATTGGCAGATAGATTTCAGATAGCGGGAAGGGTATACAAGATAAACAGCATACAAACCAATTTACTTACAGGTAAATCAGAAATAGAACTACTCAATGATTAAGAACATTATAGACCTGCTTAACTCCAATGAGTGGTTGGTAGGAGACGAAGATATAGACTTTGCTATGGGAGCTAATAAGCTCCCAAGCACATACAAACAAGCTAAAGAACTAATTAAACGTAGAGGACATGGCAACAGAGGTAAATAAGATATTACTCGAATTAGAGTTTGATGCCAAGGGGGTAATAACTAACCTTGATCAGGTTCAGAAGAAACTTAAAAGTGTCGGTGTCGACATAGAAAAGACTGGGAAACAGTTTCAGAACTTTGGCAAGGGTGCCAAACAAGGGGCCGATGCTGCTGGTATTGCGGGTGCTGCTGCTGCGGAATTAGGTAGAACCATCTCGGATTTGCCGTTTGGTATTAATGCGGTCACAAACAACATCTCTCAGCTTGGTTCGATGTTCTCTCTGCTTGTTGTGAAGACAGGCAGCTTTACCAAGGCCCTTGGTGCCTTGGGAAAAGTAATGAGGGGTCCTGCTGGAATTCTCATTCTATTTCAGATTGCTGTTGCTGCATTAGAGTTCTTCTCTAAGAGACAGCAAAAGGCGACAAAAGACGTTTTAGACTTTAACAACTCTGTTGATGCACAGATAGATGGACTCGATGAAGTCGCAAGAGCTTTTGACGATTTAAACGCATCTGAGGCAAAAAGATTGGACCTTCTTGAGAGATCAAAGGTACTTGGAGATAAAGTTTTAGAAGCATACAAACAGGAGGCCTTAACAAGACAAGAAATTGCCAATCTCGCAGCATTAGAAAGAGATGCTGCTAAAGCTAAACAAGAATTAGAGAAAAATAATACTAAGCGCACAGAGGAAAGAAAGAAGCTTGAGGAGGAACTTCTTGATATAGCTAAAAGCGAGGAAAGGCTTGAAACAAGGAGAAATAATCTTAGAAGGCAGGGTATTAGCGAAGAGCAAATTGCCGCAGAGACGGCAAATCAGGCTTTAGAGGTATCAGATGAAAGGCGTGTAGTTGAGGGACAAATTGTAGAAATAAAGAAGCAGCAGAGATTAGAGGAGGAGGGTATTTATAAGACATTACAAGATGCTCAAAAAATAAGGGAACTTGCAGCTCAAAGAATGTCTGCCGAGGAGGAGTTGGCAAAAAAAAGACTTGATCTTCAGTCAAAAATACTTGAACTTGAGAAAAAGAGTCTTAGCGAGAGTGGCGTTCAAGTTGTAGAGCAGCAGCGTGAAAATCAAAGAAAGATATATGAGCTTGCCTTAAAGAGACTTGATGATGAGAAGAAGAAGGAGCTTCAGAACATTACCGATCCAAAGACAATAAGTCTAATTAGGGAAAAATACGAGGTGCTTGCCGAATCAGCGGCATTAGACTTTAAATCTGCAATAGAAGGTATTAAGTTCGAAAAGATACCTGTAGAGATTCAGCCAATGGTCAGCTTTAAAGACCTTATTGATCCTCCTCAAACGGAGGCTCAAAAATGGGCTTCGGATCAGATAAAAAAATATGGCAAGGCCATAGAAGGAGAGCTTGTAAAAAGAGAAGAGTCTAAAGGGGAGAGAAACTTCTTCTTAGACACCTTTGGAATAAGTGAAGAGAATTTACAAGCGGGAATAGCTGCGGCTCAAACAGCCTTAAGCACGTTAGGTGATGTATTTTCCGCTCAAGCAGAGCGAGAAATTGCCGTAGAGACTAACAGAACAAACATGATGAATGACCAGCTAAGGCAAAGGCTGGCCAACGAGCAATTAAGCGCTGATGAGAGAGATAAAATTAATCAGCAAATAGCAAGAAACGAAGCTGAACTCGTAAGAAAGGAAAATGAGATTAATAAGAAGCGTTTTGAGCAGGAGAAAGCTGTTAATATAGCCTTAGCCACAGTAAATACCTTTTCTGCCGCTACAGGAGTTCTTAAAGACACTGAGGGAGGTACATTTGCTCGTATTGCAGGAATGATAGCCGTAATTGGGGCTGGTCTTGCTCAAGTGGCAATTATTGCAAAACAACAGTTTACAGCAAAGGCAATCCCAGCACCAAACTTATCAGGTCTTGGTGGAGCAGGAGGCGCAGGAGGCGCAGAGCCACAATTCAATGTTATTGGCGCCACGGGACAGAATCAGTTGGCAGCAGCCATAGCTGCGACCCAACAACAGCCTGTAAAAGCCTATGTAGTGTCTAATGATGTAACCACAGCACAGTCTCTTGACAGAAACATTGTTGCTGAGGCCTCATTATAGAACAAAAAATAATTAATAAGTTATCTTAATATGGAAGATAAGGTTTACGAACTATTTATAGAGGACGATAATGAGTTTAGCGGAGTAGAAGCTATCTCTATTGTCGGAGAGCCTGCTATTGAAGAGGATTTTGTTGCGCTAAAGGCGCACAAAATACAAATGGCAGAGGTAAACGCAGAAAAACGCATCTTAATGGGTCCTGCGCTTATTCCAAACAAGAAAATATACCGCAGAAACGACTTAGGAGACGAATATCACATCTTTTTTAGCGAAGATACCGTCAGAAAGGCCTCTCAGCTCTTCTTAAGCAGGGGAAACCAGAATAATTCTACTCTTGAGCATGAATACAAGCTAAAAGGTATGTCTGTAGTCGAGTCTTGGATTGTAGAAGACGAAAACAAAGACAAATCAGCCTTTTATGGGCTGTCTATGCCTAAAGGAACCTGGATGGTCTCTGTAAAGGTAAATAATGAAGAAGTTTGGGAGGAGTTTGTCAAAACAGGCAAGGTTAAGGGCTTTTCAATCGAGGGGTACTTCTCGGACAACGCTATTAGACCTAAAGAACAAGTAGAAGAGGAGCTTTGCAGCGATTGCTTTGAAGAGCTGCAAGCAGAATACGCCCTTTTAGAGGCTGTAGCAGCCTTAGAAGACGTAGAGTTAGAATCCTATGGAGGGTACCCAGAAAGTGCCTCTAACAACGCTAAATTAGGTATAGAACGCAATAAAGAGTTAGGTAATAAATGCGCAACACAGGTCGGAAAGGTAAGAGCGCAACAGCTCGCACGAAAAGAGAAGTTCACGCTATCGACTTTGAAGAGAATATACAGTTACCTAAGCCGAGCAGAAGCATATTACGACCCAGCAAAGCCAGAGGCTTGCGGTACGATTAGCTATTTGCTATGGGGAGGCAAATCAATGAAGAACTGGGTAGAGTCTAAATTAAAGGGCTTAGACGAGCTTGCCTCTCAGAAGGTAAGCGATGACTTAGCCATTATAGATGATAGATTGGCTTATGCTTCTAAAGAAATGGCAGAGAAGGCAGCCAAGGACATAGGATGCGAAGGAGTGCATGAACACGAGTTCGAGGATCAGATGTGGTATATGCCTTGTCAGCAGCATAATCTAAAAGCTCCTTGTCAAGATGGATATGAGCAAATAGGAATGAAAGAAAAAGATGGACGTAAAGTTCCTAACTGTGTTCCTATTCAGTAATGGCTAAACAGATTATATCTATAAAGATAGAGAAGCCCAAAAAACGAGGGGTTCAAGCTAAAACTAAGACAAGCACGTCTAAGACATCTAAGAATTATAAGAAACCGTATAGAGGACAAGGTAGATGATTAAGAACACATCATATAAGGTACAGGCAGACGTTAACACAGAATCAGAGCGTCTATATTACCAAATAGAAGAAGGTGCATTTGTGCATACAACCGCAGGTGTATGGACGGTTTTTGACGGGGAATGGGTAAAGCTCTATCCGCAATCAGGCACAGGTACGGGTCTTGGTTGGACACGCTACGATGACGGACAATTTACTTCAGAAGCCAAGCTGACCTTAGCTCAAGGCGTAGAAGTAGTCTTGCCAAATAACGCTGCGAGCGTTTACAGAAGCCAAACAGGAATTGATTACTACAACTCTTCTACGCTAAAAGTGTTAGCGGACAATGAGAACGATACCTACATAATGACTATCGTGTTTAAGTATCAAGCCCCTAATGCGAATCAGACCTACTTAGAGATACATTTCGAGGGAGGGAACGGAACTCCATACGACAGAATCCGAGATACGATTACCTTCCCTAAAGGAAACGATGCAGCTCACGATTATCATGGAGTATTCCAATACTATGCAGATGCGAACTTTATAAGTAATGGCAGTCAATGGAATATAACCGCAGTAGGTGGAGCTGCTCAGATATGGGATATTATTTACTTCATCCAAAAGACACAGAATTATGCGTAGATCACCTTACGGAGAGAAGTGGAGCAGAACAAGCCCAAGGTCAAGCCGTAGGGCTTGTCTATGTGCTAAGAAGAATACCTACAGCAGAAAGTGCTGTAAGGGCAGAATGATAAACCAAGGAATTGGTTTTATAGGAGGTTGAAAATACAACAAGTAAAAGATTAATAGTTAACCTAATATAAATTAGAATTTTATGAAAGCAAGTGAAATTGTAGACAAACTCAAGTCTGTTTTGCTTTCTACTGAAGAAGAGCCACAGGCAGAACTTGCCACAGCGCAAGAAACTGCTGAGGCTGCTGAAGTAGAAGTAAACGAGGCTGTAGAATTGGCCGAATACGAGGACAAAATGGAAGATGAAGTCGTAGACGAGGTCGAAGAAGTAAAAGAAGTAGAGTATGTAAGCAAAGATGATTTCGAGAAAGCTGTTGCTGAAATCAAAGCTATGTACGATGCTTTAGTAGAAAAGATGGGATCTGAAGATATGGGAATGGAAGTTCCTACTGAAGATCTTGCAAAAGAAGAGTTGTCTTCTCAAGAAGACGGTGCAGAGCCAATCGCTCACGCTCCAGAAGCTCAAGCAGCAGCTCCTAAGTTTAGATCTTTTGCATCTAACAGGTCACGCAATACTATGGATATTGTGTACGCAAAAATGTTTAATAAGTAAAAATCAATAATTAAAAATGGCAACAACAACTTCAATTACTACAACCTACGCTGGCCAGTTTGCCAATGAGTATATCTCGGCTGCGTTACTTTCAGGAAAGACCCTGAATGATGGTGCTATCAGCATCAAACCAAACATCAAGTACAAAGAAGTCATCAAGAAGGTGGCTACTGCTGACATCATCAAAGACGCTACTTGCGACTTTACTGATACAGGAACAGTTACTTTGACTGAGAGAATCCTTGCTCCAGAAGAATTCCAAGTAAACGTAGAGCTTTGTAAAAAAGACTTCCGTTCAGATTGGGAAGCTATCCAAATGGGAATTGGTGCATTTGACCAACTTCCTCCTTCATTCGCTGATTTCCTTATCGCTCACGTTGCTGGTAAAGTAGCTGAGAAGACTGAGCAAAACATCTGGGGTGGTGTAAACGGTACCGCAGGTGAGTTTGACGGATTCACAGTTCTTATGGCTGCTGACGGAGATGTAAACGATGCTGCTAACGGTGGAGAAACTGCTTTCTCTTCTTCTAACATCATCACTCTTTTAGGAAACACAGTTGATGCGCTTCCTTCTGCTGTTTACGGTAAAGAAGATTTGACTATCTATGTTCCAACTGCTGCTTTCCAAGCTTACGTTCGTGCATTAGGTGGATTCGGAGCTTCAGGTCTTGGTGCTGCGGGTATCAACGCTCAAGGTACTCAATGGTACAACATGGGTAACGCTTTGGCCTTCGAAGGAATCAAAGTTCAGTTAGCTCCAGGTATGCCATCTGACCACATCGTTGCAGGTGAGGCCTCTAACCTATACTTCGGTACAGGACTACTTTCTGACCATAACGAAGTTAAGGTTCTTGACATGGGAGACCTTGATGGTTCTCAAAACGTAAGAGTAATCATGCGATTTACTTCAGGCGTACAGTACGGTATTGGTTCAGACCTTGCACTACTTACTTTAGCTTAATAAATAATTGTTCAACAAGAAAGGGTAGGTAAGCCTTGAAGCCTACCTGCCCTTTTTTAATATAAAAAAATATAAACTATGGCTTGCAACATTGATACTGGGAGAACGCTTCCTTGTAGAGATTCGGTAGGTGGTCTGAAGAATGTATACTTCATCAATTACGATGCTGCTGCTTCTCTTCCTCTTGTTACTACAGCAGGAAGTGAAGATACAGTTGCATTTGATGGTGTATGGGATGCTACAAACTACCAATACGCACTCAAAGGGACTTCCTCTTTAACAACAAATATCCAAGCTTCTCGTGAGAACGGAACCGTTGCTTTCGAGCAAGTATTGGAGCTTACCTTACCTAAGCTATCAAAAGAAGATAACTATCAAGTTAAACTTCTTGCTTGGGGAAGACCACGCATCGTTGTAGAAGACTATAACGGAAACTACTTCTTAGTAGGAAGAGAGCATGGTGCTGATGTAACAGGAGGTACTATTGTAACAGGAGCTGCTATGGGAGACCTAAGCGGATATACTCTTAGCTTCACAGCTATGGAGCTTACTCCTGCCAACCTTTGCACAGGAAGCATTGCTTCTCCATCATAGTAAGGAATAATAAATCTTTACTATAAAAAGAGGCCCTATGAGGCCTCTTTTTTATTGCTAATAGAAAACAAAAAATAGGACTTTTAGTTATCCTATTGTGATACGATTACAACCGATACAGATACCGCAGACATTTAACATTATTCCATCGTCTTACGATTTGAATACGTTGAATGCTGCGACAGTAACCCTTGTAGAAAACGGGTTCTCAAAATCCTATGAATACGATGGTGTCGACAAGATATGGTCATCGCTTGCAGATGACTGGAATCTTACACAGGAGTATTTTCTCGACTCTGACTATACTTTCGATTTTTCACTATCTAATAACGGCAATTATATACAAGTAGAGTTTCTGGCCCCCATAACCTTAAAGGAGGGTGAGATATATACTATTACTGTAAAGAGTGACGACAACATATTCTACAAAGACTTAATATATATAGGCGAAAATCAATTCGACTATATATGGTCGTTAATAGATGAAGACTGGGACACTACCGAAAAAGATTTCATAGACGTAGAAACAAGTAAAAAAGATGTGTTTACTTTGCCCGACAATTATGACGAGTATAACCCAGGCAAAACAGAATACATAGTATTATAATATGGCAAAGAACAGAGTAAGATTAGTAAGCGCAACTCAGCAATCTAAACAATACAGAGACAGTATTAAGGTTGTTAATCTGAGCGGCTATCAAACACCAGAGGTGATTGAGCAGCACAGCAAAGAATGGGTGCTATATTTAAACGGGGAAGACGGACAGGACTATTTTGATGGGCTTATCAATAACTACTTAGGTAGCCCAACAAATTCTTGCTGCATCAACGGTATAACAGAAATGATATACGGTAGAGGTCTTGACGCTACAGACAGCGCAGACAAGCCAGATATGTATGCCAAGATGAAGCTTCTGCTTCGGCCTCGTGAAATAAGGAGGGTAGTAAATGATTATAAGCTTCTTGGACAAGCTGCAGTACAGGTTATTTACAACAAGCAAAAGACTGCGATAACTAAGGTATTGCATTTTCCAATGGAGACCTTACGAGCAGAGAAGGCTACAAATGGTCGTATAGGAGCTTATTACTACCACCACAAATGGTCAGAGTTAAAGCCCTCTGACAAGCCAAAACGTATTCCTACGTTTGGCAACGGAAGCAAGGGCGATCTAATAGAGCTTTACATATTCAAACCTTATAAGTCTGGATTCTATTACTATGCTCCTGTTGATTATAACGGCTGTCTTCAATATTGCGATTTGGAAGAAGAAGTGGCCAACTACCATATCAATAACATCCAAAACGGCCTTCAGCCTTCGCTATTGGTTAACTTCAATAATGGAGTGCCTAACGAGGAGACGCAAGAGCTGATTGAAAGAAAAATCTATGATAAATTTAGCGGAAGCTCGAATGCAGGTAAGTTCATACTTACGTTCAACGAGTCATCTGAGGACCAAGCGACTATTGATCCGATTCACCTCCCTGATGCGCACGCTCAATATCAATTCTTAGCAGACGAGTCAAGAGAGAAGATTATGCTTGGCCACAGAATTGTCTCTCCTATCTTATTAGGTATTAAAGACAACACAGGCTTTGGTAATAACGCAGAGGAGCTTAGAACGGCCTCTATCATCATGGATAACATGGTGATTAGACCGTTCCAGCAACAGCTTATAGACGGCTTTGATGAAATCTTAGCCTTTAACAACGTAGTCCTTAATCTATACTTTGTAACACTACAACCTATTGAATTTACAGAACTTGACAACATCGAGACAAGAGTTAAACGAGAAGAAGAGACAGGAGAAAAGCTGTCAAAACAAATGCCAGAAGACTTGTCGGATTTGTCAGACGAAGAAGCAGAAGACCTCTTCGACCAATTAGAAGAAATGGGCGAAGTTATCTCTGACGAATGGGAATTGGTCCACACAGAGGTAGTAACAGACGAGAATGAGGAGTTTGACTTTACTCAGCTTGCAGAGGTGAAGCGTGATGACGCTGCACCCTCTAAGAAGAGTTCTCAGGACAATAAAGGCTTTAAGGTACGTTATGCTTACATGCCTGTGAGAAAGTCTGCTGAGAGCCGTCAATTTTGCTCTAAAGTAGAATCTTTAACAGAGAAGGATATAGTATTCCGCTTAGAAGACATCAATCAGATGTCTTTTAGAGGAGTCAATAAGCAGTTAGGCCATAAAGGCCGTAACTACTCCCTCTTTAAGTATAAGGGTGGTAAGAACTGCCATCATTTCTGGGAGAGAAGAGTTTATAAGAAGAAACAACAAGTGCCAGAAGAAGAGGCATTGTCAGAAGGGTTTGTAGCACCAAACAATCCAAGCGAAGTGCCAATTAGACCCATAGATATGCCGAACAAAGGTGCTTACCCAACAACTAACTAAAGATGGCACAGAAAGCACTATTTATTACCATACAAGACGTAAAGCAAAAGTCTATCATTAGCGGGAATGTAGATCCCGACAAGGTGGTTCAGTTTGTTGAGGTAGCACAAGACACACACATTCAAAACTATCTTGGAGGAACGCTCTACAAGAAGCTACAGACTTTAATACTAAACGGCACCATTGATGATGCAGGCAATGCAGATTACAAGACATTGCTTGACGATTACATCAAGCCAATGCTTATCTGGTTCACACAAAGCAACTATTTGCCATTTGCCGCCTATCAGGTCGGCAATGGCGGTATATACAAACACAGAAGTGAGAATGCAGATACCATAACCACCGATGAGCTTAATATGCTCATCAATAGAGCATCTGAGACTGCTGAGTTCTATACAAGAAGATTCATGGATTATATGGACTTTAATAGCCAGCTCTATCCAGAGTACACCACAGTAAATACTGAGGATATGCAACCAGATAAAGATGTAGGATTTCACAGTTGGTATTTAGGATAGTACATGGGAGAGGTAAGAGGTAAATACAAGCCAAAAGAAGAGAACATAAAGAAGCTATTTGCTTTCTTAAGCAAAGAAGAACAGAAAACAACTAAAGAGGTTATCATTAATAAGAAGCAATGTCAAACACAATAGATTGGGGTAAGATTTACTGCTCTACCTGGTGGGGAGACACTTCCAATGAGGATACACTCCACATTGCAAGTCAACCAACCTGTTTCGTGTAACACGAAGGCAGTTACTATCAAGATGAAATTAACATTTGGAAGGATATTTAATAATTAAAACATGGCAACATTAACAAACAAAAAAATTAAGGACACCTACAAGTCGCTTCTCAAAGTCTCTGACAACGGAAACTTAGAGGCAGCACTTAAGGAAATTTCTGACGGTGAAGGTAACGCTTCGGGTGTTCAATTAAACACAGCAGGTGATCTTACAGCTTCAGGTACAGTTGCTTTTGGGTCACTAAAAGACTCAGGAGAAAACATCACCATATCTAAATTCGTAGATGAAGCAGATGGCATTGCGTCTAACGACAACGATACCACTATTCCGACTTCTGCTGCGGTTAAGAACTATGTAGATACTAAAGTAACTGCGGAAGATTTGGATTTCGGTGGAGATTCAGGAACAGGCTCTGTAGACTTAGACTCACAAACATTCACTATTGCAGGAACCGCCAACGAGGTAGTAACTTCCGCCTCAGGACAGACCCTAACTGTAGGACTTCCTTCTACAATTAATGTAGATGTACAAGGAGACCTAACAGGAAACGTTACGGGTAATGTAAGTGGTAATGTAACAGGAAACGTAACAGGAAACGTATCTGGAGACCTAACAGGAAATGTAACTGCTACATCTGTACTTGCCAACGGAGTTACAGCTACTACACAAGCAAGCTCTGATAATTCAACTAAGGTTGCCACTACCGCATTTGTTAAATCAGTAGTAACAGCAGAGGATTTAGACTTTGCTGGAGACTCAGGAACAGGTGCAGTAGATTTGGATTCTCAGACTTTGAGCATTGTAGGTACAGCTAATGAAATCGTTACCTCAGCGTCAGGCCAAACTTTAACAGTTGGCCTTCCTTCAAGCATCACAGTAAATGTAACAGGTAATCTTACAGGTAATGTAAGCGGTAATGTAACAGGGGATGTAACAGGTAACGCAGATACTGCAACCGCATTAGAGACCTCTCGCACTATTGCATTAAGTGGAGATGTTGTTGGTTCAGGTTCTTTTGATGGAAGCGCAAACCTTACTCTTTCTACTACTATACAGCCAAACTCTGTAGCCTTAGGAACAGACACCACAGGAGACTATGTATCTAACTTAGGTGCAGGTACGGGTGTAACTATTGCGAACAACACAGGAGAAGGTTCTAATCCTACTATTGCGGTGAACTATGGTTCTACCGCAAACACTTCAGTAGAAGGGGATACTTTAGTAACTATTCAGGGAACTACCAACGAGATTGAAGTTTCAGGTGGAGCAGTTACTTTAGGAGCAGGAGGAACGGTAACAGTAGGACTTCCTGACAATGTTATTATTGCAGGAGACCTAACTGTAAACGGAACAACTACTACAATCAATACACAGACTTTATCTGTAGAAGACCCACTTATTGAATTGGCAAATCAGAACGCATCCAATTCAGTAGACACAGGATTCTTTGCTAATTACTCTTTAGATGCAGGCGTTACTACTAAGTACGCAGGTCTATTTAAGGATTCAAGTGATTCAGATAAATTTAAGCTGTTTAAAGGCTTAGAGGTTGAGCCTGCTACCACAGTTGATGTTGCAGGAACAGGATATACTAAAGGTGATTTAGTAGTTAATGATTTAGATGCGGTAACGATCAGCGGTACACTTTCAACTGCTGCTCAGCCTAATATTACAAGCGTTGGAACGCTTTCTTCTTTAACGGTTGGCGGTGCGTTAAATGCAACGATTAGCACAGCAGCGCAGCCGAACATCACTTCAGTAGGTACGTTATCGAGTCTTGCAGTTTCAGGAGATTTAACCGTAGATACTAATACACTATATGTAGATTCTGCAAACAATCGAGTGGGTGTAAATACGTTAAGTCCCGAAACAGAAATGGATGTTTTAGGTACTTTAACTGTTCAAAGTTCAGCGGCTAATATCATACTTAAAGATACAGGTGCAGCCGATAACGAAGATTGGAGAATTGTAGCCAATGGAGGGCCATTACAAATTCAATCAAGAACTAATGCGGGCGTAAATACATCAAGAATTCTTTTTGATAATAACGGAGATATTTCTTTCTTTGAAGATACGGGTTCAAGTGTTAAATTATTTTGGGATGCTTCTGCTGAATCGTTAGGGATAGGTACTTCGAGTCCTGCTTCTTTACTTCACATACAGTCAAATTCTTCTCCTACTTTAACTTTAGACCATACAGAAAAAGCTACTTGGGGAGTAGGGGATGTGATTGGTAAAATTGATTATTACACTTCTGACGCTTCAGGAAATGCTCCATATAGTACTGCTTTTATTCAATCTGAAAATGAAACAGGTGCAGGAACTTTGCCATCAGGTGCTTTAGTATTTGGTACTGCCACCTATAATGCAGTTGGAGGAGCAGTAGAACGTTTGCGCATAGACTCTTCAGGACGGGTAGGAATAGGTACTTCGAGTCCTTCTAATGAACTCACTATTGAATCTGCAAGCGGAGCTACAAGAGCTACTTTAATAAACACCAATAATGCGGTAGGCGGAGCAGGTGTATTCTTATCTGTTAAAAACGGAGGAACTCAAGTTTCAAGTGCTACACTAAAAACAGATAACGCAGGTAATTTTAGTGTTTTTACGGGTACTACATCTGAGTCAGAAAAACTCCGCATAGACTCTTCAGGACGGGTGGGCATAGGCACTTCGAATCTTAATGCTAAATTAAACATAGATAATGGATATTATTTAAGAACAAATAGCACAAATACTACTCAAGAAAACATTTTATTACAAGGTGCGGGATATTATATAGGTTCATCTTTATATGGAAATGTTAGTATTCGTTCTGCTTATGACCATACAAGTAATTATGGTGATTTAAGATTCTATGTTGGTACAGGCGCTACAAACACCTCTGAGGCGATGCGCATAGATAGGTCAGGTAACGTAGGGATAGGTACGATTAGTGCAACAGACAGACTTTCGGTCTATACAACTACGGATTATGGTAACAATTCTACATACGCAGATGCTACAATAGGTCTTGGTAATGTAGTGTATCCTGTTTCAATAAGGTCTTATAGATATGGTGGTTCTTATCTTAATGGGATGGATTTTTACTACAATAATGGGACTCCGCAACTTGGAATGCGCATAGATTCTTCGGGTGTAGTACAAGTAAGAAATGAAACTCCTACTATTCAGCTTTACAACACAGACACATCAGTCGCTGCTGCTCAAGAATTAGGAAGCATTGATTTCTATACATCAGATATTAGTGCAGCAAGAGTTTCGTCTTATGTTAAGTCGATATTTGATTCTGCTTTTGGTGCATCTTATTTAACATTTGGTACATCAACGGGAGTATCTGCTCCTACTGAAAAACTCCGCATAGACTCTTCGGGTAACGTAGGGATAGGCGGATCTCCTACTGAAAAACTTCATATTATAGGTGCAACTGATTCTACTATTAGAATCCAACGTACAGGAGTTCACGAACTGCAATTAAAAAGTGATGGAACTGTTTTAGCAGCAAGTGCAAACTTAAGTTTAACTTCAACTAATAGTGTACTTATAAACGCGGGTGGCACAGAAAGAGCGCAAATAACGAGTGGGGGTTACTTAAAGGCGAGTAATAATGGTAGTTATATTGGTTCAACAGGTTTATATCACGAATTTAACACAAATGATTCTTCAAATGCAACATTTATTGCTTATGGAAACAATGGAAGTTATGGAGGTGCAGGTTTACAATCAAGGATAAATAGAACCTCATCGGGAGGTAATTATAGTTTCTTTTCAGCATATGATAGTGCAGGGGCTATCACTCGTTTTGTTGTTCACGATGATGGAGATGTTGAAAACGTAAACAACTCTTACGGTGCTATTTCTGATGTCAAACTAAAAGAGAACATTGTAGATGCTTCTCCTAAATTAGACGACCTTTTAAAAGTTAAAATTCGTAGTTACAATTTAATTGATAGCGGATTAAAACAAATCGGTGTAGTCGCTCAAGAATTAGAGGAGATATTCCCTTCAATGGTAAATGAAAAACCTGACTTTGAAGAGCGAGAGGTTGTAGATGAAGAAGGAAATGTAACTATTGAAAGGGTTGATTTAGGAACTACTACTAAGTCGGTTAAGTACTCAGTATTCGTACCTATGCTAATCAAAGCTATGCAAGAGCAACAAGAAATAATCAACGACCTTAAAGCAAGAATCGAAATCTTAGAAAATAAATAATGTCAACGGTTTACACTTGGCAAATCAGCGGCTTAAAAG
>Ga0222714_10000785_pt1 | contig 36096 bp, 36 predicted proteins | sample C33_3DmetaG_FD_165048 | JGI IMG/M metagenome (GOLD analysis project Ga0222714, IMG submission 165048) | Estuarine water microbial communities from San Francisco Bay, California, United States - C33_3D | ecosystem: Environmental > Aquatic > Marine > Unclassified | place: USA: California...
TTTTTTTTTAGCCTTTCAGCTCCATTACAAATTGGTAAATTCCAGTTAGATCTCATTTGAAGATCATCGTTTAAACATTTTAATGATTGGTAATTGAAAGTGTATTTTGATTTTTCACTTTTTGATGCCCAAATTAAAGTTTCATGTGCATTGGTAAAACGTGTTCCTCTAAAATTAGGCATGGGATTATTTTTGTTCCAAATAACATCATTTAAAATCCAAAAACCCAAGTTTTGTATTGCCGTCCCAACTCTAAATATATTGTGGTAACTTCCAATAACCCAAATAGCTCCATCTTTTTTTAAAATTCTTTTACACTCCGATAACCATTGATATGTAAATTCATCATATTTTTTAAAATTTTCGAATTGATCCCATTTATCATTTACAGCACTTACTTTAGATCTATCAGGTCTAGTTAATTCTCTTTTTAATTGTAAGTTGTAAGGAGGATCGGCAAAAATTAAATCAAAAGTTTCACTTGGAATTTTTTTCAATTCTTCGAGACTGTCACCGTTAATAATTTTATTTTTTAATTCAGTTTTCATTTGTAAAAATTAATTAGACTCCAGATGGATTCTCCGGTCAACCTAGGATTGAATTATTTGGATTCGATTTGTGCTAACTGAGAAGGGGACAACTATATATTGTGTGCCTTAAATTTAGATATTGGAGAAAATGTTTTTCTATGATGCTTATTAATCCCCAGTTTTTTGATTGCCTTTAAATGCTGTTTGGTTCCATAGCCAAAATTTTGATCCCAACCATATCCTTTATTGTTTTTAGCAAGTCTAGTTATAAATTTATCTCTAGAAACTTTAGCAATTATAGACGCAGCAGAGATTGAAGGAATTTTTTGATCACCTTTAATTACTGCTTTTAATTTATAATTTTTTAAATCAGGAACTTTATTTCCATCAATCAAAATATGAGATGGTTTTTTTTTCAGTTTTTTAATCGCTCTTTTCATGGCTAGTAAACTTGCCTGTAATATGTTTATCTTGTCTATCTCTTTAATTGAAGCCTTGCCAATTGCCCAAATAGAATTCTTTTTAATATAATTAGACAACGATTCTCTTTTATCTTTAGCAACTAACTTTGAATCTTTTAAAAATTTTATATTAATTGATTTATTTAGAATTACTGCAGCAGCGTATACAGGACCTATCAAGCTTCCACGACCAACTTCATCAACACCAGCAAGGATTTTCATTCAGATTTTTAATTTTAAATCTTCTATTTTTTGTCTTAATTTTTTTAAATCTTCCCATGAATGTTTTTTATTTTCAGGAAATCTAATTAAATATGAGGGATTAAAAGTTATTATTAAAGGATAAGTTTTATTTTCAATAATAGTTTCTTTCCAGTTTCCTCTTTCTGCGGAAATTTTATTAGTTATACTTGTGACTGCTTCCATTGCGGTACTCCCCATTAATATGATTATTTTTGGATCTATAATTGAAATATGTTCTTTTAAATAAGTGGAATATCTTTTTATTTCTTGAGAGGTAGGCTTCCTATCTTCAGGAGGTCTAAAATTAATTGCGTAGCTTAAATAAATATTCTGTCGTCTAATATTTATTGCATTCAGCATCTTATCAAGAAGATCTCCTGTTTCGCCTTTGAAAGACAAACCTGATTTATCCTCCTCTGGTCCTGGAGCTTCACCAATTAACATAATTGGGCTATTTAAGTTTCCTTCACCTAAAATTAAATTTTTAGAATTTTTTCTAAGCACACAATCTTCAATTGAATTCAGTTTATTTTTTAATTGAATTATCTGCTCTTTTTTATCGATAATTTGATTATTTTTTTGATTTTCAATAATTTTAAATCGATTTATGGGCTTGTTGCTAAAAATAAATTCTGATTCAACCGTATTAATTAATTCTTTTTGAAATTTTGAATTTTGATTTATCATTTTTTTAGTCATAGAATGATTATATGCATTTTAAAATTTTAAAATTAATAATTATTCTATTATTATCCTACCAGACGCCAGTATTTTCTAAAAGTAATAGTTTCAATGATTTTAATAGAAAAGATTTATCCAATTATTTTTCTGGCATAGTTGCCTTTCAAAATAAAAATATTTCAGAATCATTTAATTTTTTTAAATCTTCAAAGGATCTATTAAATGATCATGACCCATATTTGCAAAGGTATGTAAATTCAATGATTTTAGATAATAATGTTGCTCAAGCAATTAATATAATTAGAAAAAATGAAACTAAGAATAACTCAAAGTTTTTTGAAGCTTATATCTTGCTAGCTTTAGATAATTTAAAAAAAAATAATTTTGATCTTGTAGAAAGTTATTTAGATAAATCATTACCATTTGCAAATAATGATGGTTTTAAATTAGTAATTTTTGAAACTTTAAAACAATTTGTTTATGTTTTTAAACAAGGAAAAATTCAATCTCAAAAAAAGAACTACGGTAATTTAACGTACATCTCTGAAACATTTCAAAGGTGTTATTTAAATGAGGAAAAAACTGCCTCGTATTTTTTCAATTTAATAAATAATAGTGATGGCGATTACTCAAGATATATACATTTCTATTTAAATTATTTGATATCAATAGGTAATTTTAAAGAAGTAGAAAATATCGCAAATGATTTAAATATTATCAACACTCCCATTTTACTTAGTCAAACAAAATTGTGGATTGAAAATAAAAATTTTAATGAATTTGAAAAAATTTTTTCTTGTAAAAATCATAACGATTTAGTCGGTGAATTTTTATTTCTTATTTCAAATTTATATTCTTCTCAAAATGATTTTCAAAATTCAAATATATATTTAAATTTATCAAATTATTTGAATCCCAAATTTAAATTTAATTTATCTCTTGTTGCTGAAAACTATTATTTAAATAATGATTTTGACAATGCTAGGGATATTCTAAAAAATTTTGATGAAAAACATCAATTCTACTATTGGTTTAGAATAAAAAAAGAAGCTCAAATTTTGATTAAGCAAGAAAAAGAAACTCAAGCATTAAGCTATATAAATGAAAAGTTTTCAAAAATTAAAAATCCTAATATCAAATTTTTATTTGAAATGGGTGACTTCAATAAGAACTTAAAACAATATCAATCTGCGATTAATTTTTATACGACAGTGATTGAATCTTTAGATTCTAATTCAAAAGAAATACCAGATCTTTTATATAGAAGAGGCGGGAGTTATGAACGATTGGGTGATTATATAAATTCAGATAAAGATTTATTAGAAGCTTTAAGCATTAATCCAGATGACGCTTATACCTTAAATTATCTGGCATATTCTTGGCTTGAAAGAAATTTTAAAATACCAGAGGCAATAGAGATGCTTGAAAGAGCTTATGCTTCAAAAAGTAACGATCCATACATAATTGATTCAATTGGATGGGCATATTATCTAACTGATGATTACTCAAAAGCAGAACCACTACTTAGACAAGCAGTAGAATTAATGCCAGATGATCCAACAGTTAATGATCATTATGGAGATATTTTGTGGAAATTAGATAGAAAGATCCAAGCAAGATATTTTTGGAATAATGTTTTAAATTTTGAAGATACTGATGCGGATATGAAAAAAAAAATTAGCATCAAACTTAGCCAAGGCTTAAGTAGCTCATAACAATGGCATTTCAAAAAATAAAATCTTTTGCTAAGATTAATTTAGCGCTCAATGTTTTGGGAAAGCTATCTAATATGCACAAAATTGAGAGTCTAGTTGCTTTTATAGATTTAAATGATTTAATTTATATTAAAAAAATCAATTTAGATAAGCATCAAATTAAATTTTATGGAAAATTTTCTTATGGTATTAAAAAAAAAAATACTATTTCTAATTTGTTAAAAATACTTGATGATAGACAAATTTTAAAAGATCAAAAATTTGAAATACGAATAAAAAAAAATATTCCTCCTAAGGCAGGTTTAGGAGGTGGCTCAATGAATGCTGCTACAATATTAAAATATTTTATAGACAAAAAAATTATTAAAATTACGAGAAAGCAACTATTGGCAATTACAAATTTTATTGGTTCAGATGTTATTTTAGGTATTAATACATCAAATACAATTTTATCATCAAACAATGTAATTAAAAGATATAAAAATTATAAAAAACTTTTTACACTTGTGGTTAAACCTAATTTTGGATGTTCGACTAAAGATATTTACTCAGGTGTGAAGAAATTTACAAAATCAAAATTTAATCAACCACAAAAAAAAATGTTTGATACTAATTTTTTACAAAAACTAAATAACGATTTAGAAAATATAGCTTTTAAAAAATATCCTAAATTAAAATTAATCAAAATATTTATTGCTAATCAATGTAAGCCAATTTTTGTAAGAATGACTGGATCGGGATCTGCCATAGTTGCTTATTATCTATCTAAAAAAGCTTGTGAAAAAGCTAGAAAAATTTTTACTAAAAAATTTAAAAATTACTGGTGTATATCCTCAAAAACTATATAAATTTTATTTTTTTGTGCTATACGAAACTAATATTGGGGCTTAGCCAAGTGGTAAGGCACGGGTTTTTGGTACCTGCATCCTAGGTTCGAATCCTAGAGCCCCAGCCAAATATGAATAATTTTTTAAACAAACTTTTTTTTAGATCTAAAAATCAAGATTATATTTCATCTAAAGTATTAGAGCTTAGCCAGAATAATTCCTTAAAAAAAATTTTTTCAGCAATAAATAATTTTTCTGAGATTAGTGAGATCAGATTTGTTGGAGGTTGTATTCGTAAAATTATCAATAAAGAAATGACTGACGATATAGATTTAGCAACCAATTTAAAACCAGATGAAGTTTGTAAAGCATTAAGGAATAATAATATAAATTATTATGAAAGTGGTATTGAGCACGGGACTATCACTGCATTAATTGAGGATAAAAAATTTGAGATAACTTCTTTAAGAAAAGATGTTGCAACAGACGGACGTCACGCAAAAGTAGAATTTTCATTAGATTGGAAAGAAGATGCATCAAGAAGAGATTTTACTATAAATGCAATCTATGCTGATAAGGATGGAAATATATTTGATCCATTCAATGGTAAAAAAGATATTGAAGAAGGGGTCATAAATTTCATAGGAGAGTGTGAAGAGAGAATTAAGGAAGACTATTTAAGAATTCTAAGGTATGTCAGATTTTATCTAAATTATTCAAAGAAGCCTCACGATTTAAAAATTATAAAAATAATAAGAAAAAATTTAGGAGGAGTTGCAAGTTTATCCTCTGAAAGATTACTTGATGAGTTTAAGAAACTAGTAACTCTAGATAATTTGCAAAAGTTGTTTAAAGATCAAAATTGTCTTGAATTAATTCAGCTAATATTTCCACAATTTAAAAAAATAGATATTTTTAAGAGCCCAAATCAATATATTAAAAATTTTTTTTCAAAGACTGATTTTATTTTTATACTTTCATTATTGGTAATTGATGAAACTGATAATGCTGATTATTTTTTATATAAATTTAAATTATCTAAAAAAGATCAAAAAAGACTTAAATTTATTGATAATTTTTATAAACAAAAAATTAATAATAAATTTTATACAGAAAAAAATTTAAATAAATTGTTATATTTTCAAGGAAGACAGTCAGTAATTGATATAATTAATTTTTATTTATTTAATTCAAAAAAAGTAGATAAAAAATTAATTAAGTTTATAGAAATTTTTAACAACAAAACAATTCCCACTTTACCAATTGGTGCTAAGTTGTTGATGTCAAAATATAATCTACCGGAGGGTAAAAGCTTGGGAGAAAAACTAAAAAAAATTGAAACAATTTGGGTAGATAATAATTTCAAGATATCAGAAAAACAAATTCAAAATATTGTTAAAAATTAAACATACTTAACATCTTTAATTTCAAAATTTTTAATTCCTGCTGGAGTTGAGATTTCCACTAAATCATTTTTATTTTTACCTATAAGGCCTTTTCCGATAGGGGACTGAAAGTAAATTAGTTTTTGTTTTAAATCTGCCTCATCTTTTCCAACTATTTTGTAATTGATGTTTTCTCCAGTATCTAAATTTTCCAAATAAACTGTTGAGCCAAAAATTACTTTTCCGTCATTAGTCATTTTGGTTATGTCGATTACATTAGCTCTAGCAATGATATCATTAATCTCATTAATTCTTCCTTCATTATGCGATTGTTCTTCTTTAGCAGCATGATACTCGGCATTTTCTTTTAAATCACCATGTGATCTTGCTTCAGATATTGCAGCCACAATTTCAGGTCTTTTTTTTTCTTTTAAATAAATTAGTTCTTCTTTTAATTTATTAAGTCCATTTAAGGTAATAGGTTCTTTTTCCATTTTAATTCCATTTCGCTAAAGGTGGTAAAGACATCAATATTGCCTCAACGTTCCCACCTGTTTGAAGTCCAAATTTAGTGCCTCTATCATAGAGCAAATTGAACTCTGCATATCTTCCTCTTTTTATATATTGTATTTCCTTATCTTTGTTATTCCATTTCTTTTTTATTTTTTTTTCAATAATTGAATTAAATATCATTTGAAATGTTACACCAACATCTCTAACGAATTTGAAATCCTTTTCAAAATTTTTTTTTTTATAATCAAAAAAAATTCCACCAATTCCTCTAGCTTCTTTTCTATGAGGTAAATAAAAATATTCATCACACCATTTTTTGTATTTCTTATAGTAACTTTTATTATGACGATCACACATTTTTTTAAGAGTTAAATGAAAATTCCTTTTTTCATTTGTATCATTTATGCATGGTGTTACATCCATGCCTCCACCAAACCAATCATAAGTAGTTGAGATATACCTCGTGTTAAAATGCATTGCAGGAATATGTGGATTTTTCATGTGCATTACTACTGAAATCCCCGACGCCCAAAACCTTGGATCTTTAGCTGCACCTGGAATATTTTTTTGAAATTCTTTTGGAAATGCTCCATATACTTTTGAATAATTAACACCCACTTTATCAAAAATTTTTCCATTTTTTAAAATTCTATATTCTCCACCACCTTCATCTTTAATTTTGCTTCTTTTCCATGTTTTGGATGTGAATTGTATTTTGTTATTCTCAAGATTACTAATATCATTACAAATTGCCTCTTGAAGAGTTTTAAACCAATTGCTTGCCAAGTCTTTTTTAATCTCCAGATCCATTTTATATTAAATTTGTTTGTTTTAAACTTTCAGCCAATATTATAGCAACTGATGATGCTAAATTTAAAGACCTTTTATTATTTATCATCGGTATTTTTAACCTGTGATTAACCATTTCGTGAATTTTTTCTGGAACACCTGCACTTTCCCTTCCAAATAAAATTGTATCATTAGTGTCAAATTTAAAATTAGAGTAAGTTATAGATGCTTTTGTAGTCATTAAAACCACTCTTTCATTTTTTTTTGACTCAAAAAAATGTTCTGAGCTTTGGTAAAACTTTATTGATCTTTCATCCATATAATCCATTACAACTCTTTTGAATCTTTTATCGCTAAATAAAAAACCACATGGCTCAATAATCTCCAATTTAGCACCCAAACATGCACACGTTCTAATAATAGCTGCAGTATTTTGAGGAATATCTGGTTCATATAAAGCTATTTTGGGTCTTTGGCTCATTATTAATGTGTCATTCTTTCAGTAGAAAAAATACTTTTTTCTTATAAGAAATCATATATTAAATGAGTTTTAACTTAAAATTTAAAGATGTCAGATAAAAAACCAGAAAGAAGAGATTTTTTATTTACAGCCTCATATGCTGTGGGAGCAGTTGGAGTAGGGGCTGTTGCTTGGCCTTTGATCGATCAAATGAATCCAGATGCTTCTGTTAAAGCATTAGCAAGTACAGAGGTTGATGTAAGTTCAGTTAAGCCAGGAAATACAATTACTGTTTTGTGGAGAGGCAAACCTGTTTTCATCAGAAAAAGAACTCAAGAAGAAATTGCCGAAGCTAGAGCTGTAAAAATGGAAGATTTAAAACATCCTGAAAGAGACGAGGATAGAGCAAAAGATCCTGAGTGGCTTGTTATGGTTGGGGTGTGCACTCATTTAGGATGTGTGCCACTAAATGATAAGGGCGATTATAAAGGTTGGTTTTGTCCATGTCATGGATCTCATTATGATACTTCAGGAAGAATAAGAAAAGGCCCAGCTCCATTAAATATGGAAGTTCCTAAGTATGAATTTATAAATTCAAATACAATAAAAATCGGATAATAAATATTTATGAGTGACCATGATTACACACCTAAATCTAAAGTTGGAAAATGGTTTAACGATAGACTACCTTTATTAACACTTGCAAATCATTTAACAGATTATCCAACTCCAAAAAATCTGAATTATTGGTGGACCTTCGGAGGAATTCTTACATTTTGTTTAATTACTCAAATTGTTACAGGTTTAACTTTAGCTATGCATTATATAGCTCATGCGGATATGGCATTTGAAAGTGTTGAACATATTATGCGTGATGTGAACTACGGATGGTTGATTAGATATATTCATGCAAATGGTGCATCAATGTTTTTTCTAGCAGTTTATATTCATATTTTTAGATCTTTATTTTATGGATCTTACAAATCACCAAGAGAAATAATTTGGATAATTGGAATAATAATTTACCTTTTAATGATGGCTGCAGCATTTATGGGCTATGTTCTTCCATGGGGACAAATGAGTTTTTGGGGAGCAACAGTTATTACAAATTTATTTAGTGCAATCCCCTTGGTTGGTGAAGGTATCGTTACTTGGCTATGGGGTGGCTATTCGGTTGATAACCCAACTTTAACAAGATTTTTTACGCTACATTATTTAATTCCTTTTTTAATTTTAGGTCTAGTAGTGCTACATATTTGGGCGTTACATGTACCAGGAAACAATAATCCAGTTGGTATTGATATTAAAAAACCATCGAAAGATACCGTCCCATTTCATCCTTATATAGTCATTAAAGATGGTTTTGCTTTACTGATGTTTATGATTGTTTTTGCATTTTTTGTTTTTTATAGCCCCAATATTTTGGGACACGCAGACAATTATATCGAAGCAAATCCAATGGTAACACCTGCTCATATTGTACCTGAATGGTATTTATTACCATTTTATGCAATCCTAAGATCAGTTCCAGATAAGCTTTTAGGAGTTGTTGCGATGTTATCAGCGATTTTGATATTAGCTGCATTGCCATGGTTAGATACATCTAAAATTAGATCTGCTGTGTTCAGACCTTTGTACAAACAGTTTTATTGGATATTAGTAGCTGACGTATTAATACTTGGATATGTTGGAGCAATGCCAGCAGAAGGATTGTATTTATTAATAGCAAGGGTTGCTACAGGTTACTATTTTTTACATTTTTTAGTTATTTTGCCAGTTTTAGGTTTTAAGGAAAAAACTTTACCAGTTCCATTAAGTATAACTGAGCCAGTTCTTGGTGGTTCAGCAAACCTTTCGGCCGCTAGAAATAAAGTAGAAAGTTTAAATAACTAGAATGAAAAACTTTAAAAAATCTTTATTTTTTTTAATTATTTTTATATTTAGTTCATTTCAAGTAAATGCTGCAGAAAATGTAGATTACTTAAAAACAGATTGGACTTTTAAAGGCTTATTTGGAAAATTTGATAGAGGTCAACTGCAAAGAGGATACAAAGTATATAAAGAAGTCTGTGCATCATGTCATTCCATGAAATATGTGAGTTTTAGAAATTTAGCAGAAAAAGGTGGCCCTGAGTTTAGTGAAGAAGCAGTCAAAGCAATTGCCGCATCATATGATGTCACTGATGGCCCAAATGCCGATGGTGAAATGTTTACTAGACCAGGAAAATTATCAGATAAATTTGTGAACCCTTATGAAAATGTTAAAGCTGCTCAAGCAGCAAATGGGGGTGCTTATCCTCCTGACATGTCTGTTTTAATAAAAGCAAGAAGTGGTGGGGCAGATTACATCTTTTCTTTATTGCAAGGATATGAGGAAGCCCCTGAGGGAGTAACTCTAGACGATGGTGTTTATTATAATAAATATATGTATGGAAATAAAATTAGAATGGCAAAACCATTATCAGATGGAATTGTCGGATATGATGATGGCACTGAAGCAACTGAAATTCAAATGTCTAAAGATGTTACGGCTTTTTTGATGTGGGCAGCAGAACCTCACTTAGAGTCTAGACATCAAATGGGATTTAAAGCTATAGTATATTTAATTATCTTAACGATCTTAGTTTATTTTAGTATGAAAAAAATATGGTCACGTGTTGAAACGGAAGTTTAATACATCACCATCTTTAACTATATAATCTTTTCCTTCTAATCTCATTTTACCATTCGTTTTAGAATTAACCCATCCATTATTAGCTACAAAGTCTTGATACGAAACAGTTTCAGCTCTTATAAAGCCTTTTTCAAAATCTGAATGAATTTCTCCAGCTGCTTTTGGTGCAAGACAGTTTTTTTGAATTGTCCAAGCCCTTGTTTCCTCTGGACCAGAAGTAAAATATGTCTCTAGCTCTAAAATTTGGTAACCTTTTTGTATTAGTAAATTAAGTCCAGTTTGTTTTAAACCGATCATTTCCATATAATTTTTTTTCTCAGTTATATCAAGCTCATTTATTTGATTTTCTATATCTGCTGAGACGATAATTGTTTTTTCTTCTCCAAATTTTTCTATAAACTTCTTGGTATAATCATTTCCATTTTGCACACTTTGTTCGTCTACATTACAAACAAAAATTTTGGGTTTAATTGATAAAAGACCACTCTGATTTAGTTGTTTAGTTTCAAATTGGTCTATAAGTATATTAATGTCTTTGTCGTTATTTATACAATCTAATGCAATTTCTAAAATTTTTAGTTGTATTTCGTCAACATTTTTTTTATTACTTTTTTCCATTCTTTTCTGAATTGACTCTAAATCAGCCAACATCATTTCAGTTTCAATAATCTCCAAATCTCTTACAGGATCTACTGTTGGATTTACATTTTGAATATCATCTGAGTCAAAGCATCTAATCATATGAATTATCGCATCAACCTCTCTAATGTGGGATAAAAATTTATTTCCCAATCCTTCACCTTTTGATGCGCCTTTGACCAATCCAGCAATATCAACAAAAGAAATAGTAGTATTGATAATTTTTTTGGATTGTGAAATTTTAGCAAGATTTTCTAATCTTGTATCAGGGACAGGAACCACTCCAACATTTGGATCAATTGTACAAAACGGAAAATTGGCTGCTTGTGCTTTACTTGAATTTGTAAGGGCATTAAAAAGTGTAGATTTACCAACATTTGGCAAGCCAACAATTCCACACTTAAAACTCATTATTTATTATTTACAGTACTTGAGAATAGATCCAATTTTTTTTTGATAAGTATTGAAATCGAATCTGTAATATTTTTAGAAATTTTTTCTAACCCAAGTATTTCATCTTCATCAAAATCTTTCAAAACATAATCTGCAACTTCAATATTATCTTTGGGTTTTCCAATACCTATTCTTACTCTGGAATAATCTTTGCCAATAAATTTATCAATAGACTCTATTCCATTATGACCTGCACTTGATCCACCAAATTTTGCTTTAATTTTTCCAAACTCTATATCCAGATCGTCATGAAACACGATGACATCTTCTGCATCAATTTTGAAATACTCAATTAATTCTCTTATACAAATTCCTGAATTATTCATGAATGTAAGAGGTTTGATTGCATAAACTTTCTCATTATCAACATTTCCTGTAGTTAAAAGACCTTTAAATTTAGGTTTTTGTTTTGAAAGTGCAAATTTTTTGTTTATTGCATCAATAATTTTAAATCCTACATTATGTCTATTATTTTCACTGTCTGGTGTTGGATTACCTAAACCTACAAATAATAACATAATTTTTTAGTGAAAAGAGATTTTCAATTTAAATTGATTATTTTTTTTCTTCTGCAGCTTTTTTATCTTCGCCTTCAGCGTTTTCAGCTTTTTCACCTTCAGCAGTTGCATCATCAGTCGCCGCTGCAGCTTCTGCCTCAGCTGGTTTTTCAGGTTCTTTCATAACAGTTGGTGCAGCTAATGTTGCAATTACAAAGTCTCTTCCTAGAATTGTAGGCACAACGTCTTGTTCTAATTTAACTGAAGAAATTTTAAAACTTTCACCTATATCAATTCCATCTAAATCTAAGGTAATATTTCCAGGTATTTTTTCACTTGGACATCTTAATTCTACCTTACGTCTAACTATGTTTAAAACTCCACCTCTTTTTAGTCCTGGAGATTTGTCATGATTGATAAAATTAACTGGAACTTCTATTCTAATTTTTACACCAGGAACAACTCTTAAAAAGTCAACATGGATTGGCTCATCAGTTAAAACATCATATGTAATTTCTCTTGGTAACACATTTTGTGGTGTACCATTCACATTCAATGTCACTATATTTGATAAGAAATTTTCTTTTTCTATTAGAATTTTAAGTAATTTTTTTGATATGGAAATTTTTACATTTTCTTCCTTACCGCCATAAACGATAGCTGGAACATTTCCATTTAATCTAAGAGCATTAAGCTCTCCTTTGGTAATGTCAGTTCTAATCTGTGCTTCTAATGAATTCATAAAAATCAAGGGTTTTTAGCCCAAGTTCTTAAATAACTCAAGGTAATTATTTAAACAAATCTGAAACTGATGTGGAATTAGAAATTCTTTTTATTGCTTCACCCATTAGCGTTGAAATAGACAAAACCTCAATGTTTTTAGCACTTTTTATTTTTTCACTATTATCAATGGTGTCTGTAATAACTAAATTCTTGATAACTGAACTTTTTATTTTTTTTACAGCCTCACCGCTAAGTACCCCATGAGTAATATAAACAAAAACTTCTTTTGCTCCTCTGTCTTTTAAGGCTTGGGCCGCATTAACAATTGTTCCTCCTGAGTCAATAATATCATCTACTATGATACAAGTTTTTCCTTTAACATTTCCAATTACATTCATAACCTGAGATTGCCCAGGTTTTGGTCTTCTCTTATCAACTATAGCTAAACCAACATTTAAAAGTTTTCCTAAAGCACGAGCTCTTTCAGTTCCCCCAACATCTGGAGCAACACATATAATATTTTTACTTTTAATTCTTTTTTTTGCGTGTCTTGCAAAAATGGGTGTTGCAAATAAGTTATCAACTGGAATATCAAAAAATCCTTGTATTTGACCTGCGTGTAAATCGACAGTTACAACTCTATCTGCGCCAGCCTTTGTAATTAAATTAGAAACTAATTTTGCTGATATGGATGTTCTTGGAACAACTTTTCTATCTTGTCTTGCATATCCGAAATAAGGAATTACCGCAGTGATATTTTTTGCAGACGATCTTTTTAAAGCATCAATGCAAAGTAGTAGTTCCATTAAATTATCATTAGCAGGTGAAGATACGGACTGTATTATAAATATACTGTTACCTCTAATATTTTCATTTATTTCAATGTAAATCTCTCCATCAGAAAATTTTTTTATACTAGAATTAACTAACTTGCTTTTTAAATATTTAGCTATACTTTTGCTAAGAGGTTTGTTGCTATTTCCTGATAATAATTTCATTGAATAACCTAATTAATCATAATTATTGAAATATTTCTACCATAATCATTTTGACTAAGACTTAAAGCTCTTCTTGCACTAAAAAAATTATTATTAACATTAAAAGTATCTTTATTTATTATATCAATGTTTCTAATTTTATTATCTTTTAGTTCTTTAAGTATATATTTTGACAAATTAAAATACATCTTGCCTTTAGAATTTTTAAAAAAAACTTTATTATTCTGATTTTTTTTTAAAAATTTAGATTTGAAATCTTCTTTTATTTCATAGTTTTTGAAGCTTATTGTTGGCCCAATTGCAGCAGTTATATTTTTTGTCATACATCCTTTTTTTTTCATGAATTTTATTACTTTATTTATTATTCCTTTATAAGCTCCCTTCCATCCAGCATGGATAGCAGCAATAATTTTTTTCTTATCATCACATAATAATAATGGAGCACAATCTGCAGTTAATACTGCTATAGGGAGTTTTTTTTGATTAGTAATAATAGCATCTGCTTTTGGTCTTTGTTTTGAGAATTTATAATTTTTATGAATATAAATTATTCTGCTGCTATGAATTTGATGAAGCAAGAAAATATTATTTGGTGTTTTTCCAATTTTTTTTTTGACAATTTCTAAATTTTTTTTAACAAAGTTTGGCTTATCCTTAGAACCGGGTCCACAATTTAAACTTTTATAAATACCTTTTGATTTTCCTCCATTAGCATTAAAAAAAGCATGGCGGATATTCTTAAATTTGGAGAGTTTTTTTGAGCAAATCAATTAAAATCCAGTTTTAAATTTATTATTTACATTTTTAATTAACATAACTTTAAAAAGATTGCCCATCTCACTATCATGAATCAATCTTTTTAATCTATAAAAAATATCTGCCTTTTTTGAAAAAGTTTCTTTTTTACTAATAATCTCAGCTCTTTTTAGAATACCCATATTGGTAAGAAATTTCTTTTGATTTGTCATTACGGTGTTTAAATTTTCTATATTATTAATTAATTTTTTAATAAAACTAAAATTAAGATTATAAGTGATATCTGCTTTTCCGATATTCTCTAAAATATTAACATATTTATGATTTGAAATAGCTTGCAAGGTATTTTTCATTTTAGTCTCATTGTATCCATAATCTATAATTAACAATCCACCATTATTTTTTTTTATGATATTTGAAATTGATTTTAGATATTTTATAGCATCAGGAGAGTACTCAATAATCATTTGATTTCTTGATATATTAAATTGAATTTTTTTTTCAAAATTTTTCATATTGAATTTTTTATCAATAAATTCAAAATTGTTATGGTTTTTAATATTAACATGTCTTTCAAACCAATTTTGATTTTTTTTAATAAATTGCTTAATTGGTAACGCATCAAAAAATTCGTTTGCAATAAATATAGAAGGAAGTTTATTTATTTTTTTAATATCCTTTGTCCAGATTATATTATTAAAATTTATTCTCTTTTTTTGAAGTTCAATTAAATATTTGCTTTTTTCATGAATTATTATTTGGCATGATTTCAAAAAGTCAGGGAAATTCCTAAAAGTTTCAATCAAAACTTTCATCATTTCACCATTGCCAGCTCCTAGCTCAATTAGATTAAACTTTTTTGGGCTTCCTATACTTTGCCAAAATGTAATAATCCATATACCCATAATTTCAGAAAAAAGTCTTGATATGTTGGGAGCAGTTACAAAGTCCCCTTTACTACCAAAGGGATTATGGCTCATATAATATCCGATCTCTTTATCATAAAGAGCGTAATCAATGAATTTATCTAGAGGGACACTATCTTTGTTGGATAATTTCATTTTTGAATAATATTAAACTCAATCCAACTATTATAAAGATAATGCTAATTATTTGTCCCATAGTAAAACCAAATATTAAATATCCTAGTTGGGTGTCTGGAGCCCTAAAAAATTCTAATATAAATCTAAATATTGAGTAGAAAAATAAAAAAAATCCAGAGATTTTTCCAGGTATCTTCAAATATTGTTTTTTGTAAAAGTATAAAAGAATTACAAACAATACTATACCTTCAAAAAAAGCCTCATAAAGTTGAGATGGATGTCTGCTTAAATTATCTATTTGAATAAATTTAACTGCCCAAGGGACACTTGTTGTAGTGCCATAAAGTTCTGAGTTTAAAAAATTTGCAATTCTTCCAAAGAAAATACCTATTGGAGCTACAAGCGCCACAACATCCATATAATAAAAAGAATTATCGTTATTTATTTTACCAAATATTAAGCTTGATATTATAATGCCTGCCACAGCACCATGAAAAGACATGCCTCCTTCCCAGATCTTTAGAATGTCAGTAAGGTTAACTAGATAGTAATCAAGATTATAAATAAAAACATAACCCAGTCTTCCACCAATAATTATTCCTAAGATTAAATAAGTAATATAATCATCAAATTTTACATTTACTTGCTGATTAGTTAAAAAAATTTTTTTGCTTAATATCCAGCCAATTAAAATACCAACAATATATGCAAGAGAATACCATCGTATCTCAAGTGAAAATAATTGAAAAGCAACTGGGTCAAAATTATTAATGAACATTTTAAATAATACTTATAAAGTACATGAAGTTTATAAATAAATATATGAAAAACTCAAAATTTGTAATTGATAAACTTGCAAAGTTGGTTGAACAAGGCCTTATGTCATCTAAAGATGTGGGTACTGAATTGTTAAATATCTTAAAATCAAAAAGAGATGAGATAGTATTTAAGATGAAATTAACAAGTAAAGATGAATTTGATATACTTTCTAAAAGAGTTGAAAATTTAGAAAAAATTATAGAAAAAATGAATATTAAAAAGAAAAAAAATTCTAAACGGGTAAAAAGATCTTAACACTAAGTCCATTCATCTTAGATTTTTCTAGTTTTATATTTCCTCCATGAGATCTTATGATATCTGAGGCAATTGACAAACCTAAACCAACACTAGCTTTTGCATCTGCTCTGCTTTTATCAATTTTATAAAAAGGCTTAAATACATTGTCATACTCACTTTTAGGTATTCCAGGTCCATCATCATCAATTTTTACGAAGAGACCGTTTTCTTTTTTGGATAATTCTATTTTAATTTTTTTTGCATACTTAATTGAATTATCTATTAAGTTATTTATACATCTTTTGATTAAATTTTTTCTTCCATTTAAATAAACTCTTGGAATTAAATTTTTTGATATATTTTCATTATTATATTTTTGAATAATATCATCTATGAGTTCTGAAAGATCAAAAATTTCATCTTTTTCTTGATAAGAGGAACTTGTAAACTGCAAATATTCATTAAGCATTTTTTCCATTTCATTAATATCTTCTGATAATTTTTTAGATAATTCATTGTCTTTAATAAAAGCCAATTGAAGCTTCATTCTAGTTAGAGGGGTTCTTAAATCATGACTTATCCCTGAAAGCATTTCAGATCTTTGATTTAAGTGTCTAATAATTCTTTTTCTCATTTTATCAAATTCATATCCAGCTTGTCTAATTTCTGATGCCCCTGAGGGTTTAAATTCTTCTATCTCTTCTCCTTTTCCAAATTTTTCAGCTGCTCGAGCCAGATTAGTAATTGGTCTTGTTTGGTTTTTTAAAAATATTAAGGATATAATAACCATTATGATTGCTGGTACCGTAATCCATAAGGCAAAAATTCTTGCTGTAGAGCTGGTTACCCTATCTTTATGAATTAAAAATTTAAAATAACCATTTTCATATTGAATTCTTATATCAATAAGTTCTTTGTAATTTGTGGTGTTAAACCAGAATCTTCCAAAACCAAATTTATCTTTCAATTCTCTTCTTAGGCTTCTGTCTATTGGACTAAACCAGCGCTCTGAGTATTCATTTTGAATTTTTTCGTTTTGAATTAATTCAATATTTAAATCTAGGTAGGAAGAGAAAAGATTTGTTAGATCATTTTTATTAAATTTTTCTTGATCATAAACTTTAACAAATGTGCTAATCTCATTTACTAGCGCTCTCGTCATTCCTTTATTAGTTTTTATCCAAAGACTGTCAAAAAATACTACCGTGACCACTAATTGAAGAACAATAACTGGAACTGCTACTATTAATAAAGCTCTATAAAATAATCTTTTGGGGAGTAAATTTTTTATAAATTTACTCAATCCATAAAACATATCCTGCTCCTCTGATTGTTTGTAAATATTTTGGGTTCTTTGGATCAATCTCTATTTTTTTTCTTAAACGAGTGATGATTACATCAATTGATCTTTCTTTATCTAAATTTATTAATGAACCAATACTTTCCCTTGAAAAAGTGGTACCTGGACTATTAATCATTTTTTCAAGTATAGTCTTTTCAGTGTTATTAATTTTAAATTCTTTATTATTTTTGAATATTAAAAGTTTATTAAGATCAATTTTTATATTTTCAAATTCTATTACTCTTTTTAAATCTTTCTTTTTAGTTTTATTTAAAATATTTTTTATTCTTAATATCAGCTCTTTAGGCTCAAAAGGTTTTGGTAGATAATCATCAGCGCCTATTTCAAGTCCCTCAATTCTTTCTGAAGCTTCACCTTTTGCTGTTAATAATATAATAGGAGTATCAAGTTTATTTTTATTATCTTTTATAAATTCTAAACCACTTTTACCTGGCATCATTATATCTAGAATGATTAAATCAAATTTAACTACTTTGATTTTCGCAGAGGCATTTTCAGCGTTATCTGCTGTCGAAACTAAAAAATTATTTTCATTTAAATATTTTTTTACTAAAAGCCTAATTCCATCATCATCATCTACAACTAAGATATGTGCAATAAATTTATTCATTGATAATTCTATTTAAAACATTATCAAAATTAATTACCTCTTCAGAGCTTGATTTTAATAAAGCGTTATAAATTCTTTTTTTTTGGATTTCAAAAATTTCACTAAATATTTTTTTTCCATTTTCATTTAAATAAACATGTTTTATTCTAGTATCTTGTTCATCTTTTTTAAAACTTAGTATCTCCAGTTTTATAAGATCTTTAAGCACTCTATTAAGGCTCTGTTTTGTAACTTTAAGTCGTTTTAGAAGATCTGAAATGGATATACCGTCATACATAGAAAGTAAGTGAATTACTTTATGATGAGCAATACCAATTTTATATTTGTTTAAAACTTTTTTAGAGTCAGAAAATGTCTCTCTATAACTAACAAATAATTTTTCAATCAAGTCTTTTAATTGTTCATCCTTTAAATATAAAAGTTCTTTCATTATTGGTAAGTTATATTGACATATTGCAGATACAAAGATATTTTTCGATTATAATTTAAATTTTTCATGCATGATACCCTACGATAAAAGATCTGGTAAAATATGGTACAACGGCGACTTAGTAGATTGGTCAGACGTTAAGGTTCATGTTTTAAGCCATGGATTGCATTATGCAAGCTGTGTTTTTGAAGGTGAAAGAGTTTATGATGGTTCAATATTTAAACTTGAAGAACACACCACAAGATTTTTTTATTCTGCAAAAAGAATGGGTTTTGAAATTCCTTATACAGAAGAACAAATTAATCTTGCTTCAAATAAAATTATAGCAACTCAAAATGTTGAAAATGGATATGTTCGACCTGTTGCTTGGAGAGGCAGTGAGATGATGGCAATTTCTGCTCAACAAACAAAAATACATGTAGCGATAGCTACTTGGGAGTGGGGATCATATTTTGATCCAAAATTAAAAGTAGAAGGAATTAAACTCAATATTTCAAATTGGAGAAGACCTGCGCCTAATACTATACCTTGGGATACAAAAGCTTCAGGCCTTTACATGATTTGTACATTATCAAAACATGAAGCAGAAAAACAAGGTTATACAGACTCATTGATGTTAGATCATGAAGGCAATGTTGCTGAAGCAACTGGAGCTAATATTTTTTTTAAGGATAAAAATGGAGAATTACACACTCCAATTCCAGATTCTTTTTTAGACGGAATAACTAGAAGAACAGTTATTGGAATTGCCAGATCTAAAAATATAAAAGTCAACGAGAGAAAAATTAAGCCTTCTGAGCTATCTAGCTTTGTTGGATGTTTTTTGACAGGTACAGCAGCTGAAGTTACACCTGTATCTATGATAGCAGATTATAAGTTTAAAGTTTGTAATACAATTATTGATCTTAATGAAAGTTATCAAGCTTTAGTAAGAAAGAAAAAAGCAGCCTAATCTTTATTGTCTTCAGATATAGCGTGATCAATTCCCTTACGCATATATTCATAACCTGTAAAAAGTGTCAAAGCCGCAGATAACCATAATAGTATTATTCCAATAGTCTGAGCGTTATAATCTTGAAAATTTATTATTTTATTTCCTGTTTCTCCTGATAGTAAAAGAGCAATAGATATCATTTGCAAAACAGTTTTCAATTTTGCCAGATTGGATACAGGTAATTTAATTTTACCTTTTGCTAAAAATTCTCTTAGACCAGAAATTAATATTTCTCGAGTTAATATGATAATTGCAGCAATAACCTCGTAGTGTTTTATTGTACCATCCATCACCAATAGTATTAAAGCTGTAGCGACTATAATTTTATCAGCAATTGGATCTAATAATTCTCCTAATTTTGACTCTTCGCCAAGCATTCTTGCCAGCATCCCATCTAAAAAATCTGTAAATGATGCAATAATAAATAGTATCAAAGCAGTTAAATCACCATAGAAACCTGGTAGATAGAAAGCCAAAACAAAAAAAGGTACAATTATTATCCTGCCGATAGTAAGAATATTTGGAATTTTTTTTAACATAATTATTCGTGAAAAAAGTTATATATCTTTTTTGCAACTTTTTCTTCAACACCTTCAACTGATTTTATTTCATCAAAACTAGCAGACTCAACTGCTCTAGCTGAGCCAAAATGGTTCAATAATGCTCTCTTTCTAATGGCTCCAATACCTGCTATTTGATCTAGAAGTGATTTTTTAAGGCTTTTAGATCTTTTAGATCTATGAGAAGTAATTGCGAATCTGTGTGCTTCATCTCTAAGTCTCTGTAAAAAAAATAAAGTAGGATCATTTCTTTCAAACTTAAAAGTTTTACCATTAAAAAAAAATGTCTCATTACCACTATTTCTATCCTTACCCTTAGCAATAGCAATCATAGGTAAATCATGAAGTCCAAATTCTTCCAAGACTTCTCTTGCAGATGAATATTGTCCTTTACCACCATCAATTAATATTAAATCTGGTAGAGTTAGATAGTTTCCACTTTCTAACATTGCTCTTTTAAATCTTCTTGTTAATACTTCTTTGAGCATTGCAAAATCATCCTGTTCTGCTCCTTTTGTTTTAATATCAAATTTTCTATATCTTTTTTTTATAAAGCCTTCTTCGCCAAAAGTTACCATAGCACCAACGCTATTAGTTCCTTGAATATGACTATTATCGTAAACTTCTATTAAATTTATATTATTTTTAAGATCAAATTTTTTGATAATACCCTCGAATAGATTTTTGTTATTATTTGTTTCATAAATTTTTCTATTCAAAGCTTCTTTTGCATTTTTTTCAGCTAATGACACAACTTTTGCCTTAGACCCTTTTTTTGCAATGGTAATAACAATATTGCTATTTTCTTTGTGGGATAAAGTTTCTTCAATAAGTTTTTTATCTTTGATATCCAGATTAATAATGATGGATTTAGGAACACTTTTATTTTCATAAAATTGCATAATGAAAGAGGACATAATTTCCTCAATGCTTTGGTCTGGGTCATGTTTGGGGAAATAAGATTGATTTCCCCAATTTTGTTTTGCCCTATAAAAGAAAACCTGAATACAGGTTTTGCCCGACTCTTTATAGGCCGCAATTACATCAGCTTCAATTAAGTTAGCTTCATTCACTCTTTGAGAAGATTGGATAATATTTAATGATTTAATTCTATCTCTAAAAATTGAAGCTTTTTCAAAATCTAATGTTTCACTGGCTTGCTCCATTTGTTCAGATAAACTTTTTTGAATTTCTCTTGATTTTCCAGATACAAATTGAATTGCATCCTCAACTGATTTTTTATAATCAATTTGTTCAATATAATTTACACAGGGAGCAGAACATCGTTTTATTTGATAAAGTATGCATGGTCTTTCTCTGTTTTTGAAAGTACTTTCATCACAGATTCTAAGTTGGAAAACTTTTTGTAACATTTTTATGGTCCAATTTGCAGAACCAGCAGATGCAAAAGGACCAAAGTAAAATCCCTCTTTTTCTTTTTTACCTCGATGCTTTGTAACTTGGGGCCACTTATCTTGGTTACTAATAAATATAAATGGAAAAGATTTGTCATCTTTTAGTAAAATATTAAACTTTGGTTTATGTTTTTTAATTAAATTAGCTTCTAAAAGTAAAGCTTCACTTTCATTAGCTGTCGTAGTTATCTCTAGCTTAAAGGTTTGGGAGAGCATTCTTTCGGTTCTAATAATGTGATTTTTTTCAGCCACATAACTTTTTAGACGATTGGGTAGGTTTTTAGCTTTTCCAACATACAGAATATCTCCTTTGTGATTTAACATTTTATAAACACCGGGACTTTTTGGTATTAATGGGAGTTCTTTTTTTATAACTTCTTTTCCTAAATCAGAACTTTTCATGACTTCTTTTTTTGGTAATTTGAATACCAACAGATGCACACTCTTTTAATATTTCTAACTTTTCTATTTTGAGTAAAATTTTACCAATTCTTTTGTCTTTAAATAACTCATCAAAAACATCTTCAGCAAGTGTTTCAAGAAAGTTGTAATGTTTTTTTTTAACAAGTTTAGTGATTAACTTCACCACTGTTCCATAATTTACAATTGATTTAATATCCTTGTCATTAGTTGGTTTTTTATCTTCATAGTCAATTTCAAGACTAAATTTCACTTTTTGTGCTGTTTCTTTTTCAAAATCATAATACCCAAGTTTAAGTTCTAATAATAAATCTTTGATTAAGATTTTTTTTTCATAATTAAATAAATTTTTATCTTTATCTATTTTAATTAATTTAAGAGAATTATTTTTTTTCATTCATTAGTTCCAATTATATCTGGAGTCTGCCAATTTAAACTTTGACCGCTATCAATTGCGATAACTTGTCCAGTAATAGATTTATTATTTATAAAAAATTCTACTGCATTACAAATTTCTTCTACATCAACCTGTTTTTTTAATAAAGTTGCACGATATTGTTTTTTAAAATGTTTGTCACTTTGTCTTTTATTTTTTAATGTTGGACCAGGAGCAATCCCGTTAACTCTTATTTTAGGAGCTAAGCTCATAGCGCTTGTTTTAGTCAATGTGTAAAGACCTGTTTTACTAATTGTATAAGAAAAGAAAAATGGAGTTAATTTAAATACTCTTTGATCGATAATATTAATTATATTGTTATTTTTTCCTTTGATATTTTTTGAAAACTCTTTTGATAGTAAAGCAGGAGTTCTTAAATTAGTTCTAAGATGATAGCCCCAACTGTCAGTATTGAAATTTTCTAATTTATCATTCTCAAATAAGGAAGCATTATTCACTAAACAATCAAAATAACCTAGTTTAGATTTTGCAAATTTTATAAGTTTATTAACATCTGGCTCTTTACTTAAATCACCTTGTACTAAATAAATTTTAGCTTTTTTGTCATTAAGTTCTTTTTTCAATTTTTCAGCTACAGATTTAGATTTAAAATAGTGAATGACAATTTCGACACCCTCTTTAGCTAATTTTTTGGCAATCGCAGCTCCAATTCTTGTTGCTCCACCTGTAATAATTATTTTATTTGCTTCCATTTTTTTTTGCCTTTTTGAGCTCTAGTTCCTGGTAGGCCCATTGTTGATCTTCCTTTGGGATAAACTTTATTACTTAAGTTATATTGTTTAATTTTTGGATTTAAAACAATTTCAAGATCAGTTGCTTCTAATTTTCTGATTTCGTCCCTTATTTTTGCTGCTTCTTCAAACTCTAAGTTGGTTGCCGCCTCTTTCATACGTTTGTTAAGTACTTTTAAATGCTTTTTAAGATTTCCTCCAATATTTTCATCTGTGCCAACTTTTACATAATCTTTTTCATAAACACTTTCCAAGACATCCCCAATTTCTTTTTTAATCGTAGTAGCATCGATATTGTGTTTTTTATTGTAAGCTAGTTGAATTGCTCTTCTTCTGTCCGTTTCTTTGATTGCATTCTTTATACTTTTTGTTTCTTTATCAGCGTAAAGAATTACTCTTCCATCAATATTTCTGGCAGCTCTTCCAATGGTTTGAATTAGAGATGTTTCTGATCTTAGAAATCCCTCTTTATCAGCATCGAGTATTGCCACTAAAGCACATTCTGGTATGTCTAATCCTTCTCTTAGTAAGTTAATACCTACCAAAACATCAAAAACACCTAACCTTAAGTCCCTCATTATTTCTATTCTTTCAAGAGTATCAATATCTGAGTGCAAGTATCTGACTCTTATTCCATTCTCATGAAGATATTCAGTTAAATCTTCAGCCATTTTTTTGGTTAAGGTAGTTGCCAGCACTCGATAATTTTTTTCTACAGTTTTCATGCACTCATGCATTAAATCATCAACTTGATTTTTCGCTGGTTTGATTTCAACTGGTGGATCAATTAACCCAGTAGGTCTGATGACTTGCTCTATAAATTTTCCATTTACTTGTTTTAATTCCCAAGGACTAGGAGTAGCAGATACAAAAATTGTTTGCGTGCGCATAGCATCCCATTCTTCAAATTTAAGAGGCCTGTTATCCATACATGATGGCAATCTAAATCCATATTCAGCTAACGTACTTTTTCTTGACCTATCACCTTTATACATACCATTTAATTGAGGGACGGTGACATGACATTCATCAACAAAAATTAAAGTATTGTCAGGAAAATATTCAAATAGGGTGGGAGGTGGTTCCCCAGGTTTTCTTCCAGATAAAAATCTAGAATAATTTTCAATTCCAGCACAAGAACCAGTTGCCTCTATCATCTCTAAATCAAATTTTGTCCTCTCTTCTAGTCTTTGTGCTTCAAGCAATTTATTTTCTGAACGGTGTTTTTTTAAGGTGACTTCAAGTTCTCTTTTTATTTGAATAACAGCTTGTTCTAAAGTAGGTTTTGGAGTTATGTAATGACTATTTGCATAAACCTTAATTACATCCAATTCTTTAATTAAATCACCTGTAAGTGGATCAAACTCTTCAATAAATTCTAACTTATCTCCAAAAAGACTTAGTCGCCAAGCTCGATCTTCAAGATGGGATGGAAAAATTTCTAAATACTCACCTCTTGCTCTAAAGGTTCCTCGATAAAAGTTTTGATCATTTCTTTTATATTGTAAAGCAACTAATGATTTAATTAATTGTTCTCTATTATAATCATAATTTCTTTTAAGACTTAAAGTCATTTTACTGTATGCTTCAACAGAACCTAAACCATAAATACAAGATACACTTGAAACAATAATCACATCATCTCTTTCTAGCAGAGATCTTGTTGCAGAGTGCCTCATCCGATCTATTTGCTCGTTTATGGATGCTTCTTTTTCAATGTACGTATCTGACCTTGGCACATAAGCTTCTGGTGTATAATAATCATAATAAGACACAAAGTATTCCACTGCATTCTCTGGGAAGAACGATCTCATCTCTCCATATAGTTGGGCTGCTAAAGTTTTATTAGGTGCAAGTATTAATGCTGGACGATTTGTTTCTTGAATAACTTTTGCCATAGTAAAAGTTTTTCCAGAGCCAGTTACTCCCAATAATACTTGATTTAATTTATTGGTATTAGCTCCCTCTACCAACTGTTTAATCGCATTTGGCTGATCACCCGCTGGCTTAAAATCTGAGGCAAATTTAAATTTTTTTCCACCTTCTAGTTTAGAGTGTATCTGTGGATTTTTACTTTGTATTTCTGTAATTAAATCTTGATATGTATTTTGCATTATCTATAAAACTAGTTTAATAAAATTTTATTTCAATGAGCATTATATCTAATAACCTAAAAAAAATTAAACCCTCTCCAACTATAGCTGTTACCCAAAAAGCTAGAGAATTGAAAGCAGCAGGCAAGGATGTTATTGGTTTAGGTGCTGGAGAGCCTGATTTTGATACGCCCGAAAATATTAAAGAAGCAGCAATTAAAGCAATTAAAGATGGTGACACCAAATATACAGCAGTTGATGGTACACCAGCATTAAAGAAGGCAATTGTAGATAAGTTTAAAAGAGAGAATAATTTAGACTATGACTTAGATCAAATTACCGTTGGAGCAGGTGGTAAGCATGTAATTTATAATGCCATGATGGCCACATTAAATGAAGGTGATGAAGTAATCGTTCCAGCACCCTACTGGGTATCTTATCCTGATATGGTCTTACTTGCAGGTGGGACTCCAATTATTTTAGAGTGTAATGAAAAACAAGGCTTTAAAGTAAGTCCTTCAGAATTAGAAAAAGTTATCACGCCAAAAACAAAATGGATAATTTTGAATTCTCCATCTAACCCAACAGGGGCATGTTATTCAGAAAGTGATATTAGAGAATTATCAAAAGTTTTAACAAAACATCCCCATGTTTATATTTTAAGTGATGATATTTATGAACACGTTATTTATGAAGGTTTTAAATTCTTTACTATAGCTCAAATCAATGAATTAAAAGATAGAGTTTTAACTATGAATGGTGTTAGCAAAGCTTACTCTATGACTGGATGGAGAATAGGTTATGCAGCTGGACCGAAAGAAATTGTTAAAGCAATTGCAAAAATTCAATCACAATCAACAACTAATCCATCATCAATAAGTCAAGCGGCGGCAGTAGAGGCTTTAAATGGTAAACAAGATTTTATAAAAGAAAGAGCAAAATCTTTTCAAGAGAGAAGAGACTTTGTTGTTAAAGCATTAAATGAAATTGATGGAATTGAATGTTTAAATCCTGATGGGGCATTTTATGTTTTTCCAAGTTGCAAAGGATTAATTGGCAAAAAAGATCTAAATGGCAACGTATTGAATAATGATTCTGATTTTGTGAAATCCTTATTAGAAAATTCAGGGGTAGCAGTTGTTCAAGGCTCTGCATTTGGGCTGGAGGGTTTTTTTAGAATTTCATATGCAACTTCTATGGAAAATCTTAAAAAAGCTTTAGAAAAAATATCTTCTTTTTGTAAAAGTTTAAGTTAATGAAAACAGCCTTAGTATTTGGCTCATCTGGTTTAATAGGTGAACATCTTCTTAATCAATTAATTAAAAATGAAAATTATAATAAAATAAAGATTTTTGTTCGTTCAAAGCCTGAAATTAATGATCCAAAAATCGAGATTATTAAAACTGATTTTAACAATTTGCAAAATCATAAAGAAGATATCAAGGGAGATGATTGCTTTTTTTGTATAGGCACAACTAAAAAAAATTCACCTGATAAAAATGAATATAGAAGAGTTGAACTTCATATACCTAAAGAAATTGCAAAAATTGCAAAAGCAAATTCATTGAATTCATTTGTTTTCGTGTCTTCGGGATATGCTGATAGCAAAAGTTCAGGGGATTATTTAAAGTATAAAGGATTAGTTGAAGAAGAATTAAAAGAACTTAATTTTCCAAAGCTTGGAATCATGAGACCTTCATTTTTATTAGGAGATAGAAAAGAAAAGAGAATAGGAGAAAAAATAGGAATTTTTGTATTTAATTTATTGTCTCCTTTATTTTTAGGGCCTTTAAAAAAAATGAAACCAATTCATTCAGAAATAGTTGCAAGATCAATGATAAAATTTGCAAATGAGGACTTACAAAAAAATACTTTTGAATCTAACGAAATAGCTGAATTAAGTTTAGACTAATCCTAATTTAACAATAGATTTAGTAGTTTTGAATCTTGAATTAGTGAGATAAGAATTTTTCTGCCTCTAATGCTGCCATACATCCCATTCCTGCAGCAGTTACTGCTTGTCTAAATGTTTTATCTTTTACATCACCAGCAGCGTAAACTCCTGGAACATTTGTTTCTGTAGAATCTGGTTTGGTTAATAAGTAACCTTCTTTGTCCATATCTAATTGATCTTTAAAGAGTTGTGTGGCTGGATCATGTCCAATTGCAATAAATAAACCATCTAGTTTGATTTCCTCAATTTTATTCGTTTTAAGATTTTTAATTTTTATACCTTTAACATTTTTAGGTTCGCTATCTCCAAATACATCTTCGACAACACTATCCCAAATAATTTCAATTTTTTTATTTTCCATTAATTTTTTTTGAAGCATTTTTTCAGCTCTTAAGCTATCTCGTCTATGAATAAGTTTAACTTTAGATGCAAACTTAGTTAAAAACATAGCTTCTTCTACAGCAGCATTTCCACCCCCAACTACGGCTACAACTTTTTCTTTAAAGAAAAAACCATCACATGTAGCACAGGCCGAAACACCAAAGCCTCTAAATTCTTGTTCTGATTTTATGTTAAGCCATCTAGCTTGAGCACCTGTTGAAATAATAATACTATCAGCTGTATATTTTTGTCCACTATCACCGATAGCTGTAAATGGTTTAGACTTTAAATCTACTGATGCAATATGATCCTCAATCATCTCTGTTCCAACTGCTTTTGCTTGATCTCTCATCTGGTCCATTAACCATGGACCTTGAATTACATCTGAAAAACCAGGATAATTTTCAACATCTGTTGTGGTGGTTAATTGTCCACCAGGCTGAACTCCGTAAACTAAAATTGGATTTAACATTGCTCTTGCCGCATAAACTGCTGCAGTATATCCGGCTGGACCGGACCCAATTATCAACACTTTTGTGTGTTTAGTTGGATTTTGACTCATATGAAAGCTATATAGTGATTAATGACTAAATTAAAAGGTATTTTATTGACCGAAGGCATGCATGGTATGATTAGCCAAGTGGAAGGCTTAGCAAAAGCTCTAGATTTAGATTTTACACACCATAAAGTTGAACTTAATAGTTTTTGGAAACTTTTTCCTCCAAAACTCACACCTGTAGCTCAAAGCGTGTTCAAAAAAATTAATTTAAATGAATTTGATGTAATTATTTCTTGTGGAAGAAAAAGTGTCATCCCTTCAATTTATTTAAAAAAAAATTCAAAAAAAAATATAGTTAATATTCATATTCAAGATCCAAAAGTAAGTTTAGATAATTTTAATTTTATAATTGCACCAGAGCATGATGGGCTTGAAGGATCAAATGTAATCCTTTCAAAAGGTGCTATTCATTATCTTACAAAAAATGAAATTGAAGATAATAAAAATTATCTAAAGGATCAATTGACAGAAAATAAAGAATATTTTGCATTAATTGTGGGAGGTCCAACCAAACATTATGAATATAGTATAGAAAATATTAAAAATATTTTAGAAAAATTTAAAAAATTATTAATTGCTAACAACCTCCAGGGAATAGTTATCCCATCAATGAGAACCCCAAAAGATATTATTAGTTTTGCTAAAGAATTTTTAGGAAATGAAAATTTAGTGATCGAAAAAGTTGATAAAAAAGCTTATTTATCAGCTTTAGGTTTGGCAAAATTTATATCGGTTACATGTGACTCAACATCAATGATCTCAGAAGCAGCTTTAACGGGGAAGCCATTATATATTGCTGAAATACCAACAAAAAAAAATGATTATCGATTTAAAAAATTTAGAGATTTATTTAATAGACTTAACATAACTAAAAATTTAAACGAAAAACTTGAGACTTGGCACTATGAAAGTTTAAATGAAACGATTAGAATAGCTGAAGAAATCAAAAAAAAAATTAACTAATGTCATTTTTAAAATCTATAGAAACTAACTCAAAACAATTCAATGATCCTTTTACTCATTGGGAGCTAAATAAGCCTCTAACAGAAGGCCAGATAAAAGAAATTATCAATGCCGATATTGATAATCCTGTTGAACATAATTTAAATTATGATGGCACAAGAGCAATTGATGGAGGCGAGGGGATTTATAGAGAAGGTTACTCGGATGGTGGTAAAGCTCTAAAGTTTAGATGTTTTATCACTAAAGAAAATTATAAAGACTTTCCAAATTTAACGAGCTTTATTGAAGAAATGCAGAAAAAAGAAACTCATGAAAAAGTTTCAAGCTTGATTGGAAAAGATTTATCCAATGCATATGTTAGAGTTGAAGTGATTTGTGATCGAAAAGGATTTTGGCTAAAACCACACTGTGATATTAAAGAAAAATTAATGTCATGTCTTTTATTTGTAAATGAATTTAATGAGAGTGAGGATCTTGGAACTGATTTTTACGACAAAGATTTAAACAAAGTAAAAACCTTACCTTATCGAAACAACTATGGTTATTTTTTTACCAGTGGTCCCAATACATGGCATGGCATGGAAAAAAAAGAGATAGTTAAAGAGAGAAGGTGTCTTCAAGTTAATTATGTATCTTTCCAAACTGATTGGAAAGTAAAATAAACTAAATGTCCTGAAGGGCAGTAACTTCTAATTTTTTTGATTTTAAAGATCTAATTGCTTCTAAACAAGCCTGTGCGGTTGACATATTGGTGCAATAGGGGACTTTATTTTTTAAAGTGGCTCGTCGAAGTGCTATTGCATCATTTAATCTGTGCTCACTATTGCCACCACCAGTGTTAATAACTAGAGCAATTTTTTTAGAGTCTAAAATATCAACAATGTGAGGAGAGCCACTGCTAACTTTATTAATTATTCGACAATTCATTCCATGTTTTTTTATATATTCTGCAGTTCCTTTTGTTGCACAAAGTTTGAAATTCAGTCGAATAAGTTCTTTGGCCAAATCTATCCCTTCTTCTTTGTGGGAGTCTTTTAGAGAGATAAATGCTAGACCATTCTTTGGTAGTGAATTTGCTGCAGCTATTTGACTTTTAGCAAATGCCATACCAAAATCTTTATCGAAACCCATTACTTCTCCAGTTGATTTCATCTCAGGGCCTAAAAGCAAATCACTGTTTGGAAATTTGTTGAAAGGAAATACAGCTTCTTTAACAGCATACATATTTTTAGATTTATCTTTTAAATCAAATTTAGATAACTTTTCTCCAGCCATTACTCTAGAGGCAATTTTAGCTAGCGGTAAACCTTTGGCTTTTGAGACAAAAGGAACAGTTCTACTTGCTCTTGGATTAACTTCGATTACAAAAATTTCATCTTGTTTAATTGCAAATTGAATATTCATAAATCCTTTAACTTTAAGAGCTAAAGCAAGTTTCTTTGTTTGATTTTCTATTTCTTTAATCAAGAAAGGTTTAATGGATACAGGTGGCAAACTACATGCAGAGTCTCCGGAGTGAATTCCAGCTTCTTCAATATGTTGCATGATACCAGCAACAAAAACTTGTTTGCCATCTGATATAGCATCCACATCCACTTCCATTGCATGATCAATGAACTTATCAATTAGAATTGGATTTTCTTCTGCAGCTTTGAAAGCTTCCTCTACAAAATTTTTAAGTTGGCTTTTTTCATGAACAATTTCCATAGCTCTGCCACCAAGGACATATGAAGGTCTAACCATTAAAGGTAGGCCAATTTTTTCAGCTATCTGAATTGCTTGTTTATAAGTTTTTGCAATCCCACTTTCAGCTTGTTTTAATTTTAATTTATTTAAAAGAGTTCTAAATCGATCTCTATCTTCTGCTAAATCAATTGAGGTATACTGTGTTCCTAAAATTGGCAGTTTGTTATCATGTAAAAATTTTGCAAGCTTTATTGGAGTTTGACCTCCAAACTGAGCGATAATCCCTAATAGATTTCCATTTTCTTTTTCTTTTTTAATAATATTAAATACATATTCTTCTTTAAGTGGTTCAAAATAAAGTCTGTCACTGGTATCATAATCTGTAGAAACTGTTTCAGGATTACAATTAATCATAATCGTTTCAAACCCAGCATCTTTTAAAGCAAAACTTGCCTGACAACAGCAGTAGTCAAACTCTATTCCTTGTCCAATTCTATTGGGCCCTCCACCTAAAATGATAATTTTTTTTCTATTTGAAGGTTCTGCTTCACACTCGGTATTTAATGAAAGGTTTCTTTGATATGTGGAATACATATAAGGAGTAAAAGATTTAAATTCAGCCGCACAAGTATCCACTTTTTTAAAAACTGGCATTACTTTTAGTGCTGTTCTTTTTCTTCTTACTATGTCTTCTGAAGTTTTGGTTAATTCAGATAATTTTTTATCTGAAAACCCAATAGATTTAATTCGGTTAAATTCTTGAAAATCTTTAGGTAATCCCTCACGTTTTATCTTATTCTCATTATCTACAATCTCTTTAATTTGCTCTAAAAACCAAGGGTCAATTTTACATAAGTTATATATTTTTTTGATATCAATTTTTTTTCTAAATGCTTCAGCTACTAATAATATTTTGTTTGGAATATTTTCTTTAAGTTTCTTTTCAATTTGTTTTTTATTTAAGTCAAAAATTCTATCTAACCCTGAAAAACCTGTTTCAAGAGAAACAAGGGCTTTTTGAAGTGACTCTTTAAAATTTCTACCAATTGACATGGCTTCACCCACTGATTTCATGGATGTACCAAGGGTAGCTGGAGAAGTTGAAAATTTTTCAAATGTAAATCTTGGAATTTTAGTAACCACATAATCAATACTTGGTTCAAATGATGCAGGTGTAACTTTTGTTATTTCATTTTTTAATTCATCTAAGGTGTAGCCAACTGCAAGTTTAGCCGCAACTTTAGCTATAGGAAATCCTGTTGCTTTAGAGGCAAGTGCTGATGATCTTGAAACTCTTGGATTCATTTCAATAACTACCATTCGACCATTTTTAGGATTGATAGCAAACTGAACATTGGATCCACCTGTCTCAACTCCAATTTTTCTTAAACAGGCAATCGATGCATTTCTCATTACTTGATACTCTTTATCGGTAAGTGTAAGAGCTGGTGCTACAGTAACTGAGTCTCCGGTGTGGATACCCATTGGGTCAATATTTTCAATAGAACAAACTATAATGCAGTTATCTTTTTTATCTCTAACCACCTCCATTTCAAATTCTTTCCAACCTTCAAGGCATTCTTCAACTAATACCTGACTTACAGGGGATTCATGCAGCCCACTTTTAATTATTTTAAAATAATCTTTCTTATTTTTTGCAATTCCACCTCCAAGACCTCCCAATGTAAAAGCAGGTCTTATTATTGCTGGAAGGCCAATTTGATTTAAAACTTTACTAGCTTGATTAATATTATTTACTATTTTTGATTTAGGTAAATCTAAACCTATATCAAGCATATTTTTTCTGAATTTTTTTCTATCTTCAGCATTTGCAATTGCTTTTGAGTTGGCTCCTATTAATTCAATTTTATATTTTTTTAAAATTCCCTTTTTTTCAGCTTCCATAGCAAGGTTTAAAGCTGTTTGACCTCCCATAGTTGGTAGTATGGCATCTGGTTTTTCTTTTATGATAATTTTTTCTAAAACTTCTAAAGTTATTGGCTCAATATAAGTTTTGTCCGCAACATCAGGATCGGTCATGATAGTTGCTGGATTAGAATTAATTAAAATTACTTTATAACCTTCATCTCTCAAAGCTTTACAAGCTTGTGTTCCTGAATAATCAAATTCACAAGCTTGGCCAATGATAATTGGGCCAGCGCCAACAACTAATATTTTTTTAAGGTCTTTTCTTTTTGGCATTTTTTTTCATGTTGTTAATAAATTCTTGAAATAGATAAACACTATCTTGAGGTCCTGGATTAGATTCTGGATGATATTGAACTGAAAACACAGGTTTATTTTTAAGTCGTATTCCCTCAATACAATTATCAAATAATGACTGATGAGTAATTTCGATATTTTTAGGTAAACTTTTTCTTATGATTTCAAACCCATGATTTTGACTGGTAATCTCAACTTTATCGTGAATTAAATTTTTTACTGGATGGTTAGCTCCTCTATGACCTAACTTCATTTTTTGTGTTTTAGCTCCTAATGCCAATGCTAATATTTGATGGCCTAAACAAATTCCAAAAATAGGCAGATCATGTTTAATTATTTCTTTAATTGTTGGAATTGCGTATTTCCCAGTTGCTGCCGGATCCCCCGGTCCGTTTGATAGAAATATACCATTTGGTTTCATAGATAAAATTTCTTTAGCAGAGGTTTTGCATGAAACCACAGTTACTTTACAATTAAAATCTGAAAAATATCTTAGGATATTTTTTTTAATCCCATAATCAATAGCAATAACATGGAAACTAGTTTTATTATTTTTTTGATATCCTGTATTTTTTTTCCAAGTTTTTAAACCTTTCCAAATATAAGATTTTTTTGTGCTTACTTTTTCAGCTAGATCTAAATTTTTTAAACCACTCCATTTAATTGTATTTGTAGTTAATTTATTAACATTAAATTTTCCTGAATTTGAATAAGCAATTGTTCCTTTGGGAGCACCTTTATCTCTTATGAAGTTAGTTAAGCTTCTAGTATCTAATCCAGTAATACCCACAATTTTATTTTTTTTTAACCAAGCGTCTAGATTTTGAAAAGATCGATAATTTGAAGGAGATGTTATTTCAGAATTAAAAATAACCCCTTTAGTCCATATTTTATCTGACTCATGGTCTTCTATATTTGTCCCAACATTTCCAATATGAGGAAAGGTAAAGTTAATTATTTGTCCAGCATAGGATGGATCAGAAATAATTTCTTGGTAACCTGTTAAAGAAGTATTGAAGCAAACCTCGCCAGTTGCTTCTCCTTGGTAACCAAGTCCAATTCCTTTGAAAATTCTTTTATTTTCAAGAACTAAAACGCCTGTGTGAATTTTTGATTTTTTTGAGTTAGTTTTTTTTGGTTTTTTGATCAATTACAACTCATGAGTTAAAGGTTAATACAATAATTGCTTTATTATCGCAACAGAGATGTATTATAAAATTGTAAAAAAACAATTTTTCTTTTGAAGAATTTTTGCTTTGCAGTAGATTAAAAAAATTATGTCATTAAAACAAACTATCGAAACAGAATATAAAAACGCCTTAAAATCAAAAGATAAAACAAAAATATCAACCTACAGGTTAATTTTATCATCAATTAAAGATTTAGACATCGCTAATAGGTCGGGCCCAAATAAAAAAGATACTGATGATGATGATATTAAGAAATTATTAAAAAAGATGGTCAAGCAAAGAGCCGAATCAATTGAAATCTATAAAAAAAATAATCGAACTGATTTATTAGAGGTTGAACAAAATGAATATGATCTTTTAACTAGTTTTTTACCAAAACAACTTAGTGATGAAGATACAAAAAAAATATGTGAGGAAACGATAAAAAAAATGGGTGCTTCTTCCATCAAAGATATGGGTAAAGTCATGGGTGCATTAAAAGCACAATATTCTGATGAAATAGATTTTGCAAAGGCCGGATCTCTATTGAGGGAATTATTAAATCAATCATGAAATATCCAAAGGAATATCTAGACGAAATTAAAACTAGATTAAAAGTATCTACGGTAGTTTCAAAAACAGTGAGTTTGAAAAAAAGAGGCAAAGAGTATGTAGGCTTATCTCCGTTTAAAACTGAAAAAACACCTTCTTTTACTGTTAACGATGAAAAAGAATTTTATCATTGTTTTGCAACCTCAGAGCATGGAAACATATTTGATTTTGTAATGAAAACTCAGAATTTAAAGTTTGGTGAGGCTGTTAAATACTTGGCTAATTTAGCTGGCATGCAACCATTTATGTTTTCAAAACAAGATGAAGAGAGAGAAAAGAAATGGAAAGAATATCTATCAATTTTTAAACGTTATGTTGATTTTTATCATGATGAACTGTTGAAAAATGAATCCTTATCACATGCTAGAGATTATTTAAAAAATAGATCTTTAGGAAAAGAAGAAGTCAAAAAATTCAAAATTGGATTTATTGAAAAAAATCCTAATTTTTATGAAATACTTAAAGAAGAATTTAGTGAACAAGCTTTAATGGAGACAGGCCTTTTTTATTTAGACGATAAAAAAAAAACTTATGTTGAAAGATTTAGAGGTAGATTAATTTTTCCAATAAATAATATTTCAGGTCAACCCATAGCATTAGGTGGGCGAATTATTGAGGATAATGATTACCTAGCAAAGTATATCAATTCCCCAGAGACAAGTTTTTTTAAGAAAGGATCTAATTTATATAATTTAGATTTAGCTAGAAAATTATCAAATAAACTTGACCATATTTATCTTGTTGAGGGTTATATGGATGTTGTTGGGTTAAGTAAAAATGGAATTGAAAATGCTGTTGCAAATCTTGGAACTTCATTAACAGATAGACAAATACTTACTTTAAATCAATTTTTTGATGATATTATTATTTGTTTTGATGGTGATGAAAGTGGATATAAGGCTGCTCTTAGAGCTGCAGAAAATTCAATAAAAGAATTAAAACCTGAAAAACAAATTTCCTTTCTTTTTTTGCCAGATAAAGAGGATCCTGATAGTTTTGTAAATAAAAATGGAAAAAATTATTTTATAGATTT
>Ga0222714_10000787_pt1 | contig 36082 bp, 35 predicted proteins | sample C33_3DmetaG_FD_165048 | JGI IMG/M metagenome (GOLD analysis project Ga0222714, IMG submission 165048) | Estuarine water microbial communities from San Francisco Bay, California, United States - C33_3D | ecosystem: Environmental > Aquatic > Marine > Unclassified | place: USA: California...
GTCCAGATTAATGTTTGCAACGGTTGTTGCCACAGGGTATATGGGATGCTCTGCGTACCACTGTGAGCCCAGGAGTCCTGACTCCTCCGCAGTCACCGCGAGAAAAACAATACTGCGCTCTGGAGGCGCCCCCTCAGCAAATAATTTGGCAATGGCCATAAGCGCAGCCGTTCCGGTTCCATTATCAATGGCCCCGTTATAGATATTGTCTCCGTCAAGTGCAAGGTCTTGTCCTAAATGATCCCAGTGGGCTGAATATATGATCGTCTCATCAGGCCTGTCTGTTCCCTCAATTAGGGCAATAAAATTATTTGAGGATGATGTTCTAATTGTGTTTTCTATGTGGGTCGACGCTTTTAAATCAGAGAGGTAGAGAGGCTCATAGTTACCATTGGCCGCTTTGCTTATCTCCTCTTCCATATCAAAGCCCGCTTGTGTAAAGATCTCACTCGCCACTTCGTAGCTCAGCCATCCTATGACTTGGCTTTTATCAAGATTCTGATTGTCGTCTGTTAGTGAGATTTGAGGGCCTGACCAGCTATTCTGAACAACATTCCATCCGTAAGCCGCGGCGCCGGTTTCATGGATAATAAGTACGGCATCTGCATTTTGCAGTGCCCCCTCTGCGTACTTGTAGGTCCATCTCCCGTAATAAGTCATTCTATTACCATTAAAAACTCCTGGATCCTGAGTTCTATAGCCAGGATCATTAACCATTACAATCACTGTTTTTCCCCTGGCATCAAAATCTTCATAATCATTCCAGTCTCGCTCCGGAGCATTTATCCCATAACCGATAAACACAACTTCGCTGTCAATAAGATCTGAGCTTGTAACTTGTCTCTCTGTACCTAACATGACCTGATCGCCATAACGATAACTCGCAGCAAAGTTATCGCCTCTTATTTCCAAGGTTGGATTATTAATTACTGTCGACTCAGTCACCGACACTTCTTGCAGATAGGAGCCATTGTTTCCTGGCGAAATGTTGAGCGCTGAAAAGTGTCGCTCCAGTAGGCTCAGGGTCAATACCTCTCCCTCGGTTGCGGGCCCCCTCCCCAAAAAAGAATCCTGAGAGAGTTCTGAAATATAACTATGCAGGTCTTCAATTAATTGAGTCTCATTAACTTCGGCAGTGTTTTGGTTTGAACAAGAAATTAAAACAGTAACAAAAATAAGTAGGCTAATTTTTTTCATACGACGTACCTTTTAAAATTTAATCATCGATAGGCTCTAAATCGACATGCAGTGGGTTGGGGACTAATTCATTTAATGCCCCGGTTGCCATGTCAAAAGCTATTCCCTGAAGACCCGCATACATATAACTACCAAAGGTCGATCCTCTGTTATCGTCAGATCTTTGAGAGATAACCGAAGTTTCAATAGATTGATATCCATCAAGCTCAATTAAAACAGTATAGTCATCTCCCCTTCTTAGCTCGAGGGTGCATGGGGTGAGGCATTCTTCACCCGCGCTAAGCGTTACATTGGTTCCAGAGGGTGACGATGTGATGGTAAGGGCTTGATTCACCCCTCTTGTGACCGTAGCACAACTAAAACAAAAAGAGATAAAAATGGATAGTAAAAAAATCTTCATCTACTTCTTTAGCCTCATTAAAATTTGTTTTATTAGTCTAGAAATTAAGCCCATGAAAACAACCAGGGCAAAGAGCCAAAAGAGGCTGGCAAAGATGACTTCAACATAAATTCCAATCTGTTCTGCACTCATAATTTAAATGGGGTGGACGATGGGGCTCGAACCCACGACCACCGGAATCACAATCCGGGGCTCTACCAACTGAGCTACGCCCACCATATACAAGCTAATATAGCATAATGGCGCGCTCGGCAGGACTCGAACCTGCAACCCCCGGCTTAGCTTACCACTACTGCTTTCACAGCCACTGAAGTGTTTGTGGTCTGGACTATCTCTTCGTCATCTCAGACGTCGCACGTATAGTCTCTACGGATCCTCCCAATGAGAGTTTCCACGGGATTGCCATCAGCATTACCTGTTAAGGTTTCCCCGTTACAGTGCGATCCACCTTATAAGTTAAATTCCCTATAAGGGCTCCTATTTGAAGGCCGGTGCTCTATCCTGTTGAGCTACGAGCGCATTATCATGGTCGGGGTAGACGGATTCGAACCGCCGACCCACTGCTCCCAAAGCAGTTGCGCTACCAGACTGCGCTATACCCCGAAACCATTGAAGTTCAACATATTACTTCCATCTAATCATTATCGTCAATGTTTAATATCTGTTCCTTGAGTTAACAGCTCATAGCATGAGAAAATATTAAAAAGGATCTACAACATGTCAGCGATAATCATTGATGGAAAAAAAATAGCCGGCGAGGTTCTCGAGGAACTTAGGGCTGAAGTATCTGATTTGAAAGAGAGGCATAATCTAACCCCATCGCTTGCTGTAATTATTGTTGGTGATAGCAGCGCCTCAAAAGTGTATGTACAAAATAAAAGGAATGCCTGTGAGAAAATTGGCATTTCATCGAGGGATTTTGACCTTAAAAACGATACATCGGAGACCGAGCTTCTTGAATTGATTGAAGAGCTCAACAAAGATCTACTATTGGATGGCATTCTTGTGCAACTCCCTCTCCCCCCTCATATCAATGAAACTAAAATCATCGAAGCAATTTCACCTTTGAAGGATGTTGATGGCTTCCATCCTTATACCATTGGGAGGCTTAGCCAAAGAATCCCAACGCTAAGGCCATGCACGCCTTTGGGTATCGTGACCCTATTAAAGAAATACGATATTGAATTAATGGGCATTAATGCTGTCATTATAGGTGCTTCAAACCATGTAGGAAGGCCTTTGTCCTTAGAATTATTGCTTGAGGGCGCCACGGTAACGGTATGTCATAAATTTACAAAAAATCTAAAGCATTTCGTTCAAGGTGCTGATCTTTTATGTGTTGCTGTAGGAAAGCCGGAATTTATTCCAGGGTCATGGATCAAGGAAGGATCAATTGTTGTTGATATTGGAATTAATAGACTTGAATCAGGAGCTTTGGTTGGCGATGTTGAATTTGAAATTGCAGCGAAAAGAGCTAGCATGATTACCCCTGTCCCAGGTGGAATTGGCCCTATGACTGTCAGTATGTTGATGTACAATACGATACAAATAGCAAAAAAAAGAATTTCAAAATGAATCTAAAAAATATCATACTAACCAGCCTTCTTTTTTCATTTTCTCTTTTCGGGCAAGAGTCCTTTGCTCCACAAGTAAGATTTTCTACTAACCTTGGTGAATTTACGATGGAGCTTGATAGGCTTAGAGCACCGATTACGGTTCAAAATTTTATTGATTATATAGATAATGATTATTATCAAGATGTCCTTTTTCACCGCGTTGTTCATGGTTTTGTAGTTCAGGCAGGTGCAGTCTCATCTGATATGACAACAAAGACCGCTGAACAAAATGTAATTAATGAGTCAGGAAATGGACTCTCTAATGTAAGAGGATCCGTGGGAATGGCAAGAACCCAAGATCCGCATTCAGGCAATGCACAATTTTATATTAATCTATCTGACAATTTTGCTTTAAATCCTAGCCCTACACGATGGGGTTATGCTGTGTTTGGTCGAGTCATTAGCGGTATGGATATCATTGATCTTATTGGAGAAAGGCAGACTGGAGCTGGCGGTCCCTTTGCATCAGATGTTCCAATGGATCCTGTTGTTATCTTAGAGGCTGAAGTTTTAAGATATTGATGCATTATTATTTCATCTCGGATCTTCACCTTTCAAAAGAAAATCCTGAGACGCTGAACGATTTCAAGAATTTTTCTCAGAACTGCATCAAACCAAATTCTCGAGTATATATCCTTGGAGACCTATTTGAAGTTTGGATCGGTGATGATCATGAAGATGACTTCTATGATGATGTCAAAAAAAATATATCTGCCATTTCAGAAAATGGAAATCAAGTTTTCTTCTGTCATGGAAATAGAGACTTTCTTATTGGAGAAAGATTTCTAAAAGATACCAAGATTATGCTCTTGGCAGATGAGACATACATAGCTATCAACCATCTACGTTTATTGATTATGCATGGAGATCAACTTTGCACCCATGATGCTACTTACCAAGAGTTTAGATCAATGGTGAGATCCACTGATTGGAAAAATGCTTTTTTGTCACTTGACATTGAGGAGAGAAAAGAAAAAGCAAGACAGTTAAGAGAAAAAAGCAAACAATCAAATGCAAAAAAAGCTGATGTTGCTATGGATGTAAATGCATTAACCGTAAAAGAGTACCTTGAAAACTATAATCCAAATATTTTGATCCATGGTCATACTCACAAGCCTGCTATACACAATGAAACCTTTTTTATCGATAAAAATCTTTATCCTCAGCCTTCACAAGCAATTAGGATTGTCCTTGGAGACTGGGATAAAAAAGAAAAGGTCCTATGTATTACAGAAGATCAACTAACGATTAATCATATAGGTCCAAATGGCCTTGAAATCTTAGAGCAAAGGACTGTTTAGCTAGCGGCATCAATCTGAAGTTCATTTTGTAGGGCAACGCTATCTCTAAGGGTTCTAATAGCATCCGCACGCTGTGCCTCAAGTTCATCTAAGTATGCTTCTGTGACGTCATTTGTGATGTACTCTCCTGAAAAGCACGATGTGTCAAACTCGGTAACACCTGAAATCTCGTATGCCACCGCACCAATAAGATCCTTAAGATCTTGGTAGATTAACCAGTCTGCACCAATATATTCCTGAATCTCTTCGATGCTTCTATTATTAGCCACTAGCTCTGACTTAACGGCCATATCAATTCCATAGACATTAGGAAATCTTACGGGTGGAGCGGCAGATGCAAAATAAACTTTATTTGCCCCAGCATTTCTCGCCATTTTTATTATTTCCCTAGAAGTAGTCCCTCTCACTATAGAATCATCCACTAAGAGTACATTCTTATTTTGAAACTTAAGCTCTATGGGATTGAGCTTCCTTCTAACGGAAGCCCTCCTCTCTCGCTGACCAGGCATAATAAATGTTCGGCCTATGTATCTATTTTTTATAAAACCTTCCCGATACTTGACATTTAATTGATGTGCAACTTGTAAGGCCGCTGATCGAGAAGTATCAGGAATAGGTATCACCACATCAATGTCATGATTTGGATTTTCTCTAATTATTTTTTTTCCCAAGGCATCGCCCATGCGCAATCTTGCCTTATAGACAGAACGACCATCGATCATCGAATCAGGTCTAGCAAAATATACAAACTCAAAGATACATGGAGTATGTTTTTTCTTTTCTGACTCGATTGAGATGATTTCCCCATTACCTGTGATGAAAAGACTCTCCCCTGGCTTGATGTCTCTGATACGTTTAAAGCCTAAAGCAGTCAAAGAGACACTCTCAGATGTCACCATGTAATCCTTCCTCCCCTCATTACTTCTCTCACCCAAAACAAGTGGACGTATTCCATTAGGGTCCCTCATGGCTAAAATTCCTAATCCTGAAAATAATGCGACGATCGCATAACCGCCAGAGCAGTGCTTATGAATTTCCTGACTCGCCTTTAGAAGCTTATTAATGTCAGTGATGTCATCGATCTTTTCTAGCTCATTTGACAATAGATTTAAAATGAGCTCAGAGTCTGATTTTGTAAGTACCTTTCGGCCAAGGTCTTTTGTTATATATTGATACAGGTTTTTGTAGTTAACAAGATTGCCATTATGAGCCAGACTAAATCCTTTTGGCTTTGTCGTATAGAGAGGTTGCGCCTCATTTGAGCTTGCTGTACCGGCTGTGGGGTATCTCACGTGGCCTATCCCCATATACCCTAAAAGCTTTAACATTTGGGCTTCCTGAAACACATCCTTGACTAGGCCGTTTGATTTTATAAGCTCGATTAAGTCACCATTTTGTGTCGCTATGCCTGCTGCATCCTGTCCCCTATGCTGCAAAGTTGTCAGTGCATCGTATATTTCTTGTGCTACATGATCATTGCTAACAATGCCTACGAGACCACACATAACTAAAGCTCAGAACCCATAATCTGTTCGGTAACATCTTGACTTGAATCAATAAGTAAATCCATATCATTAAAAATTGGGAGAGCTGAATAAATGCTCACGGTCAAGCTATCACTCCACCAGTCTCCGAGGTCATTAGTAAAGTTATCTACAAGGTAGTAAAAGACTCCAATAATTATACATGCCTTGAGCATTCCAAATATTCCACCCAAAAACCTATCGACTCCACCTAAACCAAGATTTTTAATAATGCTTTGGATCGCCTTGATAATCAAATTCCCTAAAAATAATGCAATCAAGAAAAGCACGATCTGAGCAATAAATATTAGAACCTCTCTGCTCTCAAAAAAGTCAATACGCAAAAACTCGAGTATCCTATTTATATTTCTGGCAATTATTATTGCTGCAATCCAATTAAATAATGACAGTATCTCCTTAATAGCTCCTCTTAATAGTCCAAAAACTAAAGATATCGCTATAGTCGCAATAGTAAGGTAGTCGATCAAGAGTATTTCGCTCATTAGTTTTCCTGAATAAAAATAGGATAACCGTAAGAACTCAGAAGAACCGAAACTGCATCAGCTTCATCTCTATCACCAAATGGTCCGATCCAAACTCGAAACTTATTCTGATCCTCAATGACCTCAACACTTAACCCAAGCTGAGAGATCCCTGAGGCTTGAAGTTGGGCATTATTAAGACTTGTAAATATTCCAGTTTGAATAATCCATCCCTCAGAGAGAAATTCATTCCTAGGGAATAAAGTCATATCTTGGGTGTTTACTATGGCTTGGACAATCTCATCATTTAATGAGATGCGAACAGCATTTTGATAGGTACCGGTTAAAGAATTAAAACCCAAACTTGAATTTATATCCATGCCTTGCGGTAGTCCGTAGCGCTCAATAAGTAAAGGGAAAACTCCGACAAGCATAATAAAAAAAAATAAAAGTCCGGTCAGTCTATGAAGGATCATGATATTAATTTAAATTATATCCCAATTGCTTCATCAGTGGACCGATTAAATAAAATGAACCAAAAACAATGATTCGATCATCAGCGGTTGTATTTTTTATTGCATGCTCAATGCACTCTTGTAGCGTATTTGCTATATATAATGAGGTTTTATTAAGGCTAAAAAAGTTCTTTAGATCATCCTTTTTCATAGATCTCTCATTTTTTACTTCATAGAGGATCCAATGATCTATTTGACTTAAAAATAATTCTGTTACCCTTTCAATATTTTTATCGCTCATCAGTGAGAAAATAGCTATGGTTTTTCCTTGTATATTTTCATTAAATACATTTTTAAATAAGTTGATGGCAGACTCTTCGTTATGCGCAACATCAAAATACCAACTTCGATTATGATGTTTGTCTTTGGTCAATCTTCCTAGAACATTTGAATTATCAATGGCTTTAATAAAATTTAACTCATTAAATGGTATTTCATCCGAAATAAGTCTCGCTAGGGATAGGCAACTCGCAACATTTAATGCTTGTTCTTTTCCTCCAAAATTTGGCAATTTAAATGATAATTTATAGCCATCAATATGTTTATATTGATATTTCCCGTCAAGCTGCTTTGACACTGAAAATTCGTTGCCGTAACTATTAAAATCTAATGAATATTTTTTTGCGAGCTCCATTATCGAATTAGGCAAATGTGTTCCACCAAATACAGCTGGGACATGATCTCTAAATATTCCAGCCTTCTCACGACCAATAGACTCTAAATCTTTGCCAAGCCATTGGGTATGATCGATTGAAATACCGGTGATAAGACATGCGAATGGGTCAATAGCATTCGTGGCATCTAGTCGACCCCCGAGTCCCACTTCTAAAATCGCATACTCGATATCCGATTCATGAAATAATTTAAAGCAGCTAAGAGTCGTGAATTCAAAAAAAGTTAAGGGTACATTGCCTCTTAATGCCTCAATGGATTTAAATGTATCAATCAACTCCTCATCGCTTACTAAGTTATCCTTAATTCTTATTCTCTCGTGGAAATGAAATAAATGAGGTGAAGTATAGGCACCTACCATGCACCCCTGTTCCTTGAAATAATTTCTTAAAAACTCAACACAAGAGCCCTTGCCATTGGTTCCAGCTACTAAGATAGTTTTGAAGGAAGGCTTCTGAAGAGACATTCTCTCCAGCATCAACCTCATATTCTTAAGTCCAAGGTCAATCTCGACAGGAGCCAGCGTTTCAATATAACTTAACCAATGATCGATTCGATCTTCTGGCAGGCTCATAAAGCCTTAAGTTAACTTATTTTTTAAAAGAATCGACAGAATACTTGAAACCTTATCACGCATCTGATTTCTATTCACAATAAGATCAATAGCTCCTTTCTCGAGAAGGAATTCTGCAGATTGAAATCCTTCTGGGAGCGTTTGTCTCACTGTCTGTTCGATCACTCTTGGTCCAGCAAAGCCAATCATTGCCCTAGGCTCCGCAATATTAATATCCCCTAGCATTGCAAGACTTGCTGAAACTCCCCCAGTAGTTGGGTAAGTCATGATTGAGATATACGGCATCTTTGCTTTGGCTAGTCTTGCGAGTGCATTACTCGTCTTTGTCATCTGGAATAAGGAGAATAGTGACTCTTGCATTCTTGCTCCACCGCTCGAGGAAAAACAAATATAGGGTATTTTTTTATCAATTGCATACTCAACACCTCTAACAAATCGCTCCCCCACAGCTGATCCCATCGACCCAGCCATAAAAGAAAACTCAAATGCTGATGCAACAACCTTAATACCCTTAATAGCCCCCGAGAATGTTATCAGCGCCTCTTTTTCTCCAGAGGACTTGATGGAGCTTGAAATTCTATCGGTATATTTCTTATCATCTCTAAATTTAAGAGGGTCTGTGGCGCTAATGTTTGAACCAATCTCATGTTGAGGGCCTTGATCGAGAAACGACTCTAGTCTTTTTCTAGCACTGATATACATGTGATGATCACACTTTGGACATACACGTAAATTCCTCTCAAGCTCATTACGATATAATTGAGCTGAGCAAGAATCACACTTGACCCAGACACCTTCAGGTATGGTCTTCTCCCGCTGGATCGTGCTGATTTTTGAAGGTACTAATTTTTCAAACCAACTCATAAGCTATACCATTTTCTGACTAATCTATCAGACATTACATGCGTTTGGAAATCTTATAGACTCTAGGCACAGTCCTTGTGGGGGTGCAGTAGGCCCGGCAAGCTTTCTATCTCGTAACTCTAGTAGGTCTCTCATCCAGCTAGGATCATATTTTCCTATGCCAATTTCAATTGCGGTTCCAACAATATTTCTTACCATATGATACAAAAAAGCATTCGCCTCAAGATTAATGCTGATAAAGTTTTTATTTAGCGCTGCGTTTGCCTCATACATCTCTCTATAGGGTGATATGGACTGGCAACCAGAGGCTCTAAAACTTGAAAAATCATGCTCTCCAACTAGACAAATCAAAGACTCTTTGAGTTTATCGATATCAATATTCTGCATCACATGCCAGCTATAACGATTGTGCAGTGAAGACCTTATAGAAGCATTATAAATTGTGTATGAGTAGCGTCTCGCTATTGCAGAATTTTTTGCATGAAAGCTTGTATCCACGCTTTTAATCCATTTCACAGCTATGGATTTAGGGAGTTCAGAGTTTATTCCTGATAGCCATTGAAATTCAGATCTATTGCTTGAGCTGTCAAAGTGTGCGATTTGTCCTTTTGCATGAACCCCTGCGTCGGTCCTTCCTGATCCAATTGGCATGACATTTTCATCCGCTATCTTTGAGATTGCATAGGCCAATTCTGCCTGGATACTGTTATGCTCTAACTGAATCTGCCAACCTGAGTAATCGGTTCCATCATACTCAACACAAATTGCATATCTTTGCATCGCTAACTTATGACCTTAAGGCTGACAGATGATCTCTGGCTTTCAGTGAGGCGATCTTTAATCGATAAATATTTTTTCTTAGCTTCTTCAATCTCATTTATTCGAACAAGTGTATTGATCAGGTCCAAACTCATTTGGACCTCAAAATCACTACTTTCAAATTTATGGTCTTTTTGTTTATCTTCTGATGAACCTTGACTTCTAGATAATCTCATCAAATAAAAAATAATAATAGAAATGAGGATGATGGCGAAGGTTATTGGGATTGGCGCAGTAGAAATTAGCCATTTAAGATCTTGAATCAGCACATTGATTGAGACCAAGAAATTCTCGAGGATACGTAAGGTTGTAAATTGATCTTGATTCAATCTTATTTATTTTATGAGTAGTTCTGCAATCTGAATACTGTTAAGGGCTGCCCCTTTTCTTATGTTATCCGATACCACCCAAAGATTAAGACCATTTTTGCAGGAGACGTCTTGTCGCACTCTTCCAACATAGACTGCATCATTTCCAGCCCCATGGAATTTTGGTGTGGGGTATTGACCATTTTGCAAGCCATTGATTAATTTAATACCTGGCGCAGAGCCAAGCATTTCAAGTACTTGTTCTATATTGGGTATGATCTCAGTCTCAATATGAAGTGCCTCAGAATGACCATAAAAAACTGGAACTCTTACACAGGTTGGATTTACCAAAATACTATTATCATGAAGGATTTTTTTTGTCTCATTAACCATCTTCATTTCTTCTTTGGTATAACCATTATCTTGAAACACATCTATCTTAGGGACAACATTGAAGGCTACTGGATGATCCTGATCGCCCAGCTCAGTATCAACACCTGAAAGCATTTCTCTGGAAGAGCTCTCGAGAAGTTCCATGAAAGTTCTTCCTGCTCCGGAGGTTGCCTGATAAGTTGCAACATTCACCCTTTTGACCCTATAGGCATCATGGATGGGCTTAAGGGCAACGACCATTTGAATTGTTGAGCAGTTCGGATTTGAAATTATTTTTGTCTCGCTGGCAAGGTTAACGTCTTCTGGATTGCATTCTGGCACAACCAAGGGAACAGATTCTTGCATACGGAATTCAGAGGTATTGTCTATGACCATTGACCCTTGGGATGCCGCTCTTACCGCGTGTATTCGTGAAACTGAGGCCCCAGCTGAAAAAAATGAAAAGTCTACCTCTTCAAAATTGAATGAATCAAGCTCAAGCACTGCATACTCTTGACCTTTAAAACTTACTGTTTTCCCGAGAGATCGTGAGCTCGCCAAGGGATATAATTTATCTACAGGAAAATCTCTTTCCTCAAGTATTTCTAGGAGATGCTCTCCAACCAAACCTGTCGCACCAACAATCGCAACATTATATTTCTCCTTCTTCTGCATTAGGTATTTTGACCCCGATTTCTAAGAACATGATCGATCAGAACTAATGCAACCATTGCTTCGGCGATAGGTGTAGCTCTGAGCCCTACGCATGGGTCGTGCCTACCAGTAGTCACTATCTCGGTTTCTTGACCTTTCGTATCGATAGTTTTTCCAGGCACTTGAATGCTTGATGTCGGCTTTAAAGCTATTGACATTAGTAAATCCTGTCCACTTGAGATGCCACCTAGAGTACCCCCCGATGAATTTTTTTCAAATCCTTTCTCAGAAATTTCATCCCGATGCTGACTTCCTCTTTGATTGATCACAGAGAAGCCGTCCCCTATCTCAAATCCCTTAACAGCATTGATGCTCATCAATCCTTTTGCAAGATCAGCCTCAAGCTTATCAAATACAGGCTCGCCTAAGCCTACTGGCATGTTCGTAGCACAGATTGTTATCTTTGCCCCAATGCTATCGCCCTCTCTTCTCAAGGAGACCATAAAATCCTCTATTTCCTGATTTCTACTTGGATCAGGACTGAAGAAAGGGTTGGAAGTTATTGCATTCTTATCTTTAAGAGTAATACTGATTTCACCAATTTGTGTTAGATAGCCAAATATTTCAATCCCAAGATACTCTTTTAAGTATTTTCTAGCTATGGCACCAGAGGCAACACGCATTGCAGTCTCCCTTGCCGATGCACGTCCTCCCCCACGATAATCTCTAATTCCATATTTTTTAAGGTAGGTAAAATCTGCATGTCCTGGTCTAAATTTATCTTTTATTTTTTCGTAATCTCGGCTACGCTGATCTTCATTATAAATAACTAGACCAATAGGGGTTCCGGTAGTCTTTCCCTCAAAAACTCCAGAGAGTATTTTTACGGTATCTGACTCTTTTCTTTGAGTAACAAATTTTGATTGCCCAGGTTTTCTCTGATCAAGATAGCTCTGTATATCTTCCTCATTTAGCTCAAGGCCGGGTGGACAGCCATCTACAATAGCACCTAGCGCCACTCCATGACTTTCGCCAAAGGTAGTAACAGCAAAATTTTTTCCGAAAGTGTTTCCCGACATGTCAGGTATTATCTAACAAATATAATGAAGAATTAAGAAAAATAATCTTTAAGTGCCTGTGCAGTTATAAGACATACACCCTCGCCACCGTTAGTAAACTCAAGCCAAATTGTCTCAAGCTTTTTATAATAATTCTCGAAGGCTAGTTGAGATTCTCCAACCTCGAGAATAAGAATGCCATCATCCCGGAGGCGTTCAGAGGCACCGTTAATAAGCCTATGAATAATATCTAACCCATCAGCTCCACCATCGAATGCCATATGAGGTTCCCATCTGTATTCCTTTGGCAAGTCTTCAATGTGTGCAGAGGGAACGTAGGGTGGATTTGAAATAATTAATTTAAATCTTGCTTCCTTGGGCGGATAGAGATCGCAATGAATAAAGTTGATCTGCTCACCCACCCCATGCGCAATTGCATTCTTTTCTGCTTGACGGATGGCTTGCTCAGAGATGTCGGTTCCTATCACCTGCAAATCTTTATAGTACTTTGCGATGGCAATAGCGATACAACCGGATCCGGTACATAAATCAATTACCCGGTCATTCTTTTCTAGGTTTAGCCATGGCTGAAAATCATCCTCAATTAACTCACCAATCGGTGACCTTGGAATGATTGTATCTGGACTTATCGCGAAGAGAAGAGAAGCAAATTCAATTTCACCCAAGAGATACGCGAGTGGCTTTCTAGAAATAACCCGCTCATTGCAAACATTAACGATGGCTTGGTAGTTTTTAGAATGTTCGCTAGCCCAATTCAATATAATACTAGCCTCATGATCAGCATTGATCGTGCCATGACCATAATACAGTTCGTGACTATTAAAATAATCAATGATCAAGTCGAACCAATCCTCGGGTCGCTCTTCTGATAAAATAATACGTTGTTGTTCCATACTGCTGTCTAAGGCGCCCTATGAAGAAAATAGCGATAACATTTTTAACTTTTATTTTATATCTTTTATTTGCCTGTAGTAATCAGCAAGAAGATTTTGATATTCAACAAGTACTAACAGATGCGACCTATCTAGGGCAAGGCCTTGAAATTCCAGATTTCAATCTTATTGACCAAAATGCTCAACTTGCTTCCAAAGATCTACTGCGAGATAGCTATAATCTATTATTCTTTGGTTTTACAAATTGTCCGGATATCTGCCCTATCACTCTTGGTATAATCTCTATGACTGAGTTGGTCGTCAACAATACCGTTAATCTAATTTTTGTAAGCGTCGATCCGCTCAGAGACTCACCAGAGATAATCAAAAATTACTTAAATAACTTTAACGCTCGTTTCATTGGATTAACAGGCGATGAGGAAGAGCTCGCGAGACTTTGGAGCGCGCTTGGCATTACGGTTCATAGAATTGAGGATCCCGATGGTTCGAGTTATAACATGACACATAATGGAACAGTTTTTTTACTCAATCCTGAGGGTCGAATGATTGGTCTAACGAACCATCCAGTTGACCCTGTATCTCTCAATCAGGATATCACTCTCATGATTTCGCAAGATTAGTCAGATGTTTGCCTATCTACAACACTTTATACCTAAACAATGGATTTCTAGCGTTTTTTATATTCTTTCAAGATCCCAAATTGTTTGGCTAAAAGACTTCCTAATATCAAATTACATTAAAATTTATAAAATTCCCCTCGATGACGCTAAGAGAAAAAAGGTCTCAGAATATACTTCTTTTAATGACTTTTTCGCAAGGGAGCTAAAAGAGGGCGCAAGATCCATTGACCAACACCCTAGTATAATCATCTCACCTTGTGACGGGAGGATTATTGAATCTGGCGAGATCAATATGGGAAAACTTTTGCAAGCAAAGGGACGGCTCTATGATAAGGAGAGTCTATTAAGGGGATCTAACCAGGGCATGCTTGATGACTTATCTTATTATTTGACGATCTATCTATCACCCACGGATTATCATCGTGTGCATGCACCGATCGATGGACAAATTCATTCAATACATTACATACCCGGTGCCAAGTACAGCGTGAATCCAAATGCTTTAGCAAGAATTAGTGGAATTTTTACACAAAATGAAAGGCTCATACTATGGTTGAAAAGTAGAATTGGATTACTCCCCTTGGTCATGGTTGGAGCATTAAATGTCTCAAGCTTTACAACCAAATATACAGGAGAAATAGAATCGGGAACAGAAAGAGATATTCCCTTGAATGATATAAGCAATCAATTTCAAAAAGGGGAAGAGATCGGTCAGTTTAATCTTGGATCGACGGTCATATTACTTCTACCTAAAAAATCTTTTAACCAAAAGCAAGGCTCTTCCAGTAAGGTTTTAATGGGTCAGGCGATCGGACAAATTCAGGGAATATGAACACAAGTCACTTGAAAGAATGGGAATCATTCATTGATGGAATAAGACACCACTTTAAGAGCAAAGGCTTTACGGAGGTATTTACAAATCATCTCAATATTAAAGAGATTCCTAATAAGCACATCAATCCCTTTAGGGTCGACTCAAACCTCAGCAAGCAAAATTACTTTTTACATACCTCGCCAGAGTTAGAAATGAAAAAATTATTAGCCAATGGATCAGGTAATATTTTTCAAATCTGCAAAGTTTTTCGAGATGATGAGATAGGCCCGTGGCATAAACCAGAATTTAATATGCTTGAGTGGTACCAAGTTAATATTTCAATCAATGACTTTATTGAAACGGTTACAGATTTTATGGTCAAGATTTCAGGAAACCGCATCAATCAAATTCAGGAACTTTATTTTAATGATATTTTCAAATCGAAGATCGGGGAGAATTATCCTAGCGCTCTATCGAACCTTATTTCGTACCTTGGTTATAAAAATGAGGGCATGGTGTTTGATCATCTTGATTTACATGAGCTCATCGACTTATTCCTTATTCAAGAAATTGAGGAACATAGAAATGACTGCGACCTTTTAATAATTAAAGGGTTTCCATCTGACTTGGGCTCTATGGCAAGCCTATATAAGGATGATCCGGGCATATCGACGAGATTTGAGATTATCCTTAATGGCTCTGAGATTGCTAATGGCTACGAGGAGTGCACTGATCCAGAAGTACTTATGGAAAGATTAGATATTCACCTAGAATCTAATAACTATAAAAGTTTTAGCGTTAGAGAGATTGAAATAATTACTAAAGATCTTCCTAGTTGTTGCGGAGTTGCTCTCGGTCTGGATAGATTTTTTGCAAAGTTAAAAGACAAGAATTTTATTTAGTTTATAAAATAATTTTATTGGGTATTATGCTCTGGCAACATACTCTTTTGTTCGAGTATCAACTTTAACCATTTCCCCTTGAGAAATAAAAAGCGGAACTCTAACAGTCGCGCCTGTCTCTAATTTTGCAGGCTTAACACCTCCTTGGGCAGTATCGCCTTTTAGCCCTGGATCAGTCTCAGTTACTTTTAAAACAAGAAAGTTTGGAGGCAAGATTTGTATAGGATTACCATTCCATAAGGTCACGGTATAGTCTACCTCCTCCTTCATCCAAAGAATTGTCTCACCAATAACATTCGCATTAGCTGCAAACTGTTCAAAAGTCTCGGAATTCATAAAATGCCACTCAGTACCATCTGAATATAAGTATTGCATCTCAATTTCAATAACATCTGCTGACTCGACGCTATCACTTGATTTAAAAGTTTTATCGACGACCCGTCCAGTCTTAAGGTTTCTTAGCCTGACCCTATTAAATGCCTGTCCCTTACCAGGCTTGACAAATACATTCTCAATTATCGAGAATGGATCACCATCGAGCATGATTTTGAGTCCTGACTTAAACTCATTAGTGCTATAAATTGCCATATATATTTATGCGGAGAAGGTTATTGTTATCACATTATAATAGTATTGCTTTGGATCAAGGAAATAATGTCACACAATAAAAGAAAAAAAACATTTAACTCAATTACCGAGCTAGAGCAAAATCTTGGTAATACATTAAACCTCGAAGAAAATAGATCATTCAAGACTAAAATACCTAAAAGATTTATTGAATTAGCTAGTACCATTCATTTGGATGACCCGCTCATGAAGCAAGTTCTCCCCGATGTTAGAGAGCTCTCAGGGGGAAATGACCTGGATCCAGTAAATGAGCATAGGCTAGTAAATAAAGGCCTAATAAGAAAATATAAGGGGAGAGCTTTGCTCATTGTGACAGAAGCATGTCCTATGCACTGCCGCTATTGCTTTAGAAGAGAATTTCCCTATGAGGGAAATCAAATGAACACTGACAACTTAAATAGAGCAATCAGGACTATCAAATCAGATAAAAGTATAATTGAGATTATACTCTCTGGGGGTGACCCACTATCCCTAAGTGACGATAAGCTTGATCATCTCATTACTCGGATCAATAAACTGGATCATATTCAAACTTTAAGGATACATAGTAGGTATCCCATCGCTGATCCTCAGAGGGTAAATAGTTCTCTTCTAGCTGCCCTAAAAAAATTTACAAGGACAATAGTTTTTGTATTTCACATTAATCACCCAAATGAGATCGATGATGAATTAATTGATGCTGCATTAAAACTAAAAAATAATAACATTCATCTACTGAATCAATCTGTGCTCCTAAAAGGAATTAACGATAATGCAATTACCCTCAAGAAATTAAGTTTAAAGCTTTTTGATATTGGTATTAATCCCTATTACCTCCACTTACTGGATGAGGTGAAGGGGGCTTCTCACTTCAAAGTTGAGACCAATGAGGCGGTTGATATTCATAAGCAACTCAAGGGCTTGGTTTCAGGGTATCTGGTTCCTAAATTAGTAAAAGAGATAGTCGGGGAGAGCTCTAAAGTAACTATCTCTTAGAAATAATATTAACGCTATCGATAGACTTAAATTTTAGCGAGAGCCCTCTTCTTCCGCGAGCACCAATAAATTCTGATACTTTCTCATAATCAAAGTGTCTAGCTTTCTTTCCTGAGAACACTTCTATAATTTCATCCTTTGAAATAACAAAGATATAAAGCAAAGACAGTCCATCCTTCCTAGGCAGATTAATGATCTTCACACCTTTGCCCTTAGAGAGCTCCGGCAGCTCATCGATCGAAAAGGCAAGAGCACGCAGATCGCTTGAAATAGCAAAGACAAGCGAATCCTCAGATTGAATTTTTCTCAATGGAAGTGTTTTAGAATTTTCGGGAACCCTTATCACTGCTCTTCCTGATTTATTTCTCGTTATAAGATCTTGGGCGCTGACTTGGAAGCCATAACCTGATGACGAACAAATCAAAAATTTATCATTTTCACCTGTCAAGACTCCAGATGTAATATCTACACCATCTTGTAATTTAAATAAACTAGAAAGAGGATCGCCAAAACCTCTTGCTGAGGGGAGTTGCGTAGCGAGAATAGAAAATGCTCTGCCGTTTCCATCAAGAAATACGGCATCATTATTATTGGCTCCCAAGGATAAACAATCCAGAATGACATCATCCCCCTTAAAGCTCAGCGATTCGGGTTGAATCTCATGACCCTTAGCAAGCCTAACCCACCCCATCTTAGAGACGATCAATGTCACAGGATCTTTACTTATTATTTCCTTTTCTTCAATTGCTTCTGAGCTTGGCGCAAATTCAATCTTAGTTCTTCTATCATCCCCATACTCCTTGTCTAGCTCATCCAACTCATGAACTAATGTCTCGTTGATTAAATCTTTCGACTTTAATAGTTTTTTTAGTACTTTGATCTCATTAATTAACTTTTCTTGCTCATCCTTAATTTTAACTTCCTCTAATTTTGCTAAGTTTCTAAGTCTTAGGTCTAGAATGGCATTTGCTTGAATCTCAGTGAGCTTAAATTTTTTTATCAATTTACTTTTAGGATCATCCTCTGTCCTGATAATTCGAATTACCTCATCAATATTAAGGAAAGCAACCATCATTCCCTCAAGGACATGAAGTCTTTGTTCGGCATTCTGAAGACGAAACTGAGATCTTCTGGTGATTATGCCTCGCCTGAACTTAAGCCAATCGAGGCAAATCTCTAATAAATTAAATACTCGTGGAAGCCCTTCTAGGTCAATTACATTTAAATTCACCTTAATATTTTTTTCGAAGTCAGTCGTAGCGCAAATATGTGAAATCAATTGATCAATATTGACCTCCCCCTTTTTCAGCGAGATTAATATCCGACAAGGATTATCATGATCAGATTCATCTCTAAGATCATTCACCATAGGTAATTTCTTAGCAAACATCTGTTGCGCTATTTGCTCAATCAATTTAGCACCGGAGGTATGATAAGGAAGCTCGGTGATAACAATATCCCTCTTTTCTAATTGATAGCTGCCCCTGAGCCTAAGAGTTCCCTGGCCTAATTTATAAACGGATTCAATCTCCTCTTCATTAGAGACTAAAACTCCTCCTGAAGCAAAATCAGGACCCTTGATAATTTTGAGCAAGCTTTTAATAGTTGAATTTGGTCTCTTAATTAAAAGCTTCAATCCTTTGATAACCTCTTTTATGTTGTGAGATGGAATATCGGTAGCCATTCCGACTGCTATACCAGAACATCCATTGAGTAGTAGATTCGGAAGCTGGGCAGGAAAAATCCTAGGCTCTTTCAGGGTCCCATCAAAATTTGGCTGCCAATCAACAGTCCCCTCGTCCAGCTCAGCCAATAAAGTCTTTGTGTAAGCAGTCATTTTTGCTTCGGTATAACGCATGGCTGCAAATGATTTAGGGTCATCTTGGGAGCCCCAGTTACCCTGTCCGTCAATCAAGGGATACCGATAGGAAAAACTTTGAGCCATATTCACCATAGCCTCATAACAGGCTGAGTCTCCATGAGGATGAAATTTACCAATAACATCTCCGATAGTACGTGCAGCTTTTTTTGGCTTTGAGGCGGAAGATAAGCCTAAATCACTCATAGCATAGATAATTCTTCTTTGAACTGGCTTTAGCCCATCGCCTAGTTGTGGGAGAGCTCTATCCAAAATGACATACATGGAATAGTTAAGATAGGCGCCCTCAGCAAATACTGAGATGCTCTGTTCTATTTCATTTTCAAATAAGGATCTTTGATTACTCATATCTCAATAGCAGATGCAATATTACCTTTTTCCTCAATCCACTGTTTTCTCTCTTGAACTTTTTTTCTAGAAAGCAATTTTTCAAAAACATCATCATCATCGTTGGACTTTGAGAGCGTTAAGCGTATTAATTTTCTCGTTTCTGGCTTCATGGTTGTTTCTCTTAACTGGCTGGGATTCATCTCACCTAGTCCTTTAAATCGAGTGATAGATATCTTCTGATTCTTATTTTTTTTTGTGAGTTGCTCCACGATAGAGTCTTTTTCTTGCTCATCAATGGCGTAATGGACGCTCTTAGCTTGATCTATACGATACAGCGGAGGTAAAGCTATGAAAATATGTCCATTCTCGACAAGCGCACGAAAATGCCTTAAAAATAAGGCGCATAGTAATGCTGCAATATGCAATCCATCTGAATCAGCATCAGCGAGAATACAAATTTTAGAGTATCTGAGATTCTCTAGACTCGTCTCATTAGGGTTTAAGCCTATCGCTATACTTATGTTTTCAACTTCCTGTGACTTTAGAATTTCTGTGCTTTCAGCTTCCCAAGTGTTTAATATTTTTCCTCGCAGCGGCAAAATTGCCTGTGTCTCTCGGTTACGAGCCTGTTTAGCCGAGCCACCGGCTGAATCTCCCTCGACAATAAAAAGCTCAGAGAGTGATGGATCCTGAGAAATACAATCGGCAAGCTTTCCAGGGAGGGCGGGACCATTTGAAATCACTTTTTTTCTTACAACGGATTTACTTTTTTTCGATCGCAAGACTGCATTTTCAATCACGAGATTTGCTACATCTTTAGCATATAGAGAATTTTGGTTTAACCAGATTGAAAAAAAGTCTTTAGTAATGCCCTGAGTAATGTTTGATGCTTCTCTGGACGTTAATCTTGATTTGGTCTGGCCTGAAAATTGAGGTTCAGAAATTTTTAATGACAAAACAAATTGAACATTTCTCCAGACATCATCGGGAGCAATTTTGATGCCTCTAGGAATCAGGTTTTGAAATTCACAAAACTCTCTAATCGCATCTGTGATACCAGCCCTTAATCCACTAACATGCGTTCCGCCATCTTTGGTAGGAATCAGATTGACGTAACTCTCAGAAATTAAGGTTTCACTTTCTTTGATCCAGTTCAAGGCAAGCGATAACTCGAAATCTGCTTTTTTTGTATCAATTATATAGGCATCATTAAGGACTGTATCATCGAAATCTTTAATCGAATCGCTTAGATATTCAGCTAGACCGCCCTCATATCTCCATGAAATTTTTTCGTTTTTTTGATGATGATTTATGAATTCTACAAGAAGCCCATTGCATAGTACTGCCTTAGCTTTAAGATTCCTCTCAAGATCCTTGGCATTAAAATCTGAATGATCAAAGTATTTTGGATCCGGTTTAAACCAAATTTTTGTTCCTTGAGCATTTTTTGCAATCTTTTCAATGAGCTCTAAATCATCTCTCTTATCGCCGTTTCTAAAGGTCATTGTGTAATGATGACCTTGACGCTTAACCCAAACTGAAAGATGTTTTGATAAGGCATTGACAACAGATACACCCACACCATGCAAGCCACCAGAAAACTTATAATTCTTACCTGAGAACTTGCCCCCAGAATGAAGCTTGGTTAGAACAAGCTCAACACCTGGAACCTTTTCCTTAGGATGAATGTCTACAGGAAGTCCACGACCATCATCTTCTACAGATATAGACTGATCTTCAAATAACTCGACTAAAATTTTTTTTGCATGACCTTCTAGTGCTTCATCAACGCTATTATCAATGACCTCATAAGCTAAATGATTAGGACTTGTGGTATCTGTGTACATGCCAGGCCTTTTCCTGACAGGATCAAGTCCTTCAAGTACTTCAAGATCAGACGATTCATAATTTTTAGCCAAGATACAAGCTCATATTCAAGCCTTATTGTATCTTTAGTTAGAGTCTTAATCGAGGTCAGAAATCAATGATTCAATAGTTTTTTCATCCATATCTGAAATATGATTATAATTCTCATGCTCGATACTAAAAGTAAATCCATTTTGGCTTTTTATGGCCTCAACTGCGTCCCGAGAAAGCTCAAACCTTAGAAAATGTACGGCCGATGTTTTATCCTCTGTAGTCCTTTCTAGATCCTCATCAGCGATTGCAAGAACTTTTAGCTCTCCAACATTTAAATAGATTTGATCCTCGATACCGATTAACCTCGATAGCATTTCTCTTCTAAACCGCTCCTCTGGAAATTCAAGCATGAATGTTGCTTTAAGATTCGTACCATCAGGAATCAGCGGGTTGTATGCTGATAACTCTTCCTCGATATCTTCTCTTTTGTAAATTTTTTCAATTCTTAAAATTTCTTGAATTTGATACTGAATTGTTTTTCTATCTTCAAAGTACAAGGTAGCATTTGGACCAACCGCTACTTGTCTATGTTTCTTATGATTGATGACATCGCTTCTGAAAGTTTTACGAGTATCATGATATTGTTCTAAAGAATACAAATCTTCAATTTTAAGTTTTTCCATTTTTTAATTTCTCCTAAATTCCGTAGGCCTTTCTTAGTAAGCTCATAGGATGAGAGGCCTCAATTTTATCTGACATGGCAGCGATATGCTCTGATGCCATAGGACAATCAGATGCAAAATGATCTGCCTCATGCGACTCTGCTTGCCTCAATACTGGTCTACCGATTTTTCTTGAGATCTCAGCAAATTCTTTTTTAACGGCATATGTTCCATTATGACCGGAGCATCTTTCAATAGGCTGAACTTGTGTATCTGGAATTAGATTTAATAAATCCCTAGACTTAAGGCCCATATTCTGGACTCTTAGGTGGCAAGGAACCTGGTAGCTAATCTTACCTAAAGTCGTCTTAAAATTGGTACTTAGTTGCCCAGCATCATGCCTTTTCATTAAATACTCAAATGGATCAAAAATTTTAGATGCAATTTTATTGACTAGCTTATTTTGTGGAAAGAGCAAAGGAAGCTCTTGCTTAAACATTAAAACGCAAGATGGAATGGGCGCAACAATATCCCAACCCTCATCAATTGCCTGAGCAAGAATGGGGGCGTTGTATTCCATAAATTTTTCAACACTTTTTAAGTCACCTAGCTCCAACTTAGGCATTCCACAACATTTTTCCTGTGTGATTAACTTAACTTCAATTTGATTATGCAAAAAAACCTTGTAAACATCTTCAACCATGGTGGGGTGATTCTTATTTCCGTAACAAGTTGTAAAAATAGCAACCTTGCCTGTAGTTAATTCAGTGGGTGTTATTTTGGCTAATTTATAGGACTCTTTTGCAAGTAACTGTCTTGCAGTTTTTGAATGAAACTTTGGCAAAGGAGCATGCTCATCAATACCTAGCATGCTCTGCACTAATTTTCTTCCAAGCTTTGAATTATTCGTTGCGTTTACGATGCCTGAAATTACAGGTATCCCTGCAATACTTCCGAGCGTATCTGTGGCACTTAGCATTTTATCTCTTACGCTCGCACCCTTTTTATTAAATTTTTGATGTTTAGCGCGAAGCATCAGGTGTGGAAAGTCTATATTGAACTCATGAGGAGGTACATAAGGGCATTTCGACATATAACACATATCACATAGGTAGCAATTATCTACAACATCCCAATAGACTTCCTTGGGTACTGTATCTAACTCGCCCGACTCAGATTCATCGACAGCGTCAAAGAGAAGAGGAAAAGAATTACAAAGGTTAAAACACCTCCTACAGCCATGACATATGTCAAAAACTCTCTCTAGCTCAGTGTAAAGAGATGCTTCATTGTTAAATTCTTCAGACTTCCAATCAACAGGATGCCTTGTGGGTGCCTCTAAACTCCCCTCTCTCATAAATGCCTCTTTAATCTAGGTCGCGCCGATTGGCGCGACCATTAAGTTTTAAATTAACTTTCTAGCAAATCCAAAGTTTTTTGGAATTTATTAGCGTGAGACCTCTCAGCCTTTGCAAGTGTCTCAAACCAATCAGCGATCTCCTCAAACCCTTCATCTCTGGCAGTTTTAGCCATACCTGGGTACATATCTGTATATTCATGTGTTTCGCCTGCTACTGCAGTTTTAAGGTTATCTGCAGTTCCACCGAATGGCAGACCTGTAGCTGGGTCACCACAAGTTTCAAGATACTCTAAATGACCGTGAGCATGACCTGTTTCGCCCTCAGCAGTTGAGCGAAATACAGTCGCTACATCGTTGTATCCTTCAACATCAGCTTTGGCAGCAAAATAAAGATAACGCCTGTTTGCTTGTGACTCACCGCTAAAAGCATCCTTCAAATTTTGTTCAGTTTTTGAACCTTTTAAGCTCATATTAATTCCTCCTATAAAATTTAGACTAAGTCTAAACTAGCAATATAAGCTTGTCAATGTCTTAAAATAAATTAATTCATTTATAATAAGGTGTATGAGCAAAAAAAAGAACGACGGCAGCCTAGAGAGCCACTTAAGTGGTCTAGAAAAGATTGTATCTGAGCTAGAAAACGGTGAGCTCTCCCTCGAAGAATCACTTAAAAAATTTGAAGAAGGCGTGAAACTAACAAAAAACTGTCAACATATCATTGATAATGCTGAAAAAAGAATAAAGATTATTACCAAAGAGGGACTGAAGCCCTTTAAGGATGATCTAGAACAATAGTAATTGGCCCAAGCCTATAATTAAAAGAGTAAAGACTCCAGCGAATAAGTCATCCATCATTACGCCCATCGCCCCTGTAAGGTTACGATCTGCCCATCCTATTGGCCCAGGCTTAAAGATATCTAATATCCGAAAAATCATAAATGCCAAAAATAGCTCAATATTCGATAAATCCTCAATAAAAAGCAAGACCCATAGCCCACAAATCTCATCAATTACTATGTAACTTGGATCCTTTTCTTGAAGACTACTGAGAAGGGAACTGACCGACCAAAATCCTAAAAAAAGAAGACAAAGGAAAACTAAAACCTTTATTGTCAAAGTCAATGGCATCAAAAAATAAAGAAAAAATAATGCGAGCAATGACCCAAGCGTTCCTGGTGCATAAGGAATATAGCCTGTAAAAAAACCTGTGGCGATAAAAGCACTTAAACCCCAAGTGCTAGAGTTTTTATTTTTGAAAATGGTCATAAGTCTTCTGTTCTAGTTTTTCGCCATAATAATTTAAAAGCTTAATACTTTTGTTGCTTGTGCAATAACCAATTTTACTTATATTTACTGAAAATTTTTTTGATAACCTTGAAACCCAGCTGTCTAGCCCTTTAGGCAACGTAAATAATAGCTCGTAATCCTCGCCACCAGTGTATGCAATCTCAACTGATCTATCTTTGTATTTTTTCTTAAGTCCTGTTGAGATAGGAATTTTATTTGAGTCAATAACAAAACCCTTACCACTGCACTTTCCAAGCGTTTTGATTTCATTGTAAAGGCCATCTGAAATATCAATCATAGAGGTTGCATGTTTTGTTAAATGCTTTGCTAACTCCACTCGAGCAATCGGGCTCACAAATGATCTGGTACATTGATTTCTTAGATCAACTCTCTTTGAATCTAGAATATTCTCTAAGCCCACTCTGGCGTCACCTATATTGCCGGTTACAAATAAATCATTGTTCTCCCGAGCGCCATCTCTTGTAATCATGTTTCTGCCTTCGGGATCTCCAAGTAGGGTCACAGAAACCGATAAGGGCCCTCTACAAACATCCCCTCCGACCAATCTACACTTATAAGCGTTACATATTTGGTGTACCCCCCTGGCAAAATTTTTCATCCAGAATTTATTATTCAGCTCTTGAGGTAATGTTAGCCCCATTAAAAGATATTTTGGAGTTGCGCCCATGGCAGCTACATCGCTTAGGTTAACCAATACTGACCTTCTACCAATATCATAAGCGGAGAGCTCTTCTGGGAAGTGTGTTCCTAGTACCATCAAGTCCTTACATACGATCAGTGCATTATTATTTAAATTGATTAAGGCTGTGTCATCGCCTATATCAACCTGAACACCCTTCATAGGTGTCTTGGATTTAAAAAGTTCAATTATATTAGTTTCGGAGAGCAAAGATTACTAATTGACTAACTGGCCTAAGGCACCATTGACAAACTTATAGCTATTTTCGGAACCAAATAGCTTTGCAAGTTCAATAGCCTCATTAATAATAACCCCTATGGGGGTCTTTTCCGATAATTGTTCGGCTAAAGCAACAAAAAGCAGCGCCCTATCAATGTAGTCAATCTCAGTTATTGTTCGTTTTGCTAATTTTTCAATTTCATCCCTGAGCTTATCTTTATTCACAAAGAATAAATGAAGATTACCCTTAAAATGACTGCTATCCACCTTTTTGATATCAGCTTCAAACCACCGAACCGTATCCTCCTCAGATATATCCGACATTAAGTGCATATAGACTGACTGGACAAGAAGCTCTCTAGATTTTTGTATCGCACCATTTTTCATTGTTTCAAACTTTCTTCAAATTATTAATCATCATTAGGGTGGCTAGAGCAGCATCTCGACCTTTATTGTCCTCATTTCTTGCAGACCTTGAGAGCGCTTGACTGATGTTATCAACTGCTAAAACACCATATCCGATGGGTAATTTATGAGTAACAGATACGTTAAGCACACCCCCTGAGCATGCATCTGCCACTTGGGTAAAGTGATAGGTTTCTCCCTTGATGATACATCCTAATACGATGATTCCATCATACTTCTCTAGCTCAGCAATCACTTTGCACATCAGTGGAATCTCATAGGCTCCAGGTACAAAAAATATTTGAATGTTATCTTCCTTAAGCCCGTGCTGAATAAGTATATTTTTTGCCTCTACTTTCAAATCCTCGACAATATTTTCATTAAATTTTGCACAAATAATGGCAATTTTTGCATCCTTATGAAGCTCTTTATTCAGTCCTAAATTTGCTTTATTGCTCTCCATTCTTATCAATTATCTATGTTGAGATAGTCTGTAATCTCAAGTCCAAAGCCAGAAATAGCAGATAAATGTTTAGGCAGACTGATCACTTGCATCTTTTTAACTCCAATCTTTCTTAAGATTTGTGCCCCGATTCCATAGGTTCTCAATTCCTGCTTTTCGAGAGCACTTTCCATACTGACTTGTTGATTGGTATCTAGCATTTTAAGAAGATCTCGTGAGGATTGTTGATATCCAAGTAGTATCACAACACCGGTCTCTTCATGACTGATGTATTCAAGGGCCCTATCAAACGATAATCCTTTGTAGCTACTTTGAATCCCAAGAATATCGGTATAGATATCAGGTATATGAACCCTTACCGTTGTAACTTTTTCTGAATCTATCTCACCCTTGACCAAAGCAAAATGAATCAATTTATTTAAATGATCCTCAAATACTAGCATACGAAAGGAGCCTTGCTTTGTATCAACTAATTTTTCTTGAACAATTTCAACAGCCTCCTCATGCTCTAGGCGATAACTAATTAGATCTGCAATCGTTCCAATCTTTAGCTTATGCTTTTTTGAAAACGACATCAGGTCGTTTCTCCTTGCCATGGTTCCATCATCATTGAGTATTTCAACTATGACTGAAGCTGGCTCAAGTCCAGCTAGTCTAGCAAAATCACAGCCGGCCTCGGTATGTCCCGCTCGAACCAGAACTCCACCTGGCTGAGACATCAAAGGAAAAATATGTCCAGGCTGAACGATGTCACTGGGTTCAGCATCAGGAGCTACAGCAACCTTTACTGTTCTAGCCCTATCCTGAGCTGATATACCGGTTGAAATACCATCCGCTGCCTCTATAGACATCGTAAAATTAGTGCTCTTTCTTCTATTAGTATCTGAGATCATTAGAGGCAATCTAAGTTGATTGCATCTCTCCTTTGTCAGCGTTAAGCATATGAGCCCACGGCCATATTTAGTCATAAAATTTATTGTTTCAGCGCTAACTTTTGAGGCTGCAATAAGAAGATCCCCCTCATTTTCCCTATCCTCATCATCTACGATAATAACCATCTCACCAACTCTAAATGCATCAATAATTTCTTGAGTGGTATTAAATTTTATCTCAGTACTCATCTACTTATGAACTCTGGTTAAGAATGGAATAAGTATATCTTGCTATAACATCTATTTCTAAATTTACTCTTTGTGCTAACTTATAAAACTGAATAATAGTATTTTTTAGGGTATGAGGAACGATCATCACGCTAAAGCTTTTTTTGTCAACCTTATTTACAGTCAAGGAAACTCCATCAACACAAATTGAACATTTTTTTGCTATATAAGGTTTAAGCTCATCATTAAAATCTATCTTAAGTTCCGTATATTCATCTTGACTCTCAATGGCAATGACCTCTCCTAGAGCATCCACATGACCTGTAACAAAGTGCCCATCCAAGCTGTCACCGATAATCAGTGACGGTTCAAAATTCACTGCATCATTTTCTTTAAGGTCACCAAGATTAGTAATTCGAGCTGTTTCAGATGAAACATTAAAAATTAAATTATCTTGAGTGCACCTAGCAACTGTAAGGCAGACTCCATTGATCGCTATGCTTGACCCTGGGGCAGACTTAGATAAAAGCTCTTCACTACTGACTTTAATTGCAAGGTTAAGAGAATTACCATGTTGCTCTATAAACGCAACCTGATTGACAGACTGAATAATACCGCTAAACATTAGTAAACCTTAATAATCTCAACTTAACATCTTCCCCAACTAAAGAAGCTTCTACAAACCGAAAAGATTGATGCTTGGGTATTTCAACAAGTTTCATCTGACCAAAAGAACTTAACCCTTCAGAGCCAAGTATTTTAGCTGCAAAAAAAATATTTATCTCATCAATTAGATTGTTTTGAAAAAATGAGGAATTCACCTTCGCGCCAGACTCTATCAGAACATGGTGAAATTTTTTGCTTACTAGGTATTCAGATACTCTCTCAATACTTTTATCCCTCTCATCAAATAGACAAATAACATCTGCACCAAGTACACTTAATGATTCTTTTTTGACTTGGTCTATGCCTTGGCCACATAGAATGACGACCTTATCATTCTTAAGAATTTTTGCATCAATTGGAATTCTTAATTGAGAATCTAAAATAATTATTTCAGGAGAATTAATCGGATCTTCAGTTTCTAGTCGAACGCTGTAACTTGGATCATCTACCAAGATCGTGTCTATTCCAACGACAATTGCATCATTCATTGCTCTAATGGTATGAGCATCAGAACGTGCAAGTTCGGAGGTGATCCATCTGCTTGCACCATTGGAGAGTGAAATTTTTCCATCTAGCGAGGATGCTATTTTTGTTGTGATCCATGGTCTACCCTTCTCATAAAAATGAAAATATCCACGATTTATTTCTTTAGCCTGATCCTCATAAATACCTACCTCTACTTCAATGCCGCTTGCTTTCAATTTTGTTATTCCTTCGCCATTGACTATTGGGTTAGGGTCTAAGGAGGCGCAAACAACCCTTTTAATTCCAGATTTTAAAATAAGGTCAACACACGGACCTGTCTTTCCTTGGTGCGAACAGGGCTCGAGAGTAACGTATATCGTGGCCCCTTTATAATCAATAGACGCATCTGCAAGTGCCATTTGCTCAGCATGCTCCTGCCCGGCCCACTGATGCCAACCCTCCGCAATCACCCTTTCATTTTTTGTAACCACGCATCCAACCTTAGGATTTGGCCAGGTCGAATACTGACCCTTTTTTGCATTTAAAAAGGCTTTTGCCATAAATTCTAGATCAGTGCTCACTTTTTTTATTATCCAATAGTAGTGTCAGCTGGCTCGATTTTTTTCTTTTTCCCTTCTTTAAATTTGTAATCTCTGCTTGAAACTCTGAGGCGTCCTTGAAGCTTCGATAAACCGAGGCAAATCTTATGTATGCAATGTCATCTAATTTCTTTAGCTCTTTCATGATCATTTCGCCGATTGTTTTTGCTGGTATTTCTCTTTCTCCTAGGGTTCTAAAATGATGCAATATGCGGTTATACATGGCATCAAGCTTTTCTGATGGAATGGGTCTTTTTTCAGTAGCTCTGCTTATACTTCGCTTGAGCTTATTCTCGTCAAAAGGTTCAATCTCACCGCTCCTTTTAGCAACCCTTGGCAGCACCAACTCTATCGTTTCAAATGTGGTAAATCGCTCCATGCATTCAAGACACTCTCTTCTTCTTCTTATCTGCCAGCCCTCGCCAGCTAATCTAGAGTCAATGACCTTAGTCTCTTCCGAGCTACAAAATGGACAGTGCATTTCCTAAGTATAAACAGGAAACTTCTCGCAAAGGCTTTTTACCTCAGCTTTGATTCTCACTATGGTTTCTTCAACATTTACATTTGTACTCATAGCATCGAGAATGTCTGCAATATAAGTTGCAACGGTAACAGCCTCTTCAACCCCAAACCCTCGGGTAGTTATTGCTGGGGTGCCTATTCTAAGTCCACTTGTAACCATAGGTGAACGCGGATCGTTCGGTACTGAATTTTTATTCACTGTTATGTTTGCTCGATGTAATAGACTTTCTGCCTCGTTGCCGGCTAAATCTTTCTCAACCAAACTCACTAACATTAAATGATTATCTGTTCCTCCAGAAACCACGCCATACCCTCGATCGTTTAATACGGTTGCCATTGCCTTAGCATTAGATAGCACTTTTTCTTGATAATCTTTGAATGAGGGCTGTAATGCTTCTAGAAAAGCCGTGGCTTTCGCAGCAATCACGTGCATCAGTGGCCCCCCTTGGGTGCCAGGAAAAACTGATGAGCTAAGTTTTTTGTTTATCTCATCATTATCATTCGCAAGAATCATTCCGCTTCTGGGTCCACGCAGGGTTTTGTGAGTTGTCGTAGTGACCACGTCAGCATGGGGTAGCGGGCTGGGATAGTGACCTGAAGCGACTAGTCCGGCGATATGAGCAATATCGGCAAGTAAATAAGCATCAACCTTATCAGCGATTTCTCTAAATTTTTTCCAGTCTAAAATTCTTGAGTAGGCGCTAAAACCAGCAACGATCATTTGCGGTTTATGCTCAATTGCCAACCTTTCAAGTTCTTCATAATCAATTAAGCCTGTATCTGTATTGATACCATACTGAACTGCATTGTAATGCTTACCAGAAAAATTAACTTTGGCTCCATGAGTAAGATGGCCTCCATGCGACAAGCTCATTCCAAGAATAGTATCCCCAGGTTTTAGCAGAGCAAGAAAAACTGCTGCATTGGCCTGTGAACCTGAATGAGGCTGAACGTTTGCATAGCCGGCATTAAATAATTCTTTCGCTCTCTCGATAGCTAGCTCTTCAGCAATATCTACTACTTCACACCCTCCGTAATATCTTTTTGAAGGATAACCTTCGGCGTATTTATTTGTGAGCACGGATCCTTGGGTACGCAATACGTTTGGGCTAGCATAATTTTCAGATGCAATAAGCTCAATTTGCTCCTCTTGTCTTAGTGCCTCGTTACTCAACACAGAAGCAATTTTTGGGTCAAAATTCTCTAGGGTTTCTCTATTTATTGTCATGGGTTTTGCCGAAAAACTCTATTGTACCGAGTAATCCTTTTTGGTTCAGCCAATTTAAATAAATTGTTTTAATTTTTTAAAAAAATATAATGTTCAGACTTATATGGCTCAATACATATTTACAACTAATCGTTTGGGGAAAATCGTCCCTCATAATCGCTTTATCCTGAAAAATATCAGTCTAAGTTTTTTCCCTGGGGCAAAAATTGGTGTTTTAGGCCTCAATGGCTCGGGCAAATCAAGTCTATTAAAAATTATGGCTGGGGTTGATAAAAATTTTGAGGGCGAGGCTAGACCTCAAGGTGGAATTAATATTGGTTACCTTCCTCAGGAGCCAGAGATTGATGATGAAAAAACAGTCAGAGAAGCTGTCGAGGAAGGTGTGGCAGGTACGCTTGAGGTGCTTGCAAAGTTTAATGAGATCAGCGATAAGTTTGCCAATCCCATGTCAGACGATGAAATGAATAAACTTCTCATCGAGCAAGGAAAGCTCCAAGAAACGATAGACTCAATTAATGGTTGGGAAGTGGAGAGAAGATTGGAGGTGGCTAAACACGCCCTCTCACTCCCAAGTTGGGAATCAAAAGTAAAGCATCTCTCTGGAGGAGAAAAAAGAAGAGTGGCTATTTGCAGACTTCTGCTCACGAATCCTGACATGCTTCTGCTTGACGAGCCAACCAATCATCTCGATGCTGAGTCAGTACACTGGCTCGAGCAATTTCTTTCTCAATACTCAGGCACTGTGGTTGCGGTAACGCATGATCGTTATTTTCTCGATAACGTCGCTGGTTGGATCCTTGAGTTAGATAGGGGCGAGGGCATCCCTTGGGAGGGCAATTATTCAAGCTGGTTAGAGCAAAAAGACAAAAGACTGGAGCACGAGCAAAAAAGCGAAAAAGCTAGGCAAAGAGCGATTCAGTCAGAACTAGAGTGGATAAGAAGCAATCCTAAAGGTAGACAAGCAAAATCTAAAGCCAGAATGCAGAAGTTTGAAGAATTAAATTCAAAAGAATTTCAATCAAGAAATGAGACGAATGAAATTTATATTCCTCCAGGCCCTAGGCTTGGCAGTCAAGTTATTGAAGCAAAAAATTTATCAAAGAAATTTAAAGATAAAGCATTATTTAGCAATTTAAATTTCTCAATACCGCCCGCCTCAATCGTAGGCATCATTGGTGGGAATGGTGCGGGGAAATCAACACTTTTTAGAATCATCACTGGACAAGAAGAGCCTGATGATGGAGAAATTATTATAGGCTCGAGCGTACAAATCGCCTACGTTGATCAATCCAGAGACTCACTTGATGGCAATAACACCATATGGGAAGAAGTATCAAATAAACAAGATATAATTGAGGTCGGTAACTACCAGGTTCCATCTAGGGCATACCTTGGAAAGTTTAACTTCAAAGGCTCTGATCAGCAGAAGAAAGTCTCTTTACTCTCTGGGGGCGAGAGAAATCGAGTGCATTTAGCAAAGCTCTTAAAATCTGGGGGAAATGTTCTACTTCTTGATGAGCCGAGTAATGACCTAGATGTGGAGACACTCAGAGCTCTGGAGGAGGCGATACTGGCATTTCCAGGGACCTGTCTTGTCATCTCTCATGATCGCTGGTTCCTTAACCGCGTCGCCACGCATATGATTGCCTTTGAGAGTGACGGACTGGTCACATTCATTGAGGGGAATTATGATGACTACTGTGAGGATTTAGTCAGACGAAAGGGCTCTGATGCTCTAAAAATATCCTCACCTTTTACAAAACTATCTTAGCAACCAGTCTCTGCAATTCTCAAAAATTCTTAACCAGGGGGTGTATCTATCCCAAGAATTAGGCGACCAAGAGAGCTGAACCTTAAGAAATGAGCGCTCAGGATGTGGCATCATAATATTAATTCGCCCATCCAGATTCGATAGGCCGGCAATAGCCCTCATTGAGCCATTTGGATTATAAGGATATTGATAAGTATCGTTATAATTATCATCAACATATGTCATTGTTATATTGATATTCTGATCATCTTGATAACAAGCCCTTCCCTCGCCATGGGATACAACTATTGGTAAAACTTGGCCTTCCATACCATTAAATAAAATAGAATTAGTTTTCTTTATCTTGGTCATTATGAGTCGACCTTCAAATTGTTCGGATGAATTTTGCAAAAACCTTGGCCAATTATCGCTTCCAGGAATAATTGAACGTAACTCTGACATTGCCTGGCAGCCGTTACATACACCGAGTGCAAATTTATTTGGGTCTGCAAAAAATTCAGCAAAGCCATCATAAAGTATTGGATTATTTAAAATGGATGCTGACCACCCCCCTCCAGCACCTAGAACATCTCCGTACGAGAATCCACCACAAAGGACAAGGCCATTGAAGCGCTCCAATTTGATTTTTTCTTCTAATAAATCATTCATATGGACGTCCCAGCACTCAAAGCCTGCTGAATGATAAGCCGCAGCCATTTCATGTTGACTATTAATCCCCTGCTCTCTAATCAAAGCAATTTTAGGTTTTACCTTTTCTTTGGAAGGATTCGGCCTAAACTGAGAGACGTTGGTGGATAAACCATTGTCCTTAAAGTCTAAATTTCTCTCATGCTCTTGATCAGCGACAACAGGATTGTCTCTTAATTTCTGAATTTTATAGCTTGGCTCTATCCAAAGAGCAAAAAGCTCTTGCATTGAAAATGCATGGATCTCAGCACTGTCAACATTAATGGAAATGTTTGGATCTTGGAGCGTTTCAGCAATGACCATGTGTTGTAACTCAAATTGATTAAGTATCTTGATGCATTCTTTTAATGCATCCTCTTTTACCTCAATACAGGCACCAAGCTCTTCATTGAATAAAAAATTGTAGTAGTCTTCATCGGGTACATTTATTTTTAGTCCGCTTCTCCCGGCAAAGGCCATTTCAAGAAGTGTTACAACGAGTCCGCCATCTGATCGATCATGATAGGAGCTAATGAGTTGTCGCTCTCTTAACTCTGCTAGAGCCGATGTGAATTCCTCCAATTTTTTTTCATCTTCAAGATCTGGGCATAAAGAATCTTTTTTACTAAAAATTTGATTTACACATGATCCCCCCATCCTTCTTTTGCCTTGTGCCAAATCGATAAATATTATTTGGCTCATTCCACGATTCTTGATATCTGGGGTTAAGGTCTTATTCACATCACCAATATTTGCCATGGCAGTTATGATTAGAGAAACTGGAGAGTGAACGGAGCAATCTTGTTCACTTTCATTCCAAGAAATATTCATGGATAAAGAATCCTTACCAACAGGTATTGAAATTCCAAGCTTAGGCGCAAGATTTTCTCCTATCTCATGAACCATCTCAAATAGCTTTAGATCCTCTCCTTCCTTAGATACAGATGCCATCCAATTGGCAGATAAGACAATGTCACGAGTTGACTTAACATCTGCTGAAACAATATTAAGTATAGACTCTGATAAAGCCATCCTCGCTGAAGCTCTTGGGTTAATGTTGGCAAGGCTAACTTTCTCGCCAGTGCTTATTGCCTCCCCTTTTACGGTAAAGAATCCCCTCATGGAAACCCCTGCATCAGCCACTGGCACCTGCCAAGGGCCAACGAGCTGATCTCTAGCAATCAGACCGCCCACAGTCCTGTCGCCTATTGTTACAAGAAAATTTTTTGAACATACTGCAGGAAATTTTAGTAACGAACGGAGTGCCTCCTTGAATTTAGGATTAGCATCATCATCCTTGGCTGATATTTTTTCTTGGATTACATGGGGGTTCCTCTGCATCCTTGGCGTGTTTCCTAGAAGCAAAGACATAGGTATATCGATGGGAGAATTATGAAATAATTCATCATAAAGTATGAGGTTTTTTTCATTTGTGAGCTCACCTATATTAGCAAAAGGACATCTCTCCCTTTTGCAGATACCCTCAAATAAATCTAAATGATCCTTAGAAATTAATATCACATACCTTTCTTGTGACTCATTACACCATATCTGCATGGGAGACATTCCCCTTTCATCAATAGGGATGGATCTGAGAGATATTTTTGCACCTAGACCGCAATGATCCACAATCTCAGGTACCGCATTCGAGAGTCCACCAGCACCAACATCATGAATACAAATAATTGGATTGTTCTTCTCCATAGATGTGCAGCAATCGATGACTTCTTGGGCGCGTCTTTGCATTTCAGCATTACCTCGCTGAACTGACGCATAATCTAAATCCTCATCTGATGACCCGCTGGCAAGTGAAGAGGCTGCACCGCCTCCCATACCGATAAGCATGCCTGGTCCTCCAAGAACATAAATCTTATCTCCAGCTTTGCCCTGTTTTTTAATCACATGCTCATCATAAATGGTTCCTATTCCTCCAGCGATCATGATGGGCTTGAGGTAACCCCAATGCGTCTGATCATTATCCTCATAAGTCCGAAAGAATCCGGTGATACAGGGTCTACCAAATTCATTATTAAAGCTTGCCGCTCCAATGGGTGCCTCGATCATTATGTTCTTGGGAGATGCAATCCTATTGGGCGGTACTGGGGATTTTTTTTCCCACTCCTCTCTCTCCTTGTCCAGACATAGATGAGAAGTCACATATCCCACCATGCCAGCTTTCGGTTTAGCCCCAATTCCAGTAGCTCCCTCGTCTCTTATTTCTCCACCAGATCCTGTTGCGGCCCCTGGAAAAGGTGAAATTGCTGTTGGATGGTTATGAGTCTCGACCTTAAGAACACTGTGTAGTTTCTTTGTTTGCTCTTTGAATTGTTTGGTCTTAGGGTCAACCAATAATTTATTTGATGTACCTCCCTTGATGACTGCTGCGTTATCTGAGTAGGCAGAGAGAACATTTTCTGGATTTTGTTGATATGTATTTTTTATCATCTGGAAAAGGCTCTTTTCCTTTTTTTTGTTATTGATGATGTATTCAGCATTAAAAACTTTATGCCTGCAATGCTCTGAGTTAGCCTGCGCGAACATCATAAGTTCTGCATCTGTTGGGTTTTTATTGAGTGCTTTATACTGATCAACTAGATAAGCTATTTCTTGCTCATTGAGTGCCAGTCCTAGCTCTTTGTTTGCCCTTTCGATCTCTTGCGCACCTAAATTTATTAGATCAATACTTTTGTAAG
>Ga0222714_10000789_pt1 | contig 36006 bp, 31 predicted proteins | sample C33_3DmetaG_FD_165048 | JGI IMG/M metagenome (GOLD analysis project Ga0222714, IMG submission 165048) | Estuarine water microbial communities from San Francisco Bay, California, United States - C33_3D | ecosystem: Environmental > Aquatic > Marine > Unclassified | place: USA: California...
GAAGACAAGTAACAAGCCTCATTACTGCGAATTGTCGGGTGCATGTGGATTGGTATTTCCTTTCCATATCTTTCTTTTGCTAGTTCAAGGTTATGCTTTATAGTTGATTCATCTTCACAGTGGGTGGCGATTAGTGTTGGTGCATTTGCAAATACCCGCTCTAAGGTATGGTAATTATCCACTAACATATTACCAGTGGAAGACCCCATAAAGATTTTAATCCCACAAACTGTTTCAGAATTGGTACGCATTAACTCGTCGTAATTATCGTTTGATGCCCCCATAAAAAAGGAATAATTCCCAATGGATTTTTCAGCAGCTAAAGCGTATTTATCCTCCAAAAGAGTTTGAGTTAAGGCGTTAGGAACCGTATTGGGCATTTCCATAAACGAGGTTATTCCTCCCGCTACGGCGGCACGAGATTCTGTGTAAATATCGGCTTTGTGAGTAAGCCCCGGCTCCCTGAAATGTACTTGGTCGTCTATACACCCAGGGATTAAAAGGTTTCCATTCAAGTCAATTTCCCGATCAAAAGGAAGGTCAATTTGACCCCCAATTGACTCAATAATTTCGTTTCTTATGCTTAAGTCAGCAAAGTAACGTTGGCCTTCATTTATAATTTGGGCATTACGAAGTATCGTTCTATTCATAACTTCATGGTTCTCATTTTCCAAACGCCAAGCAAGGCCTCTTTAAAGATTCCTGAACTCATTTTAGATTCTCCGTGTAATCGGTCTTTAAACGTGATTGGCACTTCAGTGATTAGGTAATGATGTTTTCGAACCGCATATTTCATACATATCTGAAATGCATATCCCTTAAAGTGAATAATATCAAGGTTAATGGATTGAAGAGCATTATTTGTGTAGCATTTAAACCCTGCGGTAGAGTCGTGCACGCCAATCCAAAGAACAAGGCGTACATAAAGATTAGCAAAATATGATAATAGCCACCTACTGAAAGGCCAGTTTTCTATTTTTCCTCCCTTACAATAACGAGAACCGATAGCAAGTGCGGAACCATCCATACATGCGCTTTTTAACCTAATTAAATCCCTTGGATCGTGAGAGAAATCACAATCCATTTCAAAAATAAATTCATAATCTCTGGATAAGGCCCATTTGAATCCCGTAATATAGGCGGTACCCAAGCCAAGTTTTCCTGCACGATTAATCATGAATACGCGATTAGGGTGACTCTCCATGATATTAGAGATAATTTCTGCCGTACCATCAGGAGAGTTATCGTCCACAAATAATAAGTTAAAGGGCTCTTCTAGCGATAAAACTGCATTAGCTATTAACTGAACGTTTTCTCGCTCATTATAAGTGGGAATAATTACTAGGCAGTTTGACATTATCAATTGTTAGCTACGAATTTAAGGAAACGAAAGCAGTTCGTAAAGTAATCTATCAATTTTAAAGGAATGAATTAAAAAGCAACTTGTTTATTAAGAATAACATGTTGAACCCATTATTCCTTGTTATCTTTGCGCTATAATATTTTCACATGGATATTCAGATAATTTTAATTAAAGCCGCCCAATTAATCGCTTCATTAGCGTTTTTAGTATCAATACATGAATTTGGGCATTTCATTCCTGCCAGATTATTCAAGACCAAAGTTGAGAAGTTTTATTTGTTTTTTAATCCATGGTTCTCAATTTTTAGGTACAGAAAAGTAAACGGAATAAAACGATTTTCTTGGTTTACCAAAGAAACTCCAAAAGATTGGGAAGATGGGAGCGAAAAAACTGAATGGGGAATTGGATGGTTACCGCTTGGTGGATACGTTAAAATAGCAGGAATGATTGATGAATCAATGGATAAGGAACAAATGGCACAACCGGCTAAGCCATATGAATTTAGGACAAAAAAACCGTGGCAGCGACTAATAATAATGATTGGCGGAGTAACAGTTAATTTGATGGCAGGGTTCATTATCTATGGGGCCATATTATGGTATTGGGGAGGTGCGGAATTGAAAACTTCTAAGCTTAATTCTGGCATGGCAATACACCCGTATTTAGCAAAATATGACGTTGTTTCAGGCGATTTAATTACCATGGTCAATGGAGAAGAGGTAACTTCATTTGATGACGTTAACCGAGGACTACTTTTGAGAAATAAAACCACCCTTACCCTTGTCCGAGATGGAAAAACACTTGAAAGAAAATTACCTAAAAACATTGATCAAGAACTTTTTCAAAATGGAGCCATGTCTATTGCTAACTTAAGGATGCTTTCCGACGGAGTAGAATCAATTACTCCCGGTGGGTTAGCGGAAAAAGCCGGATTAAAGAAAGGGGATCGGTTATTGACTATTGATGGATGCTCAGTTACTTATTTCGACGACATTCAAAAGGCATTATATGCGAAACGGTCTAAGCCAGTGAACATATTTGTCCTAAGAGGAATAGATACGGTGCTGATCCGAACAAAAGTTACCAAGGAGGGAACCATTGGTTTTGGTGCTAAAAATGTATTTACGAAAGATACCCTAGCCTTAACCAAGGTAAGCTATGGTATAGGCGAAAGCATGTTAAAAGGGATCTCTGGCGGAACACAATTATTAAGGGATTATGTAGCACAATTTAAATTTGTTTTTACAAAAAAAGGAGCAACGTCCATAGGCGGGTTTACTCGTATTGGAGACATGTTTGCACCCGCTTGGGATTGGAAGGTATTTTGGTTCAATACAGCATTTTTATCTTTCGCTTTAGCATTTATGAATATTTTACCTATTCCAGCACTCGATGGTGGCCACGTAGTATTTTTGTTGTACGAATGGATAACGGGTCGGGAGGCGCCACAGAAAATCCTAGAGTATGCGCAGTATGTAGGGTTTTTCTTATTGCTAGGGTTAATGATTTATGCCAATGGGAACGACTTGATTCAACTAGTCTTCAAGTAAGTTCATTTTACTTTGTATACCCAAACCAATTAGCGTGGCTCTGGTTTTAGCCAAACTTGCTCTTGGTCCCGAATATAATTCATCAACTGTTTTATGGAATAAAATTAACCAGTCCGTAAACAATTCTTTCGAAAGAGACATATGGAGATGTTTACGGGTAACGTTCTCAGTATATCCAGCTTCATCCAATAAAATAAATCTCCAAAATTTCTTCATCCTAGGAAGGTGTGCGTCCCAATTAAGATCTTTGAAAAATGGTTCAAGCGAGTTTGATTGCATCACTTTCGAATAAAAAACATCTACAAGAACCTCAATATCTTCTGCCGTTTCTATATCTTGCGTCATCTTCAAAATTAGAAAAAAGCACGTAGTTCCATTCCTCCGTTGTGGACAATCTTTATCCCTGCCGGCTTTCTGCCGGAATAAATTAAATTTAACTGTAAGTTCTTACTTACATTGCGTTGCCAAGTAATTGACCAAGTGTAATTGGATCCCGGCCTCAATGCTTCGAGCATTTCAAAGGCCACAGGAGAAAGGAGGTTTCCATTAAACGTTAAGTTTAGGAATTTAAATGACCCTAAGACACTTCCCTTTTGCGTGGTATTATATTTTACCTCTAATCCAAGTTCCTTCGAGTTGCTTTCCTCATAACCATATATCGGTTCGTTGGCTTTGCTTGATACTTTGCCATCGATTGCAACTCGGTAATTGGTTGTTGGTTGATAAGCCCATTCTATGCGGAGGTATTGATAACGAATTCGGTAGTTTCTACCTTGCGTGTAGTCAATGGAAGAGGTTTTATATCCTTGTTGACCTTCCGTTTTAAGCGAAAAGGATGTGGTTATATTCCAACGAAACATGACTTCATTATATCGAATATCTTTTGCATCAAATCCGGATGCCAAGAGTGTTTTGTTTAGGTTTTTATTAATTATATAATGACCATGAACTCGTGCAGAAGTTCTAAATAAATACAAGGTGTTTCTTACTGAAAATACTGAAGAGATAAGCGCATTGTTCAGGATGTCTGCCTTGATGGGGTTCAAAAGTGTAGCAATGTCTAAATCATTTAATTTTCGCGTTGCACGCATTCTAAGTTGGTTTGAAACAAATGAAAGCCCTTTTAATACCCCTGTTTTTTTATTCCAAATCAACTCAGGCCGCCAAAATAAACTTTGATTAAATTCATTGGAATATGTTTTCTGGTAGGCATTACTTGGGGTGAATATTCGAATATAGTTCGCCTGATCGATGAATGTAGCCGTTTCAAACTCGTTTAAATCCTTTACCCCATCGTTGTTGTAATCAACCCAGGTATATACCCCTTGCCCTGAATTAACCTCTAGATAAATAAAACTACGTTTTTGCTCCAATCCCGAACCAACCTCGTAATAGGTGTCAATTGTTAAGGCCCCCCTCAGTAGCCTCTTCGAAAAATTAATCCGGCCAACCAAGGATTGGTCCGGGGTTAATTGAAGTAGCGAGCTATCCAAAACATGTAAATTTCTAAGCCCAATAACAAAACCATACTGGCCTCCTGTCCGATCACGAATTTGAACTTCTCCACCAAATGTTGTTCCTCGTGCTGCGGCGATAAAACCAACACTATCCGGACGCCAATCGAATCGTTCACGATAAAACAACTTTAATAATGATTTACTACTGTCTGCGTTTTGAAGGTATGCTTGAATGTCATAAAACGCATAGCTTGTAGAATTCATACCTATCAACGCATCCCGGTGATTAAATTCTTGGTCATCTTTTATTCCGATTTTAATACGATTTATAGTTTGAGAAGCATCTAGGCGATGTCTTATAAATTGTGAATTTATTGCTCCTGTACTTTTTAAAACACTCGCATCCCAGGCCATTGAAAAGCCTCTGTTTTTTATGTCTCCGTCGGAATAAATACGGCTTCCGTTGAATGCTGAACCAATTGCATAGTGTTGCCCTTGTATGCTGAGAAAGCCAGATTTAGCATGTTGAATTTTGTGAGAAAACTTTGCATTCCATTGGGGGCCAATAAAATGCATATTTCTAACATTCCAATCACGATCAAATTCCACCATTCGATAAGGCTCGATAAATGAGAAATTAGTTCCAAGTAATTCTGATTCAAGGCTTGTAGTGTGATTCCAGCGAATTGGGCTTATCGATCCTTGCCGGATTATCTTGGTTCGATTTCCTAATCCCCAGTCGTTTTGCCGGTCTTTAATAGCAAATAAATTAATAGCAGACTCAGTTATGGAAAACTCAGTTTCTATGGCCCAATTTTTTCCGATTTCCTGTTGAAAACCTGCGTTAATCATACGTTTTCGTTTCGGGGCATTGATGCGTTGTATAGGCATATAATTACCTTGTGATACATTACCCAAAGGACTTACCCATTTATATACGGGGCCAAATGCCGTAGTTTTTTCAAAGACGTAGTCTCCTTTATTGGGTCCAACGAACAAGAATGTTGCGCGATATTTTGCTGAATCTGGATTAATAGAGAAAACTAGTACGGAATCATAACCAAGGGAATCAATTAGTTGATATAGGTTTTGGTTGGGTTGGAATCCGACGGAATCAAGGGTGCTTAAATAGGCGCCACTTAAACTATCTCCTGCGTTCGCAATCAATTCTTTTGTTGTAGCATTTAAGCTTAATTGCAATGGTTGGTTTTTTAGATCTTGTTCTTGATAATAATTCATCCAAAAGGAGGTGCCTTTATTGGTAAAGCTGATATGCTGTTGAATTAAACCGCGGGTATAAGCTTGATCAGCATATTGAAATTCTACTACAATACGAACATCTTTTGTTATTAGGTTGCGTGCCGTAAACACGAGTTCTGCGCTGTTATAGTCTATGATGTAATCGTATTCTTGCCCACGTTGTAATAATCTGCCGTCAACATACACACGTTCAGTGCCAGATAACACAACAATAAAGGGTTCATTTTCTGCCCCAATAAGTCGATAGGGCCCCTGATTATTTTCAATTCCTTGAATGATTTGACGCTGAAACTTACCTTTAGATAAACCCATGCTTGATTGAATTTGGACTTGATTCTTCGGGCTCGAATTAAATGCATGTGTTAATGTTAACCCCTGGCCTCTTTTTTTGTAATTCAGGAAGTATCCTTTGGGTTTCGCTATCCAAAAATCTCCTGCGGTAAGTTTAAAACGATCCGAAAACAATTGTATAAAAACTTGGTCAAACTCTTGAAGCTTGCTTGTATTTCCATCAGGTTGGATTGGAATATTTGCATCAGACACCGAGGCGGAAAGATTAAGTTTTTCGGAGATTTTTCCGGTTAACTCTAGGTTAAGGGTAGAGTTTATTCCCAGGTTTTGACGATTTCCGAAGGTCACACCTCGAGAAATACTGCCGCGTTTATTAAGGTCGTTCCCTCCAAAAAGTTGGTCGATTAAGACGGATTCTTCTGGAATTAAAAATAGGTTGTTGTTCTTGTTTGAAACTAATATTAGCGAATCGTAAAGCTGATAGTTAAGGGATAAATCACTGGTTAAACGTAGATACTTTACCAGAACTGATCCGTTGATTTCAGGAGCAAAAAAAATAGATTTATCTAAATAATTTATGTGATACGTCTCTCTTGAAAGCGTGTCTGATTTATATATACACAAGACACTACCGGGTAATATAGTTAGAGAATCCAATCGCTGCGGTAATGTTCCAGCGGTTATTTCGCGTTGTTGAAAATTTGACTGCCCGAATATTACTCCGTAATAAAGTAATGTTATCCAGAAGCACCAATATTTATTCATTATTACGAAATTACGGAATGTAAGCTAACGCAGTTTGCTATTTTTGATTGTTCTTTTTCAATTATGAAATATATAATTCCCTTCTTAACATTAATGCCTTGGCTAATGTATTGTCAAGACACTTTGATACTTTTTATTGAATCCGATGAGGTATATATTGGAAGGCCGTCGTTATATGACGACTTTAGCGGGTCGAATTTAGACCAATCCCGTTGGTATGGATACTACCCTTGGGGGGGGCTGTCATTAGATGCAAAGACCTATACCGACCCATCCTTGTGTAATCAATCAAATGGCTTACTTCGGCTTTCTGTTGATACCGTATCGGTATGGAGGGTTTTCCCAAACTGGATGATAGACGCTAAAAAAATTGAAAGCAACCCATCATTAATGCGTAATGGCCATCTTGAAATCAATCGATTAACTTCAGCTATTTGGAGTAAACGGCAATTTCGTTTTGGATATTTTGAGGCGAAGTGTTTTCTCCCAAAAGGAAAAGGATATTGGCCGGCATTTTGGCTTTATGGTGGCAACCCAAATGAAGAAATTGATATTATGGAGGCGAAGGGAGAACGCAAGGCCTCTTATCACGTAGACATACACTGCCCAAATCGGTGCGACCGAATAAAGCAATTTGGTTTGATTGACAAACCTTTTGGGCACTGGGTGTCGACACAAGAAAATATATCGGAATCATGGGTAACTTTTTCAGGATTATGGACCCCAGAAGGGATTTGGTTTTACTTTAATGATCGGTTGGTTGCTCAGCATAAAGCATCGTTTTCGACCTCGATGAATTTAATTGCGAATTTTTCCCTTGCGATGGACAATGGGCCATTTTCTCCCGGTCCGAATCGAAAGACAGAATTTCCCGCAGAATACTTAATCGATTATATTCGTGCATGGGAAATCCCAGCCTTAATAGATGGTCCATTGAAGTATAAGGAAATAAAAGAGGCCCGCTTTATTAAAGTTATTCCAACAGCAGCAAAAGAGGTAACATTTGAGAGTTCTCCTCAAGGAAATTCGAAATGCAGATTGTTTATTGAGAAAGCAGTTCAAGAATCAGAAAAGGATCGAGAATTTTTACCTGTTTTGGAACTGGATTTAACGGCAAGAATTCAACACATTGACTACACTTTTTGGTCTCCAGGAAGCTATTACCTACGCGTTTTGAACGGTCAGAGAATAACACAAATACCGTTTATAAAGCTGGACTAGGGGCACTAAATTTGACTTCGAATAAGCGGTTCCAATATTTTCCCGTAATATAGGTTTTTTTGGTTTTTCGGTTGTATGCGATTCCATTGAGTACCTCCCCGTTGCCTTTGCCAATTTGAACAGCAGGAGTTGCGTCTATCGTAGCGACAACCTTACCTGTAAACGGGTCAATAACAGCAATTATATTACTTGTCCAAACGTTAGCATATATGAGCCCATCAATAAATTCAAGTTCATTTAATTTGGTGATTGCCCCGTCATCGGTGTAAACTTGAATTACACGAACTTCCCTAAACGTTTTTGGATCTCTAAAGGTTAATCTTTCGCTACCATCGGACATGATTAAAAAGGCGCCGTCATAAGTAATGCCCCATCCCTCACCTGAATAATTAAATTGTTTGGTTACTTCAAAGTCATTTTTATTGTAAACATAACACACGTTGTTCTGCCAGGTAATCTGGAAAATTTCCTCTCCAACAATTGTAATTCCTTCTCCAAAAATAGGAGAAGGTTGGCCTTTTCGGCGAATCATTGCCCCTGTATTTAAAGCGACTTCACCGATTAGGGTGGCTCCAATACCCTGTGGATCTCCCGTCCCTTCGAACAATTTGTCCTCAGAAAAAACCAGGCCTTGTGTAAAGGAAGAATCATTATGGGGATATTGGTTTAGGATCGTTAAATTCCATTTTTGAGGAGGTGAGTCAGAATACACATAAAGCACCCGCTCATCTTCAGTTTGTCCTAGTGAATGATGTTTGGCGCTTATTTTAAGTCCGTGAGCACCTATCGTTAGTAGGTCTTTTGGTATTCTGATTTTGGTTTGTTTTTTTGCCTTAGGAAATGTGTGTATTAAGCTGTCGTCGAAATAAACACGGACGGTTATATCTTCCTGCGCGGTCAAGGCATTTGTTTCAAATGGTTCCCCAAACTTTCCTGTAAAACTTCCTGCCATTTCAAAATAGGACATTGGCCCTAAGGGCCGCTCATTGTCATTATTTTTTAAGGCGTTGAAGAGAAATGCGCCTGCCACTAGAACCAGCAGGGCAATAATAATGGGAGTAGTTTTATTTTTCATAGCATCTGGCAATAAACTCACAGTCAATCCCTTCGTGAGAGGCACTACCTAATAATTTCCCATCTTTAACCACGATCAGCTGTGGTGATTGATGATTAATTTGAAAGTAATCTGATATTTCATCCGAAAGGTGCCTATACGACAATAAGTCCAATACCCAACATGTTGAATCCGATAAGGCACAGGCTTTTAATCGCTTCAGTGCGAATGAAGAAATGATGCATCGTGTGGAATGTTTAAATATTAATTGGGGCGATTGATGGCTTTGCTCGATGAGTTGCGAAATAGTAATGTTGGGAGTGAAGTCTAAAAACCGCATAGACTAAAAGTGAAATTGGTTGAGAAAGCGGATGTCATTTTCAGAATATAACCTCAAATCAGTTACTCGGTATTTTAATTGAGCAATTCGCTCTATACCCATTCCGAATGCAAAGCCGCTGTAAATGGTTGAATCAATTCCACATGAGTCGAGCACATTAGGATCGACCATCCCGCAGCCAAGAATTTCTAACCAACCCGTATGTTTACAAACTCCACATCCACCCCCATGACACAAAGTACATGAAACATCAACTTCTGCACTTGGCTCAGTGAAAGGAAAATAGGAGGGCCTTAGACGAATTTTTGCGTCCCCACCAAAGATTGATTTAGCAAAATAATCCAAGGTTTGCTTTAAATCGGCGAAGGATACATTTTTGTCAATGTATAAACCCTCAATTTGATGAAAAAAACAATGTGCCCGTGCAGAAATGGCTTCATTGCGATAAACACGGCCGGGTGATATTGTTCTAATCGGTGGTTTTTCATTTTCCATCACACGTACTTGTACGGAACTGGTATGTGTTCTTAATGAAAATCCCTCCATCATAGAATCAATAAAAAAGGTGTCTTGCATATCTCGCGCCGGGTGATCTGGTGCGAAATTGAGGGCAGAAAAATTATGCCAATCATCTTCTATTTCAGGCCCTTCGGAGATTGAAAATCCAATCTTGGAAAAGACATGAATGAGCTCATTTCGAATCAATGTGAGGGGGTGAAGACTTCCTATTTGAGTACTTCTGCCCGGTCGGGTAAAGTCTATTTTTGTGGCTACATTATTTTCTGTTTCTTCCCATGTGATTTTAGAAAGTTTTTCTTCTATTTTCAACTTAAGCTCATTTAACCGCTGGCCAAGTTCTTTTTTTTCATCTGCACCAACAGCTCTAAATTCTTGATAAAAAGACTTTAACACGCCCTTTGAACCAAGATATAGAATTCGAAAAGCCTCGGCATCTTGTTTGTTTGCAATAACAATCTCAGTAATTTCCCGTTCTACTTTTTCGATTCTTTCTCGCATTATGTAACTTTTTTAGGCAGAAAATGGTTTAAGTTTGCGTAATGCAAAATTATGTTTTTATTTTCAAACGCCTTCGGATTATAGCTATCTATGGTTAAATACATTTGGAAATTGCACAAATTTTTGTCATTCAATAATTTAAGTGTTACTTTTGATTGATTCTAATTAGACATGAAAAAAATAATTATTTTAGGAATTACCGCAGGGTTTTTAATTGCCATGAATGGTTGTAAATCAAAAGATCCTGCTATTTTAAAAGTGTTTGTTCGTTCGTCTTCGAACCAATTAATGAGCGGCGCCAAGGTTGTCGTTATTGGTGACCAGCAAAGTAACCCGCCAACAGGAGCATTCGTTGACACAACTTTTACAAACAGTTCTGGGTTTACATCAGTAGATATGGATCAATATTTTAATACGTCAGGTCCGGAAAACACTACAGGATATTTTGATATCATTGTAAAGCATAACAATAAAACAGCTACCGGATATTCTCGTTGTAGAATTCATACGACTTCTGTTGAAACTATATTTCTTCCGAATTAACCAAAATTAAACTCGAACATGAAAAGAAGAATTTTTCTAATTATTTCCCTTGTTTTAACGCTTGTTGTAATCCAGGCTTGTGTAAAAAAAGAAGATACCCTTGCAAAAATTGAAGTGCGAAATGAAAACAATGAGTTGGTTGAACAAGCTATGGTTGTGTTGCATGGGACATCTACATGTAACTGCCCTTCACAAGTAGTTGTATACGATACCGCTTATACTAATGCTGCAGGAATTGCTACTTTTAACTACAATGAAATTTATCAATTAGGCCAAGCGGGTGTTGCCGTGCTAGACATCGAAGCATACAAAGGAAATCGTCAAGGTCAAGGGATAATTAAAATTGAGGCCGAAAAAACTAGCGAGGAAACGGTAATAATTCAACCGTAACTAAGCGCTGATTTTCAAGGTGGGAAAACCATTTTGAGTAAAGTGCCCTAAATCTAGTGGTGGAACATCATGTGCATCTAAATTGATGCGATAATATGTTTCGTTATCTTGGTTGTCCTCCTGAATTAAATCGTAAAGAGAAACATGAGGGAGCACCTCTCCAAGTATGCCTAGCATGCGATTTAGACCACTAAAGTCTAGCTCAATAGAGCTATCAATAGCTAGGTTTTTTGTTTTTAATTGTCCATAGCAAATGACTTTTCGGCTGAAGCTGTTGAATTGAATCTCACGGATATTTATAGTTTTCATGTTTTTATTTCAAAGATGACCACCCTAAAACGTAAACAATTTACGTTTAGACGGTTTGTTAATAAAAAACATGTTTTTTAGCTAAATTTGCACCATGCCGGAAAATCAACAAATGACTTTTTTACAACATCTTGATGAATTAAGATGGCGTTTAATTCGGATTGCTATAGCAGTTATTTTGGTTGGCGTAGTCTTATGGATTTATCAGGAATGGGTCATGAACCATATTTTTTTGATACTTAAGGAAAAAGAGTTCATTACCTTTCGTTTATTATGTGAATATGTTGACATTTGCGTGGATAGCACTTCGGTCAAAATGCAAAGCATGACGGTTTCCGGACAATTCAATTATGCAATGATGATGTCTATAATGGGCGGGATAATTATTAATGCGCCATATATTTTCTATCAAATATGGTCATTTGTTAAGCCAGGATTAAAGCAAAATGAACTCAGTGCTGCAAAGGGGTTGGTTTTTTATGTTAGTTTGTGCTTTTTTTTAGGTATTCTTTTTGGGTATTTTGTTGTTGCCCCCTTGACCGTTCAGTTTTTTGGAGGGTTTCAGATTAGTAATGAGATTGAGAATAATTTTACCGTTGGCTCTTATATGGGAACAATTATCTCTACGGTATTTTACACGGGGATTTTATTTTTACTTCCCATTGTAAGTTATATTTTGACAAAAATAGGGTTGATCGGACCAGAATTTTTAAAAAAATATAGGAGACATGCCATTGTAGTAATATTAATTATTTCTGCGGTCATTACTCCCCCCGATATGCTTTCTCAAATTATTGTTTCATTACCGATTATTGTCTTGTATGAAATTGGAATCGTGGTTTCAACCCGAACAATTAAAAATAAGACGGCAATTGAATAAGCTTATTTTTACGGTATTGATGATCTCCTTTGGTTTGGGAGATTTAAGTGCCCAGAAAACCGCTGTTTTCGGTGTCGTTACTGAACAAACAACAAAATCACCTTTAGCATTTGTTAAAGTTAGCTTTTATGGCACGAAAATCTCAACTATTTCAGACAGCCTTGGTAGATATAATCTAGAAACATATTATCCAGTAGATTCCTTACAAGTATTTAGTTTAGGCTATAAAATCGTACGAATTAAACTTAAACAAGATGTTCAGCAAGAGGTTAATATAGCGCTTCGGCCACTATCAAGGGAGGTTAATGAAATTATTGTTTTACCCCCAGATGAATTTCCATCTACTAAATTACATAAAAAAATTATTGCCCATAAACCCGTAAATAATAAAGAAAAACTTCAGGCCTATCAATATGAAGCTTACAATAAGTTTCAAGTTGACATTAACAATATTGGCTCGGAGTTTTCTGCCTTAGCACCTGTAAAACGATTAAATGTTGTCCTTGATTATTTGGATACTTCTTCGAATCAGACATTGGTATTACCCGCCGTTTTGGCCGAATCTGTTTCTGATTTTTATTTTGCGAACCGCCCAAAACGCAAACGAGAAATTGTTAAAGCTTCTCGAATTACCGGCGTGCAAAATCTTCAGGCCGCACAATTTCTTGGAGATATGTACTTGGATATTAATATCTATGAGAACGTCATCGACTTATTTGGCAAATCATTTATTAGTCCACTTGCAAATTATGCGCGCTCCATGTATCGGTTTTATCTTGATGACTCCACATACATTGGTAATAAATACTGTTTTAAATTAAGATTTGAGCCCAAAAACACGAGCAACTTAACGTTTTATGGTGAAATGTGGGTACATGATACAACATATGCAATCCAGTCAATTAAAGCAAATATATCGAAAGGAGCTAATTTAAATTATATTCAAGATTTATATGTAGAACAAGAGTTTGAACAGGTAGAAGAAGAGGTTTGGATGCTTAAAAAGGAGATTCTATTATTGGATATTCGGTTAACAGAAAAGACGAAGATCTATGGGTTTATTGGTAAAAAAACGAGTAGTAGGAAGCACTTTATAATTAATGAATTGAAACCGAATGACTTTTACAATGCTTCAACTACGGTTGAGTTTTTGGAGAATTCAAAAACTCAAGCCCTAGACGCCTGGGACGCATTGCGTCATGATACATTAAATAAAACGGAAAAGGGAATTTCAGAAATGATAGATACATTAAATAAAACAAAGTATTTCCAGGCACTTAGAACCTTAACATATTTTGCGTCGACGGGATATTATCCTGTTGGCAAAATAGAATTAGGAAATGCAACGTCTTTAATTAGTAGAAATCTTGTTGAAGACACTAGGATTTCTTTAGCCATCAGAACTTCTAACGCTTTCTCAAAGCGTTTAGAGCTTGGGGGAAAAATAGGATATGGAATCGGAGATAATAAGATTAAATATTCTAGTTTAATTAGGTTTAACATCTCCCCCAAGAAACGTGGAATGTTGTCCACCTATATTACTTATGATTTGGAGCAAATAGGTCAATCACCAACGGCAGCACAATTAGGGAACACCTTCGCAACGGTATTAAACACAGCTCCATTTGATAAATTATCGTTTGTAAAAAAGGTTGGATTTAATTTGGAAAAGGACATTAAAAAAGATTTAATAATTCTTGCGGGATTTGATTGGAAAGATTATACCCCTTTAGGAATTAGTGCGTATATAAGCCCTAATCTCAATGTTGGTGGTTTTGATACCCTTAGAAATTTAACGACAGCGGAAATAATCACGAGAATAAGGTGGACGAAAGATGAAGAGTTTTTATCAGGACAATTTGATAGGACGAGTGTTGGATCATCATACCCTATTTTATCATTACAATGTGTATTCGGCGTTAAGGGTATAGCCGGGAGTATGTATAATTATCAAAAACTAGAGTTTCAATTAGAACATAACACACAACTTGGTGCTTTTGGAAGATTCAGATACGGAACGACTATGGGGTGTGTTTTTGGTTCAACGGCATTTCCATTTTTAAAAGTTCATGAAGGAAATCAATCGTATTGGTTATTACTCACGGCCTTTAATAAAATGAATTTTTTAGAATTTATTTCTGATAAATATGTGAGCGCCTTTGTGGAAAACCATTGGGGGGGCTTATTTTTTAATAAAATTCCGGGGATCAATAAACTAAACTTAAGATTGGTCTCAACTTCCCGAGTTTTATTTGGTGCAATATCAAATAAACATTCAGACAATGTTATACTACCGAATTATGTTAAATCATTTGGTCAGGTGCCATATGTAGAGTGTTCCGCGGGATTAGAAAATGTATTTAAAGTGCTACGTATCGATTTGGTGTGGCGAGCAACGCATAACGTATCAGAAATCAGTCCTTTTGGGCTTAGGGGACGTATCTCTTTCAATTTTTAGTATTTTCGAAACATGAAACTCTATACTGAGCAAATTCGAAAAACTTACCGCAACCGCAGTGTAGTGGATGGCGTTTCCATTGAAGTCAGTCAAGGTGAGATTGTTGGCTTATTAGGCCCAAATGGTGCTGGAAAAACAACCTCATTTTATATGATTGTAGGATTAGTTAGACCAGATGAAGGAAGGGTGTTTTTGGATGGGAAAGAAATCACAAAATTACCCATGTATAAAAGAGCGCAATTAGGCATTGGTTACCTTCCGCAAGAAGTTTCGGTTTTTCGCAAATTAAGTGTGGAGGACAACATACTTGCTATTCTAGAAATGACGGATTTATCAAAATTGCAACGAGAAGAAAAACTAGAAAAACTGCTTTCCGAGTTTTCTTTAAATCATGTCCGATCGAACCTTGGGAATCGACTATCTGGAGGCGAAAAGCGCCGAACTGAAATTGCTCGAGCCTTAGCAACTGATCCGAGGTTTGTGCTCTTAGACGAACCTTTTGCAGGAGTCGACCCGATTGCTGTGGAAGATATTCAGTCAATCGTAGCGGATTTAAAAAAAAGGAATATTGGGGTACTCATTACAGATCACAACGTTCAAGAAACGCTTTCAATTACGGATCGTGCTTATTTGTTATTTGAAGGAAAGATTCTTAAAAGTGGATCCGCTGAAGATCTAGCAAATGATGAACAAGTAAAAAAAGTTTATTTAGGACAAAACTTTGTTTTGCGTAAGTAATCATCTTAATAAGCGAACCGACCCGTTAATCTGTTGCCACGCACTTGGGAATTCACAACCACGATACCTAATGTTATAGGTGTAAATTCCGTCTGGCGCTGGCCGACTCAAGTACTCTCCGTTCCATCCTGTAGTCAGGTTGTTTGTTTCAAATACACGTTCCCCCCACCGATTATAAATAATCAATTCCCATTCATTTATTTCAAAAGGGGTTTCTACTTTAAATATATCGTTTTTTCCATCTTGGTCAGGAATAAACGTGTTGGGTATATAGATTGAAAATGGAAGTATAGTGACTGTTTCTCTGGTGGAATCTTTGCATCCAAACTCATTGGTTACAGTAAGTGTTGGATAATCTGTGCCGGTATGTTGATATTCATGTGTGAATTCTGGTAATTCAGAATAAAACCCACGATGATCATATACGTACGAATATGAAGTAGCTCCTGTAGATTGATTGGTAAAGGTCACCTTATTATTACATATGTCAATTTGATTCGGATTTACGCTAAAAGAAGCAATAGGTGAAGGATTAACAGCAATTAAATCTTGTTGAAGAAGTATAAGGGTGTCGACGCATCCTTCAAGAGTTGTCATGGTTAGTTCAACATTGTAATTCCCAACAACAGTATATACATGAAATCCATTAAAACTACTAGATAAACCCCCATCGCCAAAGTTCCAATTAAATGTTGCTGGTCCATCAGCCGTTGAAGTATTTATAAAGGTTGCAGAATAGGGCACACACTGTATGCCCGGGATCATAGTAAAGTCAATAGTAGGTTCAAAATATACGTACACACTTCCCTGTAACGAATCAATACAATTATCGAATGCGCCATATAAGGTTACAGGCTGAACCCCGGCGTCACTGAAACTAACAGGAAAAACATCTACGGTATTTGCCGTTTGTGGTATTCCATTTGAACCAAAATCCCACCAATAAAATGCAGAAGGGGGGCCGCTGACAGTTCCATCAAAGGCGTAAAGCCCTCCGTTGATGCAGAGTGAATCTGTATTTGTAAAGGATAAAACAAGAGGCTCGTTTATAGTTAATGATAACGTGTCTGAATCGCTACAATTAATACCTGAGCTTACATTTAATATAACTTGATAAGTGCCTGGATTTGCATAAGTGTAAGTTGGTGCGAAGACATTGCTGGTGTCGTCTGATTGCCCCAACACACCGAAATCCCAAAAGTTATACAATGCGTTTGAAGAATTGTTACCAAACGGAATCGTTAGTCCAATACAATTTACATTTTGCGGTATTGAGCCAAATGCTGTGGGCACATCAAAGATATAAATGGAGTCGTTAAATGAAGTCATACAATCACCATTATCACCAGTTAGCGTGATTGAGTGAAACCCTGCCACATTAAAGTTAATATTAGGAACAATCAAACCTGTTGCATTTTGCAATGAAGCACTGTTATCAAAGGTCCATGTATAGTTTCCAATACCAGCGGGCGCACTGCTAATTCCAATAAAATTGAATTGATTTCCAATAATACATAAAGAGTCTTCACTTGTCCAGGATACTGAAAACGGATTATTAACAGTAACCGTCATAAACGCAGTATCCGTACAGGGCTGTCCAGGATTTACAATCAAAGAAACAGAATACGTTCCAGGCGAAGGATAGGTATATACTGGTTGCACTTGGGTGCTTATATCATTGCTTATTCCAGGCACACCAAAATCCCAAGCGTAGGATGAGCCACCATAGGAGTTGTTTACAAAGTTGACGGTTAATCCTTGGCAATATGAAACAAATGTTGGAAGTTGTTCTTGTGGTGGTAATAGTGCCTGAAGGGTGATGTTACAATCAAACACCCGAAATAAAAAATCTCGAATCGTTGATCCAATAACGATACCGTTTCGCGTTTCTGTTACTTTTACTCCAACAACAAATAAACCAACATTTTGTGGAGTAACCAGCATCATTCCTGTATTTGCATTGATGGTAATGACAGACCCCGGACCAAGTGGAGAAGTTGCATTAAAATTTGGGTTCCATATGACAGGGGCATACGGTGGCCCGGGTGTTTGTGGAGGCAATGGAGTTATGGAACTTGCACCTGAAAAAGGGGTTGTCAAGGAATAGGTTAATACATCCCCGTCGGGATCTGTGGCGCCATGATTGAAGCTGATAGATTCTGTGTTGCACAAAAGAATTGGAGGATAATTGGTAAATCGAGGTGAGCTGTTTTGATAAAGTGTTCCGTTTCCCATGCTGTTTCCTGGGATGTGTGTGGTAAGCGTAATTCCGGTATCATCCGGATTAACCAAATTAGTTACGTTCGGGCCCCTACAACATCGTTGGTAAGAGATATCATAGCCGAGAGGCGTTGGTGGAAGTGTAACCACCACAGTGTATGTGGCTTTTTCAACACAAATTCCTCCAGGGGCAGTAGCACAGGGATTGTTAAAATTTAGAGGAACAGGGGTGCTGCCTGGAAATGGGATATTTACATTTTGAGCTAAAACGCCATTACCATTATAAATAGCCAATTGAAGCGGGTCATCATATTGGGCTCCTGATGACGCACAATCCCGATACAGAGTAATGTAAAATCTATATTGGTTATTCCCTAAATAATCGTAGTAAATATCTCCCCCTATAATGTGTGAAGCGCTCGCCGTAAGATTCAGGAGTATAAAGACGATGAATGGAACAATCTGTTTCATGAGCGAATCAAAAGTAGCAAAACACATTAATTTATTCAATATTATAGCGATAAGGCCTATTCAATAGTTTGCTGATTTTAGAACCATTAACAATTTTACCTGTGCCGCTTGAATCGAACGCACAGGGAGCTAATCCACGAACAAGGCATTGCTTCTCATAATATGACTTGCGGGTTGGGTGAAATGGAAATACCACATTGAACACGCCGGGTTTTTCATTATCAACCAAGGCACAAATTATTTCAATGATTTCTGTTCTATGAATTAAATTAACCGGAGCTCCGCCATTCGGAATATTATGTTTTCCGCTAAAGTATAAAGCTGGATTTCGGTCTTCACCAATTAAACCTCCAAACCGCAAAATACTATAAGGAATCCCCGAATTCCTAATTAATAATTCAGCGTCCTCGAGGATTTTATTTCCCCCAAGTGCTGAGGTTTCATTTACCTCTCCATATGATGCACTATAAATACTCGTAGAACTCGAAAACAAGATGTAACTAGGAGATAATGTCAAAATTAGATTATGGATTACGTCGAAGTAATATGGTCCTGGTGGAATACCAATAAACAAGACCTTATTCATTTCGCCGTTAATTGAAGCGCCATCTAGGCTCGTATAATCTACTTCAATGAGCGGAATATGACGGGAATTAAAATAGTTTCGTTTCTCTGAATTTCGGCTTAATATTGTAACAGCATTTCCTTGCGCTTTTAAGCTAAGCGCTAATGCACTTCCCAACCAACCAGCACCAGCAATAAGTATTTCTTTTGGCATACAGCAATTAAAACAATGAGAATCCAATTCGGTTGCTTAATTCTCGGTGATTTTTTGGAACATTTAAATTTGCTTGTCGTAATTTTGTAAAATAAAGTTTATAATATGTACGATGTCGTAATTATTGGTTCCGGTCCAGGCGGCTATGTTGCTGCAATTCGTTGTTCGCAATTAGGGTTAAAAACAGCAATCATAGAAAAGTATAACACCCTTGGTGGAACCTGTTTGAATGTAGGCTGTATTCCTTCCAAGGCTTTGTTAGACTCTTCTGAGCATTTTTATAATGCAACACATCATTTTTCCGAGCACGGTATTGAAGTATCTGGAGTTAAGGCAGATTTTAAAAAAATGATACAACGTAAGAACGACGTGGTTTCTCAAACGTGTGCGGGTGTCAAATATCTCATGGATAAAAACAATATTGAGGTACATCACGGAGTAGGCTCATTTGTCAATGCAACTACCGTTGCGGTAACCTCTTCGGAAGGGGTAAAAGAACTTAATACGAAACACGTAATCATTGCCACAGGATCAAAACCAAATTATTTTCCAAGTATGATACCTGACAAAAATCGTATCATTACTTCAACAGAGGCTTTGTCGTTGCCCGAAATCCCCAAGAAACTAATAGTAATTGGCGGAGGTGTAATCGGGTTGGAGTTAGGATCGGTTTATGCGCGTCTTGGCTCAGAAGTAGTAGTGATTGAAAACTCACCCACCTTATTGGGAATGATGGACGGGTCAATAGGTAAAGAACTAACGAAAATTCTGAAAAAAGAAGGATTAAAATTTCATTTTGAGCACCAAGTACTGGGCGTAGAGAATAAAGGAAACAAAACCATTGTTACCGCCAAAGACAAAAAGGGAAATATGGTTACGTTAGAATCAGATTACTGCCTGGTTGCAGTGGGAAGAAAAGCATTTACTGAAGGTTTAGGACTTGATAAACTGGGGATAACACCAAACAACCGAGGCCAAGTGGAGGTGAATGAGCATTTACAAACGTCAATACCCAACGTTTACGCAATTGGAGATGTGGTTAAAGGAATGATGTTAGCACACAAAGCAGAAGAAGAAGGTGTCTTTGTTGCAGAACACATTGCTGGACAAAAACCACATATCAATTATAATCTAATTCCCGGGGTTATTTATACTTGGCCAGAAGTTGCTTCCGTTGGAAAAACAGAAGAAGAATTGAAGGCTTTGGGAATAGAGGTTAACATCGGAAGTTTTCCAATTAAGGCTCTTGGACGAGCTAGAGCATCCATGGATACCAGTGGGTTTATTAAAGTGATTTCAGATAAGTCTACCGATGAAGTCTTGGGTGTTCACATGATTTCAGCGCGTGCCGCTGATTTAATTATGGAGGCCGCGATTGCCATGGAATATAGAGCTTCTGCAGAGGATATTGCAAGAATTTGTCATCCACACCCAACGTATTCAGAAGCGGTAAAGGAGGCGGCATTAGGGGCGACAGGAAACAGGGCGTTGCACGTTTAGTAGGATACCCTAAAGCCACTAATTCATTATCATTTGAATCGGTTGGATTTATTATGTCAAAATCTATTTATAGAACTTCTATCTATTCGAGTAGTTTTGATTAAAAACTAATGGAAATCCTTTTCGGAAAGAGTACAATTATTAATGGGCAGAATTTAAGAGCAAATCATTGTTTAATAAGCGACCGAGATATGATTTTGTGTTGAGTTGATAGTTTAATAATGTAAGCGCCTTTAGGAAGCCCTTCAATATTTAAAGGCTCAAGGCAAGTTATTACTCCGGTCAATACCTCTTGCCCGAAAGACGAATAGATTATATAAGGGGTTGGAGCTTGAATTCCTTGAATCTTGACCCACGATTTAGAAGGGTTGGGGTATATGTTAAACAACTCATCGAATTCACTCAAATTAGCTAAGCCATGGTATGCATAAAAGTCATCTAAATAAGCCCCATTATAACCCCCGCCAACGAATGCTGAACCATTGATAACCATAGATATTGCGTTTACCCTTCCTCCGCCAATAAAAACATTCCGTTCGGTCCAGGCATTCTGATAGTAGTTATATTGCCATACGTCATTCAAGTATGCACCGAAAGGATCTTGACCGGTTGCAATAAAGGCGCTTGGAGAAGTACTCCATGCAACAGCGCCGAGTCTTGGAGTTCCCGGCAAGTTGCTTTTTTGTTGCCATTGATTTGAAACTACATTATATGACCATAAATCGTTCATCAGTACTCCAGCATCACCCGTTGCAATCCAGCCATACCCATTTAATTCAAATCCAACAGCTTGTCTTCGCGCACCGCCCGGAAATTCAGCAATGGCTTCCCAGCTATTTTCCAATGGTGAATAAGCATAAAAATCACCGCATAGACCTTGTGCGTCTTCTCCGGTACCCAAATAGGCTATGTTATTAATAATAAAACAAGCAGCACCTCTTCTTGGGGAGCCTATAAAATCAGCCTTTTGTGTCCACGTTTGATTCGATTTATCATACTCCCAAAGATCATTCATGAAAACGCTTCCAAGGCCCTCTCCTAGGCACACATACCCCTTCCCTTCCAACGAAAACCCACTCGCTAAATTTCGCTCAAGCCCACCACCCGATATACCACCAATCGATGGCTCATCATCCCAGTCATTTTGGGTTTTGGAATAAGAGTATACTTTTCTCGTGCTACCATCAGCCTTAATCCCCCCCGCAGCATACCCTCTGTTGCCAAGTACAAAGGTCGCAATACCCGCTCGAGGGGCACCTTTTATTGAGTCTCTTACTTCCCAATAATCTTGTCCTAAAGCCTTGGAAGCTAATAAAATGAATATATAAAATTTAATCTTCATTAATTAATTAAGAGGGTTTTAACATCAGGTAGTTTTAGATGCGTACAATATATCTTTAAATAATATAATCCAGAGGGTAATGATTCGAAAGCATTTGAGTTAGGAATTCCATCAAAGGCGAAAATCATTGATCCTTGAGAATTTAAACATTCAATTCTTTCCAAGTCACAAGGCAGATTTCGAAATTGAATGTTGCTTTTTCCTGGATTCGGAAATATTTGAATTGCTGAATAAATCGATTGATTCAAACTAACAAAAGACGAGGGATAATATGCATATAAGCTCTTTTTTTTCCCCGAATAACCTTTACCTAAACCCACCACAGCAAATTGATTATTTATACTAAAAGCAATTGCATTCTTTCGTTCTGAGCCCCCGTAATATGCTTTTAAGGTCCACTCTTCGTTAATGGGATTAAATTCCCATAGATCATCAAGTAAGCCACCGTCATTACCGCCACAAACATATCCTTTTTCTTGAAGAACGAATGTAGTTGCCGAAGCCCGTACATTTCCTGGCAGGTCTGGCATCTGTTCCCATTGGTTATTTCCCGGATTATACTTGAATAAATCTCGCTTATACACATCCTGAGTTGCCCCAAAACCAACATATGCAAATTCTCCAATAGTAAAAGAACTTAACATGTACCGAATTCCTGTTGGAAAGGAGGCTCGTTGAAACCAAGTGTTATTTGTGGGCTTATACTCCCATAATTCACTGGAATAACTACTGACGCCAGTTTTTCCACCGCAAACATAGCCTTTACCGCCAACGCTAAATCCCGTGGAAAAATAAACACCCCCACCTTGATTCCCTGGGAATGGAGCAATTGAATCCCATTCATTCGTTGTAACATTATATCTCCAAAAATCTGAAAGCACATTTCCATTTGAGGATTCATGGGCGCTAATCCCGGTTCCAACATATCCGAATCCGTTTAATTCAAAAGAAACAGCATCCCTTCTCGCCGGCCCGGGCATAAAGGCAATTTGTGACCATGAATCTGAGCTAGGATCATACCTCCAAAAGTCCGCCCAGACGACTTCGGCGGTGTCTGTTCCGGTGCCAACATATCCGTAACCATTAATACTAAATGCAACCCCCCTCTCTCGTTTTCCTCCCAAAAAGTCATTGAGTTTGACCCATACATTCTCTTGGCCCGATGCAAAAACAAACACACATAAACACACAAGAAGGCTTGAGAATTCTCTACACTTTTGTGAAAACATATTTCCTATTGTTGATTAAAACAAAGTAGTTTCCAATTGGTAACCAGTCAACTTCAATACTTCCCTGTGTTTGTCCCTTTAACATTGTTTCTCCGAACATTGAATAAATAGAATATTCAACGGGTTTATTCAGGCCATAGAGAATCAACTTTTCTGTACATGGATTTGGATAAAGCAAAATCTGTGAAGGATTTTCAATTGATGATTGAAGCGTTTTCGAAGGGTCAAACACCCAAACATCATTCAAATTTATACCGTTGGTGCCAAGACCAATATACCCTTTCTCTGCAATGGTAAATGAAGCAAAGAATCGGCGTGATGAACCAGGAAAATCTGCCTCTCTTGTCCAGGCATTGTTTGCTGGATTAAACGACCAAACTTCTTCGGTTACAGTAGATAAACCGCCTACATATCCTGAAGCAATGTATCCTATACCATTGAGTGAAAACCCATAACTCCCTCCGCTACTAAGACCCGGATGATTCGCTCGTGAAACCCATAAGTTTTGACCAGGTTTATATTCAAATAAGGAATGGCCCACTTTTAAAAATCCGCTAGTGCCATTTGAAAATGTACATGACCAATTACTCACATTGACGGGAATACTTGCTTTTAAACTCCACGAATCAGTGCTTGGGCTATATTCAGCAAGTTGATTGGTATGAATCACATAACCTTTGCCGGAAGCGCTAAAACCTTGAACATCCCCTGGCGAAATCGGACAATTGGCAATTGCACTCCATTGATTCTGCAAGGGGTTATAAACAAAAAACTCATTGCTTAATGATGAACCCCCACCAACGTAAATCCTATCGTTTAAACTAAAACTAACCGCTCCGTGATTGGCAACGGGAAAGTTTGTCTTTTGGGTCCAACTATCTGTTGCTGGATTATACTGCCACCAATCTCGAAATGAAATGTCTGCCCCTGCCCCATTGACATGCCCCAATCCTAGATATCCATATTGGTAAGCATTCCCCCCAATTACGCGATGTCTTCCGGTGCCACCAATACTGGTTTTCTTTTCCCACATCCCCCCCCAGCAAGCCGTCCCGAGCGATAAGGAGGCAACACATATATACACCATGAATTTCATACTTTAACAAATATTTTAGAATGTGCTTTTCCATGTGTTAGGAAATGAAGGGTGTAAATACCGGGCGTCAGTTGAGACACATTAACTTGGTCTGTTCTATTTGTAAGTACAATTTTGGCTTGGCCCAATAAATCTCGGATTTCTATAAAATCAACTTCTTCACTTATATTGACTATTTCGTGTACTGGATTTGGGTAAAAATTAATCTTATGTTGTTCAAGTGGGTTAATGTCAGCATAGGTTGATGTAATTTCAACATGAGCCATTCCGGATTCATTTCCCCATCCCTCCACAATTAAATAAACAAATCCAAGGTCACCGACATTAAAATTTAAAAATGAGGAGGGGGCGCAAATTTCGTGATCATCGTTATACGTAATCACCGATCCTTGAGGGTTTAATACGGTGATATATGTATCAAAATCTGATCCACACGTATTTACACTTATTTGCTGCATGGTTGGATTCAATATAAGTTTATAGAAAATATCAGGAGAGTCATACACTAAATTTTGGTTTCCATAGCAAAATGCTAAATCTACGGTATCATAGTATGGCAAAGAAGAAACCTCAATAGCATTAGCAAGGTCATCTCCGGCATATGCATCACAATCTAATCCATTTATTATTTCAATTCCAAAATCCATGACGGATCCCCATTGAAAAGAAGCGCAAGGATTCAAGGGGAGTGTCGCCGCCTCTTGTTGTGTTACGCGCATTCTAGTGGTACCATTGTGTGCATTGTTTGGTACCGAAAAATTAAACACAACCGGTAGGGCGGGGGGCGTTCCAACCCAAGTACCAATAATTTCACTCTGGGTAAATGAAGCACTTTGATCAAAATCAATCCAAACGGAACCGGCCCCTGCATAATTGCCCCCACAAGTGCCGAAATCTACTTGTATAGAATAGTTTGAACCTGCGCTTAAAGTTGTAGACTCATTTAAATAAACCTCTACACCAATCTGACTTGGACAGCCTACATGATTTATACCCCCAGAAACACCCGTTAATTCTACAGACTCTACATTGGAATCTGCATTAGAAGAAGGGCCTCCGTTTGTACAATATTGTCCAAATAAAGAAGCAAGATTTCCGAAAACGAACCCAAAAAGGATTATTAATTTTCTCATTTCAAAAGGTTAACCAAATGTATTACAAAAAAACAACAAAATGTTGAAATGTGGTAATTTAAAATTTGTGTAACCTTATGTGTGTTTGCCTCGTTAATTAAGCCTGTAACAACTTACAAAATGCCATTAAAATCAACAGTTATTAAAGTACTCAAATGGTCGCTCGGAATTATAACGGGATTAGTAATTATTTTTTCCTCCATACTTTACATCTTTCAAGATAAAATTTGTAACCTAGTTTTAGTTGAACTGGGTAAAGAATTTCGAAAACCCGTTTATTTTTCCTCTGTTGACTTAACTTTTTGGAGTACATTTCCGAATCTCTCTGTAAATGTTTATGATGTAAAGGTTAATGATGCATTTAAATCGAATAAATCCAAAAAAAATCTATTAACCTCTGATCGAATTAGATTAGTATTTAATCCGATTGATTTGTGGAGGGAAAACTATCATATTAAAGTTATTGAAATTGGCAGTGGAGAATTGAATGTACGTGTAGCCAAAAATGGAGACGTGAATTACTTGATATTAAATTCTTCAGCGGAAAAGACAGAGTCGAAATATGATGTCAAAATTTCTTCCGTAAGCACAAAAGAATTTAAGGTTAATTACTTTAATCATAAATCGAATCAGGTCTATAAAACAACACTTAACAATATGTTGTTTTCTGGAGCATTTAATCAAGATCAATTTGAAATGAACGCCAAAGGAGACTTGAACTTAAATCGAATTCAATCTGGCAATGTCGCCTTGTTAAAGAACAAACCTGTTGTGATGGATTTAACCATGAATGTAAATATGATTGAAGGTACATTTTCCCTGCCAGAAACGAAGTTAAAAATTTCTGAAATTCCTTTTATTGCGAAAGGTAAATACGGCAGCGATAGTATGCGTTTTGAGGTGAAAGCCGTTGATTTAAAATTAACTGAATTAGTAAATAATATGTCGGTAGACGCGGCAGAGAAGGAAATCAATCTATATAAAGGCTCCGGAAACGTAACCTTTGATTTCGTTTTGTACGGAAGCACAATGGATCAAACCGCTCCCGAGATCGCTTGTGATTTTAGTATTAAAAATGGGCATCTTGTGGAACCCTTGAAAAAATCACACATTAGAAAATTGAGAATGAAAGGGGCATATCGGAGCAATGGCAATCCAGAAAGCGACCGACTTATATTAAATCATTTGGCTTTTGAGACAGCGGCTGGGCCTTTTCATGGAAAGTTGAATATGGAAAATTTCACTAAACCAGAGATACATGGTATGGCGAAAGGAACGCTTGACTTAAGCATTGCAAATCGAATGTTAAAAAATGAGTTTATCCAACGCATTGATGGAATTGCAAAAGTAAATTCAGACTTTTCATTACGAATGGCAGATGAAATTGAAGTAAAAAAAATGAATGGGTCAATCAGTCTATTTAACGTATGGTTTCAAGCTGTTGATGACCACAGAACGTTTGAAGATATAAATGGCAAGTTTTCCCTAAATGGAAATGATCTAACCATAAATGGTGCTACACTAGCAATTAACCGCACCGATTTGAGTTTAAACGGGCGCTTTAGAAATGTTTTAAATTATCTTGGTGATAAAGGTCAACTATCCGTTGATTGCGCTATAAATAGTCATCAAATAATGGTGGAGGATTTGGGGAGAACCACCAAAGCTGAAAAAAAAGAATCCAAAGGAAAGGAATTTGTTTTACCAGATAATATTATCGGACAAATCACCCTAAATGCAAAAAGCGTTACATACGAAAACCACACGTTTGAAGAGGTTTCAGGCCCAATCTTAATTCAAGAAAGACTACTTTCCTTTCCGAATTTAAAAGTGCGAAATGCAGGTGCAGACATTGTTGGTAGTATGAAAATTCAAGAATTCACGCCAGAACGTCTAGAAATTTCTACTAACGTACAAACAAACAATGTGTATTTTGGGCCGTTTTTTAGAGAATGGAATGATTTTGACCAAGACGTCATTCGGGCGAATCAAATTTCGGGACGTGCACAAATTTCCCTTGACTTTTATGCGCCTTTTAATTTAATTGGAGGAATTGATCTGAATCAGATGGAAGTTGTTGCTCATATGAAAGTATTCAATGGACACCTAAAAAATGTAGAATCGTTAAATGATGTTGCGTTGAGTTTAAAAACGAATGCAGGTAAATTATTAATTGGAAAGAAAAACTTAGACCAATTTCAGGAAAAAATGAAGGACATTGAGTTTTCTACACTTGAAAACACGCTTCACATAAGCCAAGGGATTATTTCAATTCCTAATATGAATGTTTCATCATCTGCAATGGATATGGAGATCAGCGGAACCCACACATTCGATAATAAAATTGATTATCGAATGAAATTTGATTTTAGAGATCTATTAGGAGCAGATCGTGATAGTGAATTTGGTATGGTAATCGATGATGAAACAGGCATGAAAGTGTTTTTACATATGTATGGGGATTTAGAAGACCCAATCATTGAGTGGGATAAATCTACTAGAAAACAAGAGCTAAAAGAACAGTTGGTTCAAGAAAAAGCAACCGTGAAGTCCATGCTCAAATCAGAGTTCGGGGTTTTTAAAAAGGACACTGTAGTAACAGAATATAAACCTAGAACAGAAGCGCGAGAAGTTGTAAAAATAAATTTCAAAGAAACTAAATCAGACAAGCCTTCAGTTGAGGCAAAAAAACCAGAAAAAGAGGGTAAATTAAAAAACACCCTTAATCAATGGAAGCAGCAGCAGAATGAAGCAAATATAACCGTTACGGTTCGTAAGGGTTAAAATTTACAAAAGGTGAATCAGACAACTCAAGCATTTTTTATTCACCGTTCCTCGTTTTCGCCCAAAACACAATTGAATTCGTTTTTTACCAAAGACCAAGGGCTTCTTGAACTGGTATCGTTTCCCTCGAAAAAGCATGCGCCACTTTTACCCTTTGGATTGTATGAGCTGGAGTTCACGGTCAACGCTAAGTTCGGAAAAGGAACCTTGAGGAATGTAACCCCTTTAGAGTGGTTCAATGCGCGAGAATCTGATCCTCATTTAATTGCCATTCGATTTTTCATGTCAGAGGTTGTTTACCAATCAATTACATATAAAAACAAGGATGAAGAGGCATTCAAAATGTTGCTATCATTAAAAAATGATTTGATTCAACAGATAGATTATTATGCATTCCCATGTGTTTTTTTAGCTCAATGGATGAAAGTGCTCGGGATTTTACCAGAACCAATAAACCAAGCTAATGTCTTTAATATTTACGAGGGGATATTTCAATTCGATGAGCAGGTTATTCCTAATTCGGGGGCAGCGGCTTTTAATGATATTATTCAAAGTAAAGTCCAAAAAAACAAACGCTCTCTTAAGGAAGCACTTGACTTAATGCTTCAATATATTGAGTTACATATTCCTAAATTCAACGTGAACAATACACGAATGATCATTCATGAAGTTTTTAATTGAAATTTTTGATTTAGGGTGCTTTTGCGTTGTTTGAAAGAATTGTAACTTTGCAAAAAAAAGAATTATGAAAAACACTACTTATTTATTTCTACTTATTTCCCTTTTGGTTTTTTCGTTTAAAATAACCTCTTCGGCTTCATGGGGAATTGATTCCGCACATTCACGACTTGGATTTAAAGTGGTTCATATGGGGATATCTGACGCCAATGGTTCCTTCGATAAAGTATCGTGTAATGTTACTACCTCAAATGATAAAGATTTTACCGATGCCGTTTTTGATTTAGTTGCCGATGCAAACTCAATTAATACTGGATTAGAGGCAAGAGACAATCATTTGCGTTCAGAGGATTTTTTTGCAGTAAGCCTGTACCCGAATATTGCCTTTAAATCTACTTCATGTAAAAAAGTTAAGGGTAAAAAGTACTTGCTAACTGGAAATTTATCAATGCATGGAATTACCAAAGAAGTAAATCTTACTGCCACCCATAATGGTTACGCTAAAAACCGGGCGGGTGTAGATGTGGCAGGGTTTAAGATTACTGGAAAAATTAAACGGTCTGATTTTGGCATTGGTAAGGATATGCCCGTTGCTGTGGTTGCTGACGAAATTCAATTGGAAGCGGACCTTGAGGTAGTTAAAAACTAAATCCATTGTACAAGCACATTCTTTATGTAATTTTTGTGACAGTTGTGCTTTCGACGGGTTATTCACAGCCTGTTTATAAGGGAAATCAGCTTGAAGGTAAACCATTTTTAATTCAATCAAAGTCTGAAATTAATTTACAATCTGAGGATTTTTCCGGCAAATTCACTAACGTTAAAGGTCGGGTTTCATTAAGTTCCGACTCTTCTAGGGTCAATGGATTTGATTTGGTTATAGACGTCAATTCATTGGAATTAGAAATCCCGGGAATGTCCAAACATGCAAAGTCTGCTGATTTTTTTGATGTTGCCTCTTTTCCAACCATCACATTTTTCGGCGACTCGGTAACAACCGATGGTGACTCACTTATTGTTTTCGGTACAATGACCTCTAAAGGAGTTTCAAAATTGATGAGTATTCCATTCACAATCAGCGAAGTAAAAGACGAATCATTCACGATTTGTGCTGAATTTAAAATTGTCCGATCAGAATTCCAAATTGGAGAGGCCGACACGGTAAGCAATGAAGTAATAATTAAAACTAAATTATTAGTTAAGAAATCTAAGTAAAAAACATAGTATTCTAGATTAAAGCGTACCTTTACCAAATGCAAAACACCTTTTCAACTCCGAAGTTTGCTAAAAATTTAAATGTAGAATTTAATAAAGCTTTAAACGAGCGAGTATCCGCCTACTTTTCACAGCGAAACATTTCGAAACATGCGAACTTTAATATGGTGTTTAAAACCATTTTCATGTTGCTCTCATATTTTGTGCCCTTTATTTTATCCTTTTTCACGGAAAGCATTATACTAACCTTGGTGTTGTGGTTTATTTCCGGACTTGGCATGGCGGGCATTGGCCTTTCTGTGATGCACGATGCAAATCACGGGGCTTATTCTTCAAATCAGAAGGTGAATAATTTTGTTGGTGCCGTGTTAAATCTGTTGGGTGGAAACCCAACCAATTGGAAGATTCAACACAATGTACTACATCACACCTTTACGAATGTAGAGGGATTTGACGAAGACATAGATGCGCCAATTAAGTTGTTGCGCTTTTCTCCACATACAGAGTGGCGACCCGTACATAAATATCAATATCTGTATGCATGGTTCCTATATTCGTTTATGACTATTATGTGGTTTATGACAAAAGATTATAAACAAGCTCGCCGCTACAGTAAAATGGGTCTTGTAAAATCTCAAGGCAGGTCGTTGGTATCTCATTGGATAAGTATTATTGTTGGAAAAATGATTTTTGCGACTATATTTTTGGTTTTACCCCTGTTTTTTGCTCCTGTATTTTGGCCTTATGTCCTGCTGGGCTTTGTAATTATGCAATTTGTTTCTGGTACCATTTTAGCACTTGTCTTTCAGCCGGCCCACGTAATTCCAGATACAACTTTTGAAAATCCAGGAGCATCAGGCGATATTGAGGCAGACGTCAAGGTACATCAGTTATTAACTACCGCAAATTATGGGGTCCGATCGAAATGGTTTACATGGCTTGTAGGCGGGTTAAATTTTCAAGTAGAACACCACCTTTTTCCAACGATTTGTCATGTACATTATCGTGGAATTTCAGAAATCGTGCGTAAAACAGCAATGGAATATAACATCCCATATCATTCGAATCGGACATTTTTTAGTGCGCTAAAAGCACATGGAAAAATGTTAAAAATTCTTGGAAGAAAGGATTGCCCTGAATTTGTACATGTGTAAATGACCTTCGATTTAATTCGAACAACTGCATTTTCCTTTCCTCACGTCACAGAGGAGTTCCCTTTTGATCAATCAACGTTGGTATTTAAAGTTGCTGGTAAAATGTTCCTTATAATTGATGTCAATTCACCTGATTCAATAACTCTGAAGTCAAAACAAGATCAAATACCAGAATTGCTAGAATCATATAATTGGATATCAAGAGGATTCCATATGAATAAAAATCATTGGATTACACTTAGATTAGATAGCTTACATTTGGATATCACGTTAGTTCTTAAATTAATTACAGATTCGTATTTGATCGTTTACCAAGGGCTAACTAAAAAAGTAAGAAATGCCTTTGAGAATCGATAAGTTTATTTGGTGTGTTCGCCTTACGAAAACACGTTCTCAGGCCACGGAGTTAATTTCAAAAAAGAAAGTGCTTTGTAATAACGTCCACATCAAGGCAGCAAAGGAGATTAAGGCCGGGGATATTCTTTCTTTACAAAAATCTAACGCATGGTTTTCCTACCGCATCCTTTCGTTGACAGAAAAACGAATTGGTGCACCCTTGGTGATTTCATTTATTGAAGACATTACACCAGAAGAGGAACGTCAAAAACTGAAAGATTACCTGGCTTCTCAACGTACTTATCAGCATTTGGGCACAGGAAAACCAACGAAAAAGGACAGGAGGCACATTGCCAAGTTCCTTGAGGGAGACGATAATAGTGCCGTGGACACCTAGATTTAATTTAACATTTTGTGTATCTTTGATAGTGATGCATAAGTTTTTTCTACTTGTATTTTTCAGTTTATTGTTCATGAGCATGAAGTTAACTGTTGCTAATGCACAAGGATTCCAGGTTAATTTTCAAGGGCAAAAACAGCAAGGAATGGGTTGTGCAGGCGCCGCATTCGTTCAGGATGGATCGACTATTTTTTATAATCCTGCAGGAATGTCTTTTGCTAAGAAATCCGAGGCAAATCTGTCAATTACTCCAATTTTTGGGAATGTGATGTTTGTAGATTCTTCCACGGGAGATGTTTATCGAACCGAAAATCCTGTTGGAACGCCATTCAACGCCTATGTATTACAAAAATCAAAAAACCATCATAGACTAGCTTATGGGCTTTCTATTACTACTCCTTTCGGGAGCACGGTGCAATATGAACCGGGTTGGATAGGGCGTTTTGCAATTACAAGGCTTTCTATGAAAGTATTTCATATTCAACCAACGGCCGCTTTCAAAATTACAGACAATATAAGTATCGGGGCAGGATTCGTTTTTTCACCGGGAAATGTTAGCCTTCAAAAAGACTTGCCGGTTCAGTTTAATGATGGCTCCTATGGGCACGCTGAAATTTCAGGTGCCGCAATGGGATATGGATATAATCTTGGTGTGTTTTACAATCCGGGAGGGGTTTTGAATGTAGGGCTATCTTACCGATCAGGAATCAATATGTCTGTATCGGATGGGCAAGTACAATTTAGCGTGCCAAACGCGTTGGCGGGGAATTTCCCGGACGGAACGCTTTCCGCATCCTTGGCACTACCTTCAGTAACAACCCTTGGATTGCATATAAAACCGAATGCTTCTTGGAATGTGTTAGCAGATATAAATTATGTTGGGTGGAATACATATGATACCTTAGCATTTGATTATGCGACGAATACGAGCTCGCTTGTAGATACCAAATCACCAAGAATGTACCATAATATTTTTGCATTTCGTGGAGGGATACAATATGCTGTCTTTGCAAAAGACAAGGTGTTGAATGTTCGATTAGGCGGAGGATTTGGCTTTTCTCCTGTTCAATCTGGGTATTTAACACCGGAAACTCCGGATGGGAATAGAGCATATGTTACCTCGGGAGTTTCATATGAATTTAATAAGCGCTTCAGTCTTGATGCGTCAATTTATGCAACAAAAATCACACGAGCTGACAAAAATTTGGAAACACAATTAAACGGAACATTTACCACCATTGCCTGGGCTCCTGGTATTGGTATTAATTACAATTGGTAATGAAATTACAGTATGTATACATCCTTTTGTTATTACCATATTTGTGGGCGTGTAAACCTAAAGCACCAATTCAAGAGGTAAATGCGGGAACAGCTGATTTTTCAAAGTTCATCTCGATTGGTGACGGTCATACAGCAGGATATATGGATGATGGTCTATGCATTGAAGGACAAAAAAATTCGTTAGGATATATTCTTCAGCAACAACTAATGATGGTTGGGGCTCCTGCGATTGAAATGCCATGGATGTCCGATCAAAACATTGGACTAAATACAAATGGGCTTTCTCGCTTAATATTAGGTTATAAAACGGATTGCCAAGGCAATAGCTCGCTTTCTCCAGTCAGATATAGTATACAAGGTGAGACTTCAGCATTCTCCGCTAGCGCTTACAATCCATTGAAAAAATATACAAATTTTGGGATTCCTGGATTGCGAATGATTGATATGGTTTCATCAATTTTTGGAAACCTTAATTTTCCGCAACATAATCCGTTTTTCGCAAGAATGTCGATGGATCAATATAACTTTCCTGGATCAGGAAACTTTTCATCGGTTCAAGAAAACATTTTTAATGGAGGGTTTCCATCCTTTTGTACTATTTATCTTGGGATCGAGGATGTTCTCCCTTATGCTAAATCGGGAGCCAACACTAATCCAATGTCGCCAATTACCGGATTTCCAGGAGTAGGATTTGATGAGTCGTTGGGACAATTATGTGAACAGTTGGCTTCGCAAAATGTAAAAGCTGTAATTGCAACCATTCCAAATATTAGTCAATGGCCATTTTTTAATACCATACCCTACAACGGACTTACACTTGACGCGGAGAAAGCGGCTTCATTAAATCAAATTTTCAATCCCATTGGAATTTCTTTTGTGGTCGGAGCGAATCCGTTTATTGTTTCGGATCCAAATGCAGGTATGTTCGGGGTTCGACAGGCCCTCCCAGGCGAGAAAATCCTACTTTCTGTTCCATTAGATTCGGTAAAATGTAATCAAATGGGGTCTGTTTTTCCGTTCAGAAATGAATTTGTACTCACCCTGGAGGAGCTTAATGAAATTCAAATGCGCATAGATGTGTTTAATGAACTGATTCGTCAAAAAGCAACTACTTATGGTTTTGCAATTGTTGAAACTGATGACTTTTATCAAAAGTTAAATACTGGATTTACTTACAACGGGGTTGCGCATTCAACAAGATTTGTTTCCGGCGGTGCGTTTTCATTGGATGGTATACATTTGAATCCTAGAGGAAATGCCTTATTGGCTAATGAATTTATCAGATCAATAAATAAAAAATTTAACGCTAAAATTCCTTTAATTAACGCATTGAATTACAATGCAATTTTATTTCCATAACTTTTACCTATGAAAAATTATTATGCTTATTTCGTTCTTTCGCTAACGTTTCTTGTGACAAGCGTTTTTGCTCAACCTTGTCAAAATGGGCGCTATGCCTTGGAAGTATTTCCAAACCACACATTGACAAGTAATATTACCTATGGCTCAAATACTACATTTTCAGGGGCAAATAGCACCTTGAAAATGGACTTTTACGAACCCACAGGGGATACAGAGATAAACCGCCCATTGATCATTTGGGTTCACGGAGGCAGCTTCTTAGGGGGGTCTAAAACCGACCCAGATATGACCATATTATCGCAGCGTTTCGCGCGAAAGGGCTACGCCTGTGCCTCCATTGATTACCGATTAGGGTTTTTTCCTATTGATTCGGCCAATGCGGTAAAAGCGGTTGTAAGAGCAGTTCAGGATTTAAAAGCAGCCATTCGCTTTTTTTACAAAGACAAACAAACTACTGATAGCTATCACATTGATACGAATTTAATTTACATTGGAGGAAGTTCTGCTGGGGCAATTACGGCACTTCATGTGGCCTATTTAAATAATATTTGTGAAATATCTGATTACTTGAATCAAACAACGATTAATCAACTAGGAGGCTTAGATGGAAACAGTGGAAATCCCGGGTTTTCTTCCTCTGTTAAGGGGGTAATTAATTTATGTGGCGCATTAGCACGTTATAGCTGGTTAGAGGCGGGAGACATTCCGTTGGTTTCCATTCACGGAACAGCTGATGGCACAGTAAAATATAATCGCGGCATAGTAAACCCAGGTACAGCATTAATGTATTTAGATGGTAGCCGAATGCTACATGAAAGGGCATGTGCTTTAAATGTACACAGTGATTTTTATACCTTTCCTGGCGCAGGCCATGTGCCATATATTAGCAATAATGCATATATGGATACTACAGAATGGTTTATTCGCGATTTTTTAGTGGCTCAGCTTGGATGTAATGAAACACCCTTACAATTAGCAAACACGCCCTTGCAACAAGCGATTCTTTACCCTGCACTATATTGTAACGGCGCGCCTGTAGATGAGGTATGTATTGCGGGAATTGACGATGCTACCGCAGCAATTGAAGTATCGATTTATCCCAATCCTGCTTCTGAGCAAATAATGGTTGCTTCGGATTATCTAATCGAGTCACTTGTTATTCTCGATTTATTGGGCAGGGTAGTGATTCAAACGCCAATTCAAGCATTGAAAACCGAACTCAATGTTTCTAATTTAAGTGAAGGGAATTATTTGGTTAAAGTAGCGTTGTCGAATGGGAAAACGGGAACTAAATCATTAATCATTCGTTAGTAATAAAATTCAAAATTCAAATATGAAGACAAATACTATTTCAGCACTCCTAGTTTCATTACTTGGTGTGTTCTCATTTA
>Ga0222714_10000791_pt1 | contig 35982 bp, 53 predicted proteins | sample C33_3DmetaG_FD_165048 | JGI IMG/M metagenome (GOLD analysis project Ga0222714, IMG submission 165048) | Estuarine water microbial communities from San Francisco Bay, California, United States - C33_3D | ecosystem: Environmental > Aquatic > Marine > Unclassified | place: USA: California...
AAAAAGTAATATAGAAATAAAAAAGAAAAGAAGGGGAGTAATAAGGAAACTAATTAATAAACAATAGGCGGTGTCCCGGGACACTGTGGACACCAAAATAATTTTGCGAAAAACTGAAATACCTCTTGACGGTAACTAAGTAACTAAGTAAATTAGATACAGTGATACAAAGTTACTTGTTCACTTGTTTCCCAACCATATTTCAGGAGTACCCATGAACATGCTTTTAGACCAAGAGTTTGCTGACCAAGCCGCCAAGATTGAAGCTGACTATCAAGACGAGTCGGCATGGCTTGCCGCTGCTCAGCAAAAGAAAGAAGACAAGGCCGTCGAGGCAATGGAAAGAGCGAGCGTTATCTGCGAGGCAATGCGGAACGCCAAGATTGCCAAGCTGGTATTAGTGACAGCTTCTTGTCGGTCGGGTGCAGAAGCCTACCAGGCCAACGCCATTGCTGTGCGTGCTCTTGACAAGATTGCTGATCTGCTGTCGGAGATCAAGTAATGATCTGTACAGCATCCGAAAAGTTCCGCTGCCGGGATGCCATGCAGCGATTCAAGGCGTTAAACCCGCAATGGCAATACGGCTGGAAGTCAAAAAAAGGAATCTACCGAGCAACAGTAAAAACAGAGGCCAGTGCATTTGAGGCATACGGCCACACGCTTTACGCGGCGTTGATGCGTGCCCAACTAAAAACCATCCAACAGCAGGAACTGCTGTATCAACCTACAAACGAATTCAACCAGGCCATCGGCTAACACTTAGGAGCCTTAACATGCCTATCCCAACACTCGTAAATAAAACCACCAAAGAATACACGCCGTGCCCCGAAGGCTCGTACCAGGGCAAACTGGTCAGAGTCTATTATGTTGGCACGCAGATTAACACCTACAACCCAACCTATAAGCCACAAGGTAAGCTCATCCTCGTGTTTGAGCTTGATGAGCCAATGCCGGAAGGCAATGGCAATTTCAGACTGTCTAAAACAGTCAGCACATCGCTTAATGAAAAAAGCGGATTTTATAAGTTGTTCAAGCCCGTTCTGGGTTCATCGTACCCTAGTGAAAACGGCACATTCAACCCAGAACAGTTGTTGTCGATGCGTGTGATGGTCAATGTGACGCACACGGTAAGAGGCGATAAGACCTACACCGACATTTCCAGCCTTGGCCGCATCCCACGCGGCATGGTGCCATTCGAGCCTGAATGCGACGAGTTCTGCTGGTCATATGACGATCCGCCGAAGGATAGCATTCCGCAATGGATTCTCGACCTTGCCGCCAAATGTGTTGAGGTGACAGGCGAAGAGCCTCCGAAGGTTGTGAACCATTTGACTAAAGAAGAAACGCAGGCTTACAAGCAATCCAACAGCCTGGCACATCAGCAAGCCAAGATGGCCGCGGCTGGCTTCAAGCCTCAAGCCGTCAACGATGACGACTGGCCCGAAGGCACGCCCTTCTAATTCGCAACCGGCCACGGTTGGCAAGTGGGTGGTTCGATTCCACCCCGTGGCCATCCCCGATCTTTCATACAGTTCGGATCGGGGACTCGGTAGAGGTTCCGTGCTGCAAGTGTGTTGCTTGGGCCTCGAACGGCTGCAAGCCACGGAGCTTACGGAAAGACAGGCAAACCAGCCATTACACCCGCATGGAGGATTCACAACAATGCTCGTACTATCACGCAAAGTAGAACAAAAAATCTGGATCGGTAATGACATCAGTTTCTCGGTCATTCAGATCAGAGGCGACACGGTAAAAATTGGCATTGATGCACCCAAAGACGTGGCGGTGCATCGCGATGAAGTCAAACAGGCAATCGAGAAAAAACAAAACGCGAACATTAACCCCTCGTAAGCCGCACGCATGAGGGCGGTGCCAGCCGTGCGGGTGTTTAACTCTGCACCTCGCCGTAACGGATCGGGCCACGCGGGCCTGAGCGGCTGGCAAGCGATGGGTTTTACTAACAACTACAGGAGTAAGCAATCATGAGCGAACCAACACACACACCTGGGCCTTGGTCGGCCTTCTCCGATGTGGTGAATAATCACACGAATATCCTTAAAATCGGCAAAACAACAGATTTATTGTTTTACCTCCCAGGGCACGACAAGCATGATCCGAACGTGCGGTTGATTGCAGCCGCACCGGAATTACTTGAGGCACTGGAAAAAGCTGTTGAGTTGTTTGGCGAAAGCGGTAAAGAGTGGGCCGAAACGTCAAAGCATGTAATCGCAAGAGCGAGAGGCAAGCAATCATGAACGAACCGACTGACACCACAATCCGCGTTGAATTATCACGGTATCACGGCGGCCCGCTTGATGGTGGTGTTGAAACCGAAATCGGCAAATCACACCGGCATGAAGTTTGTTGGCCTGTGTACTTGACCGAAGAGCAGTTCCACCCGTTCATGGCCCACGTGTACGGGCGAATTGGTGCCACGGGTCACTACATGTACAAAGGCGTCAGGTCACAAAAGTGACTTGACACGCTGCCGTAAAATACCCCCGTTGATTCAATTAGTCAAAAGGGGTCAGACAATGCACCAATTCAGAATACCGATTCCGCAAAAAGTTTCTTACACCTACCACCATAGCGACAGGGTAGTCCACAGGACTGTTTCTTATTGCCTGAATGAGCGTGATCATTTTGAAATTATCACGGTGCATGAGGAAACAATCGTGCCAAAAGAGAGGAGAAAGTATTGGCTGAAACTGAAACGTTTGACCCCGCTGAGCCATCACAAGGAATGCGAGAGGCACTTGACGCCCGAATCAAATTCGCTGCATCCTTTCGATTTGAACATAATCGCATACCCACGGACGCGGAACTAGATTCCGCTGTGCCCATGCAAGCGGTTAAACTTCGCTGCCGTGATGGCGATGTGATTCAAAAGCGGCTAAATCGTTGTAAAACAAAAAAAGGTGGTGTGATTGGAATCTGCTATGACCCAGAAAAAGGCCGATGGATCGCCTCTATTTCAAGAGGTCGCGGAACTGATGTGGTGGCTCGGTGCCTGACCGCAGTGGAAGCCGCACAACAATATAACAAAGCCGCCAGGCGAATTAGAGGCAAGTTCGCCGTCTATTGCGACTTGGAAGCCGCTGAGCGATTAGACGAGAGGATGTCAGCACTTGACACCTCACGATAAACAGCTTTTTGGCGAGCTAGTAGCCGCGGCCAAGTTTTACCAAATGGCCGCCAGGCAGGTCACAAACTGGCCTGTGACCGAATCAGAATCAAAAGCAATTAACCGGCACAATCTCACGATTGCAATCTGCCACGGGCATGCAATCCAACAAGGTATTTCGAAAGAGGATTATTGTGATAGCAAGGTTTAACGTTTTGGGCCTGAAAGCGGCACTGGCAACAGTTATGCCGGTTGTGCCGAAGAACTCGCCGCAGCCTATATTGCAAGCGGTCAAGTTGGTTTGTTCAGAGTCAGAATCAAAGTTGATTGCAAATAACCTTGACCAGTCAATTTCATATACTGTTGCGGGCGTAACGGTCAGTGAAGCGGGTGAAATTCTGCTTAGCCCTGTTTGGCTTAAAGAGATTCTTGATAAGCTCAAAACCGACACTGAAATTGAAATCAGGTCAAACGAAAATAAGGTCTGCGTAACCGAAAAGTCTGGCAAGTGGAATTTCACAAGCCAAGACCCGGTCAGGTTTCCATCACCGGAAAACCCGACAATTGAGAAGTTGCGCGGTCTCTGTGTGGACATGACCGATCTGCAAAAAGCAATTGACCTAACTATTGTCTGCACAGATCCGGAGTCAACACGATATGCCCTAAGCGGTGTGCTGTTTGAACCTGACCCGATCCGAAAAGAGTTGCGATTGGTTGCAACCGACGGGCGGCGGCTTGTGTTGGCAACTCTTGATAATGCCCAAATCACGCATGAGCTTGACGGTGATATTGCATTTACCACCGTGGTGCCTGCCAAGGCGTTACAGATATTGTCAAAGATTAAAGGCGAAGAATTCTGCGACATTGCAATCACAGGCAAAAACGCTTACTTTCGCACATCGCGGGCCGTGATTTGCACCAGGTTAGTTGAAGGTAGATTTCCACGATATCAGGATGTGATTCCACAAAGCGGCAATACGGTTGTCAGAGCGTTGCCGAAAGAGTTTGCTGAAGCGGTTTCAAAAGCAAACGTATCGACATCAGAAGAGTCGCGAGCGGTGAAAATGTCATTTCAGTCTGATCTAGGTTTATGCAAGCTAACAGCCAGATCAGCAGACGCGGGTGACGCTGTGACAACTTGTGAGGTTGTTACTGAAGGTGATGCGGTTGACATTTCGATTGATCCAAATTACCTGTTGCCAGTCCTGCAAAAGATCACAAGCCCAATTGAAATTCACTTGACTAACAGCAAGTCGGCCATGCTGATCAAGTCGCCAAATTGCGACATGGTTGTCATGCCACTGACACCGGAGGCTTAAAGATGAAATTGCGATGGAGTTCGATTGACGGCACATCATGGCGTGCCATGACTGACAACGGTTTCATTGGCAATGTGGTACTTCTTGACGAAGATAACCAATACTTGGTTGCTATAACCAACAGCGAGATGGATTCAGACTTGTCAGAACCAGAAGTTTACGCGACAGCCAGCAGGCAATCTGCTGAAACTTTGTTACTCGAAAGGGCAGGGTTGCTATGAAGATCATTACCGAGCCAAGCGTATATCTGATTTCATTTCAGACCATTGATGATTTTGAGCTAGAACATTTTGAAGAAGACGAAAACGTCAAATTCAATAAAACCACACTTCTCGACTCACAGAACATCGTCGAACTGGCGGGCCGTGTTTGCTATATGTCATTTGCCAAGCCGCGGCCTGGCGGCAACAAGGCTTACATCGAACACATTTTGGAAGTTGGGCACGGGTCGGTTTTGGAGCATGCCGTGTTTGGCCTGCTGATTACGGGCGTCTCCCGATCATTGACACATGAGTTTATCCGCCATAGGGCAGGGTTCGGGTATTCGCAACTTTCACAGCGGTTTGTGGATGAGTCGGAATGTAACTTCGTTTTGCCGTCCGCAATTGGCGAAGATCCCGAATTGAAAGCTATTTGGCTTGATGCCGTGAAGTCAGATCGGGATACGTATCAGAAACTTGCTGATGGGCTGGCTGCGAAAATGACCGACATCGAAGATAAAACACTCCGCCGGAAGCGTGCCCGTGAAGCGGCAAGATCAGTGTTGCCAAACTGCACCGAAACCAAAATCTTTGTTACTGGTAATGCTCGTGCATGGCGGCATTTTCTTGAATTGCGGGGTTCGATCCATGCCGATGCGGAAATACAACGGTTGGCCTTTGCTGTGCTGAAGAAATTGCAACAGGCCGCACCGCATATCTTTGGTGATTATCGTGTTGAAAATGGTGAAATCACAACCCCTTACCGAAAGGTGTGAATGATGCGGGCACCCAAGCCATGTAAACCGAAAAGTTATATTTCAAGAAATCAACTAAAAACCAAATGTGTCATCTGTAAAAGTGACGCGGAATTGCGTGATTTCCGGTGTAAAACATGTAGCAAGAAATTTGTTGAGGAAATGAAGCCATGAGAACACCTGACAGTGTAGTTATTGCACGGCTCAAAAGCGAGAACGCCAAACTGCGGCAAACATTGACCGAGCGGCCTGACCAGGTGGAAATCCGCAAGTTGATTCGAGAAATCATGTCAATCAAAACCGACCGCGACGCGGCTATCATATTTCGTGAAAGGACAATTGCACAGTTGCGGATTGAAATATCGGCATTAAAGGCCGAGATTGAGGCCATGAAACTTGAGGAGGTGACGGCATGAGTCACGATGTTGTTAACCACCCAAAGCACTACACTCAACACCCAAGCGGCATTGAGTGCATTCAAATTACACGCCATATGAATTTCAACCTTGGGAGTGCATTCAAATACATTTGGAGGTGTGATCTAAAACACGACGCCATCGAAGACCTGCAAAAAGCAATTTGGTATATCAACAATGAAATTGACAGGAGGTCAAACAATGGCAAAAGTCATCGGGATTGATCCAGGCTTATCGGGTGGTATTGCTGTAATTGATAACGGCCATGTAATCGCAATCCATAAGATGCCGGTTGTGAAATCAGGCTCAAAAAGGGAGATTGATCCATATATCTTCACTGATATATTAAAGCAATACGACGGACATTTCGTTGCCACGATTGAAAAGGTTCACGCCATGCCGGGCCAAGGCGTAACATCCATGTTTAATTTCGGTATGGGTTTTGGAACTCTTAAAGGTGCATTGGCTGCCCTTTCAATTCCGATACTGTTTGCAACACCACAGGCATGGCAGAAAGGGCTTTTTAGTGGTATTGACGCAAAGCTAGGCAAGAAGCGGTCAATTGTATATTGCAAAAGTCGATGGCCTAATGTCGGTAAATGGACAGACGGCACGGCTGATGCGGCGTGTATCGCCTTGTACGGCTTAAATCAACTGTGCAGTAAATAAAATTTTCTACTCATTACGCTGCAAGGGATTGCGGCGTTTTTTGTTGTCGCAACTGTGAAAAAAACGCCAATATATATATAGAGGGACAACAAAAAAATGATTATCACCACCAGAAACGAAAAGGTTATACTTAGCAACGGCAAAAAAACACATTTAGATGTTCAAACCGTTCGCAAGACAATTGCCTTTTTGCTGAAAGAAATGAATGTCCCCGCCAGGCTAGCTAGCCAGGTGTTAGGGGTGCACCGAAATACATACTATTCATTGACTTCTGCCAAACCTAAACCCAAATCGCCTGAACCTCTAGCAGTGATTTTTGGGTCAGGTGAGTGGACACCAGAATGTCAAGATCAGGACATGGCTACTTGCAATCGCTGCGGTGGTGACAATAGTGTAATTCGGGCGGGATCTCGCTTGTATTGTGCTGCATGCCACAGGACGGGCTTTGAAAAGCGGCTTGAAAACGAGCGGATTGACGACATTTTCGAACAAGCCGTGGCGGCTGAAGTTGAAGCCCAAGAGCGGAAAGCCACCCTTGCACAGCGGCGAAAGAATCGCAAGAAATGAGCGATATCATAGGGCCTATGGGCTCTTCTGTGCCTCATAAGGGACGCGACAAGAATGCCCGCCTGCTGGTCAGGATGATACGCATGGGCTGGCTGCCGCCTGATGATCGGCTTGAAGAGGTGCGGCAATCGCTTGAGGATGTGGCGATCCATAGCCTTGACGACCGTGCCAAGGTCTCAGCGGCCCGCGTGCTGTTAGACGCCGAAATTGAGGCGACACGGCAAGCCGCCGAAAATGTTATTGACATTACAGCAGACACCATTGAAATCGAAGAACCTACAGAACCGGAGCCTGATCCAGCCCCGATTCATCGACTTCCTTCAGCGGGCAACACCGGCTCATAGCTGGTTCCCGCCTCATCTGCTGCATTGCCGCCGTAAACTTGACGCGGTCTCGTGCGGGCAGATCAAGCGGTTGATGTTGTTCCTGCCACCACGGCACGGCAAGAGCGAGCAGGCAACAATACACTATCCCGCCTATCGGCTCCTGAGAGATCAGTCACTTAGGGTGATCGTCGGAGCTTACAATCATAGCTTGGCCTGCAACTTTTCACGCCAGACACGCCGGTTGGTCAAACAGGCCGGTTTCCAGTTCGCATCTGACACCAACAAGCAAAACCAGTGGGCAAGTGTTCACGGTGGCGGGCTGTATGCCATCGGCGTTGGCTCAGGTGTAACGGGTTGGGGTGCAGATATGATCGTGGTCGATGATCCGGTCAAATCACGAGCAGAAGCGGAATCACCCGCCTATCGGCAGCGTGTTTTAGACTGGTATCAAAACGACCTTTACACGCGACTTCACCCAGGTGCACCGATCATTCTGATTATGACGCGGTGGCATAGCCTCGACCTTGCCGGTCAGTTGCTCGAAGATGCGAAAAACGGCGGTGAGCAGTGGGATGTGGTGAGCCTGCCCGCAATCGCTGAACAAAACGACACGCTAGGCCGTCAAGCGGGCGAACCGCTTTGGCCAGACCGTTATAACGCTGAGGACTTTGAGCGGATTAAGCGGGCTATCGGTTCTTATGCTTTCTCAGCCTTATATCAGCAAACACCCACGCCGCGCGATGGCGGTTTCTTCCGGCCTGAGTGGTTGCCGATTGCGGAGCCTGCCGAAACAGACGGTATTTCGTGCCGTGCTTACGACACAGCGGCAACGCCGGGCGGTGGTGACTTCACGGCGGGCGTCAGGATCACAAGATCAGGCGATAAATACATTGTGACGCACGTTTCACGCGGGCAATGGTCGCCAGCCCAACGGCGGGCCGTGCAACGCCAGACCGCTGAAACAGACGGCAAGAACACAATTATCCACCTAGCCCAAGACCCTGGTGCAGCCGGTGTTGATCAGGTGCAAAGTGATATCAATAACCTGATGGGCTTTCCGGTCACGCATGGGCGGCCAACAGGCTCCAAAGAAGTGCGGGCTATGCCATTTGCCGCCGCTTGTGAAGCGGGCCTTGTGAGCCTTCAGCGGGGCGAATGGAACAGAGCATTTATCGACGAACTTTGCGGCTTCCCGACCGGCAAGCATGATGACCAGGTCGACGCCGCCTCCGATGCGTTCAACTATCTTTCGAAACAACAACCATTCCGGTGGGCCTAATGGCACGATTCCCCTTTAATCTGTTCAGCAAGTCGATTCCAGCCGCCTCCGTGCCTACCACGGAGCAGCTTGAGGCATCGGCATGGACTGTGGACGTGATCAACGGCCTGTCTGAAGAGTACGCCACCCTTGCCAAGCCCTACACCGAAAACCCCGTTGTGCGTGCTGCTGTTGAGGCGATGCGACGCAACGCGGGCAAGGCGGTGTTGCAAGTTGGTTACTATGACGAGGATGGCGGCTTTGAATGCATTGATCACCCGTTGGTGACGATGTGGTCAAACCCTACCATAGGCGAGTCTGACTTATCCCTTATAGAACACCTGTACACCGGACTGCTTGAAGACGGCAACGGCTTGGCGGTGCTGGTCACAGATCAGGACAACACCACGGGCGGCACGGTTCGTGAGCTTCAGCCTGTGCCCTATTCATGGTTGCAAAACCCGCCGACAACGGTACTAGGCAACAGCTTGACCGAGATTGTGAGCTATCACTTTCGGGGTTGGGACTGGGGCCGCGGTTGGGATTTTGAAGTGCCCGCCGAGCGTGTCGCACATATTAAGACAGGCAGGTCACAAATCAGCTGGGTGTTTGGCCGGTCACCATTGGAGTCAGTACGGGCTGAACTGGCGTTAATCAAGCTGGTTTCGATCTACGAGACCACGATCCTGAGCCGTGCCGGTGTGCCAAGTTGGCTGGTGAGTTTGACGGGTGCCGCGTCAAGCGCATTGTCAGCCGACCAGCTGAATAAGCTCAAATACGACTTGAAAAACAGTGTTAGCGGCAAGCGTGTCACATCGCCTTTGATCTTTCCCGGTGGCGAAATGAAAATCGACACGCCGGGATTCAGCCCGAAAGATTTGTCGGTGCAAGAGCTTGCCGAAATGGCCGTGGCCCGAGTTTGCGGCGTGCTGGGCTGGGCACCAATGAGCCTCAAGCAACCGGACACGGGCAAAACCTACAGTAACCTGGTTGAAGCCAATAAGGCCAGTTTCCGTGACGCCGTGATTCCATTCTTGGAACTGGTGGCGGCACAGCTTACGCAGGCTGTGCGAACCTTGCCGTTTGGCTATGGTGACTTGTTGGCAAGGCCAGATGCAAACCTGTCGGTTCGATTCAACCTTGACCAGATCGAAGAACTGGCAATTGACCAGAAGGCCATCGCAGACCGTGTAATCGGTCTTGTCAATGCGGGCATCATCTCGATCAACGAAGCTCGTGCCGATCTTGGGATGGAAGAGCAGGAAGAACTCGACACGCCCGCGGAACAGGCTGAGGACATGACCGAACAGCCACGGGACGAAATGCCTGGTGAAAGTGAGGATCTGTAACAATCATGCCAGCTGCACAATACAACATAACCGACTTGGAGCAGGGCGTTGACTGGTCGCTGTATCTGACTTTTCAGGAGTCAGACGAGACGCCCACCAGCCTTGCCAACTGCACAATCAAGATGGCTATTGCCGCCAATTACACGGCCAACCCCGTTGCCAATCTCTCGACCTCAACAGGCGGGATTGTGATCACTAACGCGGCTAACGGCACGGCAACAGTGAGTTTGACAGCCGCACAAACATCGAATATCACCGCCGGAAATTACTTGTACGACCTGAAACTGATCAACGCATCAGGCGTCACGGATCGTGAGCTACAGGGCGGCGTGCTGATCACGCCACAGGTGACAAGATGAGCCAAAGTCTGATTATCCGCAAAGGCACAGGCAATAGCCTGACTGTCACCCGCAATGGTGCGACGGCGGGCGGGTCTTATACCTTGCTACCTGCAACGGCAAGCACATTGGGCGGTGTCAAGATCGGCTCAGGTGTTGCCGTTGACGGCACAGGCTTGATCACGGTCACAGCGGCTGGCATTGGCTTAGGTTCGGCCGATAACACCAGCGACCTTAATAAGCCCATCAGCACGGCCACACAGGCCGCTTTGGACGGCAAGGCGGCAATTACACACACACACGCCATAAACGACGTGACGGGCCTGCAAACGGCCTTAGACGGCAAGCAAGCGAGCGGTAGTTATGTTTTGACCTCTGACAGCCGGTTAAGCGACGCACGCACGCCGCTAGCTCATAATCAGGCATGGTCAACCATCACAGCGACGCCGACCACGTTGGCGGGATACGGCATCACGGACGGGTACAGTTCAAGCAACCCGTCGGGGTATATTACCGCATCGGCATTAACTGGCTATCTGACCACAGCAACAGCGGCGGCAACCTATGCCACAATTGCAAGCCTGACAGGCTATCTGACCACAGCAACAGCATCCACAACCTACACGCCACAAACTCGCACAATATCAGCAGGCACAGGGCTATCAGGTGGTGGCGATCTAACGGCCAATCGCACTTTGAGCCTTGCGGCAAGCGGTGTTACGGCTGGTACATATGGCAGCGGCTCGATTATCCCGAAGATCACAATTGACACCTACGGACGAATTACGGCGGTTCAAAACGATACCGTTTACCCTGATTGGAACAACATATCAAGCAAGCCAATCGACAGTTCCACCGGCACAGCAGTCTTCTCGATGGCCGCAAACCTTGCCGATTATGAGCTGATCAGGGCTAAGTTAAAGGATTACTCTGAAACACGGGCAACGCCTGCAATCTCAGCCGGAACGCTGACCTTGAACCTCGAAACGGGTAACTTCTTTGCGGTGAGCCTCAATGCAAACGTGTCAACGGCAATTGTAATCACCAACCCGCCCGCCACCGGCTCAGTCGGCTCGTTTACGCTTGAGCTTACCGCAACGGGAGCGGCTTACACAATAAACTGGGGGTCAATCAAATGGCCTGGTGGTACTGCCCCAACGCTCACATCAGCATCAGGCAAGCGTGATATTTTTGTGTTTTATACCACCGACGGCGGCACGAACTGGTACGGACTCATCGGAGGCCAAAACCTGTGATTGCTGACCGTATTCGATCAATTCAAGCTGTTTCCGGCGGCGGTGGTGGTGGTGGGTTTGATCCATCGCAACTGTCAGGTCTCAAGCTGTGGCTTAAAGCTGACACAGGTGTCACTGTTGACGGTTCTGGCAATGTGTCGAGTTGGGCTGATCAGAGTGGTAACGGCAATACGGCCTATCAGACGGATGCGGCCAAATATCCTGTATTATCCGCAACTTATGCGGTCAATGGCGTGCCTGCGGTGGTTGCTCAAAACGATCAGTTTTTGCAACTCACGCAAAACCTTGCTGGGCAGCATAGCACAACGCCATTCACGATGATCTGGGTTGGCACAAAAACCAATTCAACAGCAGGCACAACGGTTGCTGAGGCTCTTACGAGTTCCGGCGGAATTCGGTATCTTGCGACCACGACAAGTTTTCAAGCCTTTTTAGGCAACGTGGCCGCTATAAACTACGGTGTCGGTAAAGGTCTTTTGAACCCTAACGCACACTTTGCCCGAATGGACTACCCAAATTATAAGGTGGAATGTACTCAAGGCTCAAGCGTTGTACAAAATGTAAGTTACAATGGAGTTGCCAATTTCGCCCGCCTGTTTATCGGCCCAACTTACAACCTGACAAATCCCGGCTATGCCCTGAACGAAGTAATGTTGCTCGACCGCTCGATAAACGATGCGGAACTTGCAGACATCAAGGCTTATATTAAGACGCGTTACAATCTGTACACTTCGGACTCCCTCATCCTCAACATGCAGGGCACGCCGGGCGGCACGACATTTACGGACGAATCGCCTAACGCCCTGACCGTCACGCCTTATGGCGACGCTGTGCTAGTGTCAGATGCAACTTACGGCACGGTGGCGAGCTTTGACGGGGCGGGGGATTATTTGAGTTTGGCGGGTAATTCTTCGTTTCAGTTTGGTACGGGGGATTATACAGTTGAGACGTGGGTTTATATTAATGCAAACGCAAGTGCCCAACAAACAATCGTTGACACAAGGGGTGCAGCATCCGCAAGCCCAATTACGTTTGGCCTGTATCAGTCGTCATTGATGCTTTACGATGGCGGTGTCAGGCAGACGTCTGGGATCACTCTTACTGAAAATCAGTGGTATCATTTTGCAGCAAGTCGATCTAATGGCGTTTTGAAACTTTTTGTAAATGGGACAAGTTATTATTCTGCGTCAAACACTGTTAACATTTCAACAGGTGCTAACTCAATTTACTTGGCTAGAGGTTTTGATAGTTCTGGTTTCTACTTTAACGGCCTCATTGGCCCTCTCCGCATCGCAAAGAAAGCCTACTACACCGCTAATTTCACCCCACCCACCGGCCTTTTTCCAACGTCATAAAAAATGCAATACTGCTACATCCAAAACGACACGATTGGCCGCCCGCAAGCCTTGCCGAGGAATTGGCAGAATATCAGCAACTTTCATTTGCTGGACGAGGCTATCATTGTGTCCTATGGCTGGGTCCCGTGCTATACAAGTGAAAAACCGGCGTTTGACCCATCGACGCATAAACTTGCGGAATCGCTCACATTAGGCAACGCGGAGGTTGTGCAAAGCTGGTCGGTTGAGACTCTCACACCAGAAGAGCAATTGCAATATTTGCGAAACATCCGGCCGCAATTTAAGCAGTATCTTGATGATCACATGAATAGTGAAGTTGCATTTCGCGACTATGATAACATCACGACAGCATGCACGTGGAAAGATGCAACCGATCCGCAATGGGCTGCTGAAAGTCAACAGGCCGCAGCGTTTCGCGAGCAATGCTTTAAGGTGTCCTACGCCATTGAAACCGCCGTTGTGACAGGCCAACAAGCTGTACCAACTCGCGAGCAATATATCGCACAACTGCCAACGCTTGGATGGGCACCGCCTGCACCACCGGATAACGGGAACATGCCGCTATCATGAACATGATGCAATCTGGCACAAATTTCATCTTGCTGATCACGGCGGCAATTACGTTGCTGCTGTATGATCTCAAGCTGTTTCTTAAGGGTAAAATCACCATATCCGAAACGATTTGGGGTGTAAATCAGCGGACAATTTGGTTAGCTTACATTGCAGGTTTGATTTGTGGTCATTTGTTCACGGTTCCTGGGTGATGTAAGATGAAGAATGTTGAAACCCTGAAACCTTACGAGCTGATAGAAGAGTTGGAAAAATGGGCAGGTTGTTACAGCGATGCGAAGGATAACTATGACGCAAGACTGTTGAAAAGGGCGGCAGTTGTAATTGAAGACCTGTTGGATGAAATCAGTCGAGGGGTTGACAACGATTGTACCGATGTGACCGAAACCTGTTTCGGGAACATCCAGACAAAAGAAGGTTAAATGATTACGCTCATAGCTCTTATCACATGCGCTTTACTTGACCCGTTTGACGCTCAGGTTGTCAGTGTCCACGATGGCGACACGATCACGGTCAGAACCACGGAAACAAGCAAGATCAGGCTTTACGGGATCGACGCGCCGGAGTTGAAACAGCCGCACGGTCAAGCCTCCAAACATGCTTTGAGCGAAATAACATTTGGCAAGTCGGTGCATATCACGCCGATGTCAAAAGACCGCTATGGCCGCATTGTTGCCAAGGTTGAAGCGGACGGCGTTGATGTGAATCGCGTGATGGTCGAGCAAGGGGCGGCTTGGTGGTATGAGCAATACGCCAAATACGACATGCCGCTGTCAAATGCACAATCTAAAGCGCAGGCCGAAAAGCGTGGCTTGTGGGCTGATCCAGAACAAATTGCACCTTGGGAATTTCGACGAAGGAGGGTGGCAAAGTGAGCGAAGAGGAACTCAACAGCAGTCTGGCGATTCAAGGTTATCTCAATTTCAGTGAATTGCAATCGGCACTCTTACGCGGCCTTGGTGCCCAGTCGTTTGTCGCTTTGGCAATTGCAATCGGTTTGGCGTTGCTTGATTCTGTCAACCTGATCTACACCGGCCCGCAAGCCGCTTTGATTGTTTGGCTTGCAAGCTCGATTGCCGGTTACCTGCGTGGCATGAAGACGGCCAAAACGCTGTTTGCGTCGGGTGTGCCGATTGACTTGGAAGTCGAAGAAGAAGAAGTTAACGACCAATGATACCCGCGTTTTTGATCAAGATATTCACGCCGTTTATTGTCGAAATTATCCGTGAAATGCTTGAACGGATGGCACGCGGTGAAGCGGTTGCCGTGAACGACACAACGGTTTCTTTGGCATTAGCCGCACGTGGCAAGCAAATCAACCAGGCTATCGAGTCAACCCCTCAGTGACCAAACGTAAAACACCGCACCCACGTGCCAGAAACACGCTAGGCAGGCCATACAGGACAAAACGCAATGCAATTACCGGAGGACACAATCTTGAATCCAAACATGGGTTGGATGATCGCACCTCTGGCGGTTGCAACCGACCAAGTGGCACAACGGGCGGCAATCGACCCGTCGATTCCGGAATTGATGTACGGGATAGCAGCGGTGTTATATGCAATCGCAGCTATCCGCAGATCGACCCTCGAGCGGACATTAAGCCGATCGAAATCGACTTCGGTGGATTTGGCGAAATCGACACAGAAGTCGCCTGACGACACGATTGATATTCGTTAGTACACCTTAGGACGCCACGGACGGCACTCTTATTACTCAGTCCCGGAAAGGTCAGGTGATCATTGCAGGCGGTCGAATTCGCATCCATGATTGGCGGCATTCTGCTAGCGTTGCTGATCTGTCATTTCATCATCGAAGGGCGGCTTGACTGTGATTCTTAACCTACTCGCAACGCTGCTCCTGAGCCAAACGCCGGGCATTCCTGCCTATAGCATCCCACCATCTCAAGAGCGAGTCATCGTCTTTAGTGATCGTGGGCGGGTGTACATTGTCGGAATCGAGTCAAATTCGGTCAAATACCTTGATGACACCACGCCACCGACACCCACGCCACCCATGCCTGTCAATAACCTGACAGGTCAAGCCAAAGCGTTTTACGACCTTGTGGCTAGTGCTGTACCAGATCAGGCCAACCGGCAACTGGGTGCCAAAGGATTAATAGACGCCATTGACGCGGCTGTCGCTCAGATTGGTGGGTTAGGGTTGTCGCTTGAACAATCTGTGACCACCTTGGCAAGCTACTCAGCCAACAACGCGGTTAATCGGTTTTGGGCGGGTGTCAAGATGGGTGATTTCTTGGATTCGCAGCAAGTCACGACAGTTGAGCAGTTGACGGCCACATTGGCACAGATCCGCAAAGCATGCGAGGTGCTGGCTAAATGAGCCAATTCGACGCCCTAAACTTTGGCTTTGGCTGGATCGAAGATCATGCCGAAGTGCAGCGGATTTGCTTTGAAAATGACATCAAAACATTCAGCGAAGTTGCACCCGCGTGCATGCAGGCCGCACCCACAGACGGGCCGATATGTCTAACACGCTACATGGACAAACTTTGGGGCGTGTCTGAATGGGTCTATAACCAAGGCTCGTGCGGCTCATGCGTTGCCAATGGTGCCGGTCTAGCGGCTGAAATCTTAGTCGCGATGGACACGGTTGACAATGGTGCTGATAGCCCCGGCAGGCTTGACTGCATGTCAATCTATTGGGGCAGCCGTGTTGAGATCGGCGGCGGCAGGCTTTGGGGTCAAGGTTCGGTCGGTGTCTGGGCGGCCCAATGGTTGCAAAAATACGGCGTTCTACCTGCAAAGAAATACAGTTCTGTAGATCTGTCCATCTATTCCGCATCGCTCTGCTGCTCTAATTACGCCAGCCGCGGCGTGCCTGATGACCTTGAACCGATAGCACGCCTGCATCCCGTGGCAAGTTATGCGGCTGTGACGAATTGGGATGAGCTGGTGGCGGCCATTTCCGGCGGCTATCCGGTAACTGTGGCAAGCAACCAAGGTTTCACTTACAAACGCGACAGTAACGGATTTGCCAAGCCATCAGGCCGATGGCCGCACCAAATGTGCTTTGTTGGGATCGACCTCAAAGACCAATCAGCAATCTGCCAGAACAGTTGGGGCAAGTCTTGGATCTCAGGCCCGAAACCTGAATGGATGCCCGAAGGCTCGTTCAAGGTGGACAGACAGACAGTCAACCGCATGCTTGGACAAGGTGATTCATGGGCTTTAAGCAACCTGACAGGCTGGCCACGGAAGCGACTCAACTGGTCGGTGTTGAATTGGTGAGACTGACGGCGGTTTTGTTTGCACTGGTTACTCTCTTTTTTTGGGGGCTGGCATGTCTGATAGCCAAGATAATGACGAGCTTGAACCAACGGATGAAGAGCTTGCCGCAGTCGAAAAAGAACTTGCAGAGATGCACGCGGGCGAAAAACCAGTCATCTCCATTGACGGCGCATTCGCCATGTATGAACTGCACAGCGACCGCATCCGGTTGCTATCGGCTGTGATCCAGTCTTGGGCAGACTTTCCGCAACTTGCTCATGTCCGCGAGATTGTCGAACACGAGTTAAAACTGACATTGGCACAGTCTGAGCCTTACAAACTGGCCTGCTTGGCGGCCTCTCGATCGGCATATGAGGGCGAAGCCGTTGCAGGCTAATAAACCGCCGATAGTTACAGCTCTAGCCTTGGTGATCGCAACCGGAGCAATTTTAGCGGTTCCCTATTGGGTCTGCTATTTGCTTGGATGGTGCAATCTTGCAACCGTTGCAGTTGCAACTGCATTAAATTCCTTTGCTCTTTTCAGGAAGATCGCAAATGAGGGCTAAAGCGTTGCAAGCTCACAAGGCTTTTGCCACCGTCGAACAACCCAGCCGACAGTGTACGGTTGTTCGCATTGAAGTGCCAAACAAAACATCGTGGGAAGGTTGGATTCTGCTGAGATCCGATGCACACCACGATAATGCCAAATGCGACCGTGCATTGGAAAAGCGGCACCTTGACGAGGCCGTGGCACGCAATGCCCTGATCTTTGACTGTGGTGACTTGTTTTGTGCCATGCAAGGCAAGTTTGACCCGCGTTCCAGCCGATCCGCAATAGCACCCGAACAGCAGGGCCGAAATGACTATCTCAATGTCCTACTCGACGAAGCCACGAAGTTTTATTCGCCCTATAAAAACCACTTCGCCACACTTTCACCTGGCAACCATGAAACCAACATTCTGAACCGCTGCGGCATTGACCTGACCGCGTTTTTGGCCGAAAGGCTGGAAGCGGCGGCAATGAGTTACGCGGGCTTTATTCGATTGCAGTTTAGCCGCCAAGGTGCAGGGTGGAAGGAAAGTAAGATCATTGCCTACCACCACGGGCATGGCGTGGGCGGGCCTGTGACGCGGGGCGTTATCGGTACAGCACGCCGGGCCGTGATCTGGCCTGATGCAGATGTGATCTGGTCAGGCCATACCCACGAATCATGGACGGTGGTTGTACCACAGCAAAAGCTAAACGCTCAAAACCGCATCACACGCCGCGACACCCTGCACATCAGCACGCCGGGTTATAAAGACGAACACTCAATCATGGACGGTTGGGTAATCGAAAAAGGCTTAAATCCCAAGCCGCTTGGGGCAACATGGCTCAGGCTGATCGTGCATAACGACAAGATTCGCATCGAAGCCCAACAGGCATTAGCCTAAAAACGGCAATCAAACCCGATTTTACATCAGTAAAACAACCAAATTGACACCAAAACGCCCCAAAAAACCGAACCGCAACCGGCTTTTATCCAAAATGCCGGACGGTGTGGAACTGTACACCATCGCACGCGATGTGTTGAAGTCGCTTGCAAAACAGCAGATTGCAAGCTGGTATCCCGACCTTCTACCCAAAAAGAAGGAACTGGAGCCGCTTGACCCGACATCCGCATCATTGATCATGGCCAGCCGGTTCATTCCATACATCACAAGCTACATCGAAGACGGCGGCAAGGTTGCCGTTGCTGAGATCGGTCAACAGCTTGCCGATGATTGGTTAGTGATGGCTCCGGAGGTCATAGACGCCGCTAGGGCCGCCGCCCTTGACCTTTGCGAGGAAACGGTACAAACCTTCACCCGTGACCTCAACACGACGCTAGAGGGCATCAGAGGCGATATAGCGGCCTCTATCCAGTCGGGTGAAACCGCAGGCGATACCGTCAACCGTGTTGCCAAGTGGGTTGATGAAAATAGCCGATGGCGTGCCCGTCGGATCGCTGTCACAGAATCAGCACGAGCCTACAACCAAGGCCAATTGGCGGCAACGCAGGGCTATGATTTTGTTGCGGGCTATGAGCTATTACTATCTAGCGATGCCTGCCCGCTGTGCCATGCGATCCATCGGCAATGTCCCAAGATTCCCAAGGGTGGCTCGTTTGGCCAAAACGGCAATAATAAGACCTACAAAGATCTGAAATTTCCGCCATTCCACCCAAATTGCAGGTGTACAGTTGTCACCGTGTTTGATGACGAAGTGCCGGACACGTGGCCTGCTCCTGTAAGACCGGGCGAAAACGGCTACATCACGCCCAACGAAACCGATTACGAGAACGCCGCTGAAGGCGGTTATGAGTCCGTGGCAATCGGCAACGCCAAGAGCCTGAAATCATTTATCACTTTGACTGAGGTTGACAATGGACAAGTTTGAAAAAGCAACGCCAGCCTCGGTGAAGGCCGGCGATACAGGCGGGTTTCGTGGCTATGCCGCCCGATACCTCAACATCGACCGCCAAGGTGACATTATTCTGCCAGGTGCATTCACGAAGGCTGTTGATGAGTTCATGTCAGACGGTGGCTTGGTGTTGGCTGATCATATCAACAAAACCTCAAATGTGATTGGCACATTGCTTGAAGCCCAAGAGGACAAGACCGGCCTATTGGTCGATGTCGCATTCTCCGCAACATCTGCAGGGCAGGACGCACGCCAATTATTGCGTGAAAAAGCGGTCAAGAAAATGTCAATCGCGTTTCTGGCCAAAAAGCCGGAACGCTACACCGAAAAACAGGTGTTGGATCTGTGGTCGAAATACAACTACAAGCCTACCCAAGCCCAACTGAAACTGGCTAAGGGCGGGGCGAATGTCATTTCCGAAGTTGCTGAAATTTTGGAAGTCTCCATTGTCGCCATTCCTGCCAACCCTGAAGCCTCAATCATTGCCGTCAAGAGCGACGGCATCAACGAAACACCAACGTTTGGTGATGTTCCGCAACTTGATTTGGCCGCGTTATTTGAGCGTGCCAAGGCTGCGGATTCGGTTCTGTTAAACTCGCCGCTGAAGCGGTAAAGAAAGGTTTTCTATGTCTGATACCCTCCGCTCGGCGGCTGAAATCGCCGAAGACCGTTTAAAGCTCGCATCTCAGGTGCAATCGCTCCGTGATGAGCTGCTGGCCGCCTCTGATGATGTGCGTGCCGAAAAATCGGTTGATCTTGAATCTGCTGTCGATCAGTTTGAGAAGGCTGATCGTGAGTACCGCATGGCGGCTGCTCTTGAGAGTGCCAACCGCACCATCGAGACACTAAGCAAGCAACCACAGCGACCCGTTGCCAAAAGCTATGACCCGTCAAGAATCGCCCGCGTGGACAAAGCTACAGGGCAAGTGATCGACGCAGGCGACCTGGCTGAAGTTGATGGCCGTGATGCGTTGGCATCAGCAGACTACCACAAGGCGTTCAATGCTTGGGCTGCCGGTCGGTTCCGACTGGAGAATGTCAACAGCCGATACCATCGCGACATGCTGGAGCGATTCGGCAAGGGTGGCGATGCCCGTTTGTCCGCCAATGAATTCTTCATGCCTTTTTCGAAGGACATGACGCTTGGCACTACGACCAACGGCTCCAATGCTGTCGCACCTGACTTCCGGTTCGACATCATCACGCCAAGAACTGTCACACCCGTGATGACACGGCTGGCGAACGTCATTTCAACGAATGTCACTTCGGTTACGTTTCCCAAAAATAACGACGCCAATGCCGATACCCGTTACGGCACGACCTTCCGCCCAACCAAGGGCGAAAATCCAAACGGCACAGCCAATAAAAAGGACACCGGCCCATTCGGTCAACTGGTCATTCCGGTCAACACCGGCACCATGTTTGCCGATGTCTCGGAAGACCTCTTCCAAGACGCACCTGGCTTGTCAAGCTACCTGCAATCTGAAGCCGCCAAGGCTTTCGCCGCTGTAGTTGATGACGAGTGCGTCAATGGTGTGACCGGCTCACTTCAGGCTGAAGGTCTTCTGACCAACGCCTCCATCGGTATCACCAAAACCGGCACGGCTAATACAATTGTTCCTGCCAAAATTGTTGACGCGTTCTACGCCTTCCGTAGCCAATATTCCAACAACCTTGCTTGGCTGATGGCACGCGGCACACACGGCAAGCTGGTCAACCTGTTGGATTCCACCAATCGTTCATTGTTCATGCCCGACTATAACGGCGGGTATGTTCAAGGGCCAAACGCCCAACTTCTGGGCCAAGCTGTGTATTTCAACGAATTCATGCCCGCCAGTGGTGCATCTTCTCCGAAGTCGATGATTGTGGGCAATTTCCAAGAGTACCTCTTGTTGTTGCGTCAAGGCTTCACCATCAAGGTTGATGACATGTCACAAGCCTACCTCAACCGTACGCGGGTCGTCATGAAGTACCGCTTTGGCGGTGCTGTGCGTGACGCAAAGGCGTTCCAGATCGTTCAGGAATCTGTCGCCTAAATCTAGCCCCTCAGCCGATTCGCCTGATTCGTCAGGCGGGTCGGTTTTATTTAAGGTAACATCATGGCAAGTTACATTTCACAGACTGAGGCGGCAATCTACGCCGATTCGTTTCAAACGATGGCCATGCCCAAGGCTTTGGCACTGCTGTCAACCGCTTCCAGTATGGTCGATGCTTATTGCAATCGAACATTCACAAGCGACCAACTTGACGATCCTGTCAAGTGTGCTGTTGCGATGTTGGCGGAATGGCTCGCAGGTGCTACACCGGCAACGGGCACAATCACAGGCGAAAAGCTCGGAGATTATCAGGTTCAATACGCGGCTTATCTTGCCGTGGAGATTCCCAACCCCGTCAAGCTCTTGTTGCAACCTTACCGGATTCTGGCAGTCGGATGATAAATTATAAATACAAAATAAGCTGGCGTGGAAAACTTGCAATTAACCGATACAAATCAGCAATCGAAAACGCGGTGGCTGAAACCGCGTTAAAAGTGCAGCGGGAAGCCGAGAAACTGCTCAACAGTAGTGGCAAGGGTGTTGTGGCAAAGTTAGGACTTAACAAAGAAAACAAGTCAAAGAAACTATCAGGTGCCGAAAAAACAGAGATGCGGCTGCGAGAAGGTCTTGCAAAGCTCTCAGGCGTGCAAACACTGCACGGCAAAAAAGGAAAGTTCACTTTCGGCGGCTCGTTCAAAGGTACTGACCGGATCTACTGGTATCGTGAGCCATTGCACCGTTGGGTGCAATCAAGCCCGCCCGGCACGGCTCCGCGCAAGCAAACTGGCACGCTTCAACGGTCAATTTTTGTTCAATATTATAACAGTAAAATGGGTGCCAAGATTGGCCCTGCCTACGGCTTGAAATATGCACGCATCCAAGAGCTTGGCGGGCAAGCCATGATCAACCTGCCAGAACGTCCTTACATGCGACCAGCCTACGAAACCGTGTTGCCGCAAATGGATTCCATTTTCAAAAAACACCTGGGAAGGGTTGTCATTTGATTCCGCTCAGAATTCTCAACTCACAGGCCGAAATATTCGCCGAAACGAATACCAAAGGCACAATGGGCCAGCCTGTCCAGTCGCTTCAATTGACTTCCATTCAAGCCTGTTACTGTGATCTCAAATCACAGCAGCGTGATGACTCACCGATTGAGCAAACAGCCCAAACCGCAAGGCTTTATCTTGCCGGTTCCGTCAGTCTCACAACATCCAACTGGGTGCGTGTCACGTCCCGAAGCGGTCGCGTGTTCACCGGCCAGGTTGCAAGCGTCTCCGAGCCTGGCCTTGCTGCTCATCACACCGCCGTTAATCTGATATCCCGACCATTGCCACCCGTGGTGACATCATGAGCTTGAACCTGCCCGCCGCCATCCTGACACATTGGAACGCACAAGGCGCGTTGCCATCGCTTTGGCTTGAATATGTGCCTGAACCTGTCGATGTGCCGATTGCCTTGCTTGAGGCCACCGGCTTCTCGCGTGATTACATTTCCGCAGGCATGAAACAAGACACCTTCAACTACAAGATTTCATTACTGACAACCTCAGCCGAAACCACATGGTCAACTGCTGAAACGGCCATGTCACACATGCAAGGCATGGCAGGCGAAAAGATCGTTTCAATCAACATTTCACCCGACAACATGGCCAAACCCGCCCAAATGGGCAAGGTTGATGTGTGGGTGTTCGAGTTCTCGCTAGACATTCAGGTATTCGACAACTAAAAGAAAGGCAGATCTATGGCACACTTAGGCCGCCCGGTCTCGTTCAAAAACGGCAACTTGACCATCACCACACAGGACACCGTGCCTGTCACGTTCCAGCTTGCAATCAAAAGCGGTTCGATCTCTGATGAGGTCAACGAAATCGAAGCACCCACTAACTGCTCAGGCACGCTGGTTTCAGCCGGTGCAGCTAAGGTTTCACTATCGGCAAGTTGCTACATCTCCGCATCTGGCCTTGCCAACGGCACGTCTGCTGCCAACTTCACGGCTGGTATGAAGCCGGGCCAATATGTGACAGCCAATATCGTCAATGGTTGTCAGAGTTATGGCGGTGAATTCCTGATTTCCAAGTTCGAATCTTCGCTTGACCCGAACGACAACCATAACCTTGATTTGTCGCTTGTTTCCAATGGCGATGTCACAGTCAGAACCAATGCAATTGTAACCAAGGTGTAATCTATGCCCTCGTTTCCACTGAACGAACTTGGCTATGACTTTGAGACTGTCACCGTGAACGGGCGGGAACTCAAGTTCTCGCCTCTCACCATTGGCGAACGCTCGAAGATCCAAGCCGTGATCCGCAAAGTACAACCCGACCCGATCAAGCTGGCTCGCGAGGCCGCAGAAGGTCAGCCTGAAAAAGTGGCATCCGCCATTTTTGAGAAGGCCATTAAAGCCCGTGCCTACTGGCCCGCATCGCTTGACAGCCCCGAAGGCTTGCAACTGGTCGAAAGTTCAATTGAAATTCAATCAGCCTTGCTATCAGGTATGTTGCGTGCCAATCATCCCGAACTGACCCAAGCCGAGATTCTGACCATCACCGAATCATTGGCACCGCAAGCATTTGCCACGCTGGCCGTTTACGGTCTCACGGGCAAGAGGCTTGAAGACCCAAACTGGCAAGTGCCGAATCCGTCACGCCTACCAACTGGCACAAGTTGATTCGGCATTGTGTGATTGAATTCCATATGAGCTATTCGGATGTCATGAACCTGACACCCATGCAGCTCACAGGGCTGTTGACCGAAGAGTCAACGCCTTACGGTTTCCTGAAAGACTACGAGTTGGCCGAAATGATCGAAAGCATGAGGGTGTATTATGGCCAAAGTTGGTGATTTGTTTGTCAACATTGGCGGAAACGTCTCAGGGCTGAACGCGGCTCTTGGCAGGGCTGGCGGCATGCTTTCCAGCTTTGCCGGTAGAGTTGCCTCTACAGCCCTTGGGACGGCTCTTGGTTCCGTGATATCAAACGGCATCAACACCGGCCTTGGTGACGCGATTAGAGCCGCTTCTGACCTCAATGAAACTGTCTCTAAGACTGAAGTGCTTTTAGGTTCCAACGCAGACCGCGCCAAAGCCTTTGCGGCTAACCTTGCCAACACCGGCGTGGCTGGTGCAAAGGACACGTTGAATTCGATATCTTCAATTGTCACAGCGATGACCAACCTGGGCACATCGACCGACACCGCAACCGAGCGGGCAATGGCTTTGCAACAGCGATTCGCAGATCTTGCGTCACAGGACAACGCCGACATTGCCGATGTGCAAGCCGCTTTCCAGTCCTTAATGTCAGGCGAAATTGAACCGCTCCGTAAATTCAACGTCTTTACCAACCTTGATGAGCTGAGAAAATCAGGAAAGCCCTTGGGTGAAGCCGCCTACGATGCTTTCATGAGACAAACGCGACGGGCAGAAGGCGACCTGGCACGCACCGGCATGAGCCTTGCCAACTTGTCGCGTGCCGGTGACATCCGACAGGGGCAGGTGTCCGAGTCAATCGGCCAAGCGTTACAGGGTGCGGCACAAGCGTTTCAACTGTTCCGCAATAATTTTATGTCCCAAATTCTTGCCAAGGTTCAAGACGGCACACTTGCCAAGGCGGGTGAATCCGTTTTTAGTGCTGTGGTGTCGATTGGTACAATCCTTCAGTCGGTTCTGCCATTCCTTTTAGACACAACCTTTGGATTCATTGAAGGGCTGTCAACGGCACTGGGTGAAATCGCTATTGTGGTTTCCGCAGCCTTCAAAAGACCAATGGATTTCATCGGGCTGGTTCTGCGGTCAATGGCTGACACGATTCTTTCAGTCGCTCAGTATTTTGAAAAAGTGCTGTCTTATTTAGGAATCGGATCTGGCAACAATATTCAAGGTTTACGTGATCAGTTGCAAGCGGGCATGGTGGACAACCAAACCGCACTCGCAGAAGCCGGGGCACCCACTGTGCAAACAATTGCCGACACCAAGGCAAGGCTTTCAGCCGCGATTGCAACCCCGTCCATCCCAGGCATGGGCACGGGTTCAACATTAGCACAAGGCACGCAGTCCAAAACCTCATCATTTACATCGCTCTTGGACGGCGTAATGGCAACCGCTCAAGGAAAGCAGATTGCCGTGTTGGAGCGAATCGACGCCGGTATTCAAGCGATTGCCAGCAAAGGCTCGCAAGGTGTCAAAAATGTAATTGAGAAACCAACTCTGTCAACGATCGCAACGCCACAGGTTGCAGGAGCGTTCTAAGTGTTTCCAAACTGGATTCCAGTGACTGACGGGTTTGGCTACACGCTGGAAATTAACCAGTGCAGCTATACCGGCAAATGGGTCGCACCTTATTCAACCGAAACCCTGAACATCGTTCGGGAACTGACCGACCCTGCCAAGCGGTTTGTGGCTCAGGCCGCAGCCGCGGCAAATGCAACTTTAACTTATGACTACAAACAGCAGATTGAGCATCTGTTATTTCGCGACGCTAATAACAACAGCCTCCTGACCAGCCAGCGGGCCACAATCAAGCCCAACAACGACTTCTACGGCTATTCCGTCAATGCCAATGGCATTTCTACCGACGCCACGTTTACCGCAGGCACAACCGCAAATAACACCATCTCCAACGCGGGCACGTGCGAAGTCACTATCGACTGGATGCTAAAACCTGTCAACTCTTTTGGCATTAACTGTGCCTATGTCAAAGTCAACGGCACAGGCGAATTTGACGAGGCCGGAACCAACCTGACCGTTTACTTCCCGCAAGATAACGCCAACAACGGCGTGGGTAAGGCTGGTAAAGATATTGTTCTTACAGGTAACACGCCCTATAAGCCGGAGATTTTGCCCAAGGGTAGGCCGATGGTGCGGGCAAAAGACAAAATTGAAATTGAATACCCTTGGGTGGCGGCTGGCTTGGTTGACCTTGAAAAGATGCGAGATCTCCGCGGCACCATTAACCTCTATGACATTCTGCAATGGCCAGCCGGAACGCTTCTCTATGAAGGTTCTGATGTCGATTCCGTGATATCACCCTTAGGCGTTCAAGGCTATAAGATTGTACACCACTTCACAGCCAAACCAAAAGACTGGAACTTGGTTCCGGTGCAGCCCGCCAACATCACATCAAACACAACCGCCGAAGGTGTCAACGTGGTGCGTGATTTAAGCTACGCATGGGCAACAATCAAGCCATCGGCAAATGCAACCACAGGCAATATTACAGTCGATTGGGCGGGTAATAAATACGACAATTACCGCAACCGCGTCTACGAATATGGCGAGCATATCACAGCCAATGCACCTTACCCGCTCTTCTATTACGGCTTTGATCCGCTTGCCGTTTGGGCGTCTCCAGCGGTCAACGCGGCTTCTTTCTAACTAGGTGACAACATGGCACTGATCAACAAACCGTTTTCCGGCAGCGGTCTATTAAGACCAGGCGGGCGTGTTGCCGTGCAGCGTGCCGAGCTTGGCCCTTATAATGCAAACGGCGTGATTTCAACACCTGACTACATCTTCAATCACTCAACGGTCAAGATCAGCGAATCGTCAAGCGTCAAGACCTACGAAACCACCGCCTTCAACGGTTACAGTTTCAGCGTCAAGGGCGGCACCACGATTGAAGCCACGGTTGACGGCTACATTCAGGCCGATGACACCACGCCCGCAAATATCAGCTACACACCGATCACAGCGGGCAACCTCTATTATCTCGCAATTCATGCCGGTTCGCTCCGGTATGAAGGTGCCGTCAGGGTGGTTTCATTTGACGGTTCAATCGGCGTGTCAGACAATACAGCCGCCAGCCTCAAATTTCAATTCTATGGCATCCCGAACGCCAAACACTTTAAGCCACTAGTGGAGCCGTCATGATTGCAGGTAACACGAACGGGCAAGCCGTCACGATCACTGACGATAGCTTCTATCTCCGAATTACTGAAATCAGTGGATCAGCACACGGGTGGGTGCGCGTAGAACGCAACAGGGCGCACTTGTGGGACGAAACCTCAGAACGCTCGTCAGCAACGAATGACCCCGCTTTTGAGGTCAACGGCGGCGGCGGATCGGTCGGACAGGTGTATAAGGCGTGGCGTAACCCTACCTCTGGCGAGGTTCTTTTTTTTTTGACGGGCCGATGTACAGCCCCTAACGATCCGGGCTGGCCATGCTCGCTTTTTGGCTTCTATGGATTAATTGAATTTGGCTATCTTGATTCAACCATCGGCACGATCAACGCGGCGGTTGTCAATAAGCCAGAAATTGCCAATATCCAACAATTCCGCATCGCTCAGTTTACCGATTCAACCGGTGTTCTCAGGCAGTTCCGTGGCGCGTCAGGATGGTACTTTCAGGCCGCCGCATCGACTACCCAGACCAACATCAACACGACTGTCAACGATGAACGCGACATCACCACACGGTCAAGCTGGGTGGATCTCATCAGTTATTGGCAAAATGGAATCAGCCCGCCCGCAGCGGGCACAGGGTTTGATGATATCGGCTATCTGTTTCAAGGCTTGACCACGTTTGGCGGCTACCTTTACGGACAGCGTGATCCCGACATCACGCCCGGCGATTATCGCTACCCTGCATACAACGCAGGCCCGGGGCCGATCCGTTTGACTTATCAATATGGCGATGCAAATGCAACCAATGATTGCCGGTTAAATTTCGATCTCCGGTCAGCTTGCAAAGTTCGGCTTACCGGCACCACGCCATCTATCCCGAACTGGGCCAACAGCGGTTCACTGATTCCTGACACCGAAGCGGCTGATATTTCGCTCAAGGTCGGTTCCGATAATTTCATTGTCTTGGATGGTCTCCGAGCCATCCGCATTCGTGTATTGGGCTGGCTGGCCCACATGGCAGACCATGCCATCAAGCAAACCAGCACGTTCAACTCAGGCACGTTCCCAGGCGGTATGACGATGGTGTGGGAGCATAACGACACCGCCTTTGCCTATGACGGTTCAACGCCTCTAGGCGATTTTACCGCTCAATATAGCTATGACGTGGGCGGGAATGTCGTTTATGGCAATTCGATTGAATTAGCCGCATTCCATCATTTTCATTTCGGCAACTGGTGTGACACCAACTTAGGGGCACCCGACAGGTATAACCTGAAAGCCAAGGCAAAAGTCTGGTACAAATCCGCAGGCGGCGGCACATCAACGGCACGCCCCGACCCGTATAAGGTGAATCTCGTTAGCGGGGCTTCAACTTGGACACCACCGGATGAGGTTGTCGAAGCCACAGCGACCAACCGGCAAACAGTGCATACAGGCCCGTCAGGCCCGCCATTTTTCGACCCGCCTGATTACGCTCACAACCCCGGCTTCATTTTCACATTCTCGCAAACCGTAGAAAAAATAGCCTATCTGCACATCACATTTCATTACAATAATCAGATTGTCGGCTCGCAATTTTGGGGCGACGGCGCAAGCGGTGCACTTGGTTTCCCGCTGGCCGATACTTTTGACAATGCAATCCGATTCACCAAAACAGACCCAACTGACCAAGTTACAGACGACTTTTCAGCCAGCCTGATCGGTATGCCGTTCGGTTCCGTGGTGGAATCACCATTACCCAAAGTCTTTTTGGCCAGAACTGTCACCACGGGAACGCGGTTTCGAAACGCTAATTGTCGAATCTTTTGGAATGTGCCGATCCCTACCGGCACCACTTACACCATCGACTGGGGCGATGGCAACATTGATACCGGCATTTCTACGCTCACGCCTACGCACGTGTATGACACCGTGGGCGGCGATGAGTTTACCGCCACCTTGACCACAAGCGGCGGCCTGTCACATAAGACAACGTTTAGCTTTACTTAACACGGAAGCCTGAGAACATGATCAGCAGTGTGCCAATCAAGAAGCCCGGCCCTGTCAGGATCAACCCGACCCCGCCCGTGAACAGGGTTACAACGAAACAGACCAAGATAAGAAGCAACCACGCAATGAACTTGACAACCATTTAACCAACTCCTTTTCTATAGGGAACGATACGGTAGCAAAAAGGAATCGTGACATCAACCGCCCTCTCGACAGGGCGGTTTTTTTGTGCCCAAAAATATTTTGATCTTTTTTTCGATTAACTGATTGACATGTGATATCACACACGATATATTCATAGTGTAAGGTCAAGTTGATAAATAACTCAAACAAAACAGGAGTCAGAGAGATGGTCAACTACTTCGCAGACGGTGAATGGTCAAACGGCATGCCTATCGAGTTTGACGAGTCGTTTGGCACTCAGGAAGCAGCATTTAATGACGCTGTTTCTCGTTTCACGAGCCTGAGTGATCGCGATCAATCACGCGTAAAATGGATCGGCGTGCGAAGGTCTGACGGCGAAACTGCCGATGGTGCACGCCTGATCAACCTTGACACGCTCGAATGGGCGGATTGAAACAACTCTTAAATTAATACCATAGGAGTCAAAGAGATGACACATTTTCACGAGTTAAAAGTATCAGCCAAATCGCAATACACTGTTGAGGTTCTGGGCTTCAACGCTTGCCGTGCTGCTGCACGCGGTCTAGCCCAAGGCCGCACAGCTGACGACCTGGCGGCCGATATCGGTTGGACAAACCCTCAAGTTGTTTTAGCAGCCGCGGAAGCTGCAACCGAATATTGCAACGCGGCGGGCTGGTCACTGTAAACACTTACCGATCAAGACTAAATCCATACGAGAGATAAAAATGCAAGAATCATGCAAAAACTGCCGGTTTTTCAAGGGTGCTACAGAGTGGGGTGTTAGTGTAAAACTGCCCGACAGAAGTTTAGTCGCTGACTGGCACTCCGCCGATTTGGATAATGGCGACCAAAATGATAGTGACACCGCTGCTGCGTATGAAGATTTTAAATGTACATTATTTTTTCGGAACACGTTTGAAGACGTAATGGACGGCTGTGGAGTCTTTGATCACCTGCCAGATAACGAAAAACCGATCGGCCTTCGCGTTTCGCAGGCAAACGGTCTATGCCGCAGACACCCCCCCACGTCACACAAACTTGTGTCAATCAACCAGTGGTCTCAAACTGGTATAGCGTCAAGCATCTTCCCGATTGTAACCGGCGACGATTGGTGCGGCGAATATCAGCCGGTCAAATCCTAACACCCAACACGGCAAGGAGGCCGATCATGCTTTCAGGATGGACATTTACATTCTCATTTTTCGGGGCCAGTGTCACATTGGCCCGACAGCCGGAAACCACATGGACACCACCCCAAAACGCAAAGTTGGCAGGCCACGGATCAACCCGATCCGCCCGCCGAAAAAGACGGCAAAGTTGGCGGCGGCTGTTGGTCGCTCGAAACGGTTCACATTTTCAATTTCGCAAAAGTTGAAAGATAAATTAAACCGCCTGGCTGCTCACAATCAAATCACGGATGGCGAGCAGCTGCGGCGGTTGATTGATCAGGCGATCATTCCAGATCAGCCGGAAGTTGATCCATCAACTGCAAAATAGGCAACGCGTCGCGTGCCGTGTAATGGTCAGTCATCTTCGGGTCATGATGCCGCGCTAAAGTCTGTGCGGCTTTTTCGTTAATTGCATTTGCTACCTTGGTAACAAACCTGTGCCGCAACTGGTGCGGATGCCATAACGGAATATCATGAGCCTGACAAATCCGCTTGACTGCATTGCGAAGCCAGCTTGAACAATAGGGGAACCACGGTTCGTTGAAACTTTTCGGCATGTGTGCAATAAGGATCTGAGTTGCAACTGCCGGAATTGCAATCAAGGTATCACCCGTCTTCGCCTGGGTCTTATGCCGTTGCGGTCGGTAGATCCAGTGCGTTCCGGTCATGTCAACATCCTGCGGCCGCATCTGCAACAGTTCGCCCGTCCGCATGCCGGTCAATGCTAAAACACGCAGGGCAGATGTGACCTCAAAACTGGCGTGTTCTAATGTCAAATGATAATGCGCATCGCTTACAGGGCGTTTGCGAGGCCGGTCGATTGCACCAAATTGACCCGCGGCAACAGGCTCGACCGATTGCAACCGCTGCCACTGCGACGGCTCGGCCAAATCCTCAGAAACAGCCCACCGAAACATCCGCACAAGCTGTTGGATTCGCTTGTTGCAAGTGCGTCGCACATAACCAGCCGCCAATAACTCGCCACGCACTGCCCGCAACTGTGCAGGGCCAAACTCCGAAACGGGCAAGTTGCCACATAACTTTTTAAGTGCCCTAAGCGCATAGCTAATATAAATCGGTTCGTTAGAAGTTTTGCCATGTTTTTCTTTCAGATAATGATGATATCTCTTACACAAATCTTTTATCAGTAATAACTGTTCCAAAGTGTCCAAGGGAGGCAATTCGCCCGTCTCCCTCACAATCTCACAAAGTCGGTGGTACTCCGCCAAACTTTCAGGTGACCGATATTTACCAGGCAGGTCGCGAGTCTCACCACGCCAGTATATTCTGCCGGCGTCAGGAAACTTTTTTAAGTAGGTTGGGAAAGGGTTTTGAGGCCGTGACATGGGATCAAAAACACGAATAAAATGACGCAACGTCAGAAAACTCCGCGAAAAATACGTAAACCGCATCATGCTTTAAGTCATTAATCCTTTTGCACTTACAATCTACACCCGGCAAGATTTGAACTTGCGGCCTTTTGCTCCGGAGAATAAAAGTATCAGAGGCTAAATCGTTCATTATTCATGCCTTATAACCAGTTTTCAGAAAAATCGTTTTCTGACGAAACTAGTTAGTTTTTGTCCACTAGACTGCGGACCTTGCGTTCTGGGTTAGCAATCTTTTGCAGGCAACGCGAGTTGCCGATCAGTAATTCTTCCCAATTCTCTTGACCAGATGCCCAGAATCCGGCAACAAGGCCTTGCAGGAACTGACGTTCCGTAAACGGCATGCCTGATGGTCTGATTTTGTTCATCTCAGCCCATCCCACGATTGACTTGATAGCACCGTGAATTTCTTCCGGTGCCTCGAACCCAATCTTTCGTGGCTTGGGATCTGCCACCTTTTCTGCTGTTTTCACTGCACTGACTCCTAGAGGTTCTTAGTTACATTCCGACAACTAGTATCTTATGTCACTTGTCACCTTAAGTCAATTCCATCCTAATCGTCCGTCATGTTGACATTAACTAAGTACCTTGTTATATTAGTAACTGGTGTACTAAGTTCTTAATAGGGGATTAGCATGGCACGAAAAGTGAAGTTGATTGCAAATGTTTCGGAGAAGGTCATGGATGAGATCTGGGAGATCCATTCACAGGAACGGGTTTCAAGATCCCAGGTTGTGGAGCGGCTTTTAATCGAGCAACTAAAAGAAGTTAAGACGAAGCGTGAGGAAAATGTACATGGCTAAACGCAAATACTTCACGATTAATGGAATAACTTTCACGACACAACAACTTACCGATAAAGTTAAAGCGATTAAAGAATCGCTATCCGGTGGAGTTGTTGTGACATTTAGCGAAGAAAGGTTTGAGTTTATGCTCGAACTTTTTCACAAGTATTATCCATTTCGCGAGACAAAGGGAATTGATCCGCACGCAGTCCGAGACCTCACAGTTGAACGCAACGAAAATTGTAAATATCGCTCAGAGACATTTTTCTGGGTCATGCACAGTGGCGACATGGTGAACTGGCAACCGAAAGACTGCTGGGCACCGATGAGCCACAACACTTCAGTGATTCAAGCGTTCAGGAACGCGGTGTCTGATCAGTCATCAAACGAATTTGACCGGCTGAAAAAGCAGGCAGACGGCAGGCTTGTTGAATGTGCAATTACCGAAAAGCTGTTCGACCCGTCTCAACCAGGGCAATGTGAAGTTGATCACGCTGCCCCTGAGTTTGAAATGATTTTCTGGGCCTTTATCGGGAAAACAGGAACAGATATCGAGTCAGTGCAGTTTTATCGTGAGAATGGATGCTACCTATGCGATAAGCAACTGGAATCAGAGTTTAAGGAGTTTCACGCAAAGCACGCGAATCTCGTAGTAATTTCAAAGGACGGTCACAAGATCAAGACGTATAGCCAGAAACAACTTGCCAAATACAAGTTTGCTGCACGTAATGATTACTTAAACCTGTTAGGAGTAGCAAATGGTTAATACGATTTGGCAACCTTATTTCGAGGCCGTTAGGAGGAAAGACCTCCTAGCGGCTTTTGACGCTATGGTCGGTGTTGGTGTGATGCCAGTCCCACTATCACGTGACAGCAACAACAAAGTAAAAAAGCCTGTGGGTAAGGACTGGGGGAAACAGTCCATAGATCACAGGCGAAATCTGCTCGTTTCCACAATTCGCAAAGAACCGCAAAACGCAGGTATTGGTTGCCAGCCATTCGGATACATTGTATTTGATTTGGACCCGCCAGACAAGGACCCTAACAGGGTGCAGGATATTATTGACGACTTCATGGAAATCGTCATGGGTGGCGAGCATCACGAAACAATGATTGTCACTGGTGAACGTGGTGTGCATGTCTGGTTTGAGGCAGATGAGGAATTCCAGAAACTCTACGGCAACATGGCCAAGCAAATGATCATGATGCCGTCTGGTGGTCATATTGAAGTCTTTTGCGGTTCCAAGTCTGGACAAACACAAGTTGCCTGTGCGCCTTCCGAAGGCAAAAGGTTGCTTTATGAAAAGCCTCCATGCCCATTACCCGAAACAGTAAAACAATTCTTGTTAGATGAGGAAAGGAAGTTTAAGGGCAGCCCTGAAGCATGCGAACGGAAAGAGATTCAGGCCGCAGAAGGATCGTGGGAAACTGAGTGGTTCTTGAATCGGGCCATTAAGATTCTGGCCAATATTGAACGAGCTGAAGGCGGCACGCTCCATTACACACTTCGGCGAAGCGTCAACACAATTGCCGGTTATGCAGCAGGCATGGGATGCGAGTTCTATCGAGATGTCGTGTTTGAGTTCGCTGAAAAATCACTGGTGAACAACGGTGGCTGTGAATCCTTCAAGGCCGCCAAAAAGACAATGCTTTGGGCTTGGGGTAACGGAATTGCCTATCCGTTAATGGCACCGGAATATGAGAAGCAAAAAGGCAAACCGGCACCATCAGCACAAATTGACTTGATCCCTTATTATGATCCATTTTTTGTAGCTCAACAGTTTGTTGAGTCCGAAGGTGATTCCAGGTGCGTGACTTGGAAGGGGTCATCATGGCAATGGAAACGCGGTCGGTATGTGGACCTCAAGACTGAAGAGATCAAGGCAAAAATCGGGTCATTCACTGACCATTGGTTCTTGGTCAATGCTGAACAGGAACTGCAAACAATTGATGACCCAATCGCACGTGCAAAATTCCGAAAGAAACCTGTGACCTCATCAGTGATCCAGTCAGTCAGTCAGGCTTTCACATCTGTCACAACGATCAACGAAGAGTTTCTGGAATCCATGCCCGGCTGGATTGATCGCCGGAATGATGACTGGGAACCTTCCGAAACAATTGCACTGAATAACTGCCTACTCAATGTGAGGACCACAGAAACCAGACCACTCACTAACCGTTGGTTCTCAAAGGTTCGGTCTGGCGCCACCTGGAACGATGGCGAGATGTACTGCCCAAACTGGTTTGACTTTCTGCGAGCCGCTTTTCAGGATGATCCGGAATCTATCCTGATCCTGAAAATGTTTTTCGGGCTTTGTCTTACATCTAACACATCGTTCCAAAAGATTTTGGCTTTGATCGGGCCGCCAAGATCAGGCAAAGGTACGATCAGCCGGACACTCACATCACTAATCGGTCAGGACTCAGTGGCATCGCTTGGGCTTGGTGATATGTGCCGTGAATTCGGGCTCGAGAAGTTGATCGGGACACCGTTGGCAATCATGCCTGATGTCCGATTTGGCAACCGTGAAAATGTGGCTGATGCCGTCGAAAGACTGCTTTCCATATCCGGTGAAGATGAGATCAGGATCGCTCGAAAGTATCAACCTGACTGGTCTGGCAAACTGCCAACCAGAATCATGATCGCTTCCAATGAAATGCCTCGCCTTCCTGATTCCGCAGCTGCATTGCCAACAAGAATGATTGTTCTGCAATTTCGCGAATCATTTATTGGTAAAGAGGATCTCAGCTTACAAGACCGCATCAATGGTGAGCTAAGTGGAATCCTTAAATGGGCCGTGCAGGGCTATCAACTGCTGTTGCAATCTGGCAAGTTTCCTGAGAATGATTCAACCCGAAGTGCTATCCTCGATGCCCAAGAGTCTGGATCACCCGTTGTCACCTTTGTCAGCGACTATCTTGACATCACCTATGATCCAAGTTCCATGTTGGAAGTCGGTCAGATGTACGACTCCTACAAGATTTGGTGTGAACAGACGGGGCACAAGGCATACTCTCAGACCGCATTGTTGAAACAGGTTTTGGACCAACACCCGAAACTGAAGACCTCTAGACCAGGTGGTAGAGAGCAGTCGAGAAAGCGTGTCCTGACCGGCGTGTCCCTGAATCATGTTGGAAAAGTTGCGGCAATGCAGTCAAACTACTAAACCAAAAGCTGACAAAAGTGAACAAATCAAAAGCCGTGCGTGATCCGCATGGCTTTTTTTGTCCGTGTCCACATGGTGTCCACACGGTGTCCACACGGTGTCCACACTCTAAGTCCTTACAGGGTAAAGGTGTCCACGGTGTCCTTACTTTTTCTAATAAAAAAGTAATATAGAAATAAAAAAGAAAAGAAGGGGAGTAATAAGGAAACTAATTAATAAACAATAGGCGGTGTCCCGGGACACTGTGGACACCAAAATAATTTTGCGAAAAACTGAAATACCTCTT